>FTGN01001096.1_pt1 | contig 8733 bp, 5 predicted proteins | sample 1640711 | NCBI WGS metagenome assembly FTGN01 (sample SAMEA3914789, study PRJEB12502) | metagenome | biome: forest; material: soil | place: Canada | collected 2011-07-03 | depth 0.3 m | reverse complement strand
TCGCCGGAGAAGCCCGCGACAAACCGCCCGCCCCGCACCTCGCCGCGAGCCTCCCATTGCCGCAGCACGATCAGCAAACTCCGCCATGGAGGCGCCAGCGTCTCACGCGCCAGCACATCACGGAACACCACGCCCCAGCGGTCCAGCAGCACACGCGCGTAAAACTCGACATCGGTTCCCGAAGTGCCGGTTTCGAGAATCGCCCAGCGCCCCGTCGCGTGCCGTGGACGCGCCATGCGCCCGCGCCCCTCGCCGCGCCGCCGCTTGGGATCGATCAACGCCCGCAGATTCTCAAACCCGTCCGCGGTGACGCGCCCGCCCGCCACCAGTTCCCACAAGCCGTCTTCCACTTCGCTCGCCAGGCGTCCGGTCGCCCGCACTAAATCGTGAAAGAACGACGCCCCGCGCTGTTCGAGCGCCGCCAGTACATCCTTCGCCGCGTGCGACCAACTCTGTTGCGCCTCCCCCGGCTTCGGCAACAATCGCGCCGCATCCTCGCGCAGAAAAATTCCCAGCGGAGCGACGCGCGTCGGCCGCACCTTGCGGCTGCCCAACGCTTCGAGCGACGGATGCGGCGACAGCCGTCCCCACATCACCTCGCCCGCGAGACACAGGCGGTCCAGCCACTCGGGATCGTATTTATGTACGCGCCCCGGCAGGACCGTCGATTCCCACGCCGCAGCCGAAATCTCATATCCCTGAAGCTGTTTCAAAACTTGATACAGTCCATCCACGCCATGCAGCTTCGCTCCCGGACTCAGATGCTGCCAGCGGCACAGGAACCGCATGAAGTCAGCAGAGCTTACCGGCTCGATCTCGCGCCGCAAGCGCCCCAGCGTCTGGCGGTGAATCCGCGCCAGAATGCGCCGGTGACAAAACTCGTGATCCCGGCCAGTGAAATTTCCACGCAGGATCAGTCCTTCGCCTTCGAGCTGCGCCAGCGCGATCTCGACATCGCTCAACGGTAAACTCAAGCGCTCCGCCAACCCCGCCGCCGTGAACGGACCAATCGAATCCGCCCATCCCCGCAGGATCGCCAACACATCAGAGGCACGATCGAGACGTTCCGTCGCCACCCAATGACCGCCGACCGTCGACGCGCGCCCCGCCCCCGCCAGTTCGTCGTAATATCCGCGCCACTCCTCCACGGGAGGCAACACTACCATCGTCAACAAGGCATCATGCAACTCATCGGCATCGCGTACAACCGGCCACGATTGTTCGGACACCTCCGCGATCGCTGCGGGATCCAATGCTCCAATGCCGCTGGCATCGGCAGGCGGTAATCCACGCCGCAACTGCACCGCGCGCGTGCGCCGCTCTTCGAGAGGAGCGTCATCCAGAAACGCATACGGATTCGCGTTCAAAATCTCGTGGCAGAAAGGCGACGGCTCCGGCGTATCCACCGCCACCGTGCGCAGCGTCCCTTCCTCCATGCGATGCAGAATCGCGATCAGTCCGTCGAGATCCATCGCCTCATGCAGACAGTTGTCGATGGTCTCGTTCACCAACGGATGATCCGGAATGCGAATCTCGCCCGCCAGATTCTCCGCGCAAGCCGCCTGATCCGGAAACACTGCCGCCAGCAGATCATCGGCGCGCATCCGCTGAATCGGCGGTGGCACTTTGCGTCCGCCCAGGAATCGCGGCACCGCCAGCGCCCGCGACGCATTCCATTTCCAGCGCGCTCCGAACATGGGAGCCGCCAGCAGTGCGTCCGTTAACACTTTGGTCACCGTGTCCGGACGCAGATAACTGAAAATCACTTCCAGCGGGAAGGAATGCTGATCGCTCAACGACAGCACCAGCCCGTTGTCCGTCGCCGCGGCCTGCAATTCAAAGTTGAACGCGCGGCAGAAGCGCTTGCGCAGCGCCAGCCCCCACGCCCGGTTGATGCGCGACCCGAAAGGCGCATGCACGATCATCTGCATGCCGCCGGCTTCGTCGAAGAACCGTTCGGCGACTACAGTATCTTCGCTAGGCACAGCACCCAGCGCCCGCGCGCCCGCGCGCACATACTCGACAGCCTGCTCTACGCCCAACCGGTCCAGCCCACATTGCGACATCAGCAGTTCGACAGCGTCCGCTCCTTTTAGTCGCGGTTCTGTGCCGGCCGTTGTCTGCAACCCAGGCGCTTCTCCCACAGCCCCCCGCACAGAACCGCGCGCGCCAGCAAGCGGACCCGCAATCTCCACCCGCAATTCAGAAACCGCTTGCGACAGCTCCCGCGTCCGCCCCGGCGCCTCGCCGCGCCAAAAAGGAATCGATGGCGCAGCCCCATGCGCGTCCTCTACCCGAACCCGCCCCGTTTCCACGCGCTTGATGCGCCACGATGTCGTGCCCAGCAGAAACACATCGCCCGCCAGGCTCTCCACCGCGAAATCCTCATCCACCGTGCCGACGTTGGTCCCTTCCGGCTCCGCCACCACTTGATACTGCGCACTATCCGGAATCGCCCCGCCGTTGGTGATCGCCATCAGCCGAGCCCCACGCCGCCCGCGCAGCCGGTGGTTCACCTGGTCGCGATGCAAGAACGCCCCACGCCGCCCTCGCGAGGTCGCTATACCTTCGGAGAGCATCTCAATCACTGCATCGAAATCCCGCCGCGACAGCTCCCGATAGGGATAAGCGCCCCGCACGAACGCAAACAACTCGTTCTCGCCCCAGTCATCGCAAGCCGCCATGGCCACGATCTGCTGCGCCAATATATCCAGCGGCGCGCGCGGAATTTCCAACCGGTCCAACTCACCCCGCTTGATGGAACGAATCACGGCCGCACTCTCAATCAACTCATCGCGAGTAGTCGCGAAAATCCTGCCCTTGGGTTTAGCCCCCACCCAATGCCCCGCGCGTCCGATGCGCTGTAAAGCCACCGAAATCGAGCGCGGCGAACCAATCTGGCACACCAGGTCGACCGTTCCAATGTCGATCCCCAATTCGAGCGACGCCGTGGCCACCACAGCGCGCAACTCCCCGCGCTTCAATCGCTGTTCGGCTTCGAGGCGCAACCTTCGCGACAAACTCCCGTGATGCGGCAGCACCATGCCCTCACCCATGCGCTCTGCCAACGCGTGCGCGACCCGTTCCGCCTGTCGCCGCGTGTTGACGAAAACGAGTGTGGTTCGATGCTCCGCCGCCAGCGCCGCCGTGCGGTCATAAATCTCCGACCACATTTCGTTCGACGCCACAGGCCCCAGTTCATCGCGCGGCACCTCGACCGCAATGTCCATATCGCGCCGCCGGCCCACTTGAACGATATGCGCCCGCTCACTCAAAAACCGCCCTACCTCTTCAATGGGACTCACCGTCGCCGACAACCCGATCTTCTGCACACGCCCCTGGGCCAGCGCCTCCAACCGCGCCATCGACAATGCCAGATGCGAGCCCCGCTTCGACCCCGCCACTGCATGAATTTCATCCACGATCAGCGTGCGTACCGAGCGCAGCATCTGCCGCGACCTCTCCGCCGTCAGCAAAATGAATAGCGATTCCGGGGTGGTAACTAATATGTGGGGCGCCTTGCGCGTCATCAGCGCGCGCTCCGCCATGGGTGTATCGCCCGTCCGCACCGCCACTCGAATTTCCGGCAGCGCAGCGCCTTCCGCGCGCGCCAGCTCCGCGATCCCCGCCAACGGGATTTCCAGATTCACCCGCACATCGTTGCTCAGTGCCTTCAGCGGAGACACATAAAGGATGCGCGTCTCATCCGCCAAGTCGCCCGCCACCGCACTACGCACCAGTTCATCGAGCGCGTGCAAGAACGCGGCCAGCGTCTTGCCCGATCCAGTCGGCGCGGAAATCAACACGTCCTCGCCCGACTGAATCACCGGCCAGCCCAGCCGCTGCGGCTCAGTAACGCCCGCGAACTGCTGCGTGAACCATTTTTGGACTACGGGGTGAAAGCGGGAAAGAGGCATAAAACAGGGGCCCTGCCTTTTAGCATAGCGTGCCCTTGGCCATCCGGAATCGAGTGATTATGGTAATCTGAAACGTCGGATATTTGCCGCAGTGAAGGCATTCTAATCGCGTGAACCCAAATATATTTCCCCGTAGAGGTGTGTGGCTGGCCGCGCTCGGTCTAGTGGCACTCGTACTCGCGTCGCTGGTGCTCCAGGGATGCGGCAAAGGTGGCGACGTTGCAGCCGATGGCGGTAAGAAGGGGAAAGGCAAAGGCGGACGTGGCGGCGATGGCGGACCCGTCCCCGTCGAAGTGGCCAAGGTGGTGCGCAAGGCCGTGCCTATTGACTTGGCAGCCGTGGGCAACGTCGAGCCGCTCTCCACCGTTTCCGTGCGCCCGCAGGTCAGCGGCCAGATCCAGGAAGTTTTCATTGAAGACGGCCAATACGTTGCCAAGAACCAGAAACTTTTTCAGATCGACCCCCGTCCCTTTGAAGCGCAAGTAGCGCAAGGCGAAGCCACGCTCTCCCGCGACCGCGCGCAACTGGGGCAGGCGCAAGCCAATCTGGCGCGCGATGTCGCCAACGAGAAATACTCGCGTGAGGCGGCTGACCGCTACGTGTCTTTGTTCAAAGAGGGTGTGGTCTCGCGCGATGACCGCGACCGCTTCGCCTCCAGCGCCGATGCGCTGACGCAATTGGTGGTCGCCGACAAAGCCGCGATCGAAAGCGCGCAGGCGCAGATTCAGTCTGACTCCGCGAACTTGGCGCAGACCAAACTTCAGTTGAGCTTCACCACGATCTTTGCCACGCTCGACGGCCGCGCCGGTAACGTCACCGTGAAAGCCGGCAACATCGTCACCGCGAATCAGACCGAAGTCTTGTCTATCGCGCAGGTGCAGCCCATTTACGTGACTTTTTCAGTGCCGGAAAATCGGCTCGCCGAAATCCAGCGCTACATGGCGGGTACGCGGCTTCCTGTCGAAGCAGCCGGTCAGGATGACCTGATCAATCCCGAGCGCGGCCTGCTCACCTTTATCGATAACAACGTCGATACCACCACCGGGACCATCAAGCTAAAAGGCACCTTCCCCAACGCCAACCGCAAACTTTGGCCCGGCGAATACGCCAACGTGACGCTGAAGATGTCCACGCAATCGAACGCGCTAGTGATCCCGAACCAGGCCATGCAGACTGGCCAGGACGGCAACTATGTCTACCTGATTAACGCCGACCGTGTCGCCGAAGTCCGCCCCATCACCGTCGGATTACGCCGCGAGACCGAGTTAGTGATCGATAAAGGCCTTTCCGAAGGCGACATCATCGTCACCCAAGGCCAGTTGCGCCTGGCGCCCGGCAGCCGCGTGGTTCTGCCCGGCGAAAACGGCGGCCGCAGATCGCCCAAAAGCGGCGGCTGATCGCTATTCGATCACGACGTCGCGGTCGAATACCACGTCGAGCGTCGTCCCCTGGCGCAATTCCACTTCGTTGCCGCGCGACAGCAAAACTCTTGCCAGCCCCACTGCTGTGCCAACGCCTCCACCAATCCCGGCGCCCTTGAAACTACGGTCCGCTAAGCCACCGATCGCCGCGCCCGTGCCTGCGAGGATCGCCACCTGCCCCGCGTCCTTCCCGCGCGTGCCCGCGGCCTGCACCTGGCTCTCCTTGTCATCCACTTTTTGTCCCGATTCAGCGGAATCCACCGCACTTAAACGCGGCGAAATCTTCACCGTCTTGCCTTCCGCGAAGGTCATGGTCTCAAGCCGGATGCCCAGTTCCGCGCGCCCTTTCACGTGCCCGCTGCGCTTGGAATGCGAAACCGATCCCTGCACATACGTGCCCGGTGGAACCACAATCTGATTGCTGACCGCCACCGGCGAAACGGTTTGCAAATACACCTGATTGCCTTCCGCCGCCGTGCGCGTGCTGATCGAGTTCATCATGCGCAGCAGTACGTGCGTGCCTTTGGGAATCTCCGCGGCTCCCGCGCTCAAACCAAACAGAGCCAACGCGGCGGCGAACTTCATATTCTCACGCTAGCATGAAGATATGAGCGCAGGAATGGTCCTGCACAGTGGCGGCCCGTCTCCCGTCATCAACGCCAGCCTGCTCGGCGTGGTGGAGGAAGCGCGGCGTCATCCGCGCATCACGAAACTGTGGGGGGCACGCTTCGGAATCGATGGCATCCTCAAACAAGACTTCGTCGATCTCCTGACAATTGACCCCAACCGCTTGGCCGCAGCCGCACTCTCGCCGTCGTCGGCGCTGGGTATGTCACGCCGCTACGTCGACAACGAAACTCTCGGCGCGATTCTCAAAGTGCTGCACTCGCGCGACGTCGAATCTCTATTTTTCACAGGCGGCAATGGCAGCGTCGGCGCCGCCGCGCGCATCGCCGAAAGCAGCGGAGTCCGTGTCATCGGCATCCCCAAAACCATCGACAACGATCTGATGCACACCGATCACACGCCCGGGTACGCCACCGCCGCGCGCTTCTTCGCCTGCGCGGCGCGCGATATCGGAGCCGATAACCGCGCCCTGCCCGGCCAAGTCGAATTTATCGAAGTGCTGGGACGCAACACCGGCTGGCTGGTCGCGGCCACAGCCCTGGCGCGCTGCGATCCCGACGACGCCCCGCACCTCATTTATTTCCCCGAGACCCGCCTGCCGCTCGCGCAATTACTCGACGATGTGGACCGCGTCTACCGCCGTCTCGGCCGCTGCGTCGTGGCCGTGTGCGAAGGACAACTCGACGAAACCGGACAACCGTTCGGAGCCGACGCGCGTCCCAGTTCCGGTCGCCCTCTCGCCATGAACTTGGCGCATCGCCTGGCCATGCTGGTGAGTGAAAAACTCAAGCTGCGCGCCCGCAGCGAGAAGCCTGGACTGCTGGCACGCTCCGGCGCCGCGTATTTCTCGCAGCTCGATTGGGACGAAGCCCGCCTGGCGGGTGAAGCCGCCGTGCGCACCAGCGAATCCGGCGTCATGATTACCCTCGAACGCGAGCCCGGCAGCTTCTACTCCGTGCGCTGCGGAACGGCGCCGCTCGCAGCAGTCGCCGCCGTGGAACGAGCCTTCCCCGCCGAGTGGAGAAACGCAGCGGGCAACGATGTCACCAGCGCCTTCCTCGATTACGCCGAACCCTTACTAGGCTTGATCGAGCGTTATCAGGTTCTTTAAGTTGACGTTCTCATCGCCCGCCTGCTGGGGCGTGAGTGCCGTCCCCGCCGCCAGCATCTTTCGCGCAGCAAGGTGATCGCCGAGACGGTTCACCGAATCGACCGCCAGCAGGCGACCTTCGTTGAAATAGAACACCGAGAACTTGCGATTTTCGATGCTGCCGCGCAGCACGGGCTGATCGTATCCCGCTGCCAATCCCGCCATCTGGAAGCGAATGTCATACTGATCGGTCCAGAACCACGGAACATCGCGATACGGCGCCGGATTCCCCATGATCGCGCGCGCCACGCATTTAGCTTGATCGACAGCGTTCTGTACGGACTCCAAGCGGGCGCGCGGATGATGCGCGCAATCGCCAATCGCAAAAATATCCGGATCGCTCGTGTGTAGAAATTCATCCACCGTGATGCCGTCGTCCACGGCGAGCCCTACGTCGCGGGCGAGTTCCACATTCGGAACCACGCCGATCCCCGCGACTACTACGTCCGCATCGACGCGCCGCCCGCCGGCAAGCATCACGCAGTCCGGCCGCACCTCGAGCGCCGCGCTGTTCAACACCACGTCCACGTCTTGCCCGCGATGCACGTCCAGAAAGAAATCCGACAGCACCGGTGAAACCGCTCGCGCCATCAATCGTGGAGCCGCCTCAATCAACGTCACTGCTTTCCCCGCGCCGCGACTTGCCGCCGCGACCTCGAGTCCGATGAACCCGCCGCCGATGACCACGACGCCCTGCCGCGCCTCGGCCAACCGTTGCCGCAGCGTTACCGCCTCATCGAGCGATCGCAGATACAGCACGTTCTCCGCACCCGGCACCGTCAAAAGCCGGTTGCGAGCCCCTACCGCCAAAATCAGCTGTTCGTAAGGAACCGTCCCGCCCTCAGCCAGATGCACCAGCCGCGCGCCGCGATTGATCTCCGTGACGCGATCGCCAAGAACCAGATCGATGCGATGCTTCTCGTAGTAAACCAGCGCGCGCAGAAATACGCTGTCCGCTTCCTGTCTGCCAATGAGAAAATCCTTGGACAACGGAGGCCGCTGATAGGGCGCATGCGCTTCCTCGCAGATCAGCGTGACCGTGCCGTCGTAACCCAGCATGCGCAGCGCAGCGGCGGCTTCGAGCCCCGCCTGCCCGCCACCCACGATCACGATTCCTGGCCTCATATCCGCTCACTGCGTTCGCGGTTCAGTGGAAACCAGCGACGGACGCAGAACCGCGCGCGACAGCAAGCGGCTCATACGCTCGCCCTTACGTCTGCCGGTCCGGCATGCGCACGATCAGCCCCGCGAGCTGCGGCTTCATCACAATCTGGCAGCTCAAGCGGCTGTTGGGCTTGCGCTCGGCCGCCGTCGAGCCCAGCATTTCGTCCTGCTCCTCGCCGAGGGGATCGAGCTTATCGACAAACGCCGCATCGACATAAACATGGCATGTCGCGCACAGCATGGCCCCGCCGCATTCCGCGACGATGCCGTCAATGCCATTCTTGATGGCGTTTTCCATGACAGTGGTGCCCATGGGCACATCGATTGTAGTGGTCTCGCCCGTGGACGAGATATAAGTAACGTTAGGCATTGTAAAAATTCAGGTGCGGAAGCGCTCGTCGATCTCCACTTGATAGCCCGAGACCAGGCGATTGGTTTCATTCGCCATGCCCAC
>FTGN01001066.1_pt1 | contig 8743 bp, 4 predicted proteins | sample 1640711 | NCBI WGS metagenome assembly FTGN01 (sample SAMEA3914789, study PRJEB12502) | metagenome | biome: forest; material: soil | place: Canada | collected 2011-07-03 | depth 0.3 m | reverse complement strand
TGCTTGCTCCCGGCTTTCGAGAACGAATCTTCCATCCTGACGACTTGGAGAAATTGCGCGACGAGCGAAACGCCGCTTTGGCGCGCCCGACGGGTCAAGGACCATGATCGTCTGCGGGATTGCATCGGTCATGCGGCGCAGTTCGCCCTCATCTTGCCGCAGCTTACTGAGAGCACGCGTGAGCGAGATCTGAGATCGTTCGCGTTCGACCGTGATGCTCGCGATGTGCGTGAATTGGTCGATAAGGGCCTGGTCCCGTCGCGTCGGCGTTCTGGGTTCCGCGTAATAGATCGCGAACGCGCCTAAGACTTCGCCTGCCGCGGACCGGATCGGCGTTGACCAACACGCGAGCATCCCGTGCGCCAAAGCCATTGCGCACCACTCGTACTCCGCCCACCGTGTCTCGGTGGTGAGGTCAGCCGCAATGACTTGTTCGTTCAGAAATGCGGCCATCGCGCACGGACCCGACTCGGCGTTTACGGGTCGGCCAATAATGGAGGCGATGAAGCTGGCCCGTAGGCTCGGCGCCGCTCCATGCTCAAGACGCGTTCCGGTCGGATCAACCAACACGATGCTGCAGTGACACCCACTGGTCGCGCTTTCGACAAACTGGCAGAGCGCATCGAGTATTCCCGGCATCGAACGGCCGCTGCTCACCATTTCGAGGAGCAGCTTCTCGCCAGCCGCCAAGTCCTCCTCGCGCTTGCGATCTTCGATGTCGGTCGCCGTCCCGTACCATCTCACAGCTTCTCGGCCTTCGTAGCGGAGCGGCTCGACGCGGCACAGGAACGAACGAAAGGCGCCGTCGGAGCGCCGTAACCGCACTTCGCACTCCCCCGGCTTATCAGCGTCGCGCAGCGCCTCCCATTTTTGCATCAGCATGGGGAGGTCCTCGGGATGAATCGCGGCCTTCCATCCCCAGCCGTGCGCCTCTTCCGCGGAGAGACCCGTGTAGTCATGCCATCGTTTGTTCAGGAATTCGTTGGAACCATTCGGAAGGTTGCACCAGGCGAGAGTGGGGATCGTGTCGATGATCCTTCGGAGCTGAGCCTCCGATTCCCTCGACTCAAGGAGCGCGTTCTCTAAGTCTTTTCGGCTTGGATATCGATTGGAAACATCGGTGACATCACTCTCCCCAGAAATGCCGGCGCAAACTTCAGACAAGACCTGCGCTTTAGTATCCGTGGGATCTGTTACGTGGCTAGAACCCGGTGAACTCATGCCCGCTCCACTGGGCTCAGATTCCACTTGGGGGCATTCGATGCCGATGCCATTCGCTGATTATAGCGCGGAATGCGCGACCTGCAGCCTGGCAGGTTCACGATTCATCCGTTACGGCCCAGCCCCAGAACCAACCGTTTCATAAGTGTGCTTTCATGTCGTTTCGCTGAGGACCTATGGTGCGGGAACTCGCTTCTTCTACTGCGCCGATCTGAAGATCCTGGTCTAAATTAGCGAGAGCAGGTCACCGATCCCCCGGTCCTTTGCCGCGCGCTCGGCGGTTCCATGTGGCGGCCGGGTTATTCTATTTTTCTGGGCAGTGTCATTCTCAGCGATGAGAAATCACAGCGCAGCGCATCTCGGGTGTGAAGGCGGCGGACCATCCCATTAGTTGTCCACTTGGACGTGCGGCTGCCAGAGATCGGGAGCGTCGAAATCAACGCTCCCGATCTCCTAACCTGGGCTCTCTATTCCGAGAGTTACAGCAACGCAATTATCGCGGTCGCCGCCCTGGTCAGTGTGGTTGCAGTCTGGAGACTGATCTTGCCGGTTTTCAAATATGTCTGCACCGAATTGATAAACGCGTTGAGTTGATTTTTTGCTTGCTTGTTCTGTCTAGCTTGAATCGAGGCCAGCGCATTAAGCAATTTGTCGGTGAGACTGCTGCTCTGCCCAGTCGTCAACTGTAAGAGCGGATTGTTTACTTGCTGGATCAAGTTTGTGACTAAAGTCGTAGGGCTTGGAGTCCCGCTCCCAGTTGTCCATACTCCAGGGCTATTGAAATTGTAGGCAAAATTCCCAGGAACAGAACCGCCGGGGTCGGCCAAGTCACCATTATCAGAGACTTCCGGTCCGAAGGTGATACTTGAAAAGTTATCGGTGCTAATATCGCCGTTGTCCGGGTACCCGGTGTTCATAACAATCCACCACGAAGCGATGTTGCCGCTGGCATCGGTGGACACTTGGACTATGAGTCCTTGTGTGATCGTATTGGTCACGGTGTGTTGGCCGTCATTCAGACTCAACTGGAATCCCGGCAGACCCGTCACGTCCCCCAAGGGCATATTTGCTGGCAGCGGATTAGTGAACGTCAATGTTCCTGAGACGAAATTTGCGGCCGTATATGACGTAAAGCCGTTAGGACCGGGGGTTGAGCAAAGGGTGGTGCCCGGACCAGGAACAGCGAGTCCGCACGAAAAAAGGGTGAAAGGGTTTCCGGTGTATGTGTAAGTTGCCTGAGCATGAGCTGGCTGACTCGACAGCACCAGCCCGAAAAGCGCAAGGGCGCCGAGGACGACGGTCCGCAGCGGCCTCATAACGAAACTCTTAACAAGTGTTCTTTGGTTCATTCAAATCTCCTTCTTTCTGAAATGCGAATCCACCGGCAGAAGCCCTGCGTACCTGGCAGCCGGATATTTCCTTATGCGAAAGCCATTGCAAATACCGTCACTTGTAGAAAAATACGCCGACAGTTCGAATCAATTACGGCTAGTACCGTCCGAAGACATCCATGCTGTTTTTTCCGAAGTTTCCGAAACTCGGAACCGCCACGCGAGCAAGGAAACCGAGTGCCCGGTTAGAAGAAAAACATACTAACCTGCCTCAATAGAGAATGGGGACACGCGGTGATTACTTTCAAAAAGTTTCAACTCGAGATGGATGACAATTTGCGAAGATCACAGAATTGTGAAAGTCACGGCGTTTGATCCTCATTACAGTTGTGTGGGCTGTCCCTGGCCACGTCTGGGCGCCGGCCCGTTGGCCGTTCGGCGAGGTCGTGCGGCCGGGCAGTGTGATATTGCATATGCGACGTTATCGCCAAAGTTGCCAAGTCTTTCGCGCCGTGCCATCTGGTCCTTACCGTACTTCGATCTTTGCAATTCAGGCGAGGCATCGGCGACAATGTACGTGTCGCATGGGCCCTGACTCTGGTCATCCCGTCGCTGGAGAGCCGCTCTCTGTGTCGCTGACTCGCGATGCCGCAAGCGACTATCGTCGTTTGCTGGCTTCACTGAAGGCTAGAGCCCGCCGGTTAGGGTCGCGAGATCCGGAAAGCGCAGCACAGGAGGCCCTGAAACGCTCTTTGGAAAACGGCAGCTCACAAAGAGCCGTCGAATACTACTTCAGTCAGAATCTGCCAGCCGGCCTGCAGGCTCCGGAATGGCCGCTTGATCAGCTTTTCGCATGGCTGCACGGTGTGCTCCATTATGTGGTTCGGGAGGAGCATAATCGCGTTAGTAACCAACGCGAGGTGCCTTTTCGCGGGATCGAGTCAGAAAGATCGGGGGAGAGTGTTCCTCTGGACCCTGCCGATCTCGCGCCAGACCAGCTTGATGTCCTCATTCAGAAGGAGGTCCACGGAAGTGTGGTGGATTGCTTCACGAGGTTGGATACCGAATACCGAGCGGTTTTGAGCATGCGGGCTGAAGGACTGAAGTACGGCGAAATCGCCATTCGCCTGGGCGTCAACGAGAACACGATCGCGACCTGGGTAAGCCGCGGAATCAGGGCATTGGCTCAGTGCGTTCGCAGGCGCAATGAAGGTCTGGCTCGTCAGCGCCGAACTCCAAAGCAGGGAAGGCCACATGAGTGATTCGCACCGGCCGCCTCTGGAGGATCAGATCGATCGTTATGCGCGCCGCGAGTTGAGCGCCGCAGAAGCCCGGGAGCTAGCGCAACGGTCTCTGGACGACTCTGAGCTGTTTGAGGATCTCACCTTCTCCGCGCTTGCAAACGAGGCTCTCTCTGCACCATCTGTCAGGGAGCAGTTGCAGCAGCAGGGTTCGGGTGTAAAGGTACTTCGATTTCGACGAAAGGCAATCCTTTGGATCGCTCTTGCTGCCGCGGCCGTCCTGTTGGTCTCAGTCTATCTTCCCCGGTTACCTCTTTTCCAGCGGAACCGGCCAGCGCTGGTACAGAACCAATCTCCCGAAACTGCTCCACCTCTTCTCCCACCGGCCCTGCCGTTTGCGGCTAAACCCGGCCAGCCGGTTCTTCTAGCAAGTGACCTTCAGCCGGATCGCCGGGAGGGTTCGCAAGTCTTCCGTGGCTCGGAACCCGAGACTCGTTTGCCGCAGCCTGCCGGCTCGATTGTTTCTATCGAGGACGGTCTTGCGGTGATCGATCTGGGTTCAGTGGATGGCCTTGCCAAGGGAAGCGAACTGAGAATCTTTCGCGATGAGCGATCCACGCAGCCAATCGGCCAGTTGACGATAACCACAGTTTTTCGCGAACGCGCGCGCGGGCGAATACTTGCGGGACAAGAGATTCATGCTAACAGCCAGGTCCGTGTGGCTAGCGCGACCTATTTAGGAGCTCTCTTGGAGCACGTGGACGCCCTCGCTGCCCGAGGCGATTCGGATTCGGCTCGAACTACGGCGGAGAAGGCGGTCGGGTGGGCGGAGAGCGCAAGCGTTCCGCCAGGCGAGAAACGGAAGGCTCTGGAGCGATTAGCCAGGCTGGAATACCAAGCGGGTTCGCTTGAGGCCGCCGAGAAGCACTACCGGTCGGCAATAGACAGCCTGGACGCGACGCCCCCGGCGTCTGCCCTCGAACAGTCTGTAGTGTTTAATAATCTTGCCGTCCTTCATCTCCTCCAGGGCGACTACAGCGGTGCAGAAGCGCCCTTGAGCCAGGCGTTTTCGAAAGCACCCCCGACGGACAATGCGTACGTCCGGAGCTTAAACAATCAAGGTGTGCTGGCTGAGCTGCGTGGCGACCGGCGCAAGGCCCAGGCGCTTTACGCGGAGGCTCTGAGCGCGTTCGGAGGCATCCCTAATGGCTCGGAGCAAGATCGCCATACGGTTGAAACGAATTTGGCGCGGCTCAGTAGCTCGCGTTAAAGCTCGATATATTGAGAGGATTCCTCGTGCTCAGATGCGTCGAACTAGTATTTGGTATCGGGCTTCTGTTGGAGGCTTCAGCCGCATTGGCGCAATCCCAAGAGGTGCGCGTGCAAGATTGGGCGTCACTCGACAGGCAGGGCGAGGAACTCTACAACCAGGGCGACTTGAAGGAAGCGGTTCGAATCGAGAAGCTAGCCGTCAATGCTGCTTCCAATCCCCAGCAGTCGGCGCGCAGCTTGGACCGGTTGGGATTCTTCGAGTACACTTCCGGAAATTTAACGGATGGCGAGTCCTTATTGCGGCAGGCTCTCGAACTTCGCAAGAGTAAATTGGGAGTCGAAACGGCCGACTACGCGGAAAGCGCCAATGATCTTGCGTTGTTCTATCGCGACTCCGGCAAGCTGACCGAGGCTCGGGAATTGGCCGAGCAGGCCGTGGATATACGCTCCAGAGTGTTGGGGGCGCGGCACCTCCGCGTTGCCGAAAGCTTGAATACGTTGGGCAGCACCTACGCCCTTATCGGCGAGTACGACTTGGCGATTTCGCGCATGGAGGGAGCCCGCGCCATTCACGAATCGAAATTGGACCCTAAGGATTTTAGCGAGGAATACGGGACGCTGTGTATCAACCTCGCCGGCACTTACCAGCGAGTGGGGAAATATGGAAAGGCCGAGGCTCTTTTTGAAAAGGGACTCGACGTACTGCGCATTAAGCCGGGAGTCAATCATCCCGCCTACTCGGCCAGCCTGGTTGCGTACGCTTATCTGCAGGCCGATCTCGGCCATTATTCCACGGCGGAGAAGCTCTACGAAGAGAGCGGACGACTGTTGCGGGAGCAGCTCGGGGAAGAGCACTCTGTTTACGCGGCGTTTTTGAATAATCGCGCGGCTCTGTATACCGCGTTAGGCAATCTCGTGGTGGCCGAAGCGGATTACCGCAAGGCGCTGGAGTTGAAGAAAAAGATTTTTGGCCCCGATGCGCTCACGGTGGGCGCCACGCTTCGAAATCTGGCGCGGCTGGTCTACGAACGAAATCCTGAAGAAGGCGAGAAGCTCTTTCAAGCGGCTGTCGATCTCTATGGTAAGAACCCCAAACCTCCCCCGTTCGATTATGCAAGCGCGCTGCTTGGTTTAGGAGAAGCCCAGAGAAGCCGCGGCAGCCTGGCCGCGGCTCGCGAAACACTGCAACGTGCTTCAGATGTTGCCGCGAAAGGACTGGGCACAAAACATCCGCTTTACGCCGCGGTCCTGCGCGATCTCGGCCAAGTTCATCAATCCGCCCGAGAGTACACCCAAGCGGAGGAGCTCTTGCAGCAAGCCATCGCTATTGTCAAGGAGACGCAGGGTGAAAATCATCCCGATCTGGCGCAGTATCTAGAACGGCTGGCGGCTGTCTACGATGAGGCCGGCGATTATCGCGCCGCCGAGCCGCTCTATCGCCGCAGCCTCGACATCTCTGACAGAGCGATGGCGGACATGCTCACTGTCGGGTCTGAAAGGAATAAGACGGCAGTTCTCGCGAATCTCGAAGACCCGATCCCTATGCTCCTCTCGTTCCAGATGAGAGCGGGCGATCGACTTCCCGCCGCCCGCGCCCTAGCCTTTGAAACTGTCGCGCGCCGCAAGGGGCGGGTTCTCGATGAGGTGCATGATTGGGGTCAAAGCCTACGGGAGAATCCCGATAACGCCATCCGCAACCGCTTCAATCAGTGGGAGGCCCTGCTGGAGTGTCAAGCCTCATTAACCGTTGCGCTGGGTTATCGCGATCTGAAGCCGGCCGTGGTGGGCACCTGCGCCCTTCCGGGTACTGACATTGAGGGCCGCTATGAGCGCCTGCTCCACGATCTCAGGGCAAACTGGACAGATGCTTTGGGACACCAGGCTCTCGAGGCTGTTGACGTTTTGAAGCAACGCATCGACACGATGGAAGCTGGTCTGAGCCGCGAAATCCCGCAGTTCGGTTCGGCCATCAGACCGGCGCGCCTCGGAGACATACGGTCGGGTCTTCAGCCCGACGAGTTGCTCATCGAGTTTGTCGCCTATGTGGACAGGAACTCCCCCGCACCCAATCGGCGCTACGGAGTATTCTTGCTCGGCCGCAGTGGGGATCTTCGTTGGGCGGATTTGGGGTTGGCGGGACCAATCGACCGGGCAGTCGAGGATCTGATCGCCGCGGCTAACGACTGGAGCGTGTCCCTGGCCAACGAGGAGAAACGCGGAGTGGCCTCGGCGGAGGAAACAGGGCGGGATGCTTTGCGGGCGCTTTCGGGAAAACTGAACCCCATCCTTGTCGAATTGGCAAAAAGACAAGAGGTGCAGCGCTTGCGTGTCGTGCCCGATGGGACGCTGAATCTGGTTCCTTTTGGTGCGCTTTCCGACGGACGCGGGCACTTCCTAATCGAGCATTTCACGATTAGCTACGCGTCTGCAGGGCGTGATCTTGTCGGTGGCGTTAGCCCTGGCCACTACGAGGGGAGTTCAATGGTTATTGCAGTGAGTCCGGGAGCCAGCGCCAAACGGACGGTCACTGGGGCCCTAGCGGCAAGCGCTTTTCGGGCTGATCGGCTAGAACGGCTAGAAGGCGCCGAATTGGAGGCTCGCGAAGTACAAAAGTGGATACCGAAGGCGCAAATCCTCGGCGAGGGTGAAGCGACAGAGCAACGAATCAAAGAGTTGCATCACCCGGTCTTGCTCCACATCGTCGGACATGGAATTGTCAGAGGCAATGAAGACTGCCAGGCCGCTCCGGCGAGTCCGGGATGCCAACTGGCGGGAATCGATCCGGCGGCCCGCGCGATGGGTCTCTCCGCGATCGTGTTGGAAGAAGCGTACGGACGGGGCTCTGGCTCCTCGCAAGACGGCCTACTCACGGCACTGGAACTACAAGCGATAGATCTGCAAGGCTCGGAGATGCTGGTTCTCTCGCAGTGCCGGATGGCGGATGGTGTGCCGTCGTCCGCAGAAGGCGTTTATGGTATGCGCCGGGCCGCTGCCATCGCAGGGGTGAAAACATTTGTTGCGCCGCTCTGGAAGATCGCCGATGCGACGCAGCAGACCCTCATGGGCCGGTTTTATAAGGAGCTCAGTGCCGGTAAGGGTCGTGCAGAAGCGATGCGCCAAGCCCAACTGCAGTTGCTCAGAAATCCTCGCACGGCGAGTTTTTTGCAGTGGGCGCCAGTAATCCTTTCGGGTGATCCGGAGCCCTTGCCACAGGAATTATTCGCGAAGTGACGCGTTTACGGTGCTGTCGGGAGGCTGCGGTTCCTCAATCATCCAATCCATGCAAGCTTTACGGCGAGACAGGATCTAATAGGCGCCTAATATGTCGGCTACCAAAGCTGGATGATGGGTTTAGGTGAGATTATCCATATAAAGAGCGAATTGCGTCGGTCCTGCCCGTAACCAGCCGCGTCGACCCCAACTGGTCCGTCGTCAGATAGCGCGGTTCCCGCTTTCGAACCCGGAATCGCAGGCCCGCCGCGCCCTTCGTGCGGCCACTCAGTGAGTGGCGGGCAGCCCAACGACGATGAGAACCGCGTAGTCCTGCTTGCGGCAGCCGTTCACAACGGGCATAGCCGCCCCTGGATTCACCGGAAAACCCGTGGTCCGAACGTTCGCGGGCGAGCACGAGTTGTTAGCCGTCGCCGGCGTGTAGCGTGCGGAGCGGCATCCGAGATG
>FTGN01001310.1_pt1 | contig 8771 bp, 5 predicted proteins | sample 1640711 | NCBI WGS metagenome assembly FTGN01 (sample SAMEA3914789, study PRJEB12502) | metagenome | biome: forest; material: soil | place: Canada | collected 2011-07-03 | depth 0.3 m | reverse complement strand
TAAGCTGGCGAATATTGCGATTTCCGACGCGATCGCCGCTTTGCGCCGCCACTTGGGAGTGGTGTTCGACATCGGTCATCAGTCCGTCGGCTACGAAGATATTCCCACGTCGTTACAGAAGCTGGTGGACGCGGGTATTCCCATCCTGAAGTTGCAGGAAGTGGCTGCCGTGCGAGCGGCAGAGGTGACGGACAAAACCGTCAAGGCGCTGGAGCGTTTCGCCGCTACCGTGTACCTCACGCAAACGGTCGAAAAGAGAGACGGCAAGCTGACGCGCTTTATCAATTTAGAAGACGCTTTCGAAGCGCGCAAGAAGGACCCAGGCCCGCGCGAATGGAGGACTCATTTCCACGTTCCTGTTTTTCTGGACGACCTGGGCGGCGATTTCGGCACCACACGCTTCGGCATCGAGCAGGCACTCAAAATGCACAAAGAGAAGCCGCTGTCGAGCCAGCTTGAGATTGAGACCTACACCTGGGATGTATTGCCCGATCACCTGAAGACCGGCGACATCGTCGATTACGTTTGCCGGGAGATCGAATGGGTCCTCGGGCAACTGGCATGAACGTCGGCTTCATCGGTCTCGGCAGGATGGGCCGGGGAATGGCACTGCGTATCCTGAGCGGTGGGCACCATCTGGCCGTGTACGATGCGGTGCCGTCACAGATTACAGACATCGTGGCCGCTGGCGCGACCGCCGCTGCGACGGTTGCCGACGTCTGTAAAGATCGCGACGTCGTAGTAACCATGTTGGTGGAAGATGCTGTGGTAACCGACGTCGCCCTGCGTCCGGGCGGCATGCGCGATTCGCTTCCCGCGGCCGCGATTCATTTGGCGATGGGCACCTATGGCGTTGGTGCGATTCGAACATTGTCGTCAGCGCACGCAGACGCGAAGCAGTTTCTGGTTGCGGCCCCGGTTCTCGGCAGACCGGATATGGCCGCGTCCGGACAGCTTGGAATCGTGGCTGCCGGCCCCGAGGATGCTGTTCGACGTTGCCAGCCGCTATTTGACGTCATCGGCCGGCGCACATTTCACGCGGGAGCGCCGCCCGAGGCCGCCACCGTCATCAAACTCGCCAATAATCTGGTGCTCGGCTGCGCGATGGTGGCGATGGGCGAGGGGTTCTCGCTAGTGCGCAAGTACGGTGTCGAGCCGCAGGTGCTCTACGAAGTGATGACGGAGGGACTCTTCTCCGCGCCAGCCTACAAAGGCTATGGGAAGACTATGGTCGATCAGACGTACGACCATGTCGGCTCCCCCATCACAGTGGGTCTCAAGGACGCGAATCTTATCCAGGCCGCGGCCGATCTCGCGCGCGTTCCGTTGCCCAGCTTCAATGTGTATCGCGACCGCCTGCTTGGCGCCGTGGCGCATGGCGACGGCGACAAGGATCAAGCCGCGCTCGCTCGCGAACAAGCGCGCGCGTGTGGTCTCGAATAGCCACTTGCCTTACTGCGCGGGCTCAATGCGCAGAAGCGCGCCTTCTTTCTGATCGGTTAGCACGTACAGTAATCCATCCGGCCCTTGGCGGACGTCGCGAATTCGCTGCCGCAGGTCTACCAATAGGGACTCCCGGCGCAATTCTTCCATTTTCTCGTTGAATAGAATCCGCTCGAGGTGTCCGGTCCCGGGAATTTCGCCGGTGCGCAGTGAACCGACAAACACGTCACCCTTCCATTTTGGTAGCTTGTCGCCGGTGTAAAAGGTCATGCCGGAGACGGCAATCGCCGGCACCCAATAGACCACGGGAGGCTCAAATCCCGCGTGCCCTGGGCGCTCCGATTGCCACGGCCCTTGATAGGTGCGCCCGTAGCTGACAATCGGCCAACCATAATTGGCACCTGGCTTCAAGATATTGATCTCGTCGCCGCCATTCGGCCCGTTTTCGTTCTCCCACATTTCGCCCGTGCCAGGATGCATTGCTAATCCCAGAGAACTTCGATGACCTAGGGTGAAGACTTCGGGTTTGTGACCGGCCTGCCCCACGAACGGATTGTCCTTCGGAACACTGCCGTCGTCGCGCAGGCGCAGAACTTTGCCACCTTGCGTATTGGGGTCCTGCGGATCTTGGCCCGTGGTCACCATGTAGATGTTGTTGTTGCGATCGAAAGCGATGCGCCCTGGGCCAGGCACCTCGGTTACGAAGATGTCGCGCGTTTCGGTCAGCCCTTTGCCATCCCAACGCCCGCGAGCCAAGGCCAGCACCTTTCGCTTCTCATCCAGCGATTTAGTGTACGAGATGTAGACGTAGTGATTCTCCGTGAACTGAGGATGCAGGACGACATCCATGTAGCCGTGAACCGCCCCGGGCATGCCCGACTCGCCGGTGCCGAATCCGATAGGGCCGCCTGCAACCGGCTGAGGATCCAGCTTTCCCTCGCGGATAATGCGGAGACGGCCGGCGCGCTCCGTGACCAAGATACTGCCGTCCGGCAGGAATGCGAGGCTAAAGGGGTATTCCAGTGCACGCGTGACTGCGACTACGCGGATCTTCTGTCCTTCACCGGTGTCGTAGACAAGCGGCATTTTGGGCAGCGGAAGATTCGCCAGACCCTGCGGAGCAACAGGAATTTTGAAAGTGGGATCAAAGGGGACCTTCTGCTGAGCGAGACCGAGCGCGGCCATTATGGGCATAGCCAGCAATGCATGGGCGAGAATCTTCATACTATTCACCTTTCAAGGTTGTGCCAGTTCCAGGTCGAGAATACCACAACGTTTTGAATCCGCCCCGTAAGTGTTTACAAATGAAATCCGCGATGCGCATAGGATGCTCAATGCCGAACCTGGTACGGGCGCCGGGAGCGGATCGCGTATGAGCCCTTTTCAGAAAGACTTCGCCCGTAAGTTTAACTGTGCAATGCATGCAATCAATCTGACTGTCCTGATTATGCTTGATGCACCCGCGTCAACTATCAATCAGATTGATACCAGTATCAACACTCTAGACGTGGGCGGGGTTCGATAGTAACATCCCCAGGATAGTGGGTCTCAGGCGGCGCGGGGAATTTGTATATGCGGTGGCACGTCTTTGTCGCCAGCTAAACCCTACAAACGGAAAGCAAAAGGTGAAAATTATGACATCCAAGATGTTCCCGGCTTCACGGAACGTGCTTTTCCTGTTGGCGCTCATCGCCTTCGCTTTCGCGCCGTCATTGCTGGCTCAATCGGCCGGAACTGGCGCTCTGACCGGGATCATTTCCGATCCGTCGGGTGCACTGGTGCCGAACGTCGCGGTAACGCTCACGAGCACGGACACCAACCAGGTTCGAACCGCCACCACCGGCGCCGATGGAGGCTATAAGTTTGCTCTCTTGCCGCCTGGCACGTACCGAGTTCGCTTCAGCGCCGCCGGGTTTAAAACCTCGGAGGTCTCGGCAGTAACCGTCAACGTCACGGAGACACCGGTTCTCGACCGGGCGCTCGAAGTCGGTGCGCAGAGCGAGCAAGTTACGGTCGAGGCACAAACCGAAGCCCTGCAAACCGCGACTTCAACCTTGGGAAACACCGTGGGCAGCCGCACTGTGACGGCGCTTCCTTTGAGCAGCCGCAATTACACGCAGATCCTGGCACTGTCGGCGGGAACAAATACGACGGCCAACAATGCCACCGCCCTGGGCAAAGGCACGCAGAACATGAGCGTGAACGGCAATGACCCCGGCCAGAACAACTTCCAGATGGACGGCGTCAACATCACCAATTTCGCCAACAGCGGCAGCGCGAATGACTCGGGTCTGTACGCGGGAGTCGGCATCCCCAGTCCCGATTCGCTCCAGGAGTTCAAGGTGCAAACCTCGACGTATGACGCGAGCTACGGCCGCAACCCCGGCGCGAACGTCAACGTGGTCACCAAGTCCGGTACGAATCAAATTCACGGGACCGGGTTTGAGTTCCTACGGGATACCATCTTCAACGCGAACGATTTCTTCCGCAACCGCAATTGCGGCGCGTCCGCCGCGGCGCGTGCTGTTTGCCAGTCGACGGGAGGCATAAAGCAGGTGTTGAATCAGAACCAATTCGGCGGCGTGATCGGCGGGCCCATCATCAAAAACAAACTGTTTATCTTCGGCAGCTATCAGGGCACCCGCCAGAAGAATGGTTTGGCTTCGCAGGGCGTCACCACCGCGCTGCTGCCCCCGATTCCTGGCGGCGACCGGTCCGCTCCGGGATTCAGGGCTCTCCTCGGGGCGGCGAGTTGCCCGGCGAGTCATCAGGGAGACAGCAACTTCGTAACACCCAACCGGCAAAACGTGTTGTGCGATGGATCCAATATCAGCCCGGTGGCGCTGAATATTCTGAATATTAAGTTGCCGAACGGTCAGTATTACATCCCCGGTTCGGGTGTCAGCGGCTACGCGCAGGCGACCTTTACCGATCCGGCTATCTACAATGGGGATCAGGAACTGGTCAACTTCGACTATTTGATCAGCTCCAAGAACACCGTGGCAGGCCGCTGGTTCTTTACCAACGACCCGCAGATCACACCCCTGGGCGGCCAGCTTCCGGGCGCCCCCGGCCATCTAGGCTTTGATAACGTGAACTCGGTCCTCAAGCTGACGACCATCGTCACCAATTCGATCGTGAATGAGGCGCGCGTATCCTATCAGCGCAATCTCTCGCAGACGATCGCGCAGACGGTTCCCGGCGTTACCAATGGGCAGTTGGGAATCACGCCGAATGTCCCAGGTGTTGACCTACCTCCGCCGTTCGCGATCTCAGCTAGCGGCTTTTCGATCCTAGGCGGTGCTAACAACGGTACCTTTAGCGTGACCAACCAGACGCAGATTGCGGATCAGGTCTCCCTGTCGCGCGGCCGTCACACGATGCGCGCCGGCTTCGAATGGGAACAAAACGCTTGGCCCATCACCTGGTCCGGAACTCGCGGGAACTTTACAGTGGGAACCTTTAACGATCTGCTGGTTGGCGGCCCACAGAACGCCGCCACGGGGCAGCTCGGCAACATCCAACAGTGCATATTCTGCACACGCAGCGCGCCCCAGGGTATTGTCCACGGGTATTATGCCGCTGGCGGCAGCGCTTTCTTCCAGGACGATTTCAAGGCCACTTCCAAGCTGACGTTCAATCTAGGCGTCCGTTGGGAGTACAACGGAGCGCTCAACGACAAGTACGGAAACTTGTCCCAGATCTGGGTGAGCCGGCTCCAGGCGACACCCCCGCCGCAAGCGCCGACCACTTCTGGCGCCGGCATCAGCCAATGGGTGGTTCCTGCCAACTTCATTTCGCACTATGGTCAGCCGCCCGCCGGCGTTTTGGTCAACTCGGACAACACCAGCGAGCGTGTAGGCGCGCGGCTGAGCAATTTCGGTCCCCGCTTCGGCTTTGCTTATCAGGCGAACAGCAAGCTGGTGGTACGCGGCGGAACGGGAATCTTCTTCGATCGCGTCGGCGGCGACCGCATCGTCTACTCGGTTGAACAGGGCAACCCCTATTCCGCCACCATCGACTACAACGCGCAGAATAACCAGACGCTGGCCAACCCATTCCCGGCCCTTCCGGTGCTCGGCACCTTCTCATCGCGCTACGCGAACTTCTCGCCGGCTTGTGTGGCGAATCCCAATTCAAACCTTAGCCTGTGCAACTCGAACCTCAATATCCCGTTCCTAACCGAGGTTCTGCACACCCCACTCATTCGCCAGTACAACCTAGGTGTCCAGTATCAGTTCGCGCCGCAATGGATTCTGGAACTTGGCTACGTCGGATCGAGCTCGATCAATTTGATGGAACAGTACCACAACAACAACACTGCGCAACTGGCCAGCGTCGCCAATCCGATCAACGGGATTACGACGAATACGGCGGCGAACTTCTTGTACCGGGTTCCGTATCTCGGCTACCAGGCAGTGGGTGTGCGCGGAACGGCGTTTGACGCCTATGCCAACTACAACAGCTTGCAGGCGACGGTTCGCAAGCAATTCTCTCACGGCTTCGCGTTCCAAGGCGCCTACACCTGGAGCAAGGCCATGACGGTGGAGTACAACAATGTGGCGAACAGCAATGACGCGGGTAATCTCGCCCAGCAATATGGGCCGGCTACCTTTAGCCGTCCGCAGCGTTTCGTCGCTAATTACAGTTACGACCTGCCCTTTGGCACCCATAGCGGCGTCTTGCAGAAAGTGCTCGGCGGGTGGAACGTGTCAGGCGTCACGGTCCTGCAGGGTGGATCGCCGATGACCATCGCCGATGCGACTTCCGGCACGCTTTTCGGCACCCAGGGCGCGAGCCAGGCCGGCTTCGGTCGCGTCCAAATGGCTCCCGGCTCGAGCTATGCTGACATCAACACTGCCGGCGGCGTCGAACAGCGGTTGGGTGGCGCAAGCGGCGGCCCCGGTTGGTTCAACAAGGGCGCCTTCGTCGCTCCGCCAGCGATGTCACCGACGGGAACCATCTACTACTCCACCGCCAGTAGTTCCGGACAGGCGCAATGCGCCGCGGCCAATGGGGGAATTTCCTGCGGCACGCTGTACGGCAACAGCGGATCGGGCATCATCAAAGGCCCCGGCCAATTCAACTTCGACATTTCGATCTTGAAGACGACCCAGATCTTTGAGAAACAAACGCTCCAGTTCCGGGCCGAATTCTTCAACGCCTTCAACCACCCGCAGTTCACCAATCCGAACTACGGCCAGGGCGCCATTTACGCTCTGCCGAATTTCGCCTCGGGCAGCTTCGGACAGATCACCTCGACCAGCGTGAATCCACGCGTAATTCAGTTAGCGCTGAAGTATATTTTCTAATATTTGAGAACCGCTCCACGGCGCGAGTCGTGGAGCGGTTTTTCAAGCGCAGGCCTAAAACGCAGTCTCCACCCTTTGACACGGTCGCGTGCAATCAGTATAATTCCACCCAATAAAAGCCCAAGCATTGCCTGTCACATTGGCCATGCACGCTGGCGGTGAGGTGGATACGTGATCGAACCTTTGGCTCCTAGATCGAGCCCCTCGATAAGTGATTACTTTGACAGTAGTCGCCGTCAAATCCTGAATAACTTTGATTTCCGGCTCCTGGCCATCATTAGAGAACTCCATCGAACCCGCAGCGTATCTCAGGTGGCGGAACGGCTGGAGCTGACACAGTCGGCCATCAGTATGAGCTTGGCGAAGCTGCGCAGATATTTTGACGACCCTCTGTTCGTCCGCACCTCCCAGGGCATGGAACCAACACCGCGCGCGGTTCAAATTATTCGGATTCTTGGCCAAGCGGAAAATCTTTTGCAGACGGCGTTCGACCAATCGGTCCTATTTTGTCCGCAAACTTCCGACCGAGTCTTCCGGATACAGTCCACCGACACGGCACAAATAACCTTGGCGCCCAAGCTAATGTGCCACCTTCGCGAAACCGCGCCGTCCATTCGTATCGAGCTGCAGAGGATCGGTCCCGACACCCCCAAACTCCTTGAGTCGGGTGATTTGGACTTAGCCATAGGCTTTATGTCCCCGATGGGCGCCGGTTATTGCCATCAGCGTTTGTTTAATGAGCGATTCGTCTGCGCCACCCGCAGTGTCCATCCGCGAATTGGGGAAACGCTGTCGCTAGAGGAGTTCGAAGCGGAGAATCATCTCTCGATCACAACCCTGGGAACAGGGCACGGCGTCGTAGAAAGGATACTCGAGCTAAAGAGGGTCCAGCGGAGAGTCGCGCTGGAGGTTCCGAGCTTCCTGGGAATTGCACCCCTCATGGAAGCGAACGATTACCTGGTGATTTTGCCGGAACAACTAGCGCAACACCTGACGGCTTCCGGCACGATCAAAGTGTTTCCACTGCCGTTCGCTATGCCGAGTTATCCCGTGATGCAGCACTGGCACGAGCGCTATAGTCAGGATGCCTCCAGCCGCTGGTTGAGAAACGTGATGGCGAACCTGTTTCTGACTTCCGAGCAATCCCCGCAGCGCTTGAAGGTTTTCGCCCAGGGATAGCGTTATACGCTGCCCGTATTGTGAACCACTTTGCCATCCACCATCGTTAGCACGGAATGGATCTTCTTGATCTCGGCATCCGGCACAGCGAAATAGTCGCGATCTAACACTGCGAGATCGGCGAGTTTGCCGGGCTCCAGCGAGCCGATCTTGTCTTCCATCCGCAGGAACCAGCTATTGTCGCGAGTAAAGAGCCGCAACGCCTCTACGCGCGTCAGGTGCTGGCCGGGATTGACCTGGTCGCCAAACGAATTGATGCCCGTGGTGGCGTAATAAATGTGCTGCCATGGGTTCAGCGGGGCGATGTGGACCCCGTCGCCGTGAATGCCCGCCTGAATCCCGTGATCGACGATGGTGCGAAACGCCGGACCCGCGACTACCTTCGGGTCGGATGAGGTTACCCAGCGGAATGCGCCCATCTCCACGCCGCAACCGAGAGCCTTGAGCCGGGTGAGTAGATCGGCATTGACCTCCGGAACGTGGTGCACCACCCAGCGCAGCTTAGTGATGTTGAACTCCCGATTGACGGCCTCCCACGCTTCCACTACCTGCGTTAAACCGGCGAGGTTTTGTACAGCGTTCTCATTACGCCACTGCGCTTGGCCCACCAACCGCTGCGCTTCGCGCCACACCGCGCCGCTATTCAGTGGCGCCGCCCACTCGCCGATCGAGCCCGTCTGCATCATGTCGTCGCCAAAGAACTGAAACTGGTTCCGTAGGCGCTCTTTCAACTCGGGCAGCGCCGGGTCATTTTGGTTTTGCAGAAAATTTGTCTGCAAGCGCACGATCGTCCGGCCCTCGCGGTGGAGTTCGAGCCAGGCATCGTACATGCGGTAC
>FTGN01001203.1_pt1 | contig 9090 bp, 9 predicted proteins | sample 1640711 | NCBI WGS metagenome assembly FTGN01 (sample SAMEA3914789, study PRJEB12502) | metagenome | biome: forest; material: soil | place: Canada | collected 2011-07-03 | depth 0.3 m | reverse complement strand
CTCCCGTGGGCGGCAGCGCTCTACAAGGAGCGGTTGGCGGACGCCGGCAAGAACCGACCGTCGACGCGCTGCCTGCCGCACAGCGTGACCGATTTCGACGCTCATCACATGCCTAAGAAAGTGCTACAGACCGATCGCGAGATCGCCATGCTGTTTGAGAGTTATCATTCGTTCCGCGAAATCTTCATCGATGGGCGTGAACTTCCAAAGGACCTCGACCCGGCCTGGTTTGGATACTCGGTTGGGAAATGGGAAGGCGACACGCTGGTCGTCAATACCGCCGGTATCAATGCGAATACCTGGCTCGACGACGGCGGGCATCCTCACACCGACGCTCTGCATGTCACGGAGCGCTTCCGCCGGCCCGATTTCGGGCACATAGAAGTGCAATTAACGATTGACGATCCGAAAGCCTACTCCCAGCCGTGGACTGTCAAGATCCCCTGGGAATTTTTGCCAGACACGGAACTACTGGACTGGGTCTGCGAGAACGAGAAGGACGCGCAGCACTTAGTGAACAAGTAGAGCGTTGCGTTTCCAGGTATCCCAGGAGCGCTCGTAATCGATCACCGCTTTTTTCGATTCTTCGGAATCCAGATAGTTCACTTTGCCGCCGAGTTGCAGCGCTTGCATCTGCAGCCGCGCGTTCAGATTGAGATAGTAGGATCTGCCCACCACCACGTGCAGGGACGACGCCACGATGGCAGCGCCGTGTCCCCGCATCAGGACCGCGGATTTGCTATCGAGCGTTTGCGCCAGCGCTCGACCCAGCGCCGGAGTGCGGATCAGCATATCCGTCTCGCCGCCGGCGTTACGAATTTCAAACACCGGGACGCCGGCACCGATGAACGATCCCATGTGGTGCATGGGCTGCAACGGCACGGAGGTGTTCGCAAAAGGGATGACCTCAGAACAGTGGCAGTGTACGATCGCCATGACGTCGGGACGAGCTTTATAGATCTCACCGTGGATGAAGCGTTCGGTGTATCCTGTCGCGGCAGCATTGGTCATTGCGTTGCTATCGAGATCGTATTCGGTAATGTCGCTGGCGCCGACCAATGCCGGAGCTCCCGCTCGCGCGAGAAAGTAGTGACTCGGGTTGGCGGGATTGCGAACGCTCACATGCCCGTAACCGTCGAGCACACCTTCGTTCGCCAGGATATGGTTCGCCAAAACCAACTCTTCGATGACGTTCTTTGCTTGTGGAAAGGCCGGTACCGCGAGGGCCAGCATAAGCCAGACTTTGATGCGCATGCGGTACCTATAGTAGCATTCGCAATATTAGTCAGGTTATTTTGTGATAATATTCCGAATTATGGAAAGGGAACCCCTGTTATCCCGCAGAAACCTGCTCGCCGCGGCCGGCTTTTCTCTGGCAATTCCATCGCGGATTCGCGCGCTCGATTCGCAGGTCAAGTTCAAGGCCAGGACGCTGGATGGCCAGGATTTCAGCACGGATTCGGTGCAAGGAAAAGTGGTGCTGGTGCAGTTTTGGGCGACTTGGTGCCCGTATTGTAAGAGGGACGCTCCGGCGCTCGACGCTATCCAGGAAGAGTTCCAGGATCAGGGTCTGCTCGTGCTCGCCGTGGACGTCGCCGAATCCAAGAAAACGGTGACGAAGTATTTGTCGGATCCCCGAGAAACTGCAAAATTGTTCTGATGACAGATACCAATTTGGCCGCATGGTATGCGCCCAAGACCTTCCCGTACTATGCCGCGATTGACAGGACCGGGCACGAAGCTGGCGAGCAAAAAGGCGCCGGTGGAGAGCGCTCGCTCCGGCACTTGCTTCGCAAAGCGGGGCTGCGTGCGGAAGATTCGGGCGATCCCGGTGAATTACAGGCCTCGCCGCGCCGGGCCTAATATTTGTTCCCTACTGGGTGGACACTGGCAAGTCGAGAGCAAAATGATGCATCGCGTTGTGGTCACTTGTATCGCGATCAGCGGATCCTTGGGGGCGCAGTGGTTGAACTATCCCACTCCCGGAATTCCGCGAATGCCCGACGGCAAGCCGAATCTCGCCGCGCCCGCGCCTAAGACCGCGGACGGCAAGCCGGACCTTTCGGGCATGTGGCAAGCCGATGACGGAAGATATTTGAAGCCGGAAGACCGTCCCCCGCGCTCGCCCTTTCCTCAATCTGGTGTCGTTCGATGGATCGATTTTGGCTTCGGGCTCCCGGGTGGACTGCCCTATCAGCCTTGGGCCGCGGAAGCGGTGAAGCAGCGGAAAGCGCAAAACGGAAAAGGCGATCCCACATCGGCGTGCCTGCCGCTGGGGGTGCCGCGGTTGCTGACGGACCCCGAGTACCGCAAGATCGTCCAAGTCCCGGGCTTGCTCCTCATCCTCAACGAGCGCGACGCCGGCTACCGGCAGATCTTTACCGACGGCCGGCCGTTGCCGGAAGATCCGCAGCCAACCTGGAATGGCTACTCAACGGGAACGTGGGAAGGCGACACTCTGGTGGTGCGCTCGAACGGTTTCCGCGACGGTATGTGGCTCGACCGCGCCGGCAATCCCATGACGGACGCCGCCAAGCTGACCGAACGCTACCGCCGCGTAAATTATGGGACTCTGGAGATCGACGTGACCATCGACGATCCCAAAGCCTACACCAAGCCGTGGACTGTGAAGGTTACTGAGTTCATCATGCTCAATTCGGAGTTGATTGATTTCATTTGCGCGGAAGACGAAAAAGACGCTGCGCACTTGGTGGGAAAGTAGTAGATCCGGGAGGTTTCTAATGTTACGCTTCTGCCTGATAGTTACGATGTTCGCGGCGTTCGGTCTGGCCCAACAGGCTCCCGCTGCGGGACCTTATAAAGTGTTGAAGTCGGCCAAAGTCGGCGGGGAGGGCGGCTACGATTACGTCAGCCTGGATGTCGATGCCCGCCGCTTGTACATCGCGCGTACTGGTCCCACTCCGCGCCTGACGGTCTACGATCTGGATACGCTCGAGCCAGTGGGTGAAATCCCCACCACCAACGCGCACGGCGCGGCGATCGATCCGAAGTCGGGTCATGGCTTCGCGACCAGTAAGCCGCTCACGATGTTCGATACCAAGACGATGAAGGTGATCAAGACCATCGAGGTAATGGGCAACCCGGACGGACATTTGTTCGATCCATCGAGCGAGCGTGTTTACGTTCTCAGCCATGTCGCGCCCCATGTCACGGCGATCGACGCGAAGGACGGCTCGATTGCCGGTACGGTCGACATCGGAGGCATGCCGGAGCAGGCGGTTAGCGATGGCAAAGGACACTTATATATCGATGTGGAGGACAAGGAAAATATCGCAGTGGTGGATAGCAAGACGCTCATGGTGACCGGTCACTATGACGTTAGCGGAAAGGGCGGCACCTGCGCCGGACTCGCTCTGGATAACAAAAATCACATTTTGTTTGCGAGCTGCCGCAATCCGGCGAACATGGTGATCCTCAACGCGGAGGATGGCAAGATCATCACCACTCTGCCGATCGGCAACGGCTCGGATGGGGCGCAATTTAATCCGCGAACCATGGAAGCGTTCAGCTCACAGGTAGATGGCACGCTGACCATCGTGAAGGAGAACAGCCCTACCAGCTTCGAAGTGGAGCAGACGCTGCCGACCATGACGGGAGCGAGAACCAGCGCGCTCGACACCAAGACCGGCCACATTATCCTGATCGGGGCAGAGTTTGGGCCGCCGACTCCGCCGGCGCAACCAGGCGGGCGTGGGGGACGCGGTCCGCTTCTGCCCGGGTCGTTTACAATTCTGATGGTAGGCAAGTAAGCTTCGTCGCTGTGCGACGCTCAGTATATGTGGATGAAAGTTCTGCAATGGGCGTTGCTGGTGGCGGTTGTCATTCAGATCGTTCCCTACGGTCACACGCACACCAATCCGCCGGCGACCAAAGAGCCGGCGTGGAATTCGCAGCAGACCGGCGAGTTGATCCACCGCGCCTGCTACGACTGCCACAGCAACCACACCGTATGGCCGTGGTATTCCCATGTCGCTCCGATGTCATGGCTGTTACAGAGAGACGTGAATGGCGGCCGCAGCCACCTGAATTTCACGCAATGGGACCAGCAGCAACGCCACGCTAAAGACGTCGCCTCGGAAGTGAAACAGGGGGACATGCCGCCGTGGTTCTATCTGCCGATACATCCTGCTGCCAGGTTGACCGACGCTGAGAAGCAAGCGCTGGTCGATGGCGCTGAGAAATCACTTCGTCCGCAGGCTCCGCCTGAAACCCATTAGGCAAATCTAGCGCAGGCTGGTGTGGTATTTTCAGTAGCGATGCAGGCTAAAGCCATCTGCGTGTTGCTCCTGCTTGCGCCAAGCGCATTTGCGCAGGCTGCTGCAGAATCAGTTCCATCGGCGACTACGAAGCAGTTGATGGTGGACTTGATCCACCCGGCTTCGAACGACATCTTGTTGTTCGTCAATCGCGGCTCCGCTGGCGATGAAAAAGAATGGGCCGTGGTGCGGCGGAGCGCGGTGACTCTGGCGGAGTCTGCAAACCTGCTGATGGCGCGCGGCCGTGCGCGGGATCAAGGCGATTGGCTGAAGGACGCGAAAGCGCTCGCCGACGTCGGGTCCGCCGCCTATAAAGCCGGGGAAGCGAAAGACGCGAAAGCGTTGGCGGCGCTCGCGGAACCTTTGGACGCATCCTGCACCGGCTGTCACAAACAATACCGGCCGAACGTGTTTCCCCGTGATGGAGGCTCGAAATGAGCTACTCGCGCAGGAATTTCCTGCAAGCTGCGGGATCGGGCATCGTCCTCACTGCGGTTGGCGGCGACATGATCTTGGCCGCGCCCACGTCTCCTTACACGCTCCCCACGCCGATGGTCAGGGAGAAAGGGACGTTCCTGATTAACGGGAAGCCACTGGCAGCCGAATACGAAGCGCGCACCACTTTGTGGGAAGTGATTTCGATGAAGCTCGGGCTCACGGGAACCAACCGGAGCTGTAACCGCGCGAGTTGCGGAGCTTGCAGCGTGTTGGTGGACGGTATCCCGGTTTACTCGTGCCACACGCTCGCGACCGAGGCTGCGGGCAAGAAGATTCTCACCATTGAAGGAGTGGGCGACGAAAAAAATCTGCATCCTTTGCAGCGCATCGGTCACGCGCACGTAGCGGCCGATTGTGGCTTCTGCACGGCGGGGTGGGTGGTTACGGCGAAGGCGCTGCTGGATAAGAATCTCGATCCGTCCGCTGACCAGGTGAAAGCCGCGCTGGCGGGACACATCTGCCGCTGCTCGGCCTACCCGGCCATCATCCGCACAGTGATCGATTCCGCCTCCGTGCTGCGGGGCAGCAAGACGCCGATTGAAACAGGGCCCGCGTCGATCGTGCAAATCAAGCTGCCGATGGTGCGCGATTTCTCGACCCACGGTGGGCACACGGCCGGTGGCGAGTTGCTCGAAGGCCCCCAGAATACCGTGACCAAGAAGTGGCAAGGCTACGCTCCTGAGAATCTCAACGTGGTCGGCAAGCCCATGCCCGCGCTGGCCGAAGTCTCGGTTCCGCGATTCACCGGCAAAGCCCAATATGCGAGCCGCGTGTGGTTCCGCGATCTGTTGTACGCGCGATTCCTCACCTGCCCGCACCCGCACGCGCGCATCAAGGACCTGGACACCACGGCCGCCGCGAAAATGCCCGGCGTCGCTTACGTCCTCACGTATAAAAATGCGCCGAAGCCCGGCGGCGCGGTGCCAGGCGGATTCCGCGCCGTGCCCGCCGCTCTTCCCCAGGAACTGAACCTGCAAGGCGAAGTGGTCGCGATCGTCGTCGCCGAGACGGAGGATCTGGCACAGGACGCGGCGGACGCGATCAAAGTTGAATACGAAGTTCTGCCCTTCGCGTCCATGCTTAAGGAAGCGATGGCGTCCGGCGCGCCGGATCTGGGCCACGGAAAAGGCAATCTCCTGCGGACCGCCAATTCGCCCAAGGACTATCCGCAGGCCACGTGGGCGGATCAGCGCGGCGATCTGGAAAAAGGATTCGCCGAAGCCGACATTGTCAAAGAGTTCACTTACAGCTTCGCGGGGGCCGTCTCCGTTCCCATGCAGCCTAGCGGCAGCGTCGCCAAATGGGACGGCGACAAGCTCACGTTCTGGGGTATGGGGCAGGGAATCTACCCGGTGCGCGAGGTGTTGGCCGCGGCGCTCAATATGGATGCGGCGAAGATCCGCTTTATCAACAAGTACAACGGGTCGACGTTTGGTTCGGCGCGCTTAGCCGCGGAAAGATTTTATCCATCCATCGCTTATCTCGCGAAAGTGACGAACCGCCCGGTGAAGGTGATGCTGCCCAAAGATCAGGAACTGGCGCAGTTGCAGATCAAACCCGAGACCATCACGAAATTCAAAGTGGGCGTCAAGCGCGACGGCCGCATCACTGCGATCGACCACGAAGTTTACGTGAGCTGCGGCGATCTGGAATTCGGCGGGCACGCGTCGAGTCCGGGGACTGCTACCAACCAGATGGAACTATATACGTCGCTGGTTCCCAACTGGCGATCGCTGTGGTGTGCTTATCGCACCAACGCTCCGCGCCCGGGGCCCTCGCGCAGTTATTACCAGCAGGAAACCAAGTGGTCCTGGGAAAGCATGATGGACGAAATGGCGAATGAGTTGAACGTGGACCCGGTCCAGTTCCGCCTGATGCACATTACTCGCCCGAAACCGAGCGACCCGCGCTATCCCTACGATTCGTTCCCCTCTGTCGAAGTTTTGGAAGAAGGCGCCAAGGCCTTTGGATGGGACAAGAGGACTCCGCCTAACGCCACTTCGGGAAGGTTCAAGCGTGGTTTCGGGATGGGCATGTCGCAGCATCATGGTGGCCTGATGGGGTACCACGAGGGCGAGGAAGCGTTCGCGAAATTAGCCGCAGCCAAAGGCGCGGCAGTGTTCGGGACGGAATTAGAGCTCGGTCCGGACGGTTATGTGACTATGCGGGTGGCTCTGCCTGATAGCGGGTCGAACGCCGCCACTGCGCTCGCGCACCTGGTAGCGGAGATGCTTGGGTTCACCACGCGCGACCGCATCCACCTGCTGTGGGGCGACACCGACATCTCGCCGTCGAGCGATGAGTGGTTCGGCGGCCGGACCATCACGCTGCAAGGCGCGGCCATGTGCAATGCCGCCGACAAACTTCGCAAGAATTTGCTCGATCGTGCCGCGGGTCTGTTGAACGTCGACGCCGCGAAGCTCACGATTCGCGATGGCGTGATTTCAGCCACCGACGAACCGGCAAAGAGCACCACCTTCGTTGCGCTCGTCAAAGCCAACAACGGCATCATTCGCCAAACCGGGCGAGGCGTTGCCGGCGGTCCCCGGGGCGGATCGAACAAAGGCGTCGGCGCGTGTTTCGTCGAAGTCGAAGTCGATACTTGGACCGGCGATTGGCGTTTCATCCGCGCTGTCTATCCGCACGACACTGGGCTTGTCATTAACCCGCTGGTGGCCGAAGCCGATATGGTCGGTTCTTTGATCGAGAGCATGCAAATCGCCACTGATCCCATTCCATGGGATCGCGAATTCCCCGGCACGCGGCACTATAGCGTGGGTTATCTGTCGTACCGGCTACCCACGATCATGGACGTCCCGAAACAAACCCAGCTCTATATAGACAGCTTAGAACCGCGCTGGTTCTACGGCGTGAAGAGCTTCAGCGAGACCAGCATTGGCGCCGTGCCGGGCGCGCTGGTCAACGCGGTTTACAACGCGTGCGGCGTCAGGATCCGGGAGCACCCCATCACGCGCGAAAAAATCATGGCCGGTTTGAAAGCACAGCGGAGGCAAGCATGAAAAACGTATCGATCTATCGGCCGACAACAGTGGACGAAGCGATCCAGATTCTGTCGCGCCACGGGACCGACGCCGGAGTCTACGCCGGCGGCACCGATCTCCTGATCCGCCTCAAGAACCGTTTGCAGCAGGCGCCAACCTATTTGGTCGACATCAAGAAAATCGACAACCTGCGCTACATCAAAGAGGACGCCGATGGCAGCGTGCGCATCGGTACCGCAACCAAATTGGCTGAGCTAGCAGATTCCGACCTGCTCAAAAAGAAATACCCGATGCTGGTGGAGGCTATCAACAAGATTTCGTCGCCGGAGCTGCGCAACGCATCGACGTTAGGTGGCGATCTGTTGCAGGAAGTCTGGTGCCAGTATCTGCGCGGCGGCTATTCGTGCTGGAGAAACGGCGGGCACATCTGCTTCGGTGCGATCGGGGACAACAGTTACTACCATTCCGCGATGGGCGGCCGCTTGTGTTACGCGGTGTACCCTGGTGACGCCGCCACGGCGTTAATCCCTTTCGACGCTCGCGTGAAGATCGCGACGCCCGCTGGTGTGAAGGAACTAACCATGGAGCAACTCGTGCCCGGGGACATGATGGTGGATGGCAGAATCCAATCGCATGTCGTGCGCTTCAACGAGATCCTCACTGAAGTGATAATCCCCGCGCCCAAGCCCGGACTGCAAGCGTCTTTCGAGAAACTGCGTCCGCGTGGTGTGTGGGATTTCGCCATGGCCTCGCTGGCCCTGAGCCTCCAGCTTCGCGGTAAAACCATTGACGACGCACGCGTTGTCTTCGGTGGAATCTCCGGCAAGCCGTTGCGTGAAACCACTGTCGAGAACTTCCTCAAGGGAAAGACGCTGAGCGCGGACTTGGGCGAGCAAGCCGTCGCCGTCGCCTTGGCACACGCTGCCCCGCTCAAATACAACGCGACGAAAATCGACATGGCCAAAGGTCTGCTTTTATCAGGTCTGGCGAAATTGAATGCAACTGCGTAAGCATGCGGATCATTGAGGCGATTCTATTCGAGCCCGTCGGCTGCCTCGCCGAATTCCCCGCGCAGCCTTTTAACGAAATCGCCGCGCAATGTTTCGGCCGCAAGAACAAGCCCAGCAAATCCGGCAGCCGTTCGTATTGGCATTTGCTCAACCTGATGGAGGCCGCCGGCCAGCAATCGGTTGAAGCTTTGGAATTACAAGCTGTGGAAGAAGCAACTCCTTACGAGGACGTGCTTCCCGCGCTCACCGAGTTGATGGCCATAGGCATCCAGTTGTTCCTTACGTCATCGCTCTCGAGTGCCG
>FTGN01001295.1_pt1 | contig 9125 bp, 4 predicted proteins | sample 1640711 | NCBI WGS metagenome assembly FTGN01 (sample SAMEA3914789, study PRJEB12502) | metagenome | biome: forest; material: soil | place: Canada | collected 2011-07-03 | depth 0.3 m | reverse complement strand
GGCCAAGACCGCGAACTAGCCGCCGGCTTCCTCTTCACCGAAGGCGTAATCGACAACGTCGCCCAGATTTCGTCGATCACCACCGACGACCGCGGCGCCGTAACCGTAGAACTCGCCCCCGGCGTAGAAGTAGATTTCGCCGCGCGGAATTTCTACGTGACCTCCAGCTGCGGCGTCTGCGGGAAAGCCTCGATCGATGGATTGAAAGCCGCCCATTGCCCCTCGCCGCCCCGCGGCGTTCCGCAAATCCAGTCCAGCCTAATCCCGCAATTGCCGGAAAAACTCCGCGAAGCCCAACCCGTCTTCAGCCACACCGGAGGCCTCCACGGGGCCGGCCTCTTCAACGCCGCAGGCGAGTTACTAGCCGTCCGCGAAGACGTCGGACGCCACAACGCCGTCGACAAACTCATCGGAGCCATGTTCCTGGAAGCCAAAACCCCGCTCCACAATCACGTCCTAATGTTGAGCGGCCGCATCAGTTTTGAGTTAGTGCAAAAGGCTCTGATGGCCGGCATCCCCATCGTAGCCGCCGTAGGCGCCCCCTCCAGCCTGGCCATCGAAACCGCGTTGCACTTCGGAATGACGCTGATCGGTTTCCTGCGCGGCCAACGCTACAACATCTATTCAGGTCGCGAACGCCTGGTCTAAGGCGCCGGGACAGCGCATCCTATTGACAAACGACAGTCGCGAAAGTGTGCACCGAAGTTGTCTTGCTGCCGAGGCTCAACGGCCTGAAACGGATCTGCATGAGAACATTCCGTATCCACCCTACCGCTAAGCTTGTGAGGTTGGCTGACCGCGAGACGCTAATATCGCGAGCCTTGGTCACTTCACCCTGCGAGTTAATCTTCAACTCAAAGAAACCATGCGAGTGGATGGGACAGATCTGGTCATCCGCCGTCAATTCAAGCGCCGCTCTGTCGCTGTTATATCGCAAATTGTTGGGCAGACCTCCAGGCATCAACCGGCCAACTGCTCGCGGGACGTCACATCTGTCTCTGCAAACAGCCCGCTGCCCAGCAAAACGAAAAGTACTATACAAACGCGCAAGTCAGAACTCTCCAGCCTAGCTTACCGCTCCTCAACCAATCGCTAACTCCTCACCTGGCTGCGTGCAGTTTCTCCCTTTGCCCACTCCTAGTAATTCGGCACGCCGATATGCGCGTTGCGCAGCCGCCCCGTTGAAAAATCTACAGAGCAGGAAAAGCGGTATACCTCACTGGGCCGCCATCGTGAAGTTTTGACCGCAATAGTACCTACCACCCAGTCATTCCGTCCGGGATTATTGTCCACGTTTGTCTGCCGGAAATTGACGGCAGCATTTCCAAAACGTTCGCGAGCTTCTTGCTGAATTGCATCCTTACACGTCTGAACCGCTTGCTCGGCCGTATACGGCCGATCGACGGCCACGAGCGCCCTCATTTTGTGCCCTGGCCGGCAGAACCAGGCCGGTCAGCCCTAGCGAAGCGAAAAGGAAAAATCTGCGCATAAAAACCCTCTAGCCAATATGCCAGCAGTTATTCGGCCATTCACACTCGGCCCGCCTCTAGGGAGCCAAGACCATCTACCGCGGGTGCATGAAACGCTGAGACCCCCTACGGGTATCTAATTCGAAGTGGCCGTGCCAATCCCCGGCGGTGTTTATATTCCTTAAGACGATCTTGACCTCTATAAGGCTGGCGACCGGAGCCGGAGCGCACAGAACACGAGCACACCGACGGCGATCTGTGTTTGGCCGAGTCGAGCTGTTACGTGGCGGATGGGAGAAGAGTTCGCGGACGGCACCGAAGCTGCTCGAACGGTCCAATTATTTCATCCGCCGCGGCAACTTGCCGATACCTCTTAGGAATTGTTCCATCTTCGCCTGATCGTAAGTGATCACTTCAATCTGCCATACTCCGCCCCCGGGAAGTAATTCGCTATATCTCACCATCCAATCCGCGTAGTCTTTCGTCTGAACCAGACCTTTCATAGTGGAACCCTCGGCGTTCGGCTTAATCTCGAAAATCGTATTACCTTTTCGCCACAGGCGATCGATGCGGGGATTGCGTGCCGGAAAGTCTGGATGGTTGATCTTAAACTCAGGCTCCATTCCCTCCGGCAACGCCCTATCGAAAATGCCGCGTAGCAACCTCTTGAGTGGGGTTCGTCGAAAGGTATCTCAGCCTTGTTAGCGGCAGCTCTCATCCGCTCGATCCGCCTAAGCGCGTCGGCGATCTCTGGATCGCTCATGAACTTCGGAGAGTCCACCGCTGAAACTGGTTTCGGCACTCTAACCGCGCGGTTTCGGGAGGCACCCAAGGTTTTCCCTTTAGCTGGGCCGGTGAATTTTGAAGGTCCAGATCCTTCGGCAACGGGTGCGTCTGCTACCGGCGGTTTAAGCCACTGGCGGCTTGGCCCCCGGGGCTCGGAACCTGGCAGTCTCTACCGCCGCCCGGCAGGGGGCTGCGCGTAGGCGCTCAATTCGGCGACAATGCTGGCGGCGGCCTCATCGAAGGTTTTGCCGATGTATTCAATCTCGATCGGATCGGTTACATGCATGCCGGTCCGCTCGACCCCTTCCTTGAACGCGGCGAAGTCGGCATGCAATTTGCGGACGTGCGCACGGCCGCCCGCCACGCTAGTGATATCCACCGGCACGAACACATTGCGAGCGTTATCGAGCACGAATAGGTCGATGCCGGTGCTCCGCTTGGGGATATATTTGGGATCCACTCCCTGACGCCGCAGATAATCTTGAATCGTGTCTTCGGTAAATATGCTGTCGTGAGGCATCTCTTTGAGCACACGGGCCTTGATCTTGTCGTGATAGGAAGTGCCGGCGTGAGCCTTTTCCGGATCCCAGCGCGGTTTGGTGTCGTCCATTATTCCGTGCTCGTCACCGCCGAAGCCGTCAATTTCGTCCAGGGCCGGATTGCGCGCCTTGTGATTGCCGGCGACAATTCGCTGGTAGGTTGAGTCAACTTCCCTTGAGATTTTACGGAAAGCTGCGCCGAAGCGAGTCCAAAGAGCCGTCCGCGGGGTTCGATTCCGGACGGCAGATTCCATGGCATCGTTCAACAAGCGCACACGATCGGCCAGATTTTCGGCGTAGCCTCTATATTGCGATTCGGCGTCGCGCAAGACATCCCGCGCCATATCCATTTGCAGGCGGCAAGGCGAGTGGCAGATCTTGCATTGCCCCTGCGCGGTAATGCGGGCGTCGCCTTTGGAGTCTTCCAACTTGTCGGAAAGTTCACCGTCCACGCGGTCACTCGTCGGATCACCCGGCTCCTTGCCGGCTTCCTGAGTTTTTTGGGCCTCTTCTTTGGCTTGCTCCCTGGCCTGCTCTTTCGCCCGGGCGGGATCGTCCGCAGGTGCGCTCTTGGACGGTTCGCTGGTGGTCTCGCCTCTGTCCATCCAAGCATCGACTTTGCCCCCGACTTTCGTGGAGGTGTATTTAACGGCTTTGGTGGCGTAGTGCATGGCGATCGCCTCCGCCGCTTTTCGTGCGGCAGAGGAAAGGGCCTTTGCCTTGTCGGCAGCGGCTTTTTGCAACTGCGCCGCCGTTCTCGCATTTCGGGCCTCCTCGTCAGCTGACTCAATATCGCCAAGGGTATCGGCGGCGTCCTTGAGGAGGCTCAGTCCCAGATAAATGCCGGTAATGATGGCCACGCCCGGAATCGCTTCCAGCGCCGTATAGAGAAGAATGTCCTTCCCCATGCTCTTGGCGATTTCCTCTTTGTGATTCCAGATATCTTTCACCTGCTCCAGTAGAGCTTCACTGTAGAACCCATGCGTGTGACCCCAACTTTCAGCGCGCCCCACGCGAGCAAAGGCGTTTTCCCCCGCCACTTGGGCGTCGGCCTGGGCGATGAATTGGTTTCCCAGATCCACCACGTCCTTGGCGTGCAGGAAAGATCGCCCAAACGTGCCGAGCCCACTGATTTGTGAGATGAAAACTTCCGCCACTCCCGGATCGATTCTGCCCCCGAGGGGCTCCGGAATTCCCGCCGACTGGGCCTCGATCGAATCGACGGGAATGCCTTGCGGCCGGGTGCGAGTGGTGTAGGTCGCAAAAGCCTTAGGGTCCACGGAGAGATCGCCATCATCCACTTGCTGGACCACGGATTGAGAATTCTCTTTCCAGAGAGTAATGAAGTCGAGCTCATTGAGATTCTGGAGATACTTGATTGCCTGAGACGTGAATGTGGACATCGGGCCGGGACCGGGGTCAACGAATCCGCCGGGATTCCCCGCCCAGCCGAAGGCAACGCCGAACGGGCTGACCATGCCAAAGGATTTGACGGACAAACTGGCTTCGAAATCGAGCGGCAGACCGCCGTCGAAGATAACCGGCGGGATCCCCCGGCCGGTTTTTTCCAGATCCGCGTGGGACGAATCCACATCGCGGCGGAGACTCCAGATGGGATAGAAGATCTCAAACGCCGCCTTCAGCTTGGCGCTCCAATGGTGAGGAAACGCCTCGGGCGGAAAGTTGTCGGCGTCGTTGAGATCCGCTCCCAGCGCGTCGATGGTTTGATCCTCGTCCCGGGAAATCTTTTCGCATTCATCGTAGAACTTATCAAAGGCGTCAAAATCCGGCCAATCTGGCGTCCCCGTTTTCTGGAGCAGAAGTTTGAGCCGCAGGATTTGCGGAATCAATTTTGAATTGGTCGAGGCCTGAGCATCAAGATATGCCAGCTTCGACTTCAGTTCCTCTTGAGGATCGAACTCCGGGACGTCGGAATCGTCGTCGGAGCCAGTGTCGCTATCGCGCTGGAGGGCGAACCGGGAGTGTGCTCGTAAGGGCACGGCTGCGGGCTCAGCGCGGGAGCCGCTCATGATCTGGCGCGCCGTTCGATCGGCATCCCGTTCCAGGGGATCACCCGGGCCGGAGTCGATGCCTCCGGGTGGGGCCTTGCCCGACGTCTGCTGGGCCACGTGAGTCAGTTCATGCGCCAGGAGGCGTTTGCCTTCGTCAGTATGCGGCGCATATCGTTCCTGGGCAAATACCAGGTGTTCGCCGCTGGCATAAGCATGTGCGTGGATAGAACGCGCCGAGTCCTGCGCTTCGCGGTCCGTATGGACCCGAACGTCATCGAAGCTGCGGCCGAAACGGGGTTCGAAGAACGCACGCGAGGTGGCGTCCAGCGGCCGCCCTGGAGAACTGAGGACGCGCGCGACAGCGCTGGGAACGTGCTTTGGTCCGGGTGCGGTGGCTTGCCGCTGAATGGAAACAGGCTGTCCCTTGCAAGAGTCGCATGTGCCTCCGCAAGAGCACCCCGCAATCGCCAAAGAAGATCCCATCACGCGCTCAGCCACTGCATCTGCTTCCCGTTCCTCGGGGTCGCCGGGACTGCTGATCGCCATCTTCGCCTGGATTCCGCTACTCCGCAAAAATGCCTGGATCGCTTGATTCCCCACTTGCGCCTGCAATTGCAGAATCGGATGCACCCGCGGTTCGGCCGGCGATAACCCGCCGTTCCGTGACGGTGCCCGGCTCTGATCTGCTTGTTTCCCGGCGTCAAGCGCACGTTCCATTGCCGTGTCCCATCATCCTTGCGGTTGGATCATATCGAAACATGTCCATATTCCAAACCTCAACCGTAGTGCTCCCACACGTACGTGACCTCCTCATCCAGGATCTCCTGCTGGTGCGCCAGCGCTTCCGCAACGATGTGGACATACTGCTGCGCCACTTCTAGCAGTTCGACGTCAGAACGCGTCGGTCGGCTCAACAGTCCCAGGAAGCGCTTGCGCAACGGCTCGTGGGATGCTGGATCTTTATCCCGGGCACCCTCTTCGTCAGTGGCGTGCCGTAGGGCGAAAGCGAGTTTCTCTACGAGCCTCCCCCGGCTAAGGTCGGCCGCTCTCTTGAAGTAGGCCCTGCGGTACGGATCCGGCTCGTAGGTGGACAATTGTAAGGCGATCGCAAGTCGAAGCGCCTCATCATTGACGCTGCCCGCCTCATCGCGCATATATGAGTAGCACTGGTTCAGGCTGATCTTCACAAGATCCACGGAGAAGCCAACCGCTGCCTTCGCCAGCGCCTTGAGTGTGAAAAAGCTGATGACCGCGGAGAGCGATGCCGGCCCTCCTTCGAACGCGCCGATCAGTCTCCCGAGCACCGTTGCCCCGCCTATGCCGATCTCGAGGACGGCCTCTTCCTTTTCCTCGCCCGTCGCCTCGCTATCCAGGAGGGTAAGAATTCCGTGCACAACCATGACGCCGCTGATGGCGAAATCCAGCTTCTCCAGGATCGGCACACCCTTGGCCAGAACCTCGGCCGCCAAGCCTTCCTTGCCGAGCAACTTTGCCACGGCATACGCCCCCGCGCCGGACAATGCGGTGGCGCCGGCGGCGAACTGCAGCGCTAGCTTGCCTACTTGAACCACCACCGAGCTTTTCCCGAAGAGGTCCGACCGGGCGCGGAACATCTCCTCGCGTTCGTGCGGGTCGGAGATCGCGAGAATGGCGGACAGCCCGTGCAAGCCCCCTTCGAGATGGACCAGGGCTGCCGCCACCGACAGTTTGGAGGCGGCCTCCAGCACGCCACCATGGGGAATCTCCCCGGCCTGTCTGGCAGCTTCGTGGAAAAGCTCGTCGAGCTTCTTCATCTTGGCCAGATGCTCGGCCTCGTGAACCGTCTCGTGGATCGCCTCTTGGGAGAATTGGTTGACCACCTTCGTCGCCAGATGGACGGCCTCCACGGCCTGACTCACCAGCGTCTTCGCTTTTTCTATTTCAGAGAGTTGCTCAAAACCAGCCCCGCCAACTGTCTTGGCCTTTTCCGCGGCCTCCGCAACGATTTCTTGCGCGACGTCCTCGCGCAGCCGGTCGACCGACTGCCAGTAGTCGGCCAGGAATGGGTCGGTCGAGGACGCTCCTCCCTCTGTTGCCAACTCGTTAACGAGCGGCTGGGTCTCGGCCACCGCCCGGTTCAGATGTACCTCCCGCATCGTTCCGTAAATAGAGATCTCCGCGCCTGAAGCAGTCGTGTGCAAGGGATGAACGATGAAATGCCATTCGCGTACGAGGTCCCGGTAGCGCTCCGGAATTTGAGCCAATCCGGCCTCCGCGAGAATTGGTTCCGGAGGTCCAAATGTCGGGAGTACGATTCCGTGCTCCTCCACGTGAGGGAGAATCCGACTGATGGCGTTCATGGTCACCAACGCGTCCTCCCAAGTTACCCCGGTCCCTGCTTTGGTTGTGGCACCACCCCGTCTGCGGTCGCGCTGCAGTACACCATGGGCTCGGGACCTAGCCATGCCGCGGTCAGGACCGTCCGCTCCTGTCCCCGGAGAAGCGATCTCGCTCCCACCGCTCGCCGCCTCCTGTTGCACCACATGGGTCAGCTCATGGGCGATCAGTCGCCGGCCCTCTGGTGTTCCTGGTGCGAACCGGCCCGCAGCAAACACGACGTCGCGGCCGAGCGTGTACGCGTTGGCATTCACGTCCTCGGCCGACTTCTCCGCTTCTGCGCCTGTATGCAACCGCACCTGAGAGAAGTCGTGGCCGAAGCGTTGCTCCATATCCTCCCGCACGCTCGAATCCAGCGGGGCGCTGGAACTGCCCAGGGCCTGGTCTACACTGGGCGGGGCCGGCTCCAGTTGTCCAGTTGTTGCTCCTGTCGAGCGCTGGATTTGTGGCGCTGCGCTGCCGGCGACACCCTGCACCGACGTGGACATGATCTCGTCCGCGACGCGTTCCGCCTCTCGTTCAGTATTGTCGCCAGGGGCATTGACCGCGAGTTTTGCCCGGATCAATCCCTGTACCGCATGATTACCAGCCGTCCGTTGAAGGCCCAAGACCGAACATTCGCGAGAAAGCGGGGCACGTTTTGCCTCTTGATCTTGCTCGACCCCGGCGGATGGGACCTTCGCTAGCTGGTTCTCTTTTTGACGGTAGCTTGACATGACCAATCCCCTGACCCACTGCCGCTGTGGAGCCACAACAGGTTGTTCCGCTGGCGTTGAACCAAGCGCGCCGAAAACCGCTGCTACGGCGCGATTGCCGGCCTGATGCTGCAACTCGGCCACAGGACCTATTTGGCGGTGTCGAACCTTGCGTGTTCCATCGCTGAGCGGCCTCTCTATGCCTGACCGTGAACCAAGTCGAAATACTCCCGGAAATCCGACCTCGACGGAAGCTTCCCCAGCTTCTGCATTTCACGCGCGGTGGCCACCACTAAATGCTCCATCCGGATCGTTCCTCCCTCTTCAGCCGCCAGAAACGCCCCCGCCAGCACCACGTTGCGAATGTTGCCGCCGGACAGTTCAAACTGACGAGCCAGGAAGCCGAAGTCGACGTCATCGGCGAACTGGGCGCCGCCCGGGATCAACCCTTTCCAGATCCGCAAACGATTGGCCGCATCGGGGAACGAAAACTCCACCATATGATGCATGCGCCGCGCAAATGAGTCGTCGATGTTCTTGCGAAAATTTGTGGTCAACACCACGACGCCTTCGTATTCCTCCATTTTTTGCAGCATGAAGGCTGTCTCGACGTTCGCATACTTGTCGTGCGCATCTTTTACTTCCGACCGCTTTCCGAACAAGGCATCGGCCTCGTCGAAAAGGAGAATGGCATTCGAGGTCTGCGCTTCGCGGAAGATCTGGCTGAGTTGCTTCTCCGTCTCGCCGATGTATTTGCTCACCACGCTGGAAAGGTCGATCTTATAAATGTCCAATCCCAGCTCTTTCGCCAGAATACCGGCGGCCATGGTTTTTCCCGTGCCGCTGGGCCCGAAGAAGAGAACGTTGAGTCCTTTTCCCATCGCCAGCTTGTTCCCGAAACCCCATTGCGAATAAACCAGGTCGCGATATTTGTGCGCAGCGCTTACGGCGCGCAATTGCTGCAGGGCGCGGGAGGGCAAGATCAAATCCGCCCACGACTGTTGCGATTCGATTTTTTGCGCGAGCCTGCGCAGCCCATGGCTGGACTGCTCGCGCGCCGCTGCCTCCAGTGCGTCCCGTGAGAGGGAAGCTCCGCTACCCGATTCCAGGGACGCAGTAGCGGCGGCACTCAGACAGGCGGCATGGATCTGTCCGCCGGTGAGAGCGAATTTACTGCTCAAGTCCTGGACGTCCACGCCGCTGGAAGTAACCCCGCTTGCTGCAACCGCTCTTTCCCACAAGACTCGC
>FTGN01001393.1_pt1 | contig 9153 bp, 8 predicted proteins | sample 1640711 | NCBI WGS metagenome assembly FTGN01 (sample SAMEA3914789, study PRJEB12502) | metagenome | biome: forest; material: soil | place: Canada | collected 2011-07-03 | depth 0.3 m | reverse complement strand
GTGGCCAACTGAGCTGGACCGAAAACACAACTAGTTAGACCCAACTGAACCGAACTGAACCGATGCTCAGCGGGTTCGATTCCCGTTAGCGCTACCAATTCCTCATATCGTTACAAGGAACACGAGCACACGCGCTACGGACAATCCCTTTAGCAGCGGGGTTTGGTTCGGAACGTGGCCAATTGTGACGGCGCGGAGGAAAGATCGGCCGGGATCATTGCCGGTCCGATCACTTCGTTCTGGTCGACGCGCACAAACTTCGGAAACCTTCATGTTTGGCGCTGCCATGAGCGCTACAGGTATTCGGTGCGCGGCTAGCGGATTTTCAGAAAACGTCCCTGATGTCGCCCAGCGTTCAAATTCTATCTCATTGAAAAATATACGCAACATAAGGCTTGCGGAGAATGCGGGCCTTATTCTACGCATAGTATGCGGAGAATAACTGGACAGGTGCGGAGATTGCGCGCTATAATATCCGCAGGAGTTGCGGAGAATGTATATCCATGAGCTTGAGGACTGGCCCCGGTTCTACTGGAGCGTCGAAAAAATAGCCGAACCGTTGGCCTCTGTGCGTCACCGCCAGGGCAGGCTTATGGGCCACATGGAAGCCCTGGGATTCAACCTTCAGCAGGAAGCTGTCCTGCAAACGCTCACCTCCGACGTCCTCAAGAGCAGCGAAATCGAAGGCGAAAGACTCGACGCCGCACAGGTCCGCTCGTCCATCGCGCGCCGCCTCGGCATGGACATCAGCGCGCTAAGATCCGCGGACCGCAACGTCGAAGGTGTCGTCGAAATGATGCTGGACGCCACGCGTCACTATGACCGGCCGCTGACGGCCGAAAGACTGTTCGCCTGGCATGCCTCGCTGTTTCCCACGGGTCGCAGGGGAATGTCCGCGATCAAGATAGGAGGCTGGCGAGATGACCAAACGGGGCCGATGCAGGTCGTGTCCGGTCCCATGGGGAAAGAACGAGTTCACTTCGAAGCACCCAAGGCAGGCCTGCTTGACCGGGAAATGAAATCATTCCTCGGCTGGTTCGAAGGCGACAAGCCGATTGATCAGGTCCTCGCGGCCGGACTCGTGCATCTTTGGTTCGTCACCATTCACCCGTTCGATGACGGCAACGGACGCATTGCGCGCGCGATTGCCGACATGGCGCTCGCCCGGTCGGAGCATAGCCCGCAACGCTTCTATAGCATGTCCGCGCAAATCCGGCAGGAGCGCAATGACTATTACGACATATTGGAGCGAACGCAGAAAGGCACGATGGATGTCACGCCGTGGATGGAGTGGTTCCTCGGCTGCCTTGGCCGCGCCATCGACGGAGCCCAGGTCACGCTGGGCACCGTGCTTGAAAAAGCCCGATTCTGGGATCGCATCAAAAATGTGCAACTCAACGACAGGCAGCGCACGGTGATCAACCGCCTGCTCGACGGGTTCGAAGGCAAGCTGAACACAACAAAATATGCGGCACTGGCGAAGTGCTCGCAGGATACGGCTCATCGCGATATCCTGGCCCTGATCGACCAAGGCGTCCTCGTCCGCAGTCAGGAAGGCGGACGCAGCACGAGCTATTCACTCAAGCTGGAATAGACCCAACCACTTTTGCGCAAGGGATCGTTACCCGAATGGGATATGCTGCCCAACACTCCAATCAACGTGAAGAACCTAGCGTATGCGATGGAAAACCACAAGCAAGCGCAAGTAAAGCAAACCCTTTTGGAGATTAGTTTTTTACTATAAGACATGGCAGAGAAAGCTAAGAAACCAGCAAAAAAGAGGAGCTCAGCGGGGAAGCAAGCACTCAGCACGAAAAAGAGTGGGTCGCAGAGAGTCGAATCTGCGTCTCGACTGATAGACGCGAGAATCCGGGAGCTCGGTGATTGGCGCGGAGAGATGCTTTCCCGCCTGCGCACTTTGATCCAGCAAGCGGACCCTAAAGTCGTCGAGGAGTGGAAGTGGATGGGGACGCCGGTGTGGTCGCACGACGGGTTGATCTGCACCGGCGAGACCTACAAGAGTGTCGTAAAGATGACATTCGCCAAGGGCGCTTCGCTGGATGACCCCTCGGGTCTCTTCAATTCCAGTCTCGAGGGTAGAGTGAGGCGTGCCATCGACTTCCGCGAAGGCGACAAGGTTAACGAGAAGGCTCTGAAAACTCTGATTCGCGCGGCCGTGGCCCTGAACACGTCCGCGGCCGCAGATCGCTGAGGGATCGGTTACCGGGGCTCTGCGCTAGCAATTCCTCTCTTTGCGTTTTGCGGTCGCCTGGCGCTCTACGCGCCAAGTTCCGCCACCGCTTCCTCTTCGGTGTCGGCTTCATCTTTGGGCGCGATGGTGTATCCGGCGGGCACGTTCAAGGGTTCGGATTTCTTCTCAACCATAGTGACGCCTTCGCACTTCAAGGTGCCCGAGGCAGTGAACTTGCCGGCTGCTATCTGCTGGATGCGTCCGGCAGCGAGCTTGAGCTCGATTCCTTCGACCAAGATTTCCAACGAGACCGAAAACGTTATCTTCAGGATGGGAACGTTGCCGCGCGAGATTTGTATGTAGGGATCGTGTGACGATTCGATGGTATGCTCCAGCAGCGGCACCAGCACTGTTTCAGAGCGGTTCGCGGCGCCTTTACCGAGATACTTGCGCACCAGCTCGTATTTCTTCCAGGCGCGCAGCATGACGCCTACCAGACTAATGTCGAGAAGATTGGCCATTTCTTCTTCGACGGCCTTGGCGACTAAACCCGCGTGGAGCGATTTAAGCTCTTTGACGGGTGAGAGCTCCACGTTCCGGCCTACCTGTTGCAGCGCCCGCGATATATCTTCCTTGGCTGGTGCAAAGAACTCGTAGATGGTGGGCATACATTTACTCCCCTGGGGAATTAGACCTGGAAAACCGGATGCTCTGCGCGCCGGGATTGCGATGCGCAATAAACTGGAGCGCCAGGTCGGGGGCATTGCCGATTTTCATCGCGATCCGCGGCGAAGCCCAGTTGCGGCGGAGGACCAGGCTCAGGCGCGTAATGGGGTGTTCCAGCGTTGATTGCTTCGCGCCATGGTTCTTTCCGAAACGGTAAGCAGCCGCGCCTACGATACCGAGGAAACCTATTCCGCCGCCCACTGTCCATAATGGGAACCCCCACAGCGTCAAGGAGGGCTGCAACGAAAGTTCAACGACGGTGTGGGGCTGTACCCTCTCATACGGGAGAGGAGTCTGCCGAGTGATCACGGATTCGTCATCCGCCGATCCGCTTGACGGCGCGATGCTGTAACCGAGCTCTCCTGCGGCAAGAATATCTCTGGCTTTGGCAAGCGTGAAGCCTGTCAGATCCGGAACAACCACCGTCTTGGTTGGTATCAGCGCATGGGAAACGAAAAGGTGAATCGCTTTCCCGGTCGCGGCCTGTGATCCGCCCGCTGGGTCTTGATCGATGACGGTGCCCTCAGCCTGTGAAGAAGCTTGCATGGTGATCGGTCCGGGACTGAAACCGGCAGCCTCGAGCGATGTACGGGCCTCCTGCTGCGACATGCCGACAACGTTGGGAACCGTCATGGTGATTGGCCCCGGGGGTCCAGTGGAAACAACCAGACTGATGGCGGTATTCAGGCTGACCAGGGTTCCGGCCGGCGGATTCTGGCCGATCACGTCGCCGGGCGGTTCGGCTGATTGGGCATTGCTAACCTCACCTAAACGCAGGTGCGCGTCGGACACCGCTTGAGTAGCAAGATCCTGGGTACGCCTGGTGACATCGGGAACGTATATGCCGCCCGTCGACACGCGGATATCGACTGGTGTTCCGGGGTCCACGCGAGTACCGGGCGGCGAACTTTGCTCGAAGATGAGGCCTTGCGGGTCCGGGTCGAGCGCTTCCTCAACCTTTCCTAAAGTGAGACGCGACTTCGCCAAGATTGCGCGTGCGGTTTCCGCGCTCTTTCCATGAAGGTCCGGTACGATCACCGGTTTCGACGCCGTCTTTGCGGGCCTACCGTCCGAGATCGTGAGGTTGACCGGCATACGTGGATCGGCGTCTTGGCCGGGGGGAGGATCTTGCTCTACGACCATGTCGGGCGGACTCGGGTCGGGACGACGCGTCACCTCACCGGTGGTCAGGCCGGCCCGGGACAGAATCTGGACAGCGATGGTGAGTTGCATGCCGATGACCTTAGGCACCACCCTTCTGGGCGGCAAAGCGGCAGCGATGGTCACTCGCGCAATGCGGTCCGGCGGCAGCTCCGCGTTCGCCGCGGGCACCTGGGCGACGATGGTACCGGCCGGCTGGGGCGATGGAATCGTTCCCGACGGCACTACGCGGATCTCGAACCGGCGGAGGGCGGTATTCGCACTGTTCTGCGTCATACCGAATAGGTCGGGCATGCGGGAGGCGGGCGCGGTCCTTCCGGTGGATACACTGAGCCGTACCGGGCTGCCGCGCGCCACGCGGCTTTTCGGTTGTGGATCCTGCAGCACCACGGTCCCCGCGGGAGCGTCACTTTCGACGCGGCTGGCCTGCTGTCCTCTTAAACTCAAGCGTTCCAGGATGCTGCTGGCTTCGAAAAACTGTTTGCCCTGGACGTCGGGAACGAGCACCGACTGTACGAGCATTTTATTCAGCGGCGTTTGACCGCGGCACGGCGCCGGAATGAGGATTGGGCCAAGGCCGATCGCCAGCAACCCGAATCCTCGAAGGTGACTTCTGGTGAATCCCATGGTTACCCCGCTCGACAACCGGTCAGCTCACCCAGATTTTTATGCCCAGCATTGTATCAATTTCACAAATGGATGCAAGGGTGACTGTTAAGTATCGAATTATGTGGGGAGTAATAGGGATTTTTCAAAGCGATGGCTGCGGAATCAGATTGCCGGCAGGCTGTTAGCAGGTTGCGGCATTTAAATGAGCCGTTTTTGCGCCGGATTGCGCTGATCCCTGAAAGAGAACTCAACCGGCGATTTTTCAGCAGAAGAGTAAGCGATTTTAGACCGGCGTTCATAATACAATCGAGACTGCAAAGTTTGTATTCGTATCGATTCCCGCGTTTATGAGGACGATGCGTCGCATCTATGCAGGGTGAAGCGCGTCAAAGGGTCGGGACTATGACTCGAAAGCGAAGACCTGGCAAATGCACTGCTTTCGCAATCCCCGCGGATGTTGGACTGGGCGTCTCTGCCTGGTGCGCGCGGGGGACTCGCGGCGTGCCGGATGAATCGGCATCGCGTCCGGCCGCGTGGCGGTCTGCGGCATGGACGCCAATATGGACCGCAAGCCCTAACGGCATCAAGTCTTTCAACACCGCATTAGGGGGGCACAATGCAAAGTACTTCCGGGAATCATCTGGACCGTGGAAGAATACTTGTCGCAGGACCCCGAGCCTTCGACCTGCAGGCGTGGTCAGCGTGGCTAGAAGAGGCAGGCTTCCTCACCCGGCAATGCAACGCTCCCGACCGGTTGGCATCGAAAGTCACGGAGGCCTTCGACACATTGCTGGTCGCGCTTTACGCGGAGGATGCAAGTAGCTGGCTGACAGCGGCTGAGCATCTGCATGGCCGCTTTCCCCTGTTGAGCATCACGGTCCTGGCGGTTGACAGTTCCGAAGATCTCGCCATACGAGCGCTGCGGGCCGGGGTAAGCGAATATGTTCGCGGACCGCTGGGCCCGTCACTGGTGGTCGAGGTTGCCCGGCGTGTATGCCGCGCGAACTCGAGCGCTGCGGGCAGGGATCGTGGCGCAGCGCCGGGCATCCTGGGCGAAAGCCAAAAGGTACGCAGTATGCGCCAGCGGTTGGAGCGTCTTGCCGCTACCGATTGCAACGTTTTGATTACAGGCGAAAGCGGAACCGGAAAGGAACTGGCCGCCTCGGCCATTCACGGACAGAGCTCGCGCCGGAGTGGCCGCCTGGTGTGCGTGAACTGCGCCGCCATTCCCGATTCACTGGTGGAGAGTGAGCTGTTTGGGCGTGAGCGAGGCGCCTTCACCGGCGCGGACAGCTCGCAGGATGGAAAACTAAAAGCCGCTCACGGAGGAGTGATCTTTCTGGATGAGGTGGGCGACCTCTCCCTTTACGCGCAGGCCAAGATCCTGCGCGCCGTGGAGACGAAAGAGATTTACCGGCTGGGCAGCCATCGCCCGGTCGCGGTAGATGCGCGCGTGGTCGCCGCGACGCACCGCGACCTGGAAGAAATGGTGCGCCAGGGACAGTTCCGGCAGGATCTGTTCTTCCGGTTGAATGTCGGCCGGGTGCACGTTCCACCCTTGCGCGACCGGATCGAAGATCTTGGCTTGCTGCTGAATCACTATCTGGACCGCCTGAATCGGCAGATGGGGACGAACGTAGAAGGGCTCTCTGACGAGGCGTGGGAGTGCCTGGCGCGTTACTCCTGGCCTGGCAACGTCCGGGAACTCAAGAATCTGGTGGAGTCGGTTTTGGTAAGTTCGATGTCGTCCATAATTTCACTGGAGGATCTGCCTGCGGAAGTTCGCTTATCGAGCGGTGCGGGAACACCGCCCGCCGAACGCGACGATCTGGTTCGGGCGCTGCTCGCGACTAATTGGAATAAATCCAAAGCGGCGGAGAAGCTCCAATGGTCGCGCATGAAGCTGTACCGCAAGATGGTCAAGTACGCTGTCACCACCGCAGGTCATCGCGTAGCCTAGCCGGTTGCGGAAACACGTCGCGCGCACTGTAACAAACGCTGTTACACTCCGTCCGTGCGATTCGCTGAATGGTTTTTTCAATTTACAAAAGCCTTCGCGGCCGCTGTGTAACAAGGGGTGTTACAGCGCCGCTGCCCGTAGACCTGGCTGGCTTGCGCAACACAAAGAAGAATCTCTTGGTTATTGAGCAGGTTGGCCCTTGCAACGCGATCCTCTTACCGTTCGGCACCCCGCGTGCCACTTAGCGCGAGAGAGATGGAGCAACCGCCGCATGCGCCGAGTGTCCCGCCGGAAGCCCGTTACGCCAATTACTTCAGCGTGGGCCATGCCCTCTGCGAAGTGGTGCTCGAGTTCGGGCAGTATTACGAAGGGGACGCGCAACCGCAGCCGCATACGCGCATCATCACGAGCCCGGCCAGCGCAAACAAGTTGCTGGCGCTGCTGCAGGACTCGCTCCAGCAATACCAAACGCAGTACGGTCCGCTCCAGGAGATGAAGCCCCATGAGTGATTTTTCCGCAATCGGGGCCGTAAGCACAACGCTGCGCGAACTGTTGAACAAGGACATCACTCTGAGCACGGGTGTGTTAGGCGGGATCCCCATCGATTTGCATTCGCCCAAGGAGATGCAGGACGGGGGACTCAATGGCGTCTCGGTCTGGCTGTACAAAGTATCGCGGATGGCGGAAATGTGGAACGATCCGCCGGAACGAAAGAACGCGAACCAGATGCAGCGAGCTCCTTTGCCGGTGCAACTGTATTACCTGGTTACGCCGGTATTGCAGGATCCTCTCACGCGGCATATCGTACTGGGCCGGGTGCTGCAGGTGTTTAACGACAATGCGATTTTACGTGGCAGCGACCTGCATGGAGTCCTGCAGGGTAGCGGCGAACAGCTCCGCGTGAATCTCGAGGCTTTGACTATTCAGGAACTGAGCCTGGTGTGGGACGCGCTCTCTGAGCCCTACCAGCTCTCGGTTACCTACCTGGTGCAGGCAGTGAAGATCGATTCGGACCTGGAGCCGCTGCGGTCGTCGCCGGTGCTGGAACGGGACGCCGAGTATACGCAGATCGTGTCACAGAACTAAGGGCAAACAGAGGAAAAGCAACTTGCAAGCGCTACGCCAGATTCAAGCCGACAACGGGAAGGTTTACACGGTGGCTGACGACTTCACCAGCGTCTACCAGGCGGTGATTACCGGTGTCGTGACGGACGAAATTCTGGGTGTACTGGCGGCGCCGGATCTTACGATCCGGGCGGATCGTTCGGATTTGGCAGCGAAGACCAGCGGCAGCGGACTCTTCGCCGTAAGCGGATATGTGAAGCAGGCGTTTCCAAAACTAAACTTGATGGGCTACACCGTTCAACTGGTGGCGAGCGCATCGGGCTTCCGGGATCTGACGGTTCTGGTGCCGGTCCCCATGAACGCGACTTTCCCGGTGCCCGCTCCTGCGATGGCCTTGCGGCGAAACCCGGTGACCGTACAGGGAAGAGTGGTCGCCGACAGCGCAAACCGTCCGCCGATTGCCGGAGCGAAGATCGTCTTAGTCGACGACCCGACCACGCCTCCGGCGCTGCATTCGATGGTCTTGCGTTCGCCGCTCTTGCTTCCGCATGCAGCCGGCACTACGGTTCGCGAGATCGCCATGACGGTATTCGGAAGCGCGCAGCTCAATGCGAACGCGAACTCCGGGACCAAGGTCTTGAGTCTTTCGTCGGTTGCCGGTTTGGCCGCCAATTCCGTTCTGCAATTCGCCAACGCGTCCGGGACGCGGGTGGAGTACGAGATCGTCGATTCGCTCGGCCCAGGCGCCGGACAGGTTTTCCTGCGGCAGGCCCTGAACTCTAGTTTTGCTGCGGGCGTCGCAACCACGGTCCAGTTTCTGAATCCCGGCGCGATTGGGGCAACCACCACGCTGGGCATGGACGCCGACTCCGGCGATGGCGTGCTGGTGGCGCCGCTGCTCTTAACCGGGAACACGCTGGAGATCGATCCTGGGACCCTGTCGGTGGAATACCACGAAAGTGGAGCGCTGAGCGATGCCGACGGATATTACGGCATTGCTGGAGTGGGGCGGTCCGCCGAGTTGTTTTTTGAAGCCAGTCATGCGGGCTTTACGAGTCTGACTCGAGACTGGTTCGTGGAGTACGGCAAAGCAGTGAACATCATCGATTTTCGACTGTAGAGAAGAGGAGAACGAGCATGCCCGAGTATCTTTCGCCGGGAGTCTACGTTGAGGAACAGCCGGCATTAGAGCCGATTGAAGGCGTCAGTACCAGCACCACCGGATTTGTCGGGATGACGGTCCGCGGGCCAGTTACGGGACCGCCTGTTCTGGTGACGAGCTTCCCGGAGTTCGTGCGGAACTTCGGCGGCTTCATTCCCAACAGCGCCACCTTCAAAGATTATCGATATCTGCCCTACGCCGTGAAGGGATTTTTCGATAACCAGGGAAAGCGCGCCTATATTGTGCGGGTCCCCGGCGGGGGCAACGCTACGGCGACT
>FTGN01001721.1_pt1 | contig 9321 bp, 6 predicted proteins | sample 1640711 | NCBI WGS metagenome assembly FTGN01 (sample SAMEA3914789, study PRJEB12502) | metagenome | biome: forest; material: soil | place: Canada | collected 2011-07-03 | depth 0.3 m | reverse complement strand
GGGCGTGCCCGTGACTGACCGGAGTTGGCAGCGGGGCATCGATTACTTACTGAGAACCCAGGCTGCGGATGGTACGTGGCACGTCGTGTCGCGGTTGCATCCGCCGGCGCCGGTGAGTCCGCCGTATTTTGAGACGGGCCATCCTTACGGCCACGATCAGTTCGTTTCGATGATGGGAGAGAGCGTGGCGGTCATGGCGCTCGCGACGGCCCTGGGCCCCGCCAAACCGACTCAATTGGTGCTCAAAGAAGCGGAACCGGCGGGTATCGAGCCGTGGGCCGAAACGCTGCTCTTCGGCGCGACCGCCGAGGTAAGGAAACTGCTGGACGGAGGGTTCGATGCAAACTCCACCAGCAAAGCCGGCGGAATCACTGCTCTCATGCTGGCGGCGCCCGACGCCGCGAAAATGAAGCTGCTGCTCGAGCATGGTGCGAACGCGGACGCCCGCGCGAAGAACCGCTTCTCGCCTTTGTTGGTCACGGCACAATATCCCGGCTCCAGCGCGGCCATGAATTTGCTGCTCGACCATGGCGCGAAAGTGCGCCTGCCGAAGGGCGAGAGCGCGCCGTTGTTCAATGCGTTCCCGATTATGCTCGCCGCTTTTTCCGGCAACTCCGATATACTTGACCGTCTCCGCAAAGAAGGCGACCGCGTGGACGACAAAATGCTCTTCATCGGCATGTTTCCCGCAACACCGCTGTTGGAGCTGGCTGGGACGCAGCGTACCGCCTCGGTGCGCGCGCTGCTCGACCTGGGCGCGAAGGTAGACGAAGCCGATGCCGATGGCATCACCATTCTCGGCTGGGCGGCGATCGCCAATCGCGTGGATATGGCGCGCCTGCTGATCGAGCGCGGCGCGGACGTAAATCACGTCGACAAGAAAGGAATGACGCCGCTGCTCTACGCGGCTTCGATCGACTTTGGCGATGCCGCGATGATCGACCTGCTGCTCAAGTCCGGCGCCCGCACCGGCGCGCGCACCAAGGAAGGGCTCAGCGCGCTAGAGCTGGCGCGAAAGTACAACCACACGCATCTATTGGCGAGTCTGGCGGAGCCGCGGGCGAGTCTGGCGGAGCCGCGGGCGAGTCTGGCGGAGCCGCGGGCCTCCCGATAGCGTCAGCGGAACAGTATCTTCACGCCCAAGCCGATCCGCGGAAGACATCGTAGCGAAGCGGGTATATACTTGTACGCCGAACGAGGAGGCACGACCATGGAACGCATCATCGCAACCCTACTTCAGCAGTTCGAACAAGGAAAGCTCAACCGCCGTCAGCTCATCCAGAGCCTGACGCTGGCCGCGAGCGCCGGCGCCGCCGCAACCGCTGTGCCAGAAGCCGCCGCGGCGGAAGGCAAGGTGTTCAACGCGACCAACATCAACCACGTGTCCTATCAGGTTAGCGATTATGCGCGGACTCGCGACTTCTACGCCGGCCTGTTCGGCATGAAAGTCTCCGAGGACGACGGCAAGCAGTGCCGCCTGTCGTTCGGCAACAACATTCTGGTGGTCCGCAACCGCCAGCCTGCGCCGAAGGTGGATCACATCGCCTATACGATCGCGAACTGGGATCAGGAAAAAGAGGCCATCGAAGCCGAGGTGAAGCGACGGGGGCTGAAAGTGGTGCAAGGCGACATCAAAACCAGCCTGCACATTCTCGACCCCGATGGCCTCGGAGTTCAGTTCGGCGGATTACGCCAATAGCGGACGGGCCGCTCGCGGTCAGAAAAAGAACTTGAAGCCGAGCTGCATAACGCGGCTGCTTCCCGAGCCGACCAGCGGATTGCCGGCCGCCACATCGGGCGTTGAGCAGCCGCAGCCGAATCCTCCGGCGTTGCTCGGGTCATTACCAATACCCCCGCCACCGCCGCCCACTGCCGCGCCGTAGGGATTGGCGAGGTTGGGGTGATTGAACACGTTAAAGAACTCCACGCGGAATTGGGCGCCGATCCGCTCTTTGTACCTGAAGTCCTTGAATAACGAGAAATCCACGTTCTTGAAGCCCGAGTCGCGGAAGATGTTGCGGCCCATGGTGCCAAAGGTTCCGGCCTTGGGAGGAGTCATCACGGATTGCCCCGATACGTAGCAGCCGCCGACGGCCAGCGTGCTGGCATCGGGAGCTTTCGCGGTACACTGCCCCCACATCGCGGCGGAAGCGGAGGGGGAGAAGGCGGTCGGGATGCCGGACACGCCGCTGACTACGCTGCAATCCTTAGGACCAGTGCAGTAGGGGAGGGAGCTGGATCCGGACTTGAAGTCGCTGGGGTTCCCATAAAAATTCCAGCGATCGCCGAAATCTCCACTCGTGCTGAAATCGTTGCCCAAGTCGTCCACCAGCCACGGAAGGCCACTCTGCAGGCTCACGATGGTGTTGAGCTTCCAGCCCTCCAGCAATTGGCCAAAGCCCTTTTTCCCGGGAATGGCATAAGTGGCCGTGACGGTCAGGCGGTGCCGGACGTCGGAATCGCTGTTACCGTACTCCGCCCCTGGATTCAGGCTGTTCTGCGGAAGGTTCCCGAAGCGATTCAGCGATCCGTTGTCCAGGCCGTGCCCGTAAGTGTACCCGGCGGTGAACGAAAGCCCGTGGGACACGCGCTTGGTTAGCGTTGTCTGCAGGCTATCGTAGTTGGAACGGGCATCGTTCGTCGTCTGGTTGATATACAGCAGGTAGGGGAATTTGGCCTGGTACGGACGGACGCCGGTGGCGGGATTGATCTGATTGAGGTCCACAAAACCAGTCAGGTTGTCACCGTGGTTGCCCACATAGCCCACCTCGAGCGAGAGGCTGTTGCTGAAGGCGTGCTGGACACCCAGACTCCAATTCAATATGTAGGGAGTTTTGAGGTTGGGGTCCACCGCGGTGAGACTACACGGTTGGGCCTTGGTGCAAGAGAGTCCGACGCCGGTCGGGAAAACAACGCCATTCCAGTTGAGGGCGGAGGCAGGCAGGCTGGCGGTGCCGAGCTGAAGGGTGCCGCCAAAGGTTCCGCCCGTCGGACAAGAGCCGCCGATGGGTACAGCCGTTTGGCAGGCGCCTGTCGGAGTGGCGATAAAGGAGCCGTTCTTGTAGTTCTGGGTCGACGACTGGGTAAACTGCGCAACGGTGAACAGCGAGTAAATCATGCTGACTCCGCCCCGGACCACGGTCGTCCCCTTGCCCGAGACATCGTAGGCAAACCCGACTCGCGGCGAGAAGTTTCCGCGATCGGGCTTCCACAGAGTATCGCCCACCGACGATTGGCCCTGCTGAACCATTCCGAGTGACGGATCGAAATTCGCCAATAGGTTATTGGCCTCTTTCATCGGCGAGAAGTAGGAGTAGCGCAACCCCAGGTTGAGCATCAATCTCGACGTGATGCGCCAGTCGTCTTGCACGAACACGGCTGGGGAGTGCCAATTGAAAGTGCGCTGCGTCTGGCCGATGAGCTGAGTGGCTCGCGACGGCAGTCCGGCAAAAAAATCCTCCAAGGGCGTGGATTTGGAGCCCGCGATGGTCAGCTGTTTCCCTTGGAAATCGATGCGGCCCCGCGTGTCGTGGATGTTCTGCTCGACTTGGATCCGCGTATACTCGACGCCGAACTTCAAGGCGTGCCTGCCCCGCAGGTACGAAACATTGTCCTGGAAATTGTAATACGGGTTGCTGAATTGCTGGGGACGGCCACGCCAGGCGCCCAGGGTAGCGCCAAAACCGGTGAGGGTGACAGTTGGAAACCCGCCCACCGACGTGATGCCTGTGTTGAGGGGATAGCCTTTGCCATCGGCCAAGATGCTGGCGTCGTCGGAAACCAGGGCGAAGTCGACCGAGTTGTAACCCACCCGGAATTCGTTTACCAAGCTGGAACTGGGCAAATAAACCCAGTTGCCGCTGATGGTCTGCGTGCGTATCAGGTTGCTGTTCTTGAAGGCCGCATTCACGACGGGGTGGTCAGCTCCATCGCCCAGGTAGTTGCCGATAATAGCCAGGCCATTGATCCTGTGCTTGCTGCTGAGGTTGTAGTCGACTTTCGCCACCCCGTTGTCGCTGGCGTTGACGGTGGGAAAACCGGGGTTGTAGCTGGTCGAGGTCGCGGAGGCTCCCTGCATGATGCCGCCCGTGCAAGCGATCGGCGCCGTGGTGCAGCCGAACAATTTCATGCTAACGGGGCTCAGCGGTATGTTGGCGGCCTGCAATGCCAGGATGGCGTCCACCATGCTGTTCTTCGGACCTAGCCCGGACCCGGTTGCCGGAATGCTCGAACCAAGCGCGTTGCCAAGGTTGGAACGCAAGCCCTCATAGCCGGCGAAGTAAAACAGTTTGTCCTTCTTGATGGCCCCGCCCGCTACACCGCCGAACTGTTCCAATTCAGCGGGCAGCTTTTCCGCGGGCCCCGGGTTGAATAAGTTGCGCGCAGCCCAGCCTTCTTGCCGGCCAAAGGCGTAAGCCGCGCCGTGCATGGTATTCGTTCCCGATTTGATGCCGACGTTCACGATGGCGCCGGGCCTCCATCCAAATTCTGCTTTTGGATTTTCCTCGAGAGTGAATTCCTGAATGGCGTCGATGGGCAGAATGATGGCCCCATCGGTAAATGGACTCGGCATACCCGCTATGGGGCGGGCGTCACTGAAATTGACATTGAAGATGCCGTCCACCATCCAGACAGTCTCATCAGGCCGGCTGTTGTTGGTGCTTTGGGTCCAGGGCGAGCCGCCGGGTTGGATTTGCACACCCGGGCGCAACGCCAGGAGACTTTGGAAATTGCGGCCGTTCAGCGGCATATCGTTGATCTCGGCGTTGCCGAGTGTGCCGCCCAGAGTGGCGCTGGTGGGATCCACCAGTTGGATTGACTCGGTGACTGTGATGGTCTGGGTTTGGTCGCCGGTCTGGGGGGTCAAGTCCACGCGAACTTCCTTGCCAACTTCGAGCTCAACATTCTGCCGCTCCAACGCCTTGAACCCTCTAGCCTCGACGCGTACGGTATATGTGCCGGGAATCAGAGTGGGGGCGTTATACTCCCCGGCCGTATCCGTGGTTAGGCTTCGCGCGAGGCCTCTCTGCGTGTCGATGATGGACACTGCGGCCGCTGGGATCACCGCGCCAGTTTGGTCTGTAACCACCCCGAAAATACGGCCATTACTTTGCGCAAACAGCGCGAGAGAGAACAACAACATGCCAAGAACAATGCGGAGCATGCAGGAAAGTGTGCGGGCGGATTTCATTGAGCGTCTCCTTTTCGACTCAGAAAAAAAGCTCGACTCGGGGACCGACCCCTTAACTTGGGTGGGAGTGTAACACTGAAATCATATGGGCGTCAAATGAATTCTTTGAATCTGTCAACTGCCTTTTGGGTAGGATACTGAAGAATTACTGAGGGATTGCTGAGGAAAGAGACGAGGCCGTTTGTAATGGCCTTGTTTTTCGCCACGCATTGTATAGAATCATCAAGGACGTCTTTGAGGAGGTTGCACGCGTGACGAAATGGGCGACTGCGGCGGCGATGGCGATTTTTACTTTCGTGTTGAGTGCACCGCTCGGCGCACAATGGCTAAATCAACCCACCCGTGGACTTCCACGTACAGCGGACGGCAAAGCGATGCTCACTGCTCCCGCGCCGCATATGGCCGATGGTCATCCCGATTTCTCGGGCGTGTGGACGAAGATCTCGCCTAAGTACAAAAGCAACATCGTGGCCGATTTGAAGCCGGGGGAAATCCAGCCGTGGGCACAGAAGTTAGTGCAGCAGCGCACGGAGGATCTTCAAAAAGACTACATGCACGAGTTGTGTTTGCCCTTAGGCCCCGGTTATGCCACCGGCGCCGACAGTACTGGCGCGGAAATGATCAAGATCGTGCAGACTGCAAACTTGATCGTGATTCTTAACCCCGATTTGACATATCGCCAGGTCTATATGGACGGACGGCCACTGGAGAAAGCTCCCAATCCGAGTTGGATGGGGTATTCGACCGGACACTGGGACGGCAACACGCTGGTGGTGGAGAGCTTCGGATTCAACGACAAGACCTGGCTGGATCACGACGGCCACCCGCACACCGAGGCGCTGCGGATGACTGAACGCTACACCCGCCGCAACCTTGGGAACCTGGATGTCGAAGTGACGCTCTCCGATCCCGCGGCGTATGCCCGGCCGTGGACCGTCAAGGTCCGCGCGGAGCTGGCTCCGGATACGGAGATGATCGAGTTCGTTTGTAACGAAGCCAACAAGAATCGCGAGCATTGGGTCGGCAAGGCCTCCGACGAAACGAAAAACGCTGTCAAGGTTGCCCCTGCCATTTTGGCGACCTACGTGGGCACTTATTTGGAGCAGCCGAGGTTATGGAGTCCCACGGGCGTCCCCAGGATCGTTACCATCACGGTTTCGGGCGGCACGCTTAACGGCGATATGGACGGGCGCGGCAGCACGTCCCTGATCGCGAAATCGGAAACGCAGTTTTCGGGCCTGTATGGGCTGGAAGTTGAGTTCACGAAGAATGGTGCGGGCGCGGCAGAACAGCTCTTCGTGAAACACGTGTCCGGAAATTACCGGTTCACGCGCAAGAAATAGGAGCCAGCAGAGGACTAACGGAGCGAGGTCCGCTTCTTTTTCGTCTTGGGCTTGCCGCGTGCGTTCTTCTCGACGCGCAGCTTCCAGGCGGCGCGCAGAGCACCGGCGAGTTCGTCCTGGTTGGTCTGGGCCAGGCGAATGTGCGTGGCGCCCATGCGCCCCCAGCCGCCGGCGATGGGGAGGAAAACTTCGGGCTGCTCCCGCACGAAATCGGCCTGGATTTCGGGCGTCAGCATCAAATTGCCGTAGCCCTGTTTTTGCGACGCGAGGGTGGCGAATATCCGGCCTCCTACGCGAAAGTCGGCCGCCCCCATGTGCGAGCCTTCCTCGGCTCCTGCGAGACTTAAGGCGATCCGGCGAAAATCAGCGGCGGTCATCGAGCAACGCTCCTGTTCAGCGAGTATGCCAAAAACTCGGGTCTCACGTTAGACTAAGCGAAGCTTATGCCCACCGATCCTGAGTATCTATTCCGCCACTACGCCTCCCTCTCCGACGAGGCGCTCCTGGAAATCGACCGCGCTGAGCTCGTCGAAACCGCGCAGAAGTGTTACGACGACGAACTCGAGCGGAGAAAGCTGCCTTCGCAGCGAATAAGTTTACCGGGATCAGCCGAGGTGGAAGACAAACCTGAGTGGTTGGGTGAGGCCAACGAAGTGTTCTCGCAACTCAACTATGCCGGGGCAGTGGCAGCACCCGAAATCGCCAATGCCCGCGCCGCTTTAGAGGCTGCCGGGATTCCCTGCTTTGTGGATATTTCCGACCAGGAGGAAGAACCCCCGCCCCAAAAATCGATGAAGGTATGGCGGCTTATGGTGCCGGGCAATCTGAATCAGCGCGCCGCCAGCATCTTGGAACGCGATATTTTCAACTGCGGGCTATTCGATCGAGTAGAGCGGGTCACTCGAGCCTTTGACGAAGAGATTGCCCGCCGCGGATCGAATACGAGAGCTCCCTGTTTCAGTTGACCCCTGCACGGCCGCGTATCGTCATGCGTCATGATTTTATAGTGAGAACAAATCTGATCGTCCTCATCCTTTGCTGTTGGCCAGTGGCTCAGCTCAGGGCAGATCCTCCGCTGTTGCTGCGGGTTATTCGAAACGCACCGGCTGCCGGGCCGGGGCAACTTTACGCGGGGGCGGGAGCCGGCGTCAACGTTCTCGGGATGCGGGTCGTCGCCGGCGTCGGCGAGACTTGGCTGGTGGAAATGCATGACTCCTTCGCCAGCATTGAAGCAGTGGACCAATCTCTGGCTGGTGCACGCCCAGCGCAATACTCTGTGCCCGGAGATGTGCTGGCGCCTGCGCGCTTGCTGATCGCCGCCTATCGCCCCGGCCTCAGTTACCGCGCAGACGAAGCGGTGAAGAGCCTGCCGAGGGCACGCTACCTTCTGGTATCCACCTACCGAATAGAGCCCGGGAATGAAGCGGGATTCGCTGAGATCGTCAAGCTGCGAAGATCTCTCAACGACAGCATCAATCTGGATCGGCCGGAGATCGCCTATGAGGTGGTCGCGGGTGCAATCTCGCGCACTTATATATTTGTGACACCGTTTTCCACCCTCAAGACTCTCGACGACGGGCTGGTGAGGACGCCGCCCTATGCAGATGGTGTGCGTGACGCCAGCAAGAAGGCTGCGGCCGGGACTGAGATCAGTCAGGAACGGACCATTCTCCGCATCGATCCGAACCTGAGCTATGTTTCGGACGAATTCGCTTCCGGAGATCCCGCGTTCTGGAAACCGAAATAGCGCGACAGCCGCCGCAACAGGCCCGAACCCAGCCACCACAGGGCCGCGACGATCACCAGCAGCATCAGCCAGCGTAGTGCTCCGGCCAGGAACGCGGCGTTGATTTCGGGCCACTCGAAGCGGAATTGGCGCAGGCGGTCGAAGCGCTCTGTCATCCAGTGCCATGCGGTGTGCGCTACCAGGGCTGACAAAATGATGGTGCCCATGCGCTCCGCGACCGCGTAACGGAACAGCAATTCGAGCGACGGGACCAGCACCGCCAGCACCAGCAACTGCCCTAGTTCCACGCCGATATTGAAAGACAGCAGCGACGTCAGCAGGTGGTCGCCGGCGAACTGCAGCGTCTGTTTCAGCGCGAAGGAGAAGCCGAAGCCGTGCACTAGTCCGAAGCCGAACGCGATCATCCAGCGTTGCCGCACCGTGCTGGTGGTCACGATGTTTTCGAGCGCCATGTAGACGATGGAGGCCGCGATCAGGGTCTCGATCAGCGGGGGGAACCATAGCGCATCGGGGCCCAGGTTGTAAGCTGACGCGATCAGGGTGATCGAGTGCGCGACCGTGAACGCGGTCACCACCGGAATCAGCGCGCGAAAACGCCGGAACGGAATCACCAGGCACAGCAGGAACAACAGGTGGTCGGTGCCATCCAGGATGTGCAGAAAGCCTTCGCGCACGAAGCGCAGCGATGCTTGATACCAGCGCGGGTCCAGCTTGACGATTCCGGGATCGTTGTCGAACTCGAACGCGCGGACCACGTAGGTTCCGCCACTTTGCGGGACCAAAAACCGCAGAGCAGTTACCGTGCGTACACCCAGGCGATCGAGGCCTGGATGAATCGCGAATTCCGAGCGCTCGGATTGAATGGGAACCTCGAACAACACGTCCAGCATGGTCTGGTTCCAGACCACGTTGGTGTCCAGCGGCAGCCCTGCGCCGGTTACGTGCGCCAGTGCGTCTTCATAGGCCGCAAACGATCTGTCCGATTCGAGCGACACCATCGTTGCCATAACCCTGGGCTTGGGCAAGCGAACGTCGCCTTC
>FTGN01001108.1_pt1 | contig 9396 bp, 7 predicted proteins | sample 1640711 | NCBI WGS metagenome assembly FTGN01 (sample SAMEA3914789, study PRJEB12502) | metagenome | biome: forest; material: soil | place: Canada | collected 2011-07-03 | depth 0.3 m | reverse complement strand
GCTCCCTCTGCCACGTAGGCGCGCAGGCCGCCGGAGTGGTCGAAGTGATGGTGGGTGCTGAACAGATAGCGGATGGGTTTGTTCGGCACCAGTCTCTTCGCTTCTCCGATCACATACAGCGAGCGCTGTTCGGTGAGCGGGGCTTCGATGACGGTAATGTAGTCTTTGAACTCGATGACCAGACTGTTGTGCGAGGTGGGGATCAACCACACGCCGTCCGCCAGTTTCTGTCCGGGCGCGGGTGCCGGTGGAGTCGCCGAGGCGCTGGCCACGGGTCCTGGAACCGGGAGATCGGCATTGGCATTCGGCTGCACGTCGGAGACGGTCAGATCGGCGACGGCGCCTCCACCCTGCGTCTGCTTGATCTTGGTGGGAAACTTCACGCCATTGAAATCCTTGTAGTCAGAGTAGGTGGCAATCACCGGCATGTCGCCCAACAGCGGATTGGGAACGATGGTCTCGACCTTGGTCACCATATTCTGCGCGTCGATGGTGCCGTCCATTTTGTATTTACCCAAAGCGGTGAACGACACAACGGTTACCTTCTTGCCGCCTTCGGACTTCGACTTGGCGGTGGCGTTCCCGGCTTCCATCGCGGCGCGGAGGAATCCGTGGGGCGTCAACAGGATTTGCAGTTGGCGGTCTTCCGCGGCCGCCAGTTGGGGGTTGGGGCCGTTGGGGCCCACTGCCCAAGCCTTGTCGCCATTCACTTCGTTGTTCTGCCGCTGTCCGCCGAAGACCTGCTCCTTGAAGACAAACTCTTCCTTGGAAGATTTCTGATCGTAGTTGATGCTGCGGCTGTAGGCGGTCAACTCGCGCTGCGGCCAGGAAAAACCCGGCTGAATAGCTTGACCGAAGAAGCCGTTGTAGCCGGTGCCGGAATAGACGATGGACTTGGGGTTGCCCATGGCCTTCGAAGCGTTTCCGAGAACGGTCTTCGCGTCCTGCGCGTAAGCGGCTCCGGCGAGCGTCAGAGCCAGACTGAGACTGATCCAATGTTTCATAATGCTTCTCCTTTACTGTTTCTTCATGGCGGCGATTGCCGCCAGTTCTTCGGCGTGGGTTTGAATCTTGCCGTGGACCGGCACGTCCTTGGCGAAATCGATCTTGCGTAGCTCCAGATTCTTGGCGTAGTTGTCGGCCCAGGGGTGCTGGGTCCAGCCGACGTCGATCAGATCGCCTTGCACCAGAATCTTGTCGCGTGGCACATACGCCATCAACAGCAGCGGCGAGTGAGTGTTGTCCTTGACGTGATAGATCACGACCTCCATGGACTTGTCTTTTAGCACCAGGGTGTCGTCAACGCCGCGGAACTTGAGGGATTTGCCGCTGGCGGTCAGCAGGTCGGGTTTTAGCGTGGCCTTGCGCGAGGTGACTTCCTTGAAGATTCCTTCGTTACCCTTGTGCGAGATCACGACCAGCCCCTCAGCCACGGCGGTGCGCAAGCCGCCGGTGTGATCGAAATGATGATGCGACACGATGACTTCGGTGAGGGGCTTGTTAGGCACAACCGAACGCGCTTTGTCGATCACGGCTTTGGAGCGCGCTTCACTGGTGGGGGTCTCGAAGAGCGTCAGATGATCGTCGAACTCAAATAGAATGCTGCGTGCGTTACCGTTGCCGGCCAGCCACCAGATGCCCTTGCCGACTTCCTGGGCGTCGACGCTGACCGGCTGCGGTTGCGGAGCCGGGCTCGTTTTCACACCGGCAGGCGCGGCCAGATCTGGCATGTCCCCATCCACAACGTTCTTCGAAACTTGAATATCCGCCGTTACCCAATTCCGGAAATCGATGTTGGTTAGATAGCGCTTCGGCAATTTCAAGCCGTCGACGGTCTCGTAATTCGAGAACGAGGTGGTGTTGACGACGTCGCCGAGGTTTTCACTGGAGCTCATCCAACTCACGGACGCCGGCAGGCCCGTCTTCGCGTTCACCGCCAGCGTTAGTTTGTCGCCGGCTGCTGTGGTGATGTCGACCTTCTGCTCGCTACCCTTCTTACGCGGATTCGATAGTTTCGCGGCTGGATCCAAAGCCGCACGGACGATGGTGACGGGATTTCCCAGCAGTTCCATGCGGCGGTCGGCTGCCGCGGCGTCTCCCACGCGCTGGGCGGTGCCATCAGGATTCACGTTAAACGCGACGTCACCGTCGAGCCCCATGTTCTGGTGCACGTCGGTGGCGAGCGCGAAGTCGAAGGCGGCGACGCGATGCTGCTCAACGCGCATTCGTCCGTTCGCGAGATCGATGCTGCGCTTGAATTCTGGAACGTTCCAGTTGAGCAGCGGGGCTTCGGGGAGGGGGTTCTGCCCGATGTTGGGGTTTATGCCGGAGCCTTCGATCACCAAGGTTCTCACGCCCAGAATCTTGTCTTTTCCGCCCAACGCGTCGGCGGCGCGGGTGACGACTGTCATCTCCGGAGACTGGGCAAAAGCCGCTGTAACCACGAACATGGCGATCACCGCTATTTTCAAATTCATGGCGGAGCCCTCCTTCGATAACCCTAGTCATTCTAGCTTGCAGCACCGCGCCGGGCTACTGCCAAATTGATACAATCGGGAACTATGAAACTTACCTGGTTCCGCGTTTTTGCATTTGCCGCGCTGTCGTTCGGTGCAGGGTCCTGGATCACGGCCCGCTTCGCGACGGCCCCGAAAGTGGAAGCCGATAGCAATCGGGTCTACGAACTGCGCATCTACCACACGCTGCCCGGCAGGCTGCCGGCGCTGGTGAGCCGATTCCGCAATGACACGCGGCGCATCTTCGACCAACACGGGATTACGAGCCTGGGTTACTGGGTTCCGCAGGATTCGCCGGCAAAGGACAACACACTGATCTATATCGTGTCGCATCCGAGCCGCGAGGCCGCTACTAAGGACTGGAAAGAATTTGGCGGCGATCCGGAATGGCAGAAGGTGGCTAAGGCTTCCGAGGCTGACGGGAAGATCGTCGAGAAGGTGGATTCGACGTTCATGGATCCTACTGATTTTTCGGCTATTAAGTAGTCTTAAGCCCGCTTGCTTCGCGCGCGGTTCTGTGGGCGAGATGCGTCGTTGCACAGAACCGCGACCGGAGGAAGCGGAGAGCTCTAGCAGAAGCCGAGAGAGGCTAGTCCGAATAGCAGCTCACGTTGGCCGGGGAGCTTCTCCACGTTCTTCAGCATCAACGGACGTGAGCTATCGACGATGAAGCCTGCGCTGGTCAGGATCGTCATCAGTTCGATATGGCGCTCGGGGATCTCGATCTTGATGCGTCCTCGAAAGCCTGCCGTGAGGTGGGCGACTAAATTCGCGGCATCTTGCGGGCTGCTTGCTACCACGGGGCCGAGCACTAAGCCGCCGCGCTGCGGGATTTTCCAGGCGTATCCCGTGCCATCGCGGAGCATAACTCCGCCCGCCGCCTGCGCCCAACGATGCCGTAAAACCTGGCTGCGGTCTGCCTGGTAAATTGCTCGATCCAGCTCAAAGACTTGCGGCAAATCGGCGTCCGTCATCGGTTTGATCTCTCCGGTGACAGGCAACGACGTACCCTCCGCAGCGACTAGGCGCACGATCTGCTCCGTTATTTTGAACCCGAGGGATTCGTAGAGTGGCTGGCCGAAGGGCGTGGCCACCAGCATCTGGGGAACTCCGGGAACCTGATCGAGGCAGCGCGCTATTGCCGTGCGCGCTAATCCTTGGCGGCGGAATTCCTCGCGCACCAGGACGACAGCTAAGGCCGCTAGAGTGGGACCGAATTGGTAGATGCTGGAGCTCGAAAGAATCTTCCCATCGCTGCCGCGGTGGCCGAAAACCTGGCTGGCGGCGAGGGTGGTCTGCCAGTCGCCAATCTCGTGCGGCCAGCCGATGCTTTCCGATAACTCTAGTAACGCGGCCGCATCCGCGGGGGCGAATTGAACCAGTGGCAGAGTCACAGTTTACCGAGGAAGCGGCGGTGGACGCGCACATCGCCGGTCAGTTCCGGATGGAATGTGGTGACCATGTTGCGGCCTTGCTCGACCCAAACAGGGTCACCGTTGTACGCGGCGAGCACAGTGCTGCCTGCGCCCAATCTGCGAATGATGGGAGCGCGTATGAACACCGCTTCGAGGTCGCCCCCCTCGGGCATAGGGATGTGCGCGATGCGGCTGTCGACCTGGCGCCCGTAGGCGTTGCGTTCGACGGTGATGTCCATTAGGCCAAGACTTACCTGCGCGGGATTCGTGACTTCACGCGCCAAAAGGATCGCGCCCGCGCAACTTCCGTAAACCGGCTTGTGACCGGCGAAGCGCTTGAGCGCTTCGGTGAGCCCTTCCTGGTCGAGCAGCTTCAGCATGGTGGTGCTTTCGCCGCCGGGGATGATCAGGCCGTCGCACTGCTCGAGGTCGGCAACGGTGCGCACTTCGATAGCGTGTCCGCCGGCGCGGTCGATTGCTTTAAGGTGCGCTTCGAAGTCGCCTTGGAGAGCCAGAATCCCGGCGGTTTTCTGCGCGTTACCAGCCACGCGTCTGCAGCAGTTCGCTTTCGGGGAGCTTGGAAACGTCGAGACCACGCATGGCCTCGCCCAACTCCTCGCTGGCTTCGAGCAGCTTCACCGGGTCCTTATAGTAAGTCGCCGCTTTGACGATGGCGCGGGCGCGCTTATCGGGATCTTCGGATTTGAAGATGCCGCTGCCTACGAACACCGCTTCGGCTCCGAGCTGCATGACCAGCGCGGCGTCGGCCGGGGTGGCGATCCCGCCGGCCGAGAAATTCGGTACCGGTAGCTTGCCGTTCGCCGCGACCCATTCCACTAGTTCGAGAGGAGCACCTAGATTTTTCGACTCGTGAACCAGTTCTTCGCGGCCCAGCACGGTGAGCTGCTTCATTTCCTTGACGATGGTGCGGATGTGACGCACGGCCTCGACAATGTTGCCGGAACCCGCTTCACCTTTCGTACGGATCATGGCCGCGCCTTCGGCGATACGCCGCAGCGCTTCGCCCAGATTGCGCGCGCCGCAGACGAACGGGACTTTGTAATCGCGCTTGTCGATGTGGTGCTCTTCGTCGGCGGGCGTGAGCACTTCGCTCTCGTCAATGTAATCGACGCCCAGCGCTTCGAGTATACGGGCTTCACTGAAGTGGCCGATGCGTGCTTTCGCCATCACCGGAATCGACACCGTCTTCATGATTTCGCGGATAATGCCGATGGACGCCATGCGAGCGACTCCACCTTCTTTGCGGATATCGGAGGGCACGCGTTCGAGAGCCATCACCGCGCAGGCGCCGGCCTTCTCGGCAATCAAGGCTTGTTCGACGTTGGTGACGTCCATGATGACGCCGCCCTTCAACATTTCGGCCAAGCCAACCTTTAAGCGGAATTCTTCAGAAAGGTACATGTCTCTTACCAGTATGGCCGCTTATGGGCCGTGATTTCAAATGCCCCTGCCGCCGGTTACTCCCGGTGATAGAATCTGTCATATTGTCAGTGGTCATGAGGCGCCTCCTGATTTTGCTGCTGAGTCTGCTATTAGCCGGAGGTTTATTCGGGCAGAAGCGCAAAAAAAAGCCGGATGAAGAGCCGCGTCCTCAGGTTTTGGAGGTGCTTCCGGACCCTCCCGAAGCCGTGGTGGCCGACTCGGGACGTTTATCGTTCCAGGTGTCTCCGCTTTCCGATAAAGGCTTGCTGTCGCAGCAAGTGCGCGATGCTTTGAAGGCTGTGGCCCGCCTGAACCACGGCGCATCGATCCTCAAAGTGCGGGCGTTCGTCGCCGGATCGGGCGACTTGCGGCGGATCAAGGACATCGTGGCTGAGGAATTCACCGAGAGGAAGCAGGCGCTCCCGGCGGTCAGCACGATTCAGGTGGGCGCACTGCCGTTGCCCGGGGCGCAGGTGGTAATCGAAGCGATTTCTTCGGAAAAGCGAGTAGTGAATCCGAGTGGCGTGGCGTTCGTCTCGGCTGGGGAAAGCGCGAACGCGGCGGCCGTTGGGCGGCTACAGAGTTCTTTGAACGGCGCTGGCGTCAAGGCGGCCGACGTGTTGCGCGTGACCTGTTTTTTGAGCTCGCTGGATGATGTGCAGTCTGCGCGGTCTGCAGTAGCCGCGGCTTTCCCGTCAGCCGCCGCTAATTTCGTGCAGATGCAACGGTTGGGCCTGGAGCCGCAGGCGCTCTGCGAAGCGGTCGCGCGTTTGACCACGGCGCCCTCTTCGGCGTTGGTTCTTCAAAACGGAATGGCGCTGGTCAACGCACCGAAACTGGTGCTCACGGCAAATCAGTTAGTATTCCGCGATCAGGACGCTGATTTTCGTTTGGCGTACCAGCGGCTCGCAAAGACCATGCTGCCGTTGGGCGCGGGCTTCAAGGACGTGTTTTGGACGGGCACCTATGCGCTCACGCGGTCCAACGCCGGCAAGCTGGAGAGCATCGCTTGGGAATTCCTGGATCGCGCGCTGCCGCCAGCGCACGCAGCGTTACAGATTGAAGGGCTGCCGTCGACTGATGCGACTGCGGCTGTCGAGTTGATGGCGGTGGGCCGCTAGGAGCGTCCGCTTGCTACGCGCGCCGTTCTGTGGGCGAGTCGTTGAGGCACAGAACCGCGCGCGCAGCAAGCGGATCGCAAAGGAGCGACTAAATCGTTTCGCCGCGAATCAGGTCGTCGTAGGATTCGCGCTCGCGCACAACGCGCCAGCGGTCGCCTTCGACCAGCACTTCCGCGGGGCGGCGGCGCGCGTTGTAGGTGGACGACTGTACGAATCCATAGGCGCCCGCGGTAGAAATCGCCAGGACATCGCCGGGCAGTAACTCCGGCATCTCGCGGTCGCGCGCCAGGAAATCGCCGGTCTCGCAGACCGGCCCCACCACATCGGCGCGGATTCTGCGGCTGTTGTTCTGGCGCACGGGAAGAATTTCGTGATGCGCGCTGTAGAGAGCGGGGCGGATCAGATCGTTCATGGCGGCGTCCACGATCACGAATTCTTTTTCACCGGTCTGCTTGCGGTACAGAGTTTTCGTGAGCAGAACGCCGGCTGCCGCGACTATCGATCTTCCTGGCTCGAGCACCACGTGCAGATCGCGCCCTGCGACGCGCTGCTTCAGACACTTCACGAACTCTTCGATCGACGGCGTGACTTCTTCGGGTTTGTAGGCGACGCCCAATCCTCCGCCCAGATCCGCGTGACGGATGTTGAAGCCCTTGGCACGCAGACGGTCGATCAACGCCAGGACGCGGTCTACTGCTTCCATCAGCGGCCCCGGGTCGAGAAGTAACGACCCTATGTGGCAGCTCACACCTTCCAGCAGCAGGTTCTCGTGTTTCCGGGCGCGCTCGTAAATGTCTTCGGCTTGGGCGATGTCGACGCCGAATTTATGCGCCAGTTTTCCGGTGGAAATGTAGTGATGGGTGTCGGTTTCGACGTCGGGGTTCACTCGCAAGGCCACGCGCGCCTTGACTCCGCGCCGGTGCGCCAGCGCGTCGATGAGAGCCAACTCCGGTTCCGACTCACAATTGAAATTGAAGATACCGGCCTTGAGGGCATCGTCAATCTCGGACGCGATTTTGCCTACGCCGGAGAAGACCACTTTGGCCGGATCGCCTCCGGCCTTGAGCACACGGAACAGCTCACCGCCGGAAACGATGTCGAACCCGGCGCCGGCCTGCGCTAACAAGCTCAGCACCGCCAAGTTGCCGTTGGCCTTCAGGGCGTAGCAGATGGTGTGGGGCTGATCGCCGAAGGTTGCGTCGTAAGCCCGGTAGTTCTCCAGAATCGTTGCCGCGGAATAGACGTAACACGGCGTGCCTACACGCGCCGCGATCTCCGCCAGCGCGACTCCTTCGCAGTAGAGCGCGTGCTCGCCGTAGGTAAACGCGTTCATCCGATCACCTTCATCGTAACTACGGTCTGGTCGTCGGTCAGCACCACGCTGTCGCGAAACGTGTCCAAGTCCGCGAAAATCTGATCGACGATGGCGCGCGGGGTTTCGGCATCGTGCTTGGTCAAGAGCCGCTGGACACGGGTGCGCCCGAAGTGTTCGTCGTTCGCGTTCAACTGATCTTCGACGCCGTCGGAAAACAGCAATAGCGTGTCGCCGGACTCGGCCTGATAGCTCACCTCGTCGTAGGTCTGGTGTTCCAGCAGTCCGATGGGCATGCCTTCGGCCTTGGCAGTGATAATCTGGCCGCCGCGGGAAATCAGCAGCGGCTCGGCGCCGGCGTTCGAAATCGTCATGCGGTGAGTGCGCGGCTCCCACAGAAGCACCATCAAGGTCGCGTAGACCGCGTCCACTTTGCGTTCGAGCAAGGCTTCGTTGAGGGACTGCATCAGCATGGCAGGACTCCGCCGGCGCGGGGTTAGAATCCGCAGTAGTCCGCTGATCAAAGCACCGTAGAGCGCGGCCGCCGCGCCTTTACCGCTGACGTCTCCGAAGGCGATCACGGCGTAGTCGTCGCCTTGCTCAAAGAACTCGTAGACGTCGCCGGAGATTTCGCGCGCGGCGCGGGAGCGGATCGCGATGTCCAGCCCGCGGACATCAGCCTCGCGGGGCAACAGAACTTTTTGCAGCTTGCGCGCGGCCTTCAGGTCCTGATCCATGCGCTGCTCGCGGCCCGCCAACTCTTCATAAAGGCGGGCGTTTTCGACCGAACTGGCGATCTGCGGCGCGAGCAGCGACAGGGTTCGCTGATGCTCTTCGGTGAAGTTGCCGATGCGTTCACTCTCCAGGTTCAGCACGCCGACGACGCGGTCCTGCACGATCAGCGGCACCGCCATCTCGGAATGGATGTCGGGTTGGGACGCGATGTAGCGCGGGTCCTGCATGGTGTTCACCACGCGAACGGTTTGGCGCGACTCGGCTGCCGCGCCGGTGATCCCCATGCCCAGGCCGATGTTGTCGAGGTCCACGCGCTGGTCGTAACGAACGCTGAAGCGGTGGCGGAGCAGCTTCTTGTCCGGGTCGACCAACAAGATGCTGAAGGCATCGTACTTGATCAGTGTGCGCACCGACGCCGCCAGCTTTCCCAGCAATTCGTCGAGATCGAGAATCGAGCTAAATTCTTGCGAGAGTTGCGCCAGGGTGCGAAACGTGCGGTTTTGCTGGTTGACGCGCCGGTACAGACTCGCGTTCTCAATCGAACCCGCCACGCGCGAGGCGATCAGCCGCATGATGCGGCGGTCCTGATCGCGGAAGGCACGCAGGCGCGTGGACTGCACATCGATCACGCCCACCAGCTTGCCGTGCGCCATCATGGGAACCGCCAGTTCGCTCTGCACTGCGTCGAGCGCGACCAGGTAGCGCGGATCTGTGCGCACATCTTCCACCAGCACTGGTTCGCGGCTTTGCGCGGCAGTGCCCACGATGCCTTCGCCCAGGCCGATCACCAGGCTGCGCACGATCTCTTCGCGGTGGCCGATCGAGTAGCGAATACGCAGGCCCTGATTCCTTTC
>FTGN01001541.1_pt1 | contig 9707 bp, 8 predicted proteins | sample 1640711 | NCBI WGS metagenome assembly FTGN01 (sample SAMEA3914789, study PRJEB12502) | metagenome | biome: forest; material: soil | place: Canada | collected 2011-07-03 | depth 0.3 m | reverse complement strand
GGCCGCCTGTGCGATGCAGCCGACGTAGCTTATTACCAGAACATGATCACCATCATCCGCGACCGTGTCCAGGACATGATCAAGCGCGGCATGACGCTCGATCAGGTGAGAGAGGCCAAGCCGACAGCGGACTACGATCCACGCTATGGCTCGACGACCGGGCGCTGGACGACGGATATGTTTGTCGAAGCGGTGTATAAGAGCCTGGGCGGGAAATAGAAGAAGTTAGTTTCCGAGACCCTAGCCGGAGGTGTTCGCTGACGTCGTTTCCGCGCAATGTCGCTTTCGTCTGGGTTTGGTACTTGACTGCGCGTCCACCGATCCAGATTCGGAAATCGTCAATGCCGCGCCAACCTCCGGTACCTGTAAAGTGGTTGTCATACGGCGGAACCGGGAAGGCCACTTCGGTGGTAATCTCTCGATCCGTTTCATTTAAGAACTCATATTCGACGGTGATCTTTTTCTCGCTGATGGTCAGTCACTCTTTCTCCATGGAATGCGCGCGTCCCGTTTGAGTTGAATCCCGGTGGAGGCGGCCGCGTCATTGCTATACGCGAGAGGGGCGAGGACAATCATCAATGCAGACGCGAGCACCCAGCGCACGTATTTCGTAGAATACTTCGACTACACACGTGAGTGATTCCTGCAGGCGCCTTCATATGCTCAAAACCGGGCAGGGAGCGTGGCGGACGATGGGATAAAGATGCGACCACAAGCGGCTGAGCGTGCCATACACTTCACCGCGGCCGGTGACGATGAGGTCGGCGCCAATGCGCAGCGCCTCATCGCGGATCGCGTCGGCTACTGGTCCGTCAAGAATCGTGTGCGGCGCCTTGACGCCGGCCTTCTTCTTCAATTCGGCAAGGCGCGCGTCGGCAGCGGCTATGAAATCGTCGCGGTAGGGCCCGAACGCGGTCTCCATACTGACGGGCGGCATCTCCATCACGTATCCGAGCGACAACTCCGCTTGGTAGCTAGCCGCAAACGCGGCCGCGGCGCGCATCACGGTTTCGGCTTCGTCGCTGCTATCGACGGCGGCCAGGATCGAAGTGTAGGGAAGGCGCAACGGATGGCCCGTCCACACCGGTACCGTTAGATCGTGCAGCACCTTGGCCGTGACCGATCCCAGCAGAAAACGCCGCAAGGGTGAGCGGCCGTGCGTCGGCAACATCACTAGATCAGCACTCTGATGCTTGACCACGTCGTGGATGATCGCTCCCGGCTCACCAATGCCCGAATACAATTCCACATGCAGACCGGGGAAATTGGCTTGCGCGAATTCCGCCAGGCGCTCCTCCGCCAGAGCCCGCGCCTGTTCGGGTAGCTCAGGATCGGTAATGGGCAGCGGGCTGTAAGCCAGCGCCTCCGGACCGTAGGCGTGAATCAGCCCCAATTCCGCCGAAAAATGACTCCGCATTTCCGCGACGTACGGAACGATCGCCCGGCAAGGCTCGGAGTAATCCACCGGGAAAAGGATTTTTCGAAAGGGCAACATACGTCAAGCATAGATGCATTTCAACGCCCATACGGCCAGTCGAAGAATTCGACCGTGGCGCTATAATCGTGAGTGGATTGAGCGGCATACCATGCGCATCGCGCAGACTGCATGCCGCAAGGATCAGGAGGTTATTGTGGGTAAGGGTTTTGTGTTGCTGGTTGCCGCGGCGTTGACCAGCACTTGGGTGACGGCGCAAACCGCCGGTGCCTTCAGTGCTTCCCCGGGCGTCGATTTATCGGGCAACTGGGCGCCGGTGATTCACGAGGATTTTCCGGAGCGCATTCCGGGTCCGGAACTGGCGAATTACGCGGGACTGCCCATCACCGAGGGCGCGCGCTTCTTTGCCGAGAGCTGGGACGCATCCCGCCTCACGCTGCCGGAACACCAGTGCCAGGCGCATGTCGCGCCCTACATTTATAGAGGCCCGCTGAACCTGCGCGTGTGGGAAGAAAAAGATCAGCAGTCGCAGCGCGTCATCGCCATCCATCAATACATCAGCACTTACGAGCAGAACCGCACCATCTGGATGGACGGCCGTCCGCACCCTCCCGAAGGCGCCGCGCATACCTGGATGGGTTTTTCGACAGGTAAGTGGGAAGGCAACATCCTGAGCGTCTACACCACCCACATTAAAGAAGGCTGGGTGCGGCGCAACGGCTTGCCGGAAAGCGATCAGGCGACATTGATGGAGCACTTCATCCGCCACGGCAATTTGATGACCCACGTCAGCATCGCCACCGACCCCGTGTATCTGACCGAACCGCTGGTCAAGACGGAGGATTTCAATCTGGTGTCGCAGGAAGGGCAGAACTGGCTGTATCCGTGCAGCTATGTGGAAGAACTCGGCAACCGCAAGCGCGGCGCGGTGCCCAACTACCTGCCGGGCGAGAATCCGTTCCTGCACGAATGGGCGGATCAGTATCATATTCCGCTCGCAGCGGCCATGGGCGGAGCCGAAACCATGTACCCGGAATATCAGCAAAAGATGAAGAACATGGCCGCCGGTACATCGGCGAAAAAATAGGATCGCGATGCGCCGAGTTGGATTCACCTTACTTACAGTCATACTCGCGGGCGGAGCGTTGCGAGCCCAGACCGCCGGCGCGTTCGTCGCCGTCCCGGGCCTGGATCTCTCCGGGAATTGGGCGCCGATCGTACATGAAGATCAACCCGAGCGCGGCCCCGGCCCGCCTCTCGTCGACTATGCCGGACTCCCCATCACCGAAGGCGCGCGCCAGTGGGCCCTCAGTTGGGACGCATCGCGCCTCACTCTGCCTGAGCACCAGTGCCAGGTGCACGTGGCGTCCTATATATATCGCGGCCCGCTGAACCTGCGCATCTGGGAAGAGAAAGACCCGCAATCGCAGCGCCTCATCGCTCTGCGCCAGTACATCAGCACCTACGAACAGAACCGAACCATCTGGATGGATGGCCGCGAGCATCCGCCGGAGGGCGCCGTCCACACCTGGATGGGTTTTTCGACGGGCAAGTGGGAAGGCAACATGCTCACCGTCTACACGACGCACATCAAACAAGGCTGGGTTCGCCGCAACGGCTTGCCCGTAAGCGACCGCGCCACGCTGATCGAGCATTACATTCGCCACGGCAACCTGATGACGCACGTCAGCATCTCGACCGATCCCGTCTATCTGACCGAACCGCTCGTCAAGACCGAGACTTTCAACTTGATTGTCCAAGAAGGCCAGAACTGGCTGTATCCGTGTTCCTACGTGGTCGAAGTCGCCGACCGCCCGCGCGGCACGGTGCCGAGTTACATGCCGGGCGAGAACCCTTTCGTGACGGAGTTCGCGGATCGCTTCAACCTCTCGCGTGAAGCCGTGCTAGGCGGAGCGGAAACCATGTATCCGGAATACCAAACGAAATTGAAAACGGTTGCGGCGAAACAATAATTTTGGAGAACTCATGAAGAAAATACTTTTAACGGCCGCGGCCATCTTTGCAGTCGTAGTCGCGATCGAAGCCCAGCAAGCCGCACCGGCGAATACCGAGATCACCACGCTTCACGTGCAGGGCAGCGTTTATATGCTGCAAGGGGCGGGTGGAAACGTCGCCGTGCAGATCGGCGATATGGGCGTGGTGGTGGTGGACACGGGCCTCGCGCAAAATGCAGACAAGTTGATTGCCGCGATTCGCAAGTTGTCCGACAAGCCCATCCAGTACATCATCAACACCCACATGCATCCCGATCACACCGGCGGCAACGACGCCGTGCGCCGCGCTGGCGTCACCATCACCGGCGCGAATGTAGCCGGCAACCTGACCGACGCCACCGCGGGTGCCCAAATCATCGCGCACGAAAATGTTTTGAACCGCATGAGCGCCCCCACCGGCCAGCAAGCCTCGGCGCCCTTCGGCGCGTGGCCGACGATCACCTACGTGACCGGACAAAACGAGCTGCACTTCAACGACGAGCCAATCGAAGCACGCTGGCAGCCGGCCGCGCACACCGACGGCGACAGCCTGGTGGTGTTCCGCCGCTCCGACGTGGTCGCCACCGGCGATATTTTCGTCACCACTAGCTATCCCTACATCGATCTGGAGCGCGGCGGCAGCATCCAGGGCGAGATCGACGCCTTGAACAACATCCTCGACATCGCCATTCCCAAACACGAAGAAGAGGGCGGCACCTATATCATTCCGGGCCACGGCCGCATCTGCGACGAATACGACGTGCTCGAATTCCGCGACATGGTGACGATCATTCGTGACCGCATCCAGAACGGCATCAAAAAAGGCATGACGCTCGAGCAGATCAAAGCCGCCGGCTGGACCAAGGATTACGACGCCCGCTGGAGCGCCAAGCAGGGCTTCGGCACCGCCGATAACTTTGTGACTTCGGTGTACAAAAGCCTGACGGCCACCGCGAAAAAGAAGTAAACTGGCCTCATCAAACCCGCATCAAAGCTCGGCGCCGTAATCCGTGTCTCCTTGGGCAATTTCCTGGAGATGTACGATTTCATGGTGTTCGGTTATTACGCCGCCGCCATAGGCCGTGCGTTCTTCCCCACTAAGAACGAATACGCGTCGCTGATGCTTTCGCTGATGACCTTCGGCACCGGCTACCTGATGCGTCCGCTGGGGGCGATCATACTCGGCGCGTATATCGATCATCACGGCCGCCGAAAAGGCTTGCTGCTAACCTTAGCGCTGATGGCCGTAGGAACCTTGTCGATCGGCATCATGCCCGGCTACGAAACCATCGGCTTCTTCGCGCCCCTACTAGTCGTGCTGGGCCGTCTGGTGCAAGGCTTGTCAGCCGGAGTCGAGATCGGCGGCGTCAGTGTTTATCTAGCGGAGATCGCCACGCCCGGCCGCAGGGGATTTTTCGTGAGCTGGCAATCGGGCAGCCAGCAGGTAGCCGTGATCTTCGCAGCGCTGATCGGACTGACGCTTTCAGCGTGGCTTCGTCCCGAAGAGATGGCCGGTTGGGGATGGCGCGTGCCGCTGCTGATCGGATCGATGCTGATCCCGTTCCTGTTCCTGCTGCGCCGCTCGCTCACCGAAACCGACGAATTCATCGCCCGCAAGCATCATCCCGGCACGTCTGAAATCTGGCGCACCGTCATGACCAACTGGCGTTTGGTGATTTTGGGAATGATGCTTTCGATCACCACTACGGTGACGTTCTACCTGATCACCGCGTACATGCCGACGTACGGCAGCAGCGTCCTTCACCTAACCCCGAAATCGAGCATGTTGGTGACCCTCTGCGTCGGCATTTCGAATTTGTGTTTCCTGCCCATTAGCGGCGCCTTGTCCGATAAAGTGGGTCGCCGGCCGCTGCTGTTGCTGTTCTCGACCATCGCGCTGCTGACGCCGTATCCGGTGCTGCTGTGGCTGGTCAGCGCGCCATCCTTCGAACGTCTTCTGGCGGCCGGTCTGTGGTTCTCCATGATCTTCGGCAGCTACAACGGAGCCATGGTGGTGTTCCTCACCGAAATAATGCCGGCCAGCGTGCGCGTCTCCGGCTTCTCCTTCGCCTACAGTTTGGCAACGGGCATCTTCGGCGGCTTCACGCCGGCGATCTCCACGTATCTGATCCACACCACCGGCGATCGCGCGATGCCCGGCCTGTGGCTTTCTTTCGCCGGATTGATGGGACTGATCGCTACGCTAGTGCTTACCGCGCGCGGTTTCAAGCACGGAGCGCACCAGAGCGGCCGAGCGGTAAATGCCGTGCACGAACTTCCCGTAGGGTAGCGTCAAAAACAATCCCAGCACGATTCCCAGATGAATTCGCAGCAGCAGGCCCATCGCCGCAGTCTCGCGCAACCCTAACAGCAGCAAGCCCGTAAGACTCGTGAAGAACAACAGTGCGAGAAAGGAAACGTCCATCCCATCTTGCTTAGGATCGACGATAGCCGTGTCGCGCCGCCGCTTCAGCCAGTAGAGTCCCACCGGCCCGATCAGCAGTCCGATACCGCCGAGCGTCCCCAGCACCACCGGCAGACTCAAATAAGGATGTGGCGCGATGTGCCCCGCAAAATGGTAAATCGCCGCCACGGTCGTCGAAGCGAAACACAGCAGAAATCCGTAGAACGTGAAGTGGTGAAAGCGCCGGCGCGCCCCTGAGTGGTGTTCGTCCGGATAAGTGCAGCCAGCGCCGTGGCTGTCCAGATTTTTGAGAGTCAGCACATCGCGCGCAGCCTGGAACAGCGCAGCCAGCGTCGGCCGCCCCGCCTCCCAAAACCGCAGCAATCCCATGACGTGCACCGTGAAGATGAGCGCCGCGATGATCCCAAACGTGGCAACTATGACGCCATGCGGAATCACGCCGTAGAAATTCGCGCCCTCCGCCGAACGCCCACCCGCCAGCAGCGCAACGACGATCAATCCGACGAGCACCGCCAGCCAAGCACTCACCCGCACGTAACCCGGCCACGCATATTTCCGGTAAGACTGCGCACGGATCTCAGCAAACACCTGCGGCACGTTCACAGCGAACTCATGCGGCGGAGCGTACTGGCACGCGTAATAACACTCCGCGCAGTTGTGGCACAAGTTCGCCAGGTAGTTGATATCGGACTCGCTGAATTCGAGCCGCCGCTCCATCGCCGGGAACACATCGCAAAACCCCTCGCAGTAGCGGCAGGCATTGCAGATGGTCATCAACCGCTCGCCCTCCGCGATCTTATCTGGCGACGGCAAGCGCAGCCTCCCTTCCAGCGATGCGCCCGAATACCGAGCCAATCGTCATGCCGAGCCCGGCCAAATATCCCTTGCCGACTACGTTCCCCGCCATGATCTCGCCCGCCGCGAACACGTTTCGGAAGCCTTGTACTTCGGCGCGTTCGTTGACCCGCACACCCAAATAGGTGAACGTAATGCCGGGCCGCAGAGGATATCCGTAGAACGGAGCCGTATCGATACGCTGCGCCCAGTGTGATTTCGCCGGTGTGAGTCCGTCGGTGCGGCAATCGTCGAGTATCTGATGATCGAACGTGCCCGGCCGCACGGTATGATTAAATTCCCGCACAGTAGCGTTGAGCTTGTCCGCCTGCAGACCCAACTTCGCGGCCAACTCCGCAACACTCGCCGCCGCGATGGCCGGAAACACCGAGGGCATAAAGCGTCCCAGAACTTTCGAATCGATGATCGAGTAAGCGATCTGATCCGGCTGCTGCGCCACTAGCCGCCCCCAGATGGCGTAGCGCTTCGGCCACAGGTCCTCACCCTCGTCGTAGAAGCGTTCAGCCTGAGCGTTGACCACGATGCCCAGCGGCACGCAATCGAGCCGCGTGACGATCCCGCCGTCGAACTTAGGTGCGCGCCCGTCGATCGCGACCGCGTGGCATTGCGTGGGGTCGCCAACCTGCTCCGCGCCTTGATTCAGCAGAAGCTTGAGCACGCGACCCCGGTTATAAGGCGTTCCGCGAATAATAAAATTGCGCGCCGCCGGACCCCAGGCTTCCTCCAGCCATTCGAGATTCGATTCGAAACCGCCCGACGCCACCACCAGCACTTTCGCGCGAAACTCGGCCGGCTGGCCGTCGAGCAACACGCTGCCGCTCTCGAACTTCCCATTACAGATGTTCAGTTCTGTCACCTCGGCGTTGTAGAGCACCCGAATGCCGCGCGCCTCCGCCGCAGCGTAGTAAGTGTTCATCAGAGCTTTGCCGCCGCCCAGAAAAAACGCATTGGTGCGGCCCAAATGCAGCGTCCCGCCGAGCGAAGGCTGAAAGCGCACACCATAGCTCTTCATCCACGCATTAGCGTGCGGCGATTCGCGAATCACCAGCCGCGCCAGCGATTCCGTGGTCTGTCCGCCAGTCACGCGCAGTAAGTCAGAGAAGTATTCGTCTTCGAGATACGCTTCCGTCAGCACGTCCGTCGGCGCGTCATGCATACAGCGCATGTTGCGTGTGTGACGGCTATTGCCGCCCCGGTATTCCGGAGGCGCGCATTCGAGAACCGTCACCGAAGCGCCCGCTTCCCGAGCCGTGAGCGCGGCACACAAAGCCGCGTTGCCGCCGCCCACCACGATGATGTCCGCTGCGATCTGCTCTCCCACTCTTTGCAATCGTACCGCGGGAGCTCTTTAAGAGATAGAATGTTGCGATGTCGACCAAACCAATTCTCTTCTTCCTGGCGACGCTGGCCTTCGCGCAGTTGCCGCCCGCCGCCGATTGGGCCGCCCACGCGCAGAACGAATATCAGGTGTTCCCTAACATCACCTATCTGACCGCGTCCGGCTATGAGTCGAAGCTGGACATCTATCAGCGCCGCGACACCGGCACCCATCCCACGCTGATCTTTTTCCACGGCGGCGGCTGGGTACGCGGCACTAAAGAAGCGTCCGCGATGTCCATCGTGCCGTGGCTCGAGATGGGCTGGAACGTGGTGAACGTCGAGTACCGCATGGCCCGCGTGGCACTTGCCCCCGCAGCCGTCGAGGATGGCCTCTGCGCTCTGCGTTTCGCCGTCGCGCAGGCCAAAACCTATGGCATCGACACCAGCCGAATCGTTGTCAGCGGCGAATCGGCGGGCGGCCATCTGGCGCTCACCACCGGCATGATCCCCGAGTCTGCCGGCTTCACCAACGTGTGCGCCGGCGGTGGCTTTGCCACGTCCGAGAGCGCCGTCCCGAAAGTCGCGGCCATCATTAACTGGTATGGCATCACCGATGTCGCCGACCTCCTCGCCGGGTCCAATGCCAAAGCGTATGCGGTGCAGTGGCTGGGGAGCCTGCCGAATCGCGAAGCGCTAGCGCGCAGCGTTTCGCCGATCACTTACGTGCGATCCGCACTGCCACCGATCCTCAGCATCCAGGGCGACGCCGATCCCATCGTGCCCTACTCACAAAACGTGCGCCTGCGCGACGCGCTCACCAAAGCCGGCGCCACCGTCGAACTGCTAACCATCCCCGGCGGCGGCCATGGCAATTTCAAGCCCGACGAACGCACCAAAATCTACCTGAAGATTCGCGAGTTCCTAACCAAGAACGGCCTGGGTGGTGTGTAGTGCCGGCGTCTAAGCGAACACGATGGCCGCGCCGATGATGGTGCGGTCGGCCACATCTTGAAAAGCCTGCTTGGCTTGATCCAGCGTATAAGTGTTGCTGGCGATGGCCTTGGCGTTGAACGAGCCCTTTTCGATCAGCTTCACGTACCGCGGTAAATCGCGCATCATGTGCAACCCGCCCTGTTGCCCCGCGTGGAAAGTCTTGCCCGAGATGCAGAAGAACGCCGCCGGGAATCCCACTTCGCCCTTCTGCCCGATGCCGTGAGTAACAATGTGCCCGCCCATGCGCACCATTTCCCAACACTGGCGAATAGGAAGGATGCCAGTGGGATCGGGCCCCTCTTCCACCTTGGGTTTGAACTGATCGCCGCCCACCGCTTCGATCACGAAGTCCGGTCCGATGCCGCCGCGGGGCGTTGCGCCGCCCGCGAATTTGCGCAGCGTGCGCGGCTTGCACAGGTCGCGAATCTTCGCTACCAAGTTAGCGCCCTCAGCATTCGGATCAAGCGCCAGAGTCGCGCCCACCTGCAACGCCAGCTCACGCCGCGCCTTGATCGGCTCGACTGCGATGATCTGCGCCGCTCCCTTGATGCGCGCGCCTTGAATGGCCGACAACCCCACCGGCCCCGCGCCCATCACCACCACATCCCCCCCCGGCTCGACGGCCACCAGGTTGTGGACGGCAGCCAGTCCCGTTCCCCCCGCGTCCGCCAGCAGAGTCAACTCC
>FTGN01001012.1_pt1 | contig 10238 bp, 10 predicted proteins | sample 1640711 | NCBI WGS metagenome assembly FTGN01 (sample SAMEA3914789, study PRJEB12502) | metagenome | biome: forest; material: soil | place: Canada | collected 2011-07-03 | depth 0.3 m | reverse complement strand
CAGGCCGCCATCGTCGCTCGCCAGCAGCAAACTGAACAGCGTCGTATTCCGCGTGTGCAGATTGCCCGTGAGCAGAACGCGGTTACCCGCAGCCTCGGCTGAGGTTAATTCCAGCATCACCGCGCAGGGCTCCTCTTCGCTGCAATTCAAACCGAAGAGTTCAATGTCCTTGGGTGGGCAATCATAGGTGATGGGCGATTCAGCGCGTAAACCAACCACCAAACTCAGCAGCAGCGCGGCGACTTTCACTGTTAAACATTGTATCTGAGCGATGGCCTACGTTCAGCGTAGAATAAAGGGAACGTGCCCGCGCCGCACATCCCAACGCCGCTCGAACAACTGGGGCATCGTCCGTTTTCCTTCTACCCCGCGATCCAGGGCATCCAGCACAACGAGTGGCAATTCTGCCGTGCGCGAGGCGATGAGATTCAGGTCGTCAATACCAAGTCGCAGCAGGAATTGTGGATGCCGCGCCGCTTCTTGAGCGGCGTGTCGAGCATCGAAGAGCCGTTCGTCATCGTAGGCTTGCTGAAGGAATTGGAATATCGCCAAGGCGTGGTGGTCCCGCTGGTGCGCCGCGTGATCGAAATGCCGGTGGCTGTTAACGACGTGCCGCGGCCGTGGCTGAGCGTTCCGCAGCCCGGGCAATTAGCGGCGGTGGTGGGTATTCGCGTCGAGAGCAGCGACCAATCGCAAAAGAGCCGCAAGCTGATGGGCGCCGTAGCGGCCGGGATTCTGACGTGCATCGTGGGCATGGTAGTCTTCCGCGATGCCACCGCCGGTTCGCGCGCCCGATTCTTTGGGAGCCCCACCCGCCTGGCGTTGCCCTTCAGCGGCGCCGACGATTACGAATCCGTAGTGGGGCGGATCGGCTACCCGGAGTCCACCCGCTCGCGGCCTTCGACCGATGGCAACGTTTTCTACCTTCTGCGTTATCCCGACCGCGGGTTCACTGTGGTGCTCCGTGGCCCGGACCGCGCTGAAGCGTCCTACGTGGGCGCTCTGGGGCGCGGCGGACGAGTGGTTCACTCGATCACTCTGCCCAACGGTCAGAATTCAGCAGCGCTGTTAGGCCACTAAAGCGTCGACTTCACCGCGCTTCACGTCCACCTTCATCAACACCAGCAACCCCGCAACAAAAAATACGATCAGCGATAGAATCGCTTGCCGGTAACTGTGCGTGATCTGCAATGCCAGGCCGAATACCAGCGGACTCACCCAACTTGTCCCCTTATCGCTCACTTCGTAAATGCTGAAGTACTCCGCTTCCTTGCCCGGAGGAATCAATTGAGCAAAGAGCGAACGGCTGAGTGCCTGGCTCCCGCCCATCACAATCGCGACGATCGCCGCCACGATGAAAAAGTCGCGAGTGTTGTAGACCCACTTGAACAGATAAATCAACGTTGCCGTCCACAAAACCAAGCTCACTGCGATCGCGCGTTTCGCGCCCGTGATGGCCGCCAACCATTGAAATGCGATCGCCCCGAAGAATCCCACAAACTGCACCATCAAGATTGCCAGCGTCAATGACGACACTGGGATCTTCAACTCGTCGTTGCCGAATTGCGAAGCCAGCGCCAGCACCGCCTGAATCGCATCGTTATACAAGAGGTAAGCGATCAGAAACAACATGGTCTGCGGATAGCGCCGGATGTCTGCCAGGGTGTGGCGCAGTTGCCCGAAAACTGCTCCCACCGCTCGCTGCGCTACGGGCTTCGCACGATTGCGCAGTGTCATCAAGGTTGGAATTGTAAAGACCGCCCACCATACTCCGGCTGACCCCAAGCTGATCCGCACCGCCATCGCTTCCGTGATTCCTATGCGTTGGGCATTTAGGTACAGCAATAGGTTGAGCGCCAGCAGCACGCCCCCGCCGATGTATCCAATGCCCCAGCCTTTCGAAGACACCGCATCGCGCTGCTCCGGGGGAGCAATTTCCGGCAAGAAAGAATTGTAGCCGACGACCGACGCGCCGAAGCTCACATTGGCGATGATGAACAGCGCGCCGCCCCACAGGTACGCGCTACCCTGCAGCCAAAACATCGCCGTGGCCGTCGCCGCGCCCATATACGCCGTCACCGCCAGATACTGCTTTTTGCGATGTCCATAGTCCGCGGCCGCGCCGACCACCGGTAGCACCAGCACTTGCAGGATCACCGACAGGCTGACGAGATAGCTCCAGTAACTACGCGCGTCGACGCTGATGCCCAGAGGATGCACCAAGCCGTTTGCATCGGCCACGGCCTTCGCCAGCGCGGTTAGGTAAGGACCCAGAAATAGCGCGACGCCTGTGGTGACGAACGCGGAATTAGCCCAATCGTAGAGATACCACCCGCGCTGTTCGCGAACGCTGTATTCGGCGGGAGCCACAATAAGATTAAAGTTGCCGGATCTGCTCCAGCACCCGCAGCATGCGCGGCGCAGCATCGCGCCTGCCGCCGTAGCGCAGTTCGTTATAAGCAGCCGTCGCTTCTTCGACCAGCGGGGCCATTTGCGGAGTCTTCACCACTCTCGCGAATTCCAGCGGTGTGTACCAGGCCGGTTTCTCGACGCCACGCTTGGCCAGCAGTTCCAGCATCTGTTGATACAGAATCGTCGCGTCCGACGGATCGCTGAGTCCGGCCACAATTTTGCGCGCCTGGCGACGCCGCTTCCACAGAGCCTTCGCCGCCGGACCGTATAACACGAACACAATCACCAACGCCAAGAGCCCAGCGACCAAAACCAAATATCGCAGGCCCTCCCGCGCCCGGATTTTCAAAGCCAAGACCAAGTCGTCGAAATCCGTAAAGCGCATGCTTCTTCCGGCTTCTTGCATGCGTGACGCCAGAGCCACTTGATGGTTCAAGTCATAGCTCATCACCCAGTCGTTCCAAAACTGCGTCGCGGTGTCGGCCAGCAGCGATAAGCGGCTGAGCACGCCAGGCTCGCCCCCGGACGGATCGAACGGCGTCGGGTCAAACGTGGTCCAACCGCGCCCTTCGATCCACGCCTCCACCCAACTATGGGCATCGGAAGCGCGAATGATTTGCCAGCCTGTCATCGGATTGTAGACGCCGCTTTGGAATCCAGTCACCACGCGCGAAGGAATTCCTATAGTGCGTAACATCACGGCCATCGACGATGCGAAATATTCGCAGTGGCCCTTTTTGCGCTCAAAAAGAAAGTAGGCCAGCGGATCATCCACCGGATTGGACAACAACTCCAGCGTGTACCCGTAGTCCCGCCGCAGATGAGTCTCAATCGCTCGTGCCTTTTGCGCCGGCGTGTGCGCCCCCACTGTCATTTGCTGAGCCAGTTCGGGAATCCGCGGATCGATCTGCGGAAGACTCAGCAACTCACGCAGAATCCCCAACGGAAGTTGCGCCGTGTAACGCCCTGGAGCCCACTCGTTCGGCAAAAATCCATACGCGCTGTAATTCAACCCGCGGATTCCAAAACGCGGCACCACGTGAAAACCGCCGCCCCGCGAATACCGCAGATAGCGGACGTCAATCTTGATCGTCTCCACCGTACCGGCGAAAAATAGCGTGTCGGCGATCAGTGGCTCTAGATGTACTTGATACACCAGATTCGGCCCGCGCCCCGCGCCTTCCGTAGCCGAGCGCACCACTATTTCGCCGTCATCTACCTGCACCACTTGTTCCTGTCCCGGCGGATTGAACCACGTCTTGCCGTCGAATTCCGCCAGCGCCGCCCCGCGCCACTTCACGGGCAGAAATCCCTCGCCCTGATACGACCGCACATGCATCACCGCCGCACTGCTCTGCTTGATCCGTCCGATCTCCCCCAGCGTGACTTTGTTCGAAAATCCCGTCAAGCGATAGCGCGCCGGTGCAAATCGCTCGAAGGCCGCCCGCGCCGTTCGTGGCAGCACAAAGAACAGGCACACCGTCATGAACAGAATCCCGCCAAACAGGCACGCTGACACCACTCCCAGCCGCCGCGCAAACGCTTTCAGTCCACCGCGCGACACCACCACTTGGGCCCCCGCCGCTCGCCGCACTTCACCGCTGGCGAATGTCGCGATGGCAAACAGTACGAACACCGCGAGATACGCGAGAAAGCTCAGACCCTCCGAAAGAATCGCGGCGGCGATCAGTTCCAGCCCCGCGATGGCCTTCAGATATCCGAAATCGCGCAGCGTCTTGGCCGTCAGCAGCTTCAGCACCGCCAGGAAAAACACCATGTGCACGGTGGCCGACAGAAATGTTCCGGAGATGTAGTAATAATCCACGGGGAAGAACCCCATGTAGGCGATGGCTAGTGCGGCCACCAGTCGCGGAGGCGGTTCGAAGGCGATCACTCCGGCCACCGTCAGCGTGCGCACGCACAAGCCTGCGAACGTAAGCACAGCCGTAGGCCAATCCAGGAACCCCGACCCCAGCACCGCGAAGTATCCCGCCGCCAGCATTCCCAACAGCGAGAACTCGAAAAACCGGTTCACAATGCGCGGAGCCGCGGTCACGCCGCTCGGGTTCATAGATTCATTGTGCTACATCCCCGGTGTGTTAAACCTAGGGGAGTTACCGTTCTTATGGCAAAATTCAAAGCGGCCGGTTCGCGCAAGAGCCCCGCAGCGCGCACCAACGCAGCCGCTATCCCCTGCTTGCTGCTAATTCTATTAGGAGCCGCGCTCATCTCATTGCTGTTTTACGAACTACTGAAGTCCGGCAGCTAACCCAAAATGCGAATCGATCAACGCCAACCCAACCAACTTCGCCCGCTCAAAATCACGACGGACTACCTGCTTACCGCCGAAGGCTCGGTCCTGATCGAAGTCGGCAATACGCAGGTGTTGTGCGCGGCTTCGATCGAAGACAGCGTCCCGCACTTTCTACGGAACTCCGGCAAAGGCTGGGTTACGGCGGAATATTCGATGCTGCCGCGCGCGACGGCGACGCGCACTCCGCGCGAAGTATCCAAGGGCCGTGCATCGGGGCGCACGATGGAAATCCAGCGCCTGATCGGCCGCTCGCTGCGTTCGATTATCGACCTCGACGCACTGGGCGAACGCAGCATCATCCTAGATTGCGACGTCCTCCAGGCAGACGGCGGCACGCGCACCGCAGCCATCACCGGAGCCTATATCGCTCTCTCTGTGGCAGTACGGAAGCTTGTGAAGTTCGGCACCCTGAAGCGCAGCCCTATTCGCGATTACGTCGCCGCCACCAGCGTCGGCGTAGTCGGCGGCGTAGCCATGCTCGACCTTTGCTATCAAGAAGACTCGCAAGCCGAAGTCGACATGAACGTGGTGATGACCGGATCCGGCAAATTCGTTGAACTCCAAGCCACAGCCGAGAAGACTGCCTTCGACGACGCACAACTGGCATCGCTGATCTCATTAGCCCGCGCGGGAATCGCCGAACTGATCGTCGTCCAAAAGTCTCTCGAATCTGCATGATCGTTTACTGCGCGACCAGCAACTCCGACAAGCTGCGCGAATTCCAACTGGCCGCTCCCGATTTCGACTTGCGTGCATTGCCGAAATCACTCCCGCCCCCGGACGAAACCGGCGACACCTTCGAAGCCAACGCCATCGAGAAGGCGCTCGCTTATGGCCGGCACGCCAGCGGCTATCTTTTCGCGGACGATTCCGGCTTAGAAGTCGACTCGCTAAACGGCGCCCCCGGCGTTATCTCAGCGCGTTATGCCGGAGAGCACGCGACCGACGCCGCCAACAACGCGCTGCTGCTTACGAACCTTCGAGGTATTTCGAACCGTACCGCGCGCTTCGTGTCTGTGATCGCGTTGGTAAAAGACGGCAAGCTGCTGAAGACTTTCCGTGGCACTGTCGAAGGCAATGTGATTGACGAACCTCGCGGCCCGGGCGGTTTCGGCTACGATCCCCTGTTCTACTGCCCCGCATTCGGCTGCACCTTCGGAGAAGCCACTATCGAACAAAAGATGCAGGTGAGCCACCGCGGCCGCGCGCTCGATGCGATGTTCACTTACCTGCGAAGTATCGCTTCCACCTGAGAAATCCGACGTTCGTCTTCGCGTCCTGAATCTTACCGGTGCGGATCATGTCGTCGAGTTCCTTCGCCGTGAACCAGCGCGTCGCGATGCGTTCGTCTTCCATCGGTTTCGCTTCCCCCGCCGTCAGACCGGTCGCCAGATAGATGGTCATCATCTCGCTCAAGAACCCCGGGCTGGGATAAAACTCTGCCAGCTTAGTCCACTTCTTGGCGCGGTATCCAGTCTCTTCCACCAGCTCCCGCCGAGCCGTCTGCAGAGGCTTCTCCCCGGGGTCCACTGTTCCTGCCGGCAGCTCCCACAGAAACTGCCGCGCCGGCAAACGGTATTGCCGGACCAAAAGAATGCGATTCTTCTCATCTACAAGCATCATCACCGCCGATCCCCGATGGTGTACGATAGCGCGCTCGATCTCAAACCCATCCGGGGCCACAGCATGGTCCCAAGTGACCGTGAAAATCCGGTTCTTTGTAATTTCTTTCGAAGAGATTAATTTCATCGGATCGCTTTCGCAAACTCATCGGCGGATTTTGTGTTGAGGATATCCCCCGCCTCTAGCCACCCCCGCCGCGCCATACGCACGCCGTAACTCATGTTCGCCAGATGCTTGGGATGATGCGCATCCGTTGAAATCACGAACTTGCATCCCTTAGCCTTCGCCGTCCGTATCAAGGTAGCCGAAAGATCCAGCCGCTCCGGACTGGCATTGATCTCCAAATACACATTGCGTTTCGCCGCCGCCGCCGACACCACTTCAAAGTCGAACGGGAACGCATCGCGATGCAAGAGAATGCGACCCGTAGGATGCCCGATCGCCTTCAAATAGGGACACTCCAGAGCGCGCAGCAGCCGGTCCGTCATCTCCGCCGGCTCCAGATTCATGTAGCTGTGCACGCTCCCCACCACCCAGTCGAGCTCCGCGAGCGCGTCATTCGCCAAGTCCATCGCCCCGTCGCGCATGATGTCGCATTCGAGCCCGGAGAACACGCGCAGCCCCAACTCGCGCTGATCCATCTCGCGAACCTGATGCGCAAACGCCACCGCCCGTTTCTCGTCCAGCCCATTGGTCATCGCCAGCGACTTCGAGTGATCGGTAATCGCGATGTAAGCGAACCCTCTCTCCCGAGCCGCCTCCGCCATCTCCTGAAGCGTCGCCCGTCCATCGCTCTCTGTAGTGTGCATGTGCAGATCGCCGTGCATGTCGCCCAACTCGACGAGTTTCGGCAACCGATGCTCCGCCGCCGCGTCGATCTCACCCGAATTCTCGCGCAGCTCCGGCGGAATCCAATCTAATCCGAGCACCCCATAAATTTCTTCTTCCGTCGCGCTCGCGACCGGCGTGTTGTCATCCAGCCGTGCCAGCGAATACTCGTTGAGAGTCAACCCCATCTTCTGCGCCCGCGAGCGCAGCACGATGTTGTGTTCCTTGCTCCCCGTGAAATACAGGAGCGCCGCGCCGTAACTCTCCGCCGCCAGCGCCCGCAAATCCACCTGCAACCCCTCCAGCCCAAACTTGATACTGGCTTTGTTCGGACCCTTCCCCAGCACCTCATGCGCCCGCGGATGCACCACGAATTTGTCCAGCGCCGCCGCCGCGCCCGGCCCCGTCACCAGCAAATCCAAATCTCCGACAGTTTCCTTAGCGCGCCGCAGACTCCCCGCCGGCGTGACCTTCTCCACCCCCGGCACTGTACTCAAATACTCGATCAGCTCGCCCGCCGCCCGCTCCGCAAACGACAGCAAGAAGCGCCCCTGCCGCTGCCGGTACGACGCAATCGACCGCAGCACCTTCTCTTCGAGCTTCGCGCCCATCCGCGGCAGATCGCGCAGCTTCTGCTCCTTACAAATCCGCTCCAGATCGTCGACTGACTGCACCTTATAAGTGTCGTAAAGCAGGCGGATACTCTTCGGCCCCAGCCCCTGAATACTGAACAATTCCAGCAGCGATGCCGGATATTTGCCCAGCATCTCATCGCGCCGCTCGAAACTCCCCCGCTCCTCGATCTCCGCCACCACCGCCGCGATTCCTTTGCCAACGCCCGGAATCTCGGTAAGCTTCTTTGACGGATCCTTGAGCATCGCCGACAACTGCTCCGGATGCCCTTCAATCGCCGCCGCCGCTGTCCGATAGCTGCGAATGCGAAACGAGTCCTCCGCCGAAATCTCCATCAGGTCGGCTGTCTCCGACAGCATGCGCGCGATCGCTCGATTCTCCATTTACGGTTTGATTGTAGCTTTCACACGCGCCGCTTGGCGACAATGAATTCATGCGGGACCCACGCACCGCGAGCCCCACCGATCTCGATTCCGTTCCCGACCGCCCGGCCGTCTTTCTGCTGTGGGCGAGCGAAGGCGCCCCCTACCTCGCCCGCACGGCCCTCCTGCGCCGCCGCCTCCGCCGCCTGCTATCGGAGAAGGACCGCACCTCCCGCGTCCTCAATCTCCGTGGGGTAGTCGAGCGCATAGAATACTGGCCCACCGGCTCGCAGCTCGAGTCCTCCCTAACCCACCTCGAACTTGCGCAAAAACACTTCCCCGAAGACTGGCCCCGCATCGTCCGCCTTCGCCCGCCGGCCTTCCTGCGCCTGACGCTCGACAATCAATTCCCGCGCACCATGGTGACCACGCGCCTCGGCCGCGGCCTCTACTACGGACCCTTCGCCACGCGCACCGCCGCCGAACACTTCAACAACGAACTCCTCGACCTGTTCCAAATCCGCCGCTGCGAAGAAAACCTGCAGCCCTCGCCCGCGCACCCCGGCTGCATCTACGGCGAAATGAACCGCTGCCTGCGCCCCTGCCAGACCATCGTGTCCATTGAAGAGTACGGCGCCGAAGCCGCCCGCGTGGAACAATTCCTGCGCACCGGCGGCGCGTCTCTCAAAGAACCCTCAGAACAAGCCCGCGACCGCGCCAGCGCCGAAATGCAATTTGAAGAAGCCGAGCGCCTCCACCAGCGCACCGCCCGCATCGCCGAAGTGCAAGCCGCGGCCGGCGAACTTCCCCGCACGCTCGACCGCCTGGCCGGAGTCGCCGTCCTGCCCTCCGCCATTCCTGACGCCATCGACCTGTGGTTTTTAATCGGAGCCCACTGGCAAACCCCGCGCCGCTTGATGCTCACCGAAGTCGCCGGCGCCGGCCAGTCGATGGACCGCCGCCTGCGCGACATCGTCGCCACGCTAGAGCCGCAAGGCGCACCCAACCTGGAACACCTGGCAATCCTCGCGCGCTGGTACACCTCCAGTTGGCGGGATGGCGAATGGATCGACATCGAATGGCCCACGAAACTCCCCTACCGAAAACTGGTTAACGCCATCGCCCGTGTCGCCCAGGCCGCCGTCAAACCCGAGTCGGTATCATGAATCATGGCCGCCGAATGGGATGCTTCCGCCCTGCGAGTAAAATATGGAGAACCCCTCGCCCGCGAAACTTTTCAAGTGCGCCCAAACTTGGAGATAGTCGTCAATTATGGACCCGGCCGGCAAGTCTGCAGAATCGAACTCCCGGATACCCCAAAACAACAGTTGGATGAAGTGATCGTCGAACTGGTTCCGCCGTCAGTGCGCGGCAAAGAAACCGGACGGAATCTGTGGATTTTCGGAGGCTATTCTATGTCCTCGATGCTCTACGAGCACGTCACCATCTCAGCACCCTTGGAGTCGGATCAATCCACCTCAGGACCCGGCGTGACAATTACATTTCACTAACGCATGCACTGGTGGCAAAACCTCCGCACCCTCTGGCCCGGTGCCCTCCGCCAGCAAGTAACTCGCACCGGACTCGCCTACAGCGGAGCCATCGTCATCGTAGCCGTAGCCGCCGTCCTCTCCGCCAACAATCTCCTGTTCCTGATCCTCGCGGCGATGCTCTCGATCCTGGCCGTCTCCGGCTTCGTCAGCAAGCTCACCCTAGCCGGACTCGAAATTGATCTCCTCCTCCCTCCCCACATCTCCGCGCGCCGAAAATTCCGCGCCACGGTGCGCGTCAAAAATCTAAAACGCTGGATGCCCTCCTTTAGCATCCACGTCACCGGCGCTCCCGACGGCAAGCACCCCAGCGGCTACGACGGCGCGCTCTTTTTCCCCGCCATCCCCGGCGGCATCGCGCTCGAAGAACCCATCGACCTCCGCTTCCCCACGCGCGGCCGTTACAGCGAGCGCACCTTCCTGCTCACCACCCGCTTCCCCTTCGGTTTCGCCGAACGCCGCGAACGCGTCACCCTGCGCCACGAAGTCATCGTCTATCCGTGCCTCGATCCGCGT
>FTGN01001655.1_pt1 | contig 10364 bp, 8 predicted proteins | sample 1640711 | NCBI WGS metagenome assembly FTGN01 (sample SAMEA3914789, study PRJEB12502) | metagenome | biome: forest; material: soil | place: Canada | collected 2011-07-03 | depth 0.3 m | reverse complement strand
GGCGATCGTCGTGGTGTTGTCGATCATTTTCTGGACTACGGACCGGTATCATCATCTGCCCTCGTTCGTTGTCGGCACGTTCGCGATGGCGGTGTTTGCGCTGGCGGGGATTCTGCGGGATGAAGATATTGGCACGGCGGTCTCATGGTCACTGCTGTTGTATTTGGGCGGGGTTTTCGGGCTGGCTAATGTGATTCAGGACACTAAGGTTACCGATTGGGTGGCTGGATTTTTCGTTCCGGTGGCGCGGCAACTCACTTCCAATTTGATTTTCCTGTCGATCGTCCTGGCTCTCGCGATGTACCTGCTACGATTTCTCGATCCCTCCAGTTTCATTGCGATTTCGGTGTTGTTCTTGTCGGTGGTGGATGTGACCAGCGCGGCGGGGATTCCGCCATTGGTAGTGATGGCTCCGATCCTGATTGCTTCGGTGCCGTTCTGGATGTCGTACCAGAATTTCTGGCTGGCGATGGGCGAGGGGCTCACGGGGAATATGGCGTTCAGTCCGGGACAGCGCGTGCGATTGGCGAATACTTATGCGATCCTCATGCTGATCGCTGCTGCGGTGGCTGTGGGCTATTGGAAATTCATCGGGGTTTTGAAATGATCAGAGTCCTGACGGTTGGCATCGTTATTCTGGCAGCGCCGCTGCTGGCCCATCATTCCTTCGCGGCGGAGTATGACGAGAAGAAGCCGGTCACGCTCAAGGGCGTGGTGACGAAAGTCGAGTGGTCGAATCCGCATGCTCGCTTTTACGTGGACGTGACGGACGACAAGGGCAACGTCACGAATTGGAACCTGGAACTCGCCAGCCCCAACGTTCTGGTGCGCAATGGCTGGAAGAGGAATTCGTTGCAGGTGGGAGATGCGGTGGAGGTCAGCGGGTCGCAGGCGAAGGACGGATCGAACATGGCGAACGCGCGGGCCGTTACGCTGTCGGATGGACGCAAGGTGTTCGCGGGGTCGTCGGCCGATGGTGGTCCGCAACCTTAAAAGGAGAACTGGCGTGAGAATATTTCGCGTGATTGTTCTGTTATCGACGGTGACCGCAGCGTTGCTGCCGGGACAAAATACGCCGACTGCGGTTACGTCTCCGGCGGGGGCCGGGGCGGTGGCCAGCACCGTGCCGAATCTGCCTCCGGCGCCCGCGCCGCGGCTACCTGACGGCAAGCCGGATTTCTCGGGAATCTGGTTCGGAGGCGGACCCGTAGGCGATCTGGAACTCGGCCTAGCCAAGGGCGAAACGATTCCGATGCTGCCATCGGCGAAAAAAATCATGGAATCGCGGCAGTCGAAAGACGACCCCGAGGCCAACTGTTTGCCCACAGGCATTCCGCGCACCGCTCCTTATCCGTGGACTTTCGCAACGGCTCCCGGGCGCCTCTACATTCTTTTCGAGGGCAACATCCATAGCTATCGTCAGATCTTCATGGACGGGCGCGCGCATCCGGCGGACCCGAATCCGACCTGGTATGGGCATTCGGTGGGGCATTGGGAAGGCGACACGCTGGTGGTGGATACGGTCGGATTCAACGACAGATTCTGGTTCGATTTCCGCGGGCATCCGCATACCGAGAAACTGCACACGATTGAACGCTACACACGGAAAGACTTCGGGACGCTGGTGAACGAGATCACAATTGACGATCCGGGCGCTTACTCCAAGCCCTTTAAGGTGACGTTCAACGCGCGCCTGATGCCGAAGGGCGAAATCATGGAATACATTTGCCAGGAAAATAACCAGGACGTGTCCCACATCAAGGGACCGGCTGGGACTCCATAACCTGGTAGGGACTGCAAGGGAGTGCGAAAATGAAAACTTTGCTTTTCGGCTGCGTGTTGATGGCGGTGTTTGCCGATGGGCAATCGGCGGGCGTTCCGCATCTGCCTGATGGGCGGCCCGATCTCAACGGTGTGTGGCAAATTCCGTATACGCCCGACATGTCGCGCGGCCTCGAAGGCGGGCTGCCGTTCACCGCTGGGGGCGCGGCTGATTTCAAGGCTTACGATGCGGCGAAGTTCGATTACACCGGGCACTGTCTGCCTGCGGGTCTCACGCGTCTGGTGAACACGCCGATGCCGATGGAGATCGTACAGGGTCCGAAGAACGTGGTGCTTTTGTTTGAAGGCTTCGCCAGTTTCATTGTGATTCCGGCGGACGGGCGCGATCATCCCAAGAAAGTCGAGCCAACGTGGAACGGGAACTCCGTCGCGCACTACGAAGGCGATACGCTCGTGATCGACTCCATCGGCTTCAATGAGAATACGCGCCTGGATACCATCGGCCATCCGCATAGCGATCAAATGCATGTGATCCAGCGGTACACTCGCAAGGCGGACGACACCATCGCGTTCGAGATCACGGTTGAAGATCCGAAGACGTACACCAAACCGTTCACTAACAAGCGCACTTTTAAACTGCGCCGGGACTGGGAACTGATGGAATACTCTTGCGAGGAAAACAACAAGGAAGTCACGGAAGGTCACATCAAATAGATGGACTGGAAGACGCCGATCTGGCAGCAGTTCGGGGCTGCCATCGACATGCTGGAAAATGCGATACTCACGTGTCCGGAGGACGCTTGGCCGGACGTCTGGTACATCGCTTATCACACATTATTCTTTCTGGATTACAACATGGCGGAATCAGCGGAGGGTTTCGCGCCTCCGGCTCCCTTCACGCTGGACGAGTTAGATCCGGCGGGAATCATGCCGGAGCGTCCGTTCACGAAAGATGAGTTGCTAAACTATGTGGCACACGGGCGCAGGAGGTGCCGGGCGACGATCGCAGCTCTGACTGAGGAAACAGCGGGCGAATGGTGCGGATTCGAGGGGCGTGAGATGGGGCGCGCGGAGTTTATGCTCCACAGTATGCGCCACGTCCAGCACCACACGGGACAATTGAATCTGCTTCTTCGGCAGAGAACTGATTCGGCGCCGCGGTGGGTGTTTAAGGCTAACCCCACACTTCATTAGCGGTTTCGACTACCAGACGCAGCTTGGCCCACTGTTCTTCTTCGGCCAGCAGGTTGCCTTCCTCCGTGCTGGCAAAACCGCATTGGCCGCTGAGACAGAGCTGATCGAGGTCAATAAACTTGGACGCTTCGTCGATGCGGCGCTTCAATTCATCTTTGGTTTCGAGCTTGCCGGTCTTGGTGGTCACCAGGCCCAGCACCACTTGTTTGTCTTTGGGGACCAGGCGTAGAGGCTCGAAGCTGCCGGCGCGGTCGCTGTCCCACTCCATGAAATAGGCGTCGATGTTGATTTTGTGGAACAGCACTTCGGCTACCGGCTCATAGCCGCCCTGCGCGATCCACATGGATTTGTAGTTGCCGCGACAGAGGTGCATGGTCATGCGCATGCCTTCGGGACGCCCGGAGATCGCGGCGTTGATCATGTCGGCGTAGATCTCGGGGAGCTTGTCGGGATTGTCACCGCGATCGCGCAGCATCTGGCGCTGATCGGTGTCGCACAAGTACGTGAAGTTGACTTCATCGAGCTGCAAATATTTACATCCGGCTGCCCCAAGCGCGGCGACGGCTTTTTTGTACGCTTGGCCGAGGTCGTGATAGAACTCGTCGATCACCGGGTAGACTTGCCCGGTAACCGCATTGCGGCCGCCGCGGTAGTGCAGGACGCTGGGTGACGGAATCGTCATCTTGGGCGTGCGGGTGGTGTTGGCCTGCAGAAACTTGAAATGCTCAATGAACGGGTGATCGGTGAAATCGAGCTTGCCGGTTACGCGCAGGCCCTTGGCTTTGGTCTTGCCTTCCTGGAAAGTGATGCCCTGCTCGGCGTCATAGCCTTCGACGCCTTGCAGCTTTTCGAGGAAATCCAGGTGCCAGAAGGAGCGGCGAAATTCGCCATCCGTAATTCCTTCGAGTCCGACCGCCTCCTCTTTGGCGATCAGATCCTTGATACAGCGGTCTTCAACGGCCTTTAATTCTTCAGCTGTTATGGCGCCTTTTTCCCGTTTGGCGCGGGCTTCTTTCAATTCTTGAGGGCGAAGCAAACTGCCGACTTGATCGGCACGGAAGGGGGGCAGACTACGTAGCATTCCAGAACGGTTATGGTAGCACGAGAGTGCATGCAAACTTCCATCAACTACGTCAAAACGTCGTCAAAACCAGATCATTGATACAATGTCTAGAGGGCCTGATGGTCTTCGGGCAACGGTTCGCTAGCACAACATGGGCAAAATCCAATTCATTTTAAACGGGAAACCTGCCAGCGGGACGTACGAGCCTGGCATGACGTTCCTCGAGCTGTTGCGCGAGGACAACGGCATCACTTCGCCCAAGAATGGCTGCGCTCCGGAAGGCGCGTGCGGTTGCTGCGCTGTGCTGGTGGACGGGCAGCCCGTGCTGGCTTGTTTGCGCCAGCCGCAACATATGGAGGGACGTGAGGTAGTCACGCTCGAAGGCATTCCGGAAGAGATGCGCAATCTGCTGGGCGAGGCGTTCGTGCACGAGGGCGCGGTGCAGTGTGGCTTCTGTATTCCGGGCATTGTAGTGCGGGCGTCGTCGCTGATCAAGAATGGGCGGGCTGTGGATCGCGATGCTGTGGCCAAGGCGCTCGACGGGCATCTGTGCCGGTGTACGGGCTACGCACGCATTCTGGATGCGGTGCAAACCGCGGGCGAGGCCTGGGGCAAGGTGAACGGCAACCAGGGTAAGGGTCTGGTTCCGAAAGAGCCACGGCGGCATTTTTATTTCGGCGAGCAATATGGGCGGACTCGCAGGACGGCGTCCAAGGAGAACGGGATTGGGCAGTCGCCGTCGCGCTACTACGGCATTGAGCAGGCGATGGGGGATCGGCCGTTTGTCGACGACATGCGCGTGCCGGGGATGCTCCACGGGGCTCCCGTATTGAGCGAACATCCGCGCGCAAAGGTGTTGGCGATCCACACGGATGAGGCGCTGGCGATGCCGGGTGTCGTCAGGATTCTGGGAGCCGCCGATGTACCGGGGCAGCGCGGCACCGGCCTGACCATTCCCGATTTGCCGATCTTTGTTGCGGTGGGCGAAACCACTTGTTGCGTCGGCGATATTTTTGTCCTGGTGGTCGCGGATACCGCTTTCCACGCGCGTGCGGCGGCGGATAGAGTACGGGTCGAGTATGAAGTCTACGAACCGGTGACCGATCCGTTCGCGGCGCTGGAACCGGGCGCGCCGCAAGTCCATGCGCCGGGGAATTTGCACGTGCATCCGAATTTGCTCGACACCACTGCGTTCTCACGCGGGAATGTGGATGAGGCTTTCGCTTCGTCCGCGCATGTGATCGACCAGATTTTCTCGACGCAACCGATTGAGCCGGCGTTCCTGGAACCAGAGGCTTGTCTGGCTTTGCCGCAGGGCAAGGGGGTCAAAGTCTGGACTCAGAGCCAGGGGTCGATTTTCGACCAAAAGCAAATCGCGGCTACGTTGAAATTGCCGCTCGACGATGTGGAGATCGCGCTGGCTGCGAGCGGCGGGGCGTTTGGTGCGAAGGAAGAACTCTCGATTCAGGCGCAGACAGCAGTCGCTGCGTTTTTGCTGGGGCGGCCTGTCAAGACGGTTCTCACGCGCAAGCAATCGACGCAGTTGCATCCGAAGCGGCATCCGATGGTGATGCACTACAAGGTTGCTGCCGATGCCGAAGGCCGTCTGCTGGCGGTGCGCGCGCGAATCGTCGGCGATACCGGGGGCTACGCGGGTACGGGCGGCAAATGCCTGTTACGCGCGGCGTGTCACGCTTGCGGGCCGTATCGTGTACCGAGCGTCGATATCGAATCGAAAGCGGTCTTCACCAACAATCCGACTAGCGGGGCGATGCGCGGGTTCGGCACCAATCAGGCGCACTTTGCGATGGAAGGGATTATGGACCTGCTGGCCGAGAGAGTCGGCGTGGATGGCTATGACATTCGTGAGCGCAACGTTCTGCATCCTGGCGACGCGTTCGGCACCGGGCAAATCATGCGCGAGAGCTGTGGCATTCTGGAGACGCTGCAGGCGGTGAAGGACATTTACAAGAGCGCGAAGTACGCCGGCATCGGCTGCGGGATCAAGAGCACGGGCATCGGCAACGGGACCATCGACAGCGGGCACGCCGCTATTCGCGTGCTCGAAGGCGGGCAGCTGGAGATTCTCACGGGCTACACGGAAATGGGCCAGGGGCTGTTCACGACCATTCGTCAGGCAGTGTGCGAAGAGACTGGGCTGCCGCCGGAAATCATGACGGTTCGCTGGGATAAAGATCTGGGCATCAAGTGCGGCGAGACTTGGGCTTCGCGCGGTACTACGTTGAGTTGTGCGGCGTCGCAGCGTGCCGCTCAGCAATTGGTTGACGACCTGAAACAATCGACGCTCGAACAACTGGCGGGGCGCGAATACTTCGGCGATTACGTTTGTAATTTCACTACGAAGCCGGGGACTCCGGAGGCTGTCGACAATCCGACCACGCACCTGACCTTCAGCTATGCCACGCAGGTGGTGATTCTCGGCGAAGAGGGGCGCATGGAGCGTGTGGTCGCCGCGCACGACGTCGGTCGCGCTATCAACCCCAAGGCTTGCGCGGGACAGATCGAGGGCGGGGTGCACATGGGATTGGGGTATGCGCTATCTGAGGATTTCACTAGTACCAACGGCAAGCCGGACTCGTTGCTGCTGCGCGATCTGGGGATTCTGAAAGCGAAGGACACGCCGCCGGTGGATGTGATCTTGATCGAGGTCCCGGATGAAGTTGGCGGTTACGGCGCAAAGGGAGCGGGGGAAATCGGCTTGGTCCCGACAGCCGGGGCGGTGGCTGGGGCGTTGTACGCTTACGACGGAATTCGGCGCTTCAGTTTGCCGATGCAGAATTCACCGGCTGCGGCGCCGTCGGTTCCTAAATCGCGGCGGAAGACTGCGGTTCTCACGTAGGAGCACGTCCGCACACTGCGGTCGCGGTTCTGTGCAGAGTGCGGCGCGGGCCTCACAGAACCGCACGCGATAGCAAGCGGACTCTACGCGTGGTCCAAGATAATCTTCAGGCGGTCGTCGGCGCCGTCTTCCACCAAGCCAATCGCGGCCTCTAGTTCGCTCAGATGCATGCGGTGCGTGATGAGCGGCTCCAGGCGCACTACACCGCGGCTCACCAGGTCGATCATGCCCGTGAAGTCCTCAGCCGTGGCGGCGCGGGCGTTGATCAGCGTCAGTTCCTTGAAGTACAGCTCATAAAACGGCAGTGCGCCCTCTTTCGCGCTGATGATGCCGAACATCACGATACGGCCGCCTGGCCGAACCACGCGGATGGCGTCGGCGAGCGATGCCAGCACGCCCGTCGATTCGATCACTACGTCGGCGCCGCCGCCGGTGGCTGCGAGAACCTTTTCGACGGCTCCTTTGCCGGAGTCGACGGTGATGTCAGCTCCCAACTGCCTCGCCATGTCTTTTTTGAAGCGGCTGCGGCTGACGCCGATCACCTTGCCTGCGCCGCGCGCCTTGGCGATTTGCACGTGCAGTTGGCCCGACACTCCCAGTCCCATCACCGCTACAGATTCGCCCAGGAAAAAAGGCGTGAGGCGCTGTGCATGCAAGCAAGTGGTCGCGACTTGAATCAGGGGGGCGGTGCGGCTATCGACGGAATCGGGCAGGCGGAAAACCTGGCTGACGGGCACGGCTGCGTATTCGGCGAAGCCTCCATCCGTATCGCGGCCAATCAGACCGCCGCTGGGGCATATGCTGGTCTGGCCGGCGCGGCACTGCAGGCAGGCGCCGCAGGAAACCACGGGATCGATAATGACCCGCACGCCAGGGCGAATGTCGGCGCCGTTGCCGCCTTCGACCACTTCGCCGATCATTTCATGACCCATGATGAGCGGGTATTGGGCCGGGATTGCGCCTTGGTAGATTTTGAGATCGGTCCCGCAGAGGCCGGAGTGCGTGATACGCACCAGCACTTGGCCTTCCTTCACCGCGGGGCGCGCGACTTGGTCGAGAGACAACTTACTCGGTCCTCTGAGGACCATGGCCTTCATCACGGAACTCATGTTCGGTTAAGACGGCAGGGGCTTGCCTTTGGTCTCGACGCCCAACGGCAGCAGGATGATGCCGATCAGAAAAGCGATGGAGGTGAGCGCCACCGGGATCCCAAGCGTCTGGTAATGGCGCACGCCCGCACCCACCAGGAAACTGATCCCAGCTGCGGCGAAGCGGCCGATGTTGGTCGTGAAGGCAAACGCACTGACGCGGCATTCGGTGCCGTATTGTTCGGGAATCCACAAAGAATATACCGCGAAGTTCGCTCCACCGATTCCCAGGAAGAACAGGCACGCCATGAACCAGGCGAGCGCGTTGGTCTCGAAGTAGAACACCTTGCCGAAGCCGAAGGCGATGAAGATGAACATCATCGCGAAAAAGAATCCGAGGGTGACTTTGCGTCCGTAGCGTTCGGCCAGGATCGGCGTCATGATGGCGCCCAAAATGGTGCCGATCGAAAGCAAAGCCGTTCCGTAAGACGACAACTGCGCGGCTTCGAAGGCGGTCCGGCCTGCTTTGGTGGCCAGCTCCGTAATTGCGGCGGGAACATACGAAGACCCGGCCCATAAGCCCGCGATTGAGGCCAGCATGTAGATGGAATTCAAAATCGTACGCCGCCGGTAGAGTTTCGAGAACGGCGCTTGGAAGGCGTGCAGCGCGGTCCACGCACTCCCCAGTTGGTTTTTCTTCTCACGCCAGCGGGCCGGCTCCTGCACGCGGTTGTAGAAGAACGCGATCAGTAGCGCGGGCATGCCGCCGACGACAAACATCGCTCTCCAGCCGTAATGCGCGCCTATGGTGTAGTTGGCGATCGCCGCCAGGAAGAATCCAAAGTAGTATCCGGTGTGCATTAGGCCCGCGGCCATCTTGCGGCGGTCTTCCGGCAATTCTTCAGAAACGAAAGTGGCGCCGACGGACCATTCGCCGCCGATTCCCAATCCGGCCAGCAGCCGGAAAATGCCCAGTGCCCATACGTTGGTGGAAAACGCCGCCAGGAAAGTGAATACTGAGAAGCACAGCACCGTGAGCATCAGCGTGCGCATGCGTCCGAAGCGGTCGGCGATGGGTCCCCAGATCAGCGCGAGTCCCCAACCGATCAGGAAGAGCGCGAACAGAATCGCTCCGTAGTAGCCGACATTGGCGTTCGTGGCCGCGATTCCCGATTTGGGCAAAAGCTCGCGCAGCGCGGGGACTAATACCAGGGCGTAGATGAAAGAGTCCATCCCATCCAGCGCCCAGCCGCCCCAGGACGCTAGAAATCCGCGGATCTGGTTGCGCGTTAGAGGCGTCTTCGATTTGACAGATGCGGACAACGGTTGCGTAGTTGACATGCTTCCCTTCGAATCGCGAGCGTCTCAGGAATCGTATCACGCGCGACCGCGCACTGCGACACCGGACTGCGGACTATACCCGGCGATCGAGCCCGTAGGCCTTGACTTTAGTTCCTTCCGATGATAACGTCCCTGAAGACTAAGTTCCTAAGGAATTCTTTAGGAGCGGTCAGCTTTAGCAATTGGTGGTTGCTAGTCCGCTGAGCCGTCGTCGTAACGGGTGGAGATGGGGCAGCGTTTTTGGGTGTACCTAAATTCAGGGAGGGGATCCACGTATGTATCCGAAATCCGCAGAGAACTTAAACTCGTCTAGTGCAACTGTAAAAAGAATTGTGCAAGTACTGATGCTGCTGGCCGGGTGCGCAACGTTGTTTGCGCAGAGCACGGGAGGCATCAGCGGAAGCGTCACGGACCAGTCCGGCGGCGCCGTTCCGGCGGCTACGGTTACGGTCACCGACACGGAGAGAGGTACCGTCCGTCAGCTAACCACTGACGCCGCGGGTGTTTACGCTGCGCCTAATTTGATTCCCGGTACCTATAACGTCCGTGTCGAGTTCCAGGGCTTCCGCACAGTCGATCGTAAAGACATCGTGCTGAGCGTGTCGCAGGAGCTTCGCATAGACGTCACTTTGCAGCCCGGCGAGCAGACGCAGACCGTCACTGTGACGGGAGAGCCGCCCCAAGTGAATACGACCAGCGCCGTGCTGGGCGGCACACTGGGGCCCGGCACGATTCAGGACCTTCCGCTGAACGGCCGCAATTTCATGAACTTGTTGGCGCTCCGTCCCGGCGTGACGATTACTCCGGGCGGCGGCGCCTGGAGCCAGGTCACCAACGGTCTGCGCCCCGAGCACAACGTCTACATGCTCGACGGCATCACCGCGATAGAGCCGCTGGGGGGCCAGAGCACCATCAACTCAGTCAGCCTCGCGGGCGATTCCGCGACCCTGTTGCCGCTGGACACTATTCAGGAATTCTCTACCCAGCAGAACCCCAAGGCGGAGTTCGGATGGAAGCCCGGGTCAATCACCAGCAT
>FTGN01001018.1_pt1 | contig 10368 bp, 9 predicted proteins | sample 1640711 | NCBI WGS metagenome assembly FTGN01 (sample SAMEA3914789, study PRJEB12502) | metagenome | biome: forest; material: soil | place: Canada | collected 2011-07-03 | depth 0.3 m | reverse complement strand
TGCAACCGCGACACGACGTGCCACGTACCATCCGCAGCCTGGGTTCTCAGTAAGTAATCGATGCCCCGCTGCCAACTCCGGTCAGTCACGGGCACGCCCGCCGCCTCATGTAGCGCGAGCAGCGCTTGTCCGGTGGAATAAGCGTCGCTCACGCGGCCATCGAGCGAACTCCATCCGCCATCGGCTTGCTGCGTGGCCTTCAGTGCAGCAGCCATCTTCTGCCGCGTGCCCTCCTCAGATGCCGCCCAGTGGGCCCCTAGCAACTGGTCTACCCGCTCTTCGGTGGCGTGAGGCTGGTGCGACACCAGCCAGTTTCGTGCGCGCGCCACACGTGCCTGAATATCGGTCTTTTGACTGGAGTGGCCGTAGAGCTGAATCGCGCGCAGAGAAATAGCTGTCGCCGCAAACGGGCTGTAGGATTGCGGCGGCCTTTCATCGACCGTCTCCCAATGCCCATCCGCCTCCTGCCTAGCCGCGATTAAACGCGCGTACACCGCGGTGACCAGGCTAGGCCGCACCCCCACTGCGTTCGCTGCAATCAAGCCGTAGCCGTCGCTAAGGCCAGGATCGATCATATGCGTGTATTCGACAGCCCGTTCCAGGTTGGAATAGAAGCCGAAGGCTGCGGCCGCATCGGCGTGCGCCGCTGTTTCGTCAACGGCGATGCCGTGTTCGCGCGCGTACCTAAAAGCGAGCGCCGGCAACACCTGCTGATGACAGGAATAACAACTGGCCTTGCTGTACCAGTTCTTTTGGCTCTTCTGAATCATCACGACCGCTTTGCTAGCGGCCTCCTGCAAACGCGCGCTGGAAGCGTCCGCCGCCAGAGCAGCGGAAACGGAGCACAGGATTCCAATCCACAGTTTCATGCGATTCAGTATACGCCCCGATATGTTACACGCGATATGTTATACATGATGGGAAAATGACGGCCTTGTCGATGTGCGTCGCGGCCCTGGCTGTGCCGCTGACGGCGCAGTGGAACTATCCCACCGCTGGCGTCCCACGAACGCCGGACGGCAAGCCGAATCTCTCCGCCCCCGCGCCGCGAACTGCCGACGGCAAGCCCGACTTCACCGGCACCTGGGATGTGGAGCACAACAAGCCTTGTCCGCCGGAAGGCTGCGTAGACTTCTACGTTCCCCAGGAATTCGGCAAGGTCGGCTGGGGGCTGAAAGGGGACTTGCCCTATCGCCCGTGGGCCTTGGAACTGGCGAAGACGCGGGCCGCGGCGCTGCGCCTGGAAGATCCACTTTCACACTGTCTGCCGATCGGCGTCGTCGAGCTGCATACGATTCCGCTGTTCAGAAAGATCGTGCAAGTTCCGGGGCTGCTGCTGATCTTGAGCGAATACAATGTAAGCTACCGCCAGATCTTTACCGACGGCCGGGCGCTGCCTCCCGATCCCCAGCCTTCCTGGAACGGATACTCGACCGCGAAGTGGGAAGGCGACACGCTGGTGGTGAAGACCACCGGATTCCGCGACGGGATCTGGCTCGACACCGGCGGCGATCCCATCACCGATGCCGCGACCATCACCGAGCGCATTCGCCGTCCCAATTATGGACGTTTGGAAGTCGAACTCACAGTGGACGATCTGAAGGCGTACAGCAAACCCTGGACCATCAAGCTGAACCAGATCCTGCAGCTCGACACCGATCTGATCGATTATGTTTGCCTCGAAAATGAAAAGGACCTGCCGCACCTGGTTGGGAAGTAAGAAATAGTGGCGGATGCGCTCCCGCACCCGCCTAATTAGAAACAGAACACTCCTACTCGAGACTCAATCCCGGAAGGACCGGAGTGCCTTCTTTCTGAACGCCGTCGAGTTGGTTGGGGTCGAGTCCCAGGGCCTTCAGAATGGTGGGAGCAACCTGGGTGGTTTCGACGAAGCTGGTCACGGTGCTGGGTTCGAAGGTGGGGTTCGACACTAGCATCATCACGTTGGTATCGTCATGCGCGAAGCCGCCATGCTCGGCTTGTTTTTTGCTGCTTCCCGTGTAGATCACTCCCACATTCGGCTGCACGATGATATCCGGGGTGCGGGGATCGCCGCCGGTGCCGCCGGCGTAGGAGGGCAATCCTGGCGCGTTGAACATGGTTTCGAGCGAGGGTCCATAGAATATCTGGCCCAGCCCGATTCCGGCGGTGCCGCTCGCTTCTAGCGCGCTGACCGCGCCAGTGACGCTCGCTCCGGGAGCGAGCCAAAGCAGCGAGACGTCATCCTGCGTCGGTCCGATTGCGCTTAAAAACTTTCCGCCACCGAGCGGCTTATCCGGAGTCGTGGGATTCTCTGGGGCTGGGGGAGGGGGAAGGAACGAAGCGATCACGTCGGCCGGCGTGGTGGTTATCCCTTTGCCGAGCTCTTGAAAGCGATGGGTATCAATCGGGGACTGTCCATGTTTGGCGGTGATGATAATCAGTGTCGAGTAATACAGACTTTGCTTTTGCAATTCGTCCACCATTTTGTCGATGCTGGCATCGACGAACATGATTTCCGCCTTCATGTTGGCAGTCGGAGTCCCGGCCGCGTCGGTGTATCCGCCGAAGACGCCCTTCTCGATCAGCTTCTGGCCGACACTGACCGCCTGGAAGTTCATGCCGAAGATATTAGGCACCTGGGTTTTGGTATCGCCTAGGTGAGATTTGCCGTCGATCTCATTCAGGATGGCGTTGACTTTCAGTGTGTCGTAGCACTGGATATCCTGGAAATCGTCGGTCCAAGCACCGCTCCCGGTGGGCGCGGCGCAGGAATGCCCCGCGGGCGTCGAAATGCCCGGCAAGCCGACTACATTGGAATTGACGTCGGGGGCATAGTAGTCATCTACATTGTTGGCATTGTTGCCGTGGCCCGATACCGCGGCATAAACGGCGTGCTTATCGGCCCAAGCAGTGTAGCCACCCGCGGCGTGGATGACGCCATAGATCGAGTTGGTGCGGATAAATTGCCAGGGGTAAACCGGCTGACAGGGCTTGGGTGCGCTGAACGGATCGCGGGGCAGTCGCAAGGGATTGATGGACAGGATTCCGCCATCGATCGGATTGGCGTACGGGCCGCCGCCGGAAAGCTGCGTCTGATCGAAATCGACGCCTTCTTCGTATTCGGTAGTGGTACCGCTGGCGGTTCCGGGTTTACAGGTGCCCGCGAAAACGCCATTACCGGTATCAATGGTGGGCGGAGCCAGCACGCGGTCGTAGGCGACGTCATAATACGCTCCCACGGTCTTTGGACTGGCGCCGGTCACCAGAGCCATCAATCCGGGGAAGGAATCGGATGGCTTGGAGGTGGAAGTGCGCGTGTACGTGGTGCCATGTAAGCCGAGCAATGCCAATTGGGGGCAGTATCCGCCTTTCACGCAGTTCTCATAATCCAGGGCATGCATTCCATCGATGCTGATCAACAGAACCCGCCGGATACCGTTGCGATCGTTCAAGCCGTTCTTGTTATGTCCGTCGTCCGCATACACCTGCGGGGCGACCAGCGACGCAACGGAGAAAATTATCGTTGCAGCTTGCAGTGTTTTGTGCATAAGTCAAAGTCTCCTAGCGACCCAGCCTATCTGCTAAGGTTTACACTCGTGTTAATGCGATATGAAGTCTGCATTTATCTGGGATTCAATGCGGAGAAAGGGAGCGAATCAGCATGAATAGGAAATTCTCATTGACGACCGCGGGCGTTCTGCTGGCGTTTGGAGTTTCGACAAGCGCCGCGACGTACGACTTGAAGCTCACGCCTGCCAACGTTCATTGGGGTTACTACGACGCGCGCATCAAGCCGGTGCTGAAGATCGCTTCCGGGGATACCGTGCGCGTCGAAACCATGGTGGCCGGTGGGCTCGACCGCTTGACACTGGCCGGCGTTCCCGACAGCGAGATCCCGGATTCTTTGAAGCTGGTCGAAAAATCTGTGACCGATCGCGGCCCCGGCGCGCATCCATTAACGGGCCCCATTTATGTGGAGGGCGCCGAACCCCGGGGACGTCATCGAGATGAAGATGTTGGGGTTCGAGTATCTTCATCCATACGGAGTCACTGGATTCCGCCCGGGCACGGGGACGCTGCCCGATGAGTTCCCTTACGCGCGCTTCAAAAAAGTCCCCATCGACGCCAAGGCCGGGACTGCGGAGTTCGGCAGCGGCATTATGCTGAGGCTGGCGCCGTTTTGGGGATCGATCGGCGTAGCGCCTCCCATTCTGATGCGTCGCGTTTCAAGCGGTCCGCCGGGCGCGCACGCCGGCAATCTGGACAACAAGGAATTGGTGGCAGGCTCGTCCTTATTCTTACCAGTGCATGTGCCCGGGGCGCTGATCTCGATCGGCGACGGCCATGCGTTGCAGGGCGACGGCGAGGTCACGATTACCGCTCTCGAAACCTCGCTGCGCGGCACCGTACAGATATTTGTCCGCAAAGGCAAGTCGATCCGCTGGCCGCGCGCGGAGACCCCGACGCATTACATCACCATGGGTCTGCACCCCGACTTGAATGAAGCGGTGAAAATGGCCACCCGCGAAATGATCGATTTCCTCATGTCCGAACGGGGCCTGTCCCGCGACGACGCCTATATCCTATGCTCCCTGGCCGTTGACTTTCACGTCACCCAGAACGTCGACGACACCAAAGGTGTTCACGCCATGCTCCCCAAATCCATCCTGCATTAAGTAGGGCGGACGTCCACGTCCGCGCCGGACCTCGGGTCCGGCTTACCGCTTGTGGAAGCACTTCGGGTTGACTTCGAATTGGCCCGAATGTACGATCAAGTTCGTGTTCCAACTAACTAAGGGCTGGATAATGATTGCGGCGTTGGCGTTGGCGTTACCGGCCGCAGCGCAAGTGCGGCGGACCCCCGATGGAAAGCCGAATTTGAACGGCATCTGGCAGGTCCTGACCACCGCCAACTGGGATCTGCAAGGCCACGCCGCCGCCGCGGGCCCCATGATTCCGCTCGGCGCCATAGGTGCGATGCCTCCCGGCCAAGGCGTGGTCGAAGGCGAGGAAATTCCCTACAAGCCGGAAGCGCTAGCCACCAAGAAAGCGAATTTCGCCGACCGCCTCAAGCTGGACCCCGAAGTGAAGTGCTATCTGCCCGGAGTCCCGCGCGCCACCTACATGCCGTTTCCGTTCCAAATCGTGCAGACGCCGAAGTTCATCCTGATCACCTACGAGTACGCCAACGCCGCCCGCACCATATATATGGAAGACCCCGGACCCGCTCCCATCGATAGCTGGATGGGACAATCGGTGGGGCATTGGGAAGGCGACACGCTAGTGGTGGACGTAACCGGCTTGAACGACCAGACCTGGTTCGACCGCGCCGGCGATTTTCATTCCGACGCCTTGCATGTCGTCGAGCGTTACACGCTCCGCGGCGGCGACACGCTGCTGTATGAGGCCACCATCGAGGACAAAAACGTCTTCACCAAGCCCTGGAAGATCAGCATGCCGATTTACCGCCGCCTGGAAAAGAACGTACAGCTGATGGAATTCAAGTGCGTGGAGTTCGTGGAAGAACTGATGTACGGGCAATATCGCAAGAAGAAGTAGAGAACTATGAATTTGCTTGTATTTTGCGCGTTGATCGCTCAGGCGGCGTATACTCCGCCGCGCACGGTGGACGGACAGCCCGATTTGCAAGGCGTCTGGACCAACGCGACCATCACGCCGCTGGAGCGGCCCGCGGAACTCGCCGGCAAACCCTTCTTCACGAAAGCGGAAGCAGCGGCGTACGAGCAGAAGGTGGTGGCGGACGCCAATGTCGACCGCCGGCGCAGCGATATCTCCACTGACGTCGCCTTGGCCTACAACGAAGCCTGGTGGGATCGCGGGACCAGAGTCGTCAAGACCCTCCGGACGTCGCTGATCGTCGAGCCAGCGGATGGAAAATTGCCTGCGCTGACGGCCGATGGCGAGCGGCGCGCCGCTGCGTTGGCCGAGCAAGCAAGACTGCATCCAGCAGATGGTCCGGAGAGCCGCCGGCTCACCGAGCGCTGCATCCTGTGGCCCACCGCGGGCCCGCCAATGCTGCCCAGCGCTTATAACAACAATTATCAGATCTTCCAAGCGCCGGGATATGTGGCCATCGCGATCGAGATGATTCACGATGTGCGCATCATACCCCTAGACAATCGTCCGCATCTGCCAGCGAACGTGCAGCAGTGGTTAGGCGACGCGCGCGGCCATTGGGAAGGCAACACGCTGGTGGTCGAAACCACCAATTTCACCGACAAAACGCGGTTTCGCAACACTAGCGACAAGCTCCGGTTGACGGAGCGCTTCACGCGCACCGATCCCGATACCATACTGTATGAGTTCACGGTGGACGATCCGGCGACCTATGCGAAACCTTGGAAAGCGCAGGTGACCATGTCGAAGTCACCCAGCCGGGTTTATGAATACGCGTGCCATGAGGGGAACTACGGGATGGTGGGAATCCTGGCAGGCGCGCGCGCCGAAGAAAAGGGCAATAAATAGAAGGAGTCTTTTATGCGATCGAAAATGATTGGATTAGCGATAGGGGTTTTGCTCGCGCTGGCGTTGCCAGGTTTTGCACATCATGCGTTCACGGCGGAGTTTGACGGCAACAAGCCCGTGAAGCTGCGCGGCACTGTAACCAAGATGGAGTGGATCAATCCCCACGCCTGGATCCACATCGACGTCAAAGAAGCCGACGGCAAAGTGACCAACTGGATGGTGGAATGCGGCAGCCCCAACACGCTGCTGCGGCGTGGCGTCACCAAGGCGTCGGTTACGGCCGGGATGGAAGTGCTGGTCGACGGCTATCAATCGAAGGACGGCTCGAACAAAGCCAACGGCCGCGACGTCACCTTCGCCGACGGCAAGAAACTGTTCCTGGGATCGTCGAACACTGGCGCGCCCGGCGACACACCCGAGAAGTAGGAAAATTCATGCGCACGAAAACCCTGTTGCTGATCGGCGCCGCCGGCCTAGCCGCCGCGTTCCTGTCGCCCCTGCGGAGCGAGACTCCCGGCGCGGCGGCGCTGACCGGAGTGGTGAGTTCCACCGAAGAAGGCCCCATGGAGGGCGTGATGGTAAGCGCCAAGAAGACCGGCGGGACCATCAGAATAACTGTTGCCAGCGATCAGAACGGGCGTTATAGTTTTCCGCGCAACCGGCTCGAAGCCGGACAGTACGCGCTGCGCATCCGCGCCGTGGGCTATGAGCTGGACGATCCGGGCGCGATCGAAGTATCGCCGGCCAATGCGGCGGCCGTCGATTTGAAACTGCACAAAGCGCAGAATCTGGCCGCGCAAATCACCAATGCGGAGTGGATGATGAGCATTCCCGCAACGGACCAGCAGAAGGGCATGCTCCTGAATTGCGTGCAGTGCCATACGCTCGAGCGCATCCTGCGATCCAAGCACGACGCCGCGGAGTTCATGAAGGTGATGGAGCGCATGGGAACTTATGCGAACCAATCCTTCTCCTACAGCGTGCAAAAGCGCAAGGCCACGCGGATGCTCGAAGAGCGCGGCGATCAACTGCAAAAGACGCGCCAACGGCAAGCTGATTTTCTGGCGGCTTACAACTTGAGCACGGCGCCGTCGTGGGCCTACGACTTTAAGACGCTGCCGCGCCCGAAGGGCAGCGGAACAAAAGTAATCATCACCGAATACGATTTGCCGCGTCGTACGATCGAGCCGCATGACGTCATTTTGGATGCCGACGGCAACGTCTGGTATTCGAGTTTCGGTGAGCAGGCGGTGGGGAAAATGGACCCCAAGACCGGCAAGATCACCGAGTACACCATCCCTGTCCAGAAGCCCGGCTGGCCGATGGGGGAACTTGGATTGTAGACCGATCGCGCCGGAAATCTGTGGTTCGGCATGACCTATCAGGCCGGCGTGGCCAAGTTCGACCGCAAGACCGAGCAGTTCCAGATCTTCCATCCACCGGATGAATACAACAAGGACATGACGCAGATCAACATGGCGGCTCCGCAGAGCAGCCATGTGGATGGCAAGTTCTGGTCGCAGAACAATGGCTTCGCGGTGATACATCGCTACGATCTGGCGACAGGGAAGACCGAAACCTTCGCGCCCTTCAAGGATGCAAAGGAAGGCGAGAACCACAACATCTACGACGTGATTCCGGACTCGCAAAACAACGCCTATTTCACGGATTTCGCGCAGGAGCACATCGGACGTGTCGACGCGAAGACCGGCGCGATTTCGCTGTGGCCGACGCCCACCAAGAACTCCGCGCCGCGCCGCGGGCAGATGGACGCCGAGGGACGCATCTGGTTCGGCGAGTACCGCGGCAACCGCATCGGCATGTTCGACACCAAGACGGAAAAATTTCAGGAGTGGCAGGCTCCCACGCCGTTCAGCGCTCCCTACGACGGCACCATCGACAAGACCGGGCATGTGTGGACCGGTTCGATGACCACCGACCGCGTCATTCGCCTCGACCCCAAAACCGGCAAGATGGACGAGTATCTGTTGCCGCGCTCGACCAATATCCGCCGCGTCTTTGTGGACGATCGCGGCGCGACACCCGCACTGTGGGTAGGTAACAATCACGGCGCGTCGATCGTAAAAGTGGAGCCGCTGGATTAACATGCGCACCGCGCTTGCACTCGTACTAGCGGGCGCTATAGCATGGGCGGCGCAACTGCCCAAGTTTGAGCCCGATCCCTCCTGGCCCAAGCCCCTGCCCAATAACTGGATGCTGGGGCAGGTTTCCGGCACGTCCGTCGATTCGCACGATCACGTATGGGTCATTCACCGTCCGCGAACTCTCGACGAGCACGACAAGTATCTCGACTCCGGCAAAGGCGACTGCTGCCTGCCCGCGCCCGCTGTGATCGAATTCGACCAAGCGGGCAACGCAGTGCAGGCCTGGGGCGGACCCAACAAAGACGAGAAAGCTTACGAGTGGCCCGACAACGAGCACGGAATTTTCGTCGATTCCAAAGACAACGTGTGGATCACCGGCAACGGCGATAAGGACGCACAGATTCTGAAGTTCTCGAAGACCGGGAAATTTCTGCTGCAGATCGGTCGTCACGGGAAAAGCGGCGGCAGCAACGACACCCAGAATCTAGGGCGCCCAGCAGGCATAGCGGTTTATCCCAGGACCAACGAACTCTTCGTCGCCGATGGCTATGGAAACCGCAGAGTGGTGGTCTACGACGCCTCTACCGGCGAATACAAACGCCACTGGGGCGCTTACGGGAATAAGCCCGACGATGCTGCTCCGCGCACCAGGGTTTACGAAGGAACGGGTTCACCGCAATTCAATCTAGTGCACGGCATTCGTATTTCGAACGACGGTCTGGTCTATGTAGGCGACCGAGTGAACAATCGCATTCAAGTGTTCCGTCTGGACGGCACCTTCGTCAAGGAAATGTACATCGAGCGCAAGACCTCAGGCGCCGAAGGCACTGCATTCGACGTCGCGTTTTCGCCCGACCCACAGCAGAAGTTCTTTTACGTGCCCGACGGCAGCAACAAAAAAGTGGACATCGTGAATCGCGAGACCCTGGAGATCGTAGGCTTTTTCGGAGGCCATGGCGGCCACGGCCCCGGCGACTTCTATCACATCCACAGCGCCGCTACCGATTCCAAAGGCAACGTCTACCTTGGCGAAGTCAACAACGGCCGCCGCGTGCTGCGCTGGAACTATAAAGGTATGCAGTAGTTGCTACTCTGCAATCCATAGATTCTCAGCGAAGAGCCACTCGCGATCGATCCACTGCGCCTCGCAGCGGAATCCACTGGCTTGAGCCATCCGCAACACTTCGGCGGTCGTGTATTTGTGGCTGCTCTCCGTCCAGATAGTCTCGCCTTCTTCAAAGGTCACCCACAGATCCGCCTTTTCAATCGCCACGCGCTGCCGCCGGTTGGACCGCAAGTGCATTTCGACACGCCGCGCGGTGGTGTTGAAACGCGCCTCGTGATCGAAGTGCGATAGATCAAAGTGTCCGTCGAGTTCGCGGTTGATCCGGCCCAGCAAGTTCAAGTTGAATGCCGCAGTGACGCCGATTGGATCGTCATAGGCGTCGAGCAGTACCGGTACCGGCTTTTCAAGATCGGTTCCCAGCAGCAGCGAGTCGCCCGGTTGTAGCAAACCGCGCAACTCCTCCAAGAAGCTCGCAGCAGCGGGCGGATCGAAATTTCCAATAGTGCTGCCCAGGAAAAGCACCAACAGCGGTTTTCCTCGCCGTCGCTGAGCGGCAACTTCTGCTAGTCCGTCAAGATAATCGCGCTCCAGGCCAAGAATGCTGATGGCCTGAATGTCACCCACCTCGCGCTTGCACATGGCCAAAGCCGCGGGCGAAATTTCAATCGGATAGTAGGACGTAGGATCGCGATGGCACAGCGCTTCGAGCAACCCGCGCGTCTTCTGGCC
>FTGN01001165.1_pt1 | contig 10886 bp, 11 predicted proteins | sample 1640711 | NCBI WGS metagenome assembly FTGN01 (sample SAMEA3914789, study PRJEB12502) | metagenome | biome: forest; material: soil | place: Canada | collected 2011-07-03 | depth 0.3 m | reverse complement strand
GCCTTCATCAGCGGCGCGCCGCTCAGAAAATTCGCCTGCCGCGCGGTGGCTTGCGTAAAATACTTCTCCGCGTCCGCAAACCGCCCGTTCATGAAGTGGACCTCGCCCAGCGAATCGAGCGCATTCACCGCCTGCTCCGGCTTCTGCCCGTATTGCTCGAGGGCTTTCTTGGCGCCGTCCACATCCCCGCCTTCGCCCAGCGCGTATCCCAGCCCGTTCAGAGCGGCTCCGTTCCCAGGATCGATCGCCAGAGTCCGCCGGTATAAATCGGCAGACGCCGAAAACCGCCGATGCCGTTGTTCAATTTCCGCGAGACCCAGCAGAGCGCCGCTGTCGTTGGGAGCCAGCCGCGCTAATTCAGTAAGCGCCGCGATCCTCGCCGCCTCGTCTCTGCGCAACAGCGCCGAACTCAGTTGAATCTGCGCCTTGTTCAACGGTGTCCGCAGGGAAGCGCGCGCCAACGCCCGCTCCGCTATCGCCACGGCGTCTTCCGTCTTGCCGGCCTGCTGCGTCTGCTGAACCCACGATTCCCAGGCGGTCCCGAAATCCGGGTCCAGCGTCACCGCGCGTTCAAACTCGCCGTTACCCCAGGCCGCCGTGGCGTCCGCGTTGGGCGTCGAAAAAGGCTGTGCCCCAGCGTCCAAGGTGCGCGCCAGCATGCTCACCGCAAACAGCACCCCGCCCGATGCCGAACCGGTCGAGACCATGCGATGCCGCTCCACATCTTCGAGCGCGAAGTGGATTTCGAGCGCTCCCCCGCGCTGCGTAAAAGTGCAATGCAAGAGCTCGCTAGCGCCCTGCAACGCGGACATCCCGGCGCTGGTTTCGCGCACCGCCAACACATGCGGGGCGCCCGTCAACTCTTCCGCCAGCATCGCCGGGCCTGCGCTACCCACCCAATCGAACGCGGCATCGCCGGTCAAATTGTCAAAGGGGAGAATCGCGATCCGCTCCACCGCACGCCGCGGCGTACGCGAACAAGCCGCCTGCGCCAACAGCAGCGCGATCGACAAGAAGAAGCGCTTCAGAGGACCTTGGGCTCCATCGCCATGATCTTCTGGAACTCGGGATCTTTCTGCAGCCCCGCAAACTCCGGCTCATCCATAAACTTCTGGCGTTCCTTGAAACCTTCCTCCAGCGACTTGCGGATGTAATTCAACGCCTGCTCGAGCATCCCCGCCTTGGCATAGCTTTTGGCCAGATAGTAGAAGAACATCGGACGGTCGCCTACCGTGCGGTCCCGCACCACCGACCCGACTCCGCTCCGGCTCTCAAAAACGTTGGGATCGATCGCCAGAGCCTTCTGATAGTTCTCCGACGCCAGTTCGTACTGCTTGCGCGCGAAATAGGCCGACCCCAGATTCGCCAGCGTCGACGCCGAATCGGGCTTGATGCGCAAAACTTTCTTGTACTGGTTAATCGCCCGCCTGTAAGATGCCCGCGAGTAATAAATGGTCCCCAGATTATTCATGGCCTCGGAGTACTTGGAGTCCAGCTTCACCGCCCGCGCATAACACTTTTCGGCCGTCGCCAGATCGGTGAGCTGATGATACGCGATGCCCATCTTGTTCATCAGAATTGCCGTCTCCGGAGCTTCCTTGTAAGTATCGATAGCTTCGCGGTACATCTTGCGCGCCATCAGGATATCGCCGCGCTCCTGCGCCGAAAGCAGGGGCCGGGCGGGCGATGAAGGCAACGGAGTGTTGGAGGCGTTCTGCGCCGGCACTCCTTGCCAGGCCAATAGCAGGATGAAGGAGAAATACGACATGATCAGGCTCCTCCCGTCTTGCTCTCTACTTTACCACCAGAAAAAGAGGGACGGAGCCTGATTTGCAATCCTCCAACGCGGGGGGATAGGGGCGGTGCGCTTGAAAATCAGGCTCCGTCCCTCTTTTTCCTTACTTGAAGATGTCCTTCAGCCGGCCGAAGAACCCTCGTGACTTCTTGGGTTGCTCCGCGGGTGGGGGCGTCGCGGGCGTAATCGAAATACTGGTGACCGGCGAGGCTGCCGGTTTGCCAGTTTGGGCCACCACTGGAATTCGCTCCGCCGAAGCCGGAGCCACTGGATCCCACCCGGCCACTTGCGTGCGCCCGCCGCCATGCAGTCTGCACGCTTCTACCGGTTGCGTCCCTGCGATGAAGACTTCACTGCGCACTTTGGGACAGCCAGGGGTCGCTAGCAGGCCGTTGTCAGCGTCGATGTCGGCTGTAACCACACCCTCAGGAGCTTCAAACTCATGGACGTTGCGATACTCGCGATGCTGATGCGCCCGCTTCATGAACTCGGTCCAAATCGGCAGCGCACTGCGCGCGCCCTCTAGCTTGAAATCGCGATTGTCGTCGAACCCCACCCAGACCACGCAAATCAGTTTGGAAGTGAAACCCGCAAACCAGCCATCGCGCGAAGTCCCCGTCTTTCCCGCCGCCGGCAGCACGAAGCCGCGCCCGCGCACCCCCGCCGCCGTGCCCGTCCGCAGGACTTCCTCCATCATGTTCGTCATCAAGTAAGCCACGCGCGGATCGATCGCCTGCTTCTCCTGCGGCTGATTCTGATACACCACGCGCCCATCTTGACTGCGAATGGTGTCGATGTAGCCCGGCTTCTTTAATACCCCGCCGTTCGCGAACACCGTATAAGCGCCCGCGATTTCGATCGGCATCACCTCGTACGCACCCAGCGCGATCGACGGCGTCGGGCGGATATCCAGATTCAATCCCACCGCGCGAGCCGTAGCTGCCACTTTGTCATAGCCCACCATCTCGGCCACCTTCACCGCCGGAATGTTGAGCGAATGCGCCAGCGCCCGCCGCAGCGTAACCGTCCCCGCATAGGCGTTGCCGAAATCCGCCGGCTCGTACGGCTTGTCATCGTACATGAACGTGGTAGGCTCATCCTCTACCGTAGTGGCCGGAGTGATGACGAGCCCGCCATCCTGCAGCGCCGCACTGAACGCCGCGGTATACACAAATGGTTTGAACGACGACCCCGGCTGCCGCTTGGCGGTGGCATGATTCAACTGGCTGTTGGCATAACTGCGCCCGCCCACCAGCGCCTTGACTTTACCGGTCTCGGTGTCGAGCACCACCATCGCCACCTGCGCCAGCGGCATTTCATCCGTGCCGTATTTCTTGCTGCGATGCTTCCACTGGTTGTCTGTTTCCTGAATGCCGATGCGCACCGCCTCGACAGCATCCCGCTGCAGCGTCATGTCCAAGGTTGTATAAACGCGGAAAGAATTGTTCTGGAAATCGTAATCCTGAAACCGGTTCTGCAGCGTCTCATCGACCAGATCCACGAAAAACGGAGCGTCCGTCGATTCCGCCGCCCCCTGCACCACATGCAGTGCCGAAGCCGCCGCGTCCTGATACTCCTGCTCGCCCAGATACCCGTTCTCGCGCATCGCCTTGAGAACCAGATTGCGCCGCACGCGCGCCCGGTCCGGATAACGAAAGGGATTGCGCCCGATCGGCGACTGCACCAGCCCCGCCAATAAAGCCGCATCCGCCGCTGTGACTTGGCTCAAGTCTTTAGCCAGATAAACCGACGCTGCCTCGCCAAACCCGTGAATACTGAAGCTCCCCTGATGCCCCAGATAAATCGCGTTCGCGTAGTCTTCAAAAATCTGCTGCTTGGTGAGCTGCTGCTCCAGGTGCAGCGTGATCAGCGTCTCGGGAATCTTGCGCCGCCAGCCGCGCTCCGGACCCAGCCACAACGTGCGCGCCAGTTGCTGCGTCAGCGTCGAAGCCCCCTGCGTCCCGCGGCGGTCTTTAATATCGATCAGCACCGCGCGTGCAATCCCCATCGGATCGAACCCCGCGTGCTGGAAGAAGTGCTTGTCTTCTGCCGACAGCACCGCATCCACCATTACTTTGGGAATGTCCGCGAAGCGAACTAAGCGCCGCTTCTCGCGCTTCTGATCGAATAAATTGGTGATCGGCTCCGGCTCCAAATCATACTGCGTCCGCTCACTCTGATCGCGTAAAGAAATGATGTGGCTGACGCGCCCGCGCTCGATCTTAATCACCGCGCCCTCGCCGTCGTATGCCTCGGGACCCGGATTAATCTCGACGGCATCCGGACGCACGTGATACCACCCCAGGCGGTTGCGATTCGATTCCGTATACCCGGCGCGCTGCAAATAATCCGTGATCTCGCTAGCCTGCGTCTGATCCCCGACCATCACCGGCTGCGGCGCCGCATACAGCATCGAGGTATTGGCGAACGGCCCATTGCGCAGCTTGTCCTCGATGATGTGCGAGTACTTGCTGTAGTAGTAAGTGAACACCCCCACCGACAGGGTGGCCACCACCAGGAATGAAATGAGAAACGCCCGCCCCCACGGGTTCTTCACAAGGCGGACCAGCAGCGCGCGCCGCGGACTCGAAGGCTTAGCAGCCACAAAAATCCCTGATCATTTCTTGGTTTCTTCTAAGGAGTACAGTTCTTTCCAGATGTCTTCGTGAGGAGACCAGTCCGGGTTCTGATGCCCCGTAATCTGCAACTCATCCACCTTCAGCGTACCGTGCCCGTAAAGGCAGATGTACTCGGTCTTAGGCGCGCCAAACAGCACGTGCGTCCACGATCCTGTATGCACCGGCATACGCAGGCGCCGTAGGCAAGCCCGGCAGCGATAGCGCTGGTCGAGCACAATCAGCCACAGCAATCCGGCCCCAAACAGCCAGAACACCAGCATCAGAAAGGTGTAATTCAGATCGGTGACAAACGGATCCCGAAACCGCATGTGCATGAAGGTTTCCGGAGGAGGCATGGCCGCCGCCATCGCCCGCCGCACGCCCCAGAGGATTCCCGCGGCAGCCACCAGCTTCAAAACCAGATAGGCCCAGTACCTCATGGAGTCTCTCCTATAAGTGTGGCACATTCGCAAGCCAGGATTTCCGTCAGGTTATAAGATGCAAACTTGAATGGAAAGTTTCCTGAGGAAGCTAACTTGAATTGCGTTATTCAAACGCGCCTGCGGATGCTTGGCATCGCGTCCACGGGCTGCCTTACGCTGGCCTGCGCCTGAATTCGACAGTCGAACCAGTCGGTTCGCTGGATTCGATGGCTTTACGTATCGCCCACTCGCGGTTTTTCTTTCCGCTGCGGATGGTCCGCACGATATGCCAGCCGGTTACAACCCCAGCCGCCGCCACCAACCCGATCATGATCGTGAGGTTCATACCTGCTATGCCTCAGTCCATAGTGTAGCAAAGAACCCACCTGCGCAGCTCACCCAGAAGTACTTCCAAGCCCACGCCGTCAGCGCGGCTTCATCCATTTGCCCGCTTTTAAGACTTGCGTAATCGCTAAAAATCATCGGCAATATTGGTAATAACAGGAAAATTAGAGCGCCAGGGATCGCGCGAGCCAGCGCATCCTTCTTCATGGTCGCCGCATAGCCGAATCTGCCTAAAGCGTCGACGATCACTACTGCCGCAGCCAATACTACTTCACTGCTTTTGCCGAAATCGTGGACCACATACGACGGAACCATCGCATACCCCACCACGCACCCCATCCATAGAGCTACCCGCATAATCAAGCCGGCTATGTATTCCCGGTTGCCTGGTCCCACAATACCCTCCTGCCACTACTGTATTGGAATCATTATGCCCTGTCTTTAAATGAAAACGAGCGAAAACACCGGTCGCCGCGGGGGCAGCAGTTCTAATTCTGCAGCGCCGCCTCGGCCGGCCCATCCCAATCATCCTGGTGGTTTTCAGCCAGTCTACCCGGTCCTCATTTTGCCCTAAGTCCTTGCACAATCATGCTTTTCTTTTGGCATGACGCTTGCCATGATAGAAGCGGATCGTAGTTGCCATGAAGCGCTTCATTCTGCCGGCTGCTGTTCTAACCATAGCCCTCCTGGCGTGGGCGCAGCCCCCCTATCCCCAAAGTCCCCAAGGCTTCCCGCCGCAAGGGCAGGACGACCCCCCCGACGCCGCCGACCACGCTGTGGCCCGCCTCAGCCTGGTCAATGGCTCCGTAACCGTAACCCGCGACTCCGGCGAGTCTATCCCTTCGACCATCAACTCTCCGCTCGAGGCCGGCGACCGCGTCTCCACGTTCGAAAACTCCCGTGCCGAAATCCAGTTCGATTCAGCCAACATTATCCGCCTCGGCGCGAACACGAGCTTGCGCATCGGCGACCTCCAATACCATCGCTATCTCGTCCAGATCAACCAAGGCACCACCCTCTTCCGCGTCCTCCGCGACAGCGACGCGCAAGTCGAAATCAGCACTCCGAGCGCCTCCGTCGCCCCCCTGCGCCAGGGAATCTACCGCGTCACCGTGCGCCCCGACGGGTCGAGCGAAATCACCGTACGCGCGGGCGAAGCCGACCTGCTCTCCGCTTCCGGAACCGAACATCTGCCAGCTGGCCAGACCATGCTCTCGCGCGGCTCCGCGAACGACGCCGAATTCATGAGCATCGCCGCTGTCCCCTACGACGATTGGGACCGCTGGAACGCCGATCGCGACCGCTTCTTCGAACGCGCACCCGACGCCTCGCGCTATGCCGCCCCCGACATCGACGGCACGCAGGAACTCGCGGGCTACGGCCGCTGGAACTGGGACCTGTCTTATGGATATGTCTGGACTCCCAATACCCAACCCGCCGATTGGGCCCCGTATCAAAATGGCCGCTGGGATTATCTCGATTACTATGGATGGAGCTGGACCAGTTACGATCCCTGGGGCTGGGCCCCGTATCACTACGGCAACTGGTATCGCGGGTCATTTGGATGGGCTTGGTATCCGGGAGCCTTCGGCCCGCGGCATTATTGGAGACCCGCCATGGTCGGTTTCTTCGGCTTCGGCGACCCCGCGTTCGGTGTCAGCCTCGGCTTCGGATACGGCAACATCGGCTGGGTGCCGCTCGCGCCGTTTGAGCGCTTCCGCCCTTGGTATGGACGCGGCTACGCCGGGCGCAACCTGGCGATCGCGAACAACACCAACATAGCCAGCGTCTACCGCAACGCGCGTTTCACGGGAGCCGTCACCGGCTTGCGCGCCGGCGATTTCGGACGCTCCAGCATCGGCCGCAGCTCCTTCGTGCGCCCCGGCTCGGGGGAACTCTCGCGAGCCGGCATGGTCAACAGCGGCATGCCGCTGGCGCCCGCGCGCAGCTTCAACAACTCCAGATCGCCCAATATCGTCAGGCTGGGCAGCGGCGTTTCCAATAACAACTCCGGCGGCTGGCGCCGTCTCGATTCGCAGTCGAGCGCGCCCGCGGCAGGCGGCAACCGCCCCGACGTGCGCAGCTTTTCGCAGCAGCGCGCCACGCCGCAACCCGTGCGAATCAGTCCGACGATCGTGAATAACCGCAGCGAATCGCCGTCGAGTTTCCGAGGCGGCCCCAACAATTCACCCAATGGTTTTGGCGGACCGCGCCCTAACGGCGGCCCTGGTTTCAACGCGCCCCCCTCGCAGCAGTCAGCCCCGCCCGCGCCGCGCAACTACGGCGGAGGCGGCGACTACCGCGGCGGCGGCCCCTCACCCGGAGGCGGCGCTGGCGGAGCCCCGCGAGGTCCCGGTGGCAACGGAGGAGGCGGCGGACCCCACGGTGGTGGCGGACAACACGGCGGCGGCTCTCACCATTAGCCCCACAACGATCTTCCCTTGGCCCGGTAGAGTATCATTTCTATCGGGCCTTTTTTTTATGTCCACCAGATCATTTGTTGCAACCCTACTGTTCGCCGCCGCTCCTCTGTTCGCCCACCACTCCATCTCGGCGCACTATTTCATGGATCAAAACATTCACCTGGAAGGCGATGTCGTGGAGTTCTCCTACAGCAACCCCCACTCCTTCGTCCGCCTGGAGGCCAAGGACCCCAAAACCGGCCAGCCCGCCAAGTGGGAAATCGAGTGGGCCTCGGTGCGCCGTCTAGAAGCCCGCGGTGTGGCGAAGGACGCCATCAAGCCCGGCGATCACATTATCGTGGAAGGCTATCCCAGCCGCGATAATCTGGACCACCGCCTCTTCATGCGGGGCATCACGCGCCCCTCCGACGGCTGGAAAAGCGGTAAGGATATTAAGTAGGGGTCAATCCTTCGCCAGTTGAAACAGACAATAGACCAGGTGGCCTTTCTTGTCCGCCACCACCCGATTCGCCGTTTGATGCAACCCCGCCGCCGCCGCACCGGATTCAAATTGCGCCGCGCGGTTTTGGTCGATCACATACCCCGCGCAGTGCGTAACGTATAAAACATTTTCCCGGGGCGATGTATCGGCCACAAAGTTCACCGTGTCGCCGGCTTCAATCTGCACGCCGTTATGCGTCCCCCATTCGAGCGAAGCCACCGGCAGCGTCTGTGCCCGCACCACGTCCGCCAGATTCTGAACGCCGTCCGTCCAATACACGCTGAAGCCGTTGGCGCGCCCCGCCTGCCAGTAGCGCCCCAGCAGCCACAGATTCGATCCCGCCACCACCACGCACAGCAAGATCAATGCGACGCTCCGTCCCACGCGCCAGCGTTCCGCGAGCGCCGCCACACTCGCCGCGACGATAAATTGCGGAGCCGGATCGAGCAACACCGTATGATGCGGCCCGGCCCCAGCATCGCGGAAAAAAAGCATCGCCAAATAGGCCGCGCCCGCCGCCACCCAACTAAAAACCAGAGCAGGGAAGAGCGCTGATGTCCTCAAGAAGGGAAGCGCTAACAGCGCCAGCAGCAGCGCCGGCAGCAGAGCGCTCCCCGGCCCGAAATGCGATTGGCGATACCATCCCACCACAACATCCGCCATCGAGGAACCCGCCAGCGCAATCTTCTCGTTCGGAAAACTCCGGAACATGTAATGCTCAAACGCCCGCCCGTCCAGCGTGTGCTGAAGCATCACCAGCTTCTCGCTGGCCGCCACTGCCGGGAGACTCTGCGAAGCCTTGAAAGTAGCCCCCCGCCGCGCCAAATTGAAAGCGATCAAAGGAGCGCATCCCACCACCAACCCGAGCACCGCGAGCGCAATGTTTTTCCGTGTGAGCGCGCGTCTCACATCAGCGGGATAAGCGATCGGAAAAGCCAGCAACATCGCCGCCAGAGGAAACAGAAAAATGGCCTTGTACCAAAGGGCCAACCCTGCCACCAAGAATGCCGGCCCCACCCAGCCCCGTTGCAGCAACCTCAAAAACGCGACCGTGCCCAGCAGCAGCAGACACACCGTCATGTCGAAGACATTGATCAGCACATAAACCGCATCCGTGGCCAAAAGCAACGCCGCCGCCAGCGCCACCCGCCGCCCAGCCACTCGCCGGGCCACATCCGCAAACAGCAGTAGCGTTAGCAGACTCAACGCACAAACCGGCAGCCGCATAGACCAAACGCCGGGATGCCACACGCTGAACACCGGCCAATACAGCCACGACTTCAGCGCCCCCAGATAATCCATCGACATCAGCGGAATGTGGATCCCCAAGGCGCGTTTAGAAACCGACGACGCCCCACGCAGAAACGGCTCCACAAATATCGCCTCATCTTCCTGGATTCCGGGCGCCGTCAGAACAGAAAGTTGCAACCCTAGCAGCAGGGCACCCACCAACCACAAGGCGTAACAATATCTACGGCCCATAGTTAGAAGCGGTTACGTAGTTTATTTAAAGTATACATAATATCTGTTATCAGAAGTTATCATCAGGTACCCTCAACGATCCGCCGGACATCCTTCATCAGCAGATACAGGTGCAGCGCATTCACCGGTGACGGAGCAAAATCATAGCGCAAATAGAAAGCCCTCGCCCCTTCGTCCTTGGCGTGCGTCAAAATCGCATGGCTTCCCACCATGTCAGACGCCTGATACGCACGCAGGATCGCATCCCGCAGTAAGCTTCGCCCTAGTCCTTGACCTTGTTCAGCGTTTTCCACCGCGAGCCGTGCTAACAGCGTGATCGGCACGGGATACTTCCCCAGCCCCTGCGCCACGCGCGCCGGGACTTGCTCCCGGCTCACCGAACCGGCCGCCAGAGTGTAATACCCAACCAGCCGCTTCCCGCGCAGTGCCACGTAAGTTCGCGCCGACCGGCTTTGATGACTCAGCAAAGCGTACTTCTTCAAATACTCGTTCAACGGTTCCACGCCGCAGTCGAAGGAGCAAGTAGCATGGCCTTTGTCGATCGGTACCGGTCTACTTAGACCCATCGAAGACGCCCGGCCGCGCCAGCAACTTCCGCAACCGCGGCAGGTCTTTCGGAGGCGCATCCAGCGCCGCGCAAAACTCCCTCCACTTGTCGTCAGAAAGGTAGAAATGCACCTGATCCGCCAGGATCTGCTGCGCCGCCTGAAACGCCTGCTCCACCATGAAATTCGTGAGCGTAGTCTGCCTGAGGTGGGCGGCTCGAGCGATAACTTCCTTCTGCAGCGGCCGCATTCTCAACTGAACTTTGGTATCCCGCAACGCAGTGTCAGATTCCCGCATAATTGCACTCTAACATCGAAGCTGGACAATGTCCATACGTCAAACTTCTTGCGAGAATAAAGGAAGAGCTGTCACACTGGTTAAGAGATGACCAATCTCGAACAAGCCGTCAAGGATCTCCAGGATAACCCGATCGTTATTTCTGAACTGGAACGGCGCCAGTCCGAACTGCTCAAAGTTCATAGCCAGCGTCTGGTTCTCATCGAAGCCGAAAGCGCCGAATACCGCCGCCGCACCGATCAGAATCTCGCCGAAATCACCGACAAACTCAACGGCCTGATCGGCTACGTGTCGGACCAGCGCCCTCCGTCGCAGCCGCGCTCGAATTAGCTCTGCGCCGTCGCGCCGACAGCGATTCGCGCCCACCGATATATAATGAAACATGATTAAAGCCACCGAAAAAATCTGGCACAACGGACGCATGATTGACTGGACTGACGCCAAAATCCACGTCCTTGCGCACGTAACCAGCTACGG
>FTGN01001200.1_pt1 | contig 11230 bp, 13 predicted proteins | sample 1640711 | NCBI WGS metagenome assembly FTGN01 (sample SAMEA3914789, study PRJEB12502) | metagenome | biome: forest; material: soil | place: Canada | collected 2011-07-03 | depth 0.3 m | reverse complement strand
GCTGAAGGAACATAAACAGGTCAACGCGCGCGGCGTTGAGATGGTGGGGGACAGCGTGCAGAAAGCGATTTCACGCGGCGTGTCGGTTTATCAGGGCGACCTCGAATCGGCGCTGGAAGATTATCCGGACGGCGCATTCGACTACGTGATCCTCAGCCAGACGCTGCAGGAAACACGCCATCCCTTGAAAGTTTTGCGAAGCATGCTGCGGATCGGGCGCCACGCGATCGTAGCGTTTCCGAACTTCGGGCACTGGAGCGTACGCTGGGCGCATTTGTGGACAGGCGGGGCTCCGAAAACCGAATTGTTCCCGCATGAATGGTACGATTCGCCTAACATTCACTTTCTGACGGTGTATGATTTCGCTTCGCTGGCGCACAAGCAGCATTGGAAGATTGAGCGCAGCATGTTCCTGGCGGCGGGACGGCAAGTGAAAACGTTTCCGAACATGATGGCTGAAGTGGCGGTGTTCCTGTTCACCGCGTCGTCATGACTTTCACTGGGGACGCTGGGAAGCGGCTGGATCATTTTCTACAGGAACACATAACTCAGTTCAGCCGTTCGCGGTTGCAAAGCTGGATCAAAGAGGGGCGGGTGTTGGTGGATGGGGCGGCGGCGAAGTCGTCGCTGGTACTGCGCGGCGGGGAACGGATCGAAGTCTCTCCCGCGGATCCTGTACCGCTGGAGGCGGCGGCGGAGGACCTGCCACTCGATATCTTGTACCAGGATGCATCCGTGATTGCGATTAACAAGCCCGCCGGCTTAGTGGTGCACGCAGGGGCGGGGGCGAGTTCCGGAACGCTGGTGAACCGGCTGGTGCATCATTTCGCAACGCTCTCGCAAGTGGGGGGCGATCTGCGGCCTGGGATCGTGCATCGCTTGGATAAGGGCACTAGCGGGGTCCTGTTGGTGGCCCGCAACGATGCGGCGCATCGCGCGCTGGCGGCGCAATTTGCGGGACGCACGGTGGAGAAAACTTATCTGGCGTTGGTGCACGAGAAAGTCCGCAACGAGCAGGGGCGGGTTTCGACGCCGATTGCCCGCGATCCCATCCGCCGCATCCGCATGACGGCCAAGCTGGGGACGGGCCGCTCCGCGCTCACGGAATATCGTGTGCGTCGGCGCTTCGAGAAGTTCACGTATCTTGAAGTGCGGATCGGCACGGGGCGCACGCACCAGATCCGGGTACATCTGGCCAGTATTGGTCATCCGGTGGCCGGCGACAAACTTTACGGGGCGCCCGCGGCTGAAAGAGTGTTCCTGCACGCCTGGCGGATCGTTTTCACGAGCCCGGCGACGGAGCAGCGCGTCACGGTGGAAGCGCCCCTGCCCGCCGACCTCACTCAATGGCTCGCGAGTCTATAATGATATTGCTTACATGAAGTACTTCCCGGCGATCATTTTGGGCCTCACGCTCGTCTCCCTGGACGCGCAGGCTCCGCCTAAGCAAACGCCGCTCGACGAAGACCCGGCTTCGCGGATTACGCTGGACGTCAGTCGCGTGAACATGCTGTTCACGGTGTCCGACAAAAAGGGACGCTTCGTCACCGATCTGAACCGGGACGATTTTGAAATTTTCGAAACCAAGAAGCCGCAGAGCATTTTGGAATTTACGGCCGAGACCGACCTGCCGCTGCGCATCGGCATTCTGATCGACACCAGCAACAGCATTCGCGAGCGCTTTCGCTTCCAGCAAGATGCCGCCACGGACTTCGTCAACACGGTGGTGCGCCCTAAGGAAGACAAAGTCATGGTGGTGAGCTTCGACAGCAATGCTGAACTGGTTTCCGATCTTACGGATTCGACAGAGCAACTCGCGAAGGCCATCCATGGTCTGCGTCCCGGAGGCGGCACGGCGCTTTATGACGCCATTTATTTCGCGTGCAAAGAGAAGCTGATGGGCGACCAGCCGCGCGATAAATTCCGCCGCGCAATCGTCATGCTGAGCGATGGCGATGACAACGACAGCCGCTACTCGCGCGAGCAGGCGCTCGAAATGGCACATAAGGCGGACGTGGTGATTTATACAATCTCGACGAACATCTCACGCATTCCCACGGACGGCGATAAAATCCTGCGCTACTTCGCGGAGGAAACGGGCGGGCTGGCGTTCTTTCCATTCAAATCTCAAGATTTGGCGCAGTCTTTCGAAAACATCGCTAATGAGCTGCGGCACCAGTACAATGTGTTCTACCGGCCGGAACCGCTGAAGAGCGACGGTCTATATCATGCCGTCGACATTCGCGTGAAGGGCCGCAAGGACCTGGTTGTGCGCGCGCGCCACGGTTACTACGCACCCAAACTCTAATGTCCCAACAAAATCTGGAAACCATTCGCTCGTTGTACGCAGCTTTCGCGAAAGGAGACGTGCCGACGGTGCTGGGAGCCTTTGATCCCGCGGCCGAGTGGCGCGAGGCTGACAATTTTCTGTATGCCGATGGCAACCCTTACATAGGGGCCGGGGCGATTCTGCAAGGCGTGTTTCTGCGGCTCGCGACCGAGTGGGACGGCTTTGCTGCGAACCCGCAGCAATTCCACGATGCCGGGGAGACGGTGATCGTTACCGGGCGCTACAGCGGCGCATACAAAGCCACGAGCAAGAAGATTGACGCGCAGTTCGCGCACTTCTGGACGCTCGCGGGCGGCAAGGTGACTCGCTTCCAACAGTACACGGACACGCTGCAATCCGCGCAAGTCACGAAGGCTTAGGGCAGCAGGCCGGGGTACGTTACCTTTTCGCCTGCGACCTTCGCGAAAGAAGTCAAGGTGTGCGGCTTCGCGGGCTTGGTGCTGAGAATATCGGCGACCTCGATGCCGCGGGCGACTAGCGCGTCGGCGATTAAGGAACGGTGGCAGCGCCAGGGCACGGCTTCGGCACACATGATCACGGTGCGATGGGGTTTCGACGCTGCGATCAACTCGCGGAGGCTCGCTTCGAACGCCGGGGTCTGCATGTAATCGGCATAACCGCGAAAGCTGTCGTTCTGCCAGGCGCTGTTGATGGAGTCTTTGCGCGGGTGGCGCAGGCCGCCCAGACCGGGCATGTGGCGATACTGGATGTGGGCGGCCGGGAGCGACTCGGCGAGCGCCTCCGTATTGTATTGCGGATTGCGGCGCGATTTGGGGATTGTGCGCACGTCCATCAACTGTTCGACGCTATGCGCTGCGAGCAACTCCAGGAACGTTTCCATGGGATGCGTGGAGTGTCCGACGGTGAAAATCATCACTCATACCAGATCTCGATCTCGTAGCCGTCGGGGTCTTCCACGTACGCGAAGGGGTATCCGGGGCTGAATTCGCCGCGGCGCAGGGTCTTGCCGCCGGCACGCTCCACTTCAGCTACAGCCAGATCGATGTCTGCCGCTGAAATCAGACGGAACCCAAAGTGGCCGACGCCTCCCACCTGACCCGGGCGCGCGGCGGTCTGGTCGAAAACGATGACGTCGTGGCAGCCTGGCGTGGTGACGTGAATGGTTGTCGCGTCGCGATAGTTGACTTTGACACCGAAGACTTCTTGGTAGAAGCGGAGAGAGCGCTCGGCGTCCTTCACCGCCAACCCGATGTGCGTCAATCCGAAAGTCCGGACCATTTATGTAACCTGCACGCCCTTCCAGAATCCGATGCGCCCCCTGATATTGTCGGCAGCTTCCTTGGTTTCGGGATAGTACCAGGCGGCGTTTGCGTTGCGTTCGCCGTTGACTTCGATGTCGTAGTATTGGGCGGTGCCCTTCCATCCGCAGACGCTGGTATGGTCGCTGGGCTTGAAGAATTCCCAGCGCAGCGAATCGGGCGGGAAATATTGGTTGCCCTCGACCACAATGCAATCGTCGCTCGCGGCGAGCACGGTACCGTTCCAGGTTGCAGTCGGCATATAGCCAGTTTACGGGATTGCGCGCCGCATGCGCGCCGAATAACATCTATTCAAGGACCGACTTTCATGCCCGAACATCGAACCGCGAAATTTTCCGCTGGCGACGTCGAGATTGCTTATCGTCTTTTCGGCAACGCAGGCGAGACGCCGATTGTCATCGTGCACGGGCTGTCTTATTTCTCCTACGACTGGATTCCGATGGCGGCGGTGTTGGCGTCCGATCGGCAGGTGGCCGCGATGGACATGCGCGGCTTCGGGGATTCCGGGTGGGCGCAGGATTACTCGGTGGCGGCTTTCGCGCGCGACATTATCGGCTTGCTGGATCATTTGGGTTGGCCGCACGCGATTCTTGTGGGGCACTCGATGGGCGGGCGCAACTGCACCTACTGCGCGGCCGAGAACGCGGACCGGATCGCGGGGCTGGTACTGGTGGACTGGTCGCCGGAAAATGCCCCCGCGGGTGCGCAGCGTGTTACGGAAACCGTGGCCGGCACGCCCGATAGCTTCGGCAGCGTGGATGACGCCATGCGGTTCTTCAAGGTGGACCCGGCGTCGCCGCAGGGCGTGCAACAGCGGCCGCGCTTTGAAGCCTATTTAAAGCCAGTCGACGGAGGATTCGCGATTAAGCGCGACCCGCACTTCCGGAATCAGTTTCGGCGGGTTCTGGAAACTGGCGAAAAACCCAAGCTGGGCGTGGATATGTGGGCTGCTCTCGCGAAGGTGGCTTGCCCGGTGCTGGTGATGCGGGGGGCGCGCTCGGATATGTTCGCGGCGGAAACCGTCGAGAGGGTTCGTGCGGCGAATCCGCGGATTCAGGTTGTCGAGATGAACACCGGACATGACATTGCCGGGACCGATCCCGCCGCTTTCGAGCGCGAGGCGCTGGCGTATTTCCATCGGCAGCGAAGTGAGGTGCAACATGCTTGAAACCCGCGTGGCGTCGGCGACGCGCGGCATCGATCACCTGGCATTCGTCACCGACGATCTTCCCGGGACCATGGATTTCTACACGCGCGTGTTGCAATTGCAACTGGTGCATGTGCGGCGCGTTCCCTTCGAGCGTGATCGCGGGCAGCCGCCTTACGACAACCTGCGGCACTATTTCTTCGATATGGGCAACGACAGCTTGCTGGCGTTCTTCGAATACCCGAAGGGGCTGGCGAGGCAGAATCGCGATCTTCCTGGAGGCATGCAGCACATTGCTTTTCACGTCCCGCGCGAGCGCTTCGATCGCATGGTGGAGCACGTCAAATCGTGCGGCGTAACAGTGGTGGGGCCAGTGCCACTGGGTGGACGCTTCTGGTCGGCGTATCTTTACGATCCCAACGGTATTCGTTTGGAGCTCGCGACTAGCTTGGCGGATGAGCGGCTGACGATTGTGGAGTCCGTGCTGCAAACCGAAGAGGAAGCGCGCGCGGAACTGGAAACGCTGTTCGATGACCCGAAGCTGGTCGAGGCGTGGTTAGGTAAGATGCCGTTGAAGGCTGACTGACTATTCGCGCGCTTTGGGGCCGCCGTCGTCTGCGGACCCGGCGAAAACCTTGCGGCCGTCGGTAAGGGTGACCGATCGCGAATTCGCGGTGGCGCTGCCATCTTTGGCGCGGAATCCTTCTACTGAGACTTCGTCGCCGGGCTTGAGCGAGTCCTTCTTCCAACCTTGGCGGACGAGCATGTTCGGGGGACCGCCTTCGCACTGCCAGTGCTCCACTTTACCTGCGGCGTCCTTGACGTCGACGTAGAACCAGATGTGGGGATTGGCCCATTCGACTTTGGTAACGGTGCCCTTAATGGACACTGGTTTTTTGTCGTCGTATTCCGCCGCGAACGAATGATGCGCCAGCAGCGGCATGGCAGCGACGAGCAATCCGAGCGCAAGAGCCTTCATCGACAAATCCCCTTATTGGTTCAGTAGCGGAATATCTTTGACGGCGGGCGGCGCCGGCACGGTTGCCAGGTAGGCCCGAATGTCCGCGATGTCGGCGTCGGAAACCTGATTGATATAAGGAGGCATTCCCCCCGTGGGATTCCGCACGTACTTTTGCATCGCCGCCACCGAAGGCGGATTCGGCGTGAGGCGAGCGCCAGCCCCGCCCTGCCCGTCGGTCCCGTGGCAGCGCGCGCACTGGTGCTTGATGAACAGGGCCTTGCCGTTCGCGGGATTCTGCGCTTGCGCGGCTGCGGCTCCCAGGACCACTCCCAACAACGTAAACTTCAGAACGCTTTTCACTGTTGGCTCCTTAACGGCCTTGGGTGACCACGTCAATCAGATACGGCTCGCCACGTTTGGCTGCCGCGATTCCGCGGGCGATGGCGGGCGCTAGATCCTTGGGATCGGTGATGGGGCCCTCGCCTTCGACGCCCATGCCTTGCGCTAACTTCGCGTATTGGATGTTGGGTTCGGTGAGCGTGGTGCCGATGCCGCAGCGGTCTACGGGACGGCCATGCTCGCTGGCCATGCGGCCCACCAGCATGACTTCCTGGTTATAGGCGCGATTGTTGTGCATGACGGTCAACAGCGGGACTTTGTGATGCGCGGCGGTCCACAGGGCTCCGGGACAATACATGAAGTCGCCGTCGCCTTGAATGTTCACTGAGATGCGCCCGAATTTTTTGTTGGCGAGCGCTGCGCCGACGGCGGCCGGAGGACCGTAGCCTAGGCCTTCACCGCCGCGTCCGCCGATGAACTGGTAGTGCTTGTTCACATCCCACAGGCGCAGGGGCCAGTTCTGCAGGAAGACGGTGTCATTCACCAGCGACCAGTCTTCGTTCTTGAGCTGGCCGTAGAGTTCCATGGAGAGGCGAGAGGTGCTGATGGGGCTGGAATCCCAACCGTAGGACGCTTCAAGGCGTGCTTGCGCGAGAGCTTTGGGAGCCGCTTCGAGGTGCTTCGCGCCACGGGCTTCGATGGCGCGCTTGCGGTCGCCGGTCATTTGGCGCTTTATTTCTTCGATCAGGAACGGCAACGTGGCTTCGGCGTCGGCGGCGATGGCCATGTCGGCGTCTTCGAAGCGCTGGAAGTTTTCGTACACGCTCTTGGTGAAAAGATCGTTCGCGGAGATGGTTACGATCTTTGCGCCCGGTTTGGTGATGGCTCGCGGATTGGCGTCGCGGCCGCGGCCGTAGGCGTGGAGTACGGCGTAGAAATCCTGGACTTCGCAGCCCACGATGACGTCCGCGGTGGTTACGGCGCCGCGCGCGCGGAAGGAATAATTCAGGGGATGCCGCGACGGGAAATTCATGCGGAAGTGCTGATCGATCACGGGGGCCTGCAGGAGCTCGGCTAATTCAACCAGCCACTTCAGGCCGGCAGGCGTGCGGGCACAGCGGGAGGCCACGAAGATCGGGCTCTCCGCGTTTACCAGCATCTTTGCTAGCGTTGTGAGGGTCGCGGGGTCGGCGGTCGGATAGGAGATTGCCGGGAGCTTGGGGATGCGGCGGTCAAACTCGGCGGGGATGGCGCGTTCCTGCAGGGGTTCGTCGCACACCAGTGCCACTGGCATCACCGGGGGCGTCATGCACATCTTGTAGGCGCGCACCATGGATTCGCCGAAGTGCGAGAGCGAGACCGGGGAATCGTCCCACTTGGTGTATTCGCGCAAAATCGCGGCGACGTCTTGCGAGCTGTGCAGCCAGTCTACATAACCGCGGCGCTGGCCGGCGTCGAGAATGTTACCCATGACTACGATGACGGGCGCTTGATCGCAATAGGCGTTATAGACGGCCATGCTGGCGTGCTGCGAACCGACGGTGCCGTGGAGCCCCGCCATCATCGGCTTGCCGGCGATTTTGAAGTAACCGTTGGCGAGCGCTACCGAGGCTTCTTCGTGAGTGCAGGTGATGAATTCCGGATTGGAGTTGCCGCCGTGGTTGATGAGCGATTCGTGCAGGCTCTTCAACGTGGACGACGGGTTGGCGGCGTAATATTCGATGCCCAGGGACTTGATGACATCGACCATGTAATCGGACCCGGGATGCTCCGTGGTCTCGACCGACACGGCTGCCGGCGGTCCGGTTTCGGCGGCGCGTGCCGCGGCGCCTGGAGGCAGCGCGCCCCGCGCAGGGGTCGCTTCCTGAGCCTTTGCGGCGGGGGTTCCCACCAGGGCTGCGGCTCCGGCTGCGGCGCCTGCTGCGGCGCCTTTTAGAAACCCGCGGCGGCCTGGTGTGAGGTTTTTGGATTTTGCCATGTCGTTCTCCTGTTCCGAACGCCGATTGTATCAGAGATATATCAAACCTGAAAGCCTGTGGCCGGAGGCTTTTCGCTCAGCGCACTGTAGCAGAGAGGATGCCGAAGTGTAATACTACGGCCTTGGGACACGCGGATTCGGAAATTACGCGGCGGGCGGCGCTTAAAAGCACGCTCGCTGCCGGAACTCTTGGCGTCATGGCCGCGCGGGCCGAAGAACCGGTTTTGGCTCTCGCGCTGGCGCGGTTGTTCGCTCGGACCACTTTTGCCGACCTTCCACTGCTGGCGATCAAGCACGCCAAAGTCATCCTGGCGAGTACGTTGGCGAGTGCGGCGCCTGGGTCGCTGATCGGTTCCGCGCGCATCGTCCGCGATCTGGCGAAGGAGCAAGGCGGGCAGGCGGAAGCGACGGTCTGGTATGACGGAGCGAAGCTACCTATCGCCCAAGCGGCGCGGGTCAACGCCATGCTGAGCGACGCGGCGGCTTCTGACGATAGCGACCTGCGCAACGTGGCTCATACGGGCACTAGTTTGACAGCGATCGGACTGGCGATCGGGGACCGTACTGGAGCTAGCGGCGCGGAGGTGCTGTCGGCAATCGTGACTGGGTACGAGGCGGCGGGGCGCATGGGCGAGGCGCTCAACAACGGCCGGTCGGGATTGCACGCATCGATCATCGTGGCTTTCGGTGGAACCGTGGCCGCCGCGAAGCTCTTAAAGTTGACGCCGGAGCAAATGGCGAATGCGATCGCGATGACTTCCACCACGATGGGCGGGTTGTTAATTGGTACGGACAGTTGGGCGCGCGAATATCACGCTGGGAACGCAGCGCTGTGTGCCGTCAATGCGGCGCAGGCTGCTGCTCGTGGTTATACGGTGAACGCGGATTTGCTCGAAGCCAAGGGCGGCTTCCTGGAGGTGTTTGGCAAGGGAAAGTGGGATGCGCAGCACTTGACGCGGCCGTTGGGGCCGGATTGGGACATCGTCAAATACATGGCGGTGAAATTAGTGCCGGGGGCGCATGCGTTGCACTCGTCGGCGGAAGCGGCGGCGAATGCGGCGAAGAAAGCGAACGTGGCGCCGGATGAGATTACGAAGATTTTGGTCTCTGGGCCATCGAAGACGAGTGTTCAATATGGGTCGAAACCGCCGAAGGACATGATTGAAGCTATCCACAGCTTGGCGTATTTCGTGGCGTCCGCGGTCGCGGATAGAGACTTCAATTGGAGCAACGTCACGCCGGAAAAGATTCACAGTCCTGTGGTCGCGCGGCTTATAGGCTTGGTGGAAGCGGACCCGGCGCCGCCGAATGTCCACTACGACTGGAACTGGGGCGGGACGGTAACGATTGTCACGAAGTCCGGAGCGAGGTTTACCAGCACCGTTGACGCGCCCAAGGGTTCCGGACCGCGCGGCATCGAATGGAGCGATGTCGATGCCAAATATCATGCGCTGATGCCGGACTCCAAACTGCCCGCGAAACGCATCGACGACGTCTTGAAAACCATTTACGACTTCGAACAGGTGAAACAGGTGCCGCAGTTCACGCGTCTGCTCCATTAGGATACATGCGAATCCTGATTCACTGGTTGATCACAAGTGTGGCGCTGGTGGTGGCGGCGTGGCTGGTGCCGGGCATTCGTGTGGAGCGCGAGGCCTGGACTATTTTCGCTGCGATGGCTGTCATTTTGGGCTTAGTGAACGCTATCGTCAGGCCGCTGCTGAAAGTGATGTCTTGCCCGCTGATCATTCTGACGCTGGGGCTGTTTGTCCTGGTGATCAATGGGTTGACGCTGTGGATGGCTTCCGCCATCGCCGTGCGCTGGTTCCACGTTGGGTTTTATGTCGATGGCTTCGCGCCTGCCTTCATCGGGGCGCTCATTGTGAGTATCGTTTCGGTGATTCTCACGGCTATTTTGGCGCCGAAGCGATCAGAAGATCAGCTTTAGTCCCAACTGAATTTGGCGCGAGAAAGTTGCGGTCGTCGTAATCAATCCCGCGGACGGGTTTACGGCGGGGACCGTTAACTTTGTCACAGGATCGGTGGTGGTGCCGGTAAAGACAGTCGCGTTGGGCGTTCCGTAGTTGGCGTGGTTGAGCAGATTAAACGCCTCGGCTCGGAACTGCAAGCTGATTCTCTCGGTGATGGCGGTGGTCTTGAAGACTGACAGGTCCACGGTGGCGAGACCGGGACCGTAATAAACGCCGCGGCCTACGTTGCCCCACGTGCCGGGCGCGGGGGGAATGAAAGCGGCGGGGTTGAACCACTGATTGGGATTGCCGGTGACGACGGGTCCGGTGAATGCTCCGTTCAGCGAAGGACGATCGGGGTTGCGCGTGTCGCCGTCGCCGGAGCGGTTGGATCCGAATTGCGGTGTGAAGGGGAAGCCGCTCAACAATGTGGTGATCGCGTTCACCTGCCATCCGCCGATGATGCGATTTTCCAGGGAGTGCTGGCCTTTTCCGAAGGGCAGTTCATAGTGCGCCGAGATGCTGACTTGGTGCGCGACGTTTAGGGCTGACGGGCCCCAATCGCGGCTGAGGTCGTTGCGATCCATGATCATTTGCGCCTGATTGTTGGATTGGGCTCCGGTCAATCCGGAATTCATATCCAGATTTTTCGACCAGGTGTAATTGAAGCGGAACTGGAAGCCCTGGCTCAAGCGGCGGACCACATCGGTTTGCAGGGCGTTGTAGCGGGTGTTGCCTTGGGTATACCAAAAGAAGCCTGCGCCGACGGAGGGATTCGGGCGGGTGCCGACGGGAATGTATTGCGCGCCTTGCGGGACGTGGCTCTGATTCGCGGTTGCAGCCGGAGTCCCGCTGGTGGCGACTCCGCCCGCGGTGCAGCCCGACGCGTTGGTGCAAATTGCGGCGGGAATGGTGTTGGGATCGATGCTCACTAGCCCGTGGGTTCCAAACGAGCCCACGTAGGCTACGCGCAAAACCGTGTTGGAACTGAGATGCTGCTCGACTGTAAAATTCCATTCCTGGACAGTGGGGGTCTTGGCATCGGGCTGAACGCCTTGCGGCGCGAAGATGGAGCAGCCGGCGACGGGCACGTTGGGTCCGCCAGTGCACGAAGGCGGCGGCTGCACGCCGGGCGTGATGGGAGTGATGTTGAACAGAGAACCGGAGAAGGTGGCCGAGCCGTTATACGGCGGCAGGGAGTTCAG
>FTGN01001709.1_pt1 | contig 11376 bp, 12 predicted proteins | sample 1640711 | NCBI WGS metagenome assembly FTGN01 (sample SAMEA3914789, study PRJEB12502) | metagenome | biome: forest; material: soil | place: Canada | collected 2011-07-03 | depth 0.3 m | reverse complement strand
GCCGACGAGTAGAATTCCTTCGATTTGGCGGCGTCCTCCGCCGGAAACTCGATGTAGTCGATACGGCGGTCGTTGGCGGCGTTGCTCATGGTTTCCTCCTCTGCTTAGCTAAGCGGCTCAACACTGCTAACTGTTCCAAGTGTTCCCTCAAGGGACGCGCGGGAGTGCCCCACACGGGCTGTCCGGCGCGTACTATTTTAGATGTCAGTATGCCGCTGCCGGAGCCTACGATGGCTCGCGATTCGATGCGCGCTTTGTCGCCGACGCCTACCTGTCCGCCGATCACGGCGTAGTCTTCGACCACGACTCCACCTGAGAAGCCGGTCTGCGCTGCCACCACTACGTTGCGTCCGATCGCGCAATTGTGGCCGACGTGCACTAGGTTATCGAGCTTAGTTCCGTCGCCGATGGAGGTCACGCCGAGCGCCGCGCGGTCCACGCAGGAATTGGCGCCGATCTCGACGCGGTCTCCGATCTCTACGCGGCCGATCTGCGGGAAATTTTCCCAGATGCCGTCGGTCAGCACATAGCCGAAGCCATCCGCGCCGATGACGCAGCCAGAGTGCAGGACAACTTCGCTACCCAGCGTTACTGCGCTGTAGACTGTCACGTTGGGGTGCAGGGTACACTTCTCACCGATCACCACGTAATCGCCGATCACTGAGCCTGCGCCGATCGACGAGCCCGTGCCGATGCGCACGCCCGCGCCAAGCACAACCAGGGGGCCAATGTGCGTCCCTGGCTCGATGATGGCTCCTGGGCCGACCACGGCGGAGGGATGAATGCCGGGAGGATGCTCAATCTTGGGATGGAGTTTTGGAATGGCGCGCGCGGCGGCGGCGCGGGGCTGCGGAGTGCGCACCACCGTGCGCTGGGCTTCATTTGTGAAATCGGCCGGAACCAGCAGGCAGCCGGCGGCCGACGCCTCCGCGCGTTGGAGCGCCCGCGCGCCGGTTACGAAAGAAAGGTCGTCGGGGCCGGCGTCTTCAAGAGCCGTCACCTTGCGCAGCACCCGCTCGCCGTCGCCCTCAAAGGGAGCCTCTAGAAAGGCCGCCAGTTCTTTAACGCGCACCTGACCAGTATCCCATCCAGACTCCGGACAAGAACAGGCGTTCCCTCTTAGGTGGCTATGGCCAGGCTGACCATCGAGGGAACGCCCGATGCACGATTCGGAGGAGTTCGTGCTGCATCCTTAGTGCGCGACGGGCGGGAAAAATCTCATCCCATTTCGATTCTTTTTACGTCTCCCAGGACGAAAATATACCCTATCGCCCCCAATAAAGCCGCCGCGGAAACGTACACCAGGGCGTAGGCGAACGATCCCGTTTGGCCCACCAGCACTCCAATAACGATGGGTGTGAGGATTCCCGCCAGGTTCGCGGCGAAGTTGAAGATGCCTCCGGTGAGGCCCATCAAGGTATGGGGGGCGATGTCGGCGATCAAGGTCCAGCCGAGCCCGGTCATACCTTGGGCGAAGAACGCCAGTGACATGATGGCGATGACCAGGGCGTCGCTCGCGACGTAATTGGCAGCCAGGATCACCGCCGCGCCTAATAAGCCCACGATCATGGGCAGCTTGCGGGCGATGTTGGGCGAGCCGGTTTTCTTTAGGAGCGCGTCGGAAACCCATCCGCCAAACAGGACCCCGGCCGCGGCTGCCAGGAACGGGAGCACGGAAAACCAGCCGGCTGCGATCCAGGGGAGGTGACGTTCTTTCGCGAGATAAGTGGGGAACCAGGTGAGGAAAAACACGAGCGTGGAGTTGCCTCCGAATTGACCCAGCGAGACTCCCCAGATTTGGCGGAATCCTAGGAGCTGGCGCATGCGCGTCCACGAAAAAGGCGCGCGGGTTTGTGCGGCGATGGGTGCGGCAGGGGACTCGCGGTAGAGTTTCCACCAGGCTAGTCCGAAGAGCAGGCCTGCTGCGCCGACGGTAAGGAACATGGCTCGCCATCCGAAGCGACGAGTGATCCAGAAGAGGGCGGGGCCGAAGCCGGCTAGGCCGAGATATTCGCCTACCGTATAGACGGCGGTGGCGCGCGCGCGTTCTTGCATGGGGAACCAGGCTGCCACGACTCGGCTGTTGACCGGAAAACAGGGGGCTTCGCTGATGCCTAGGCCGAGGCGAAAGCCGACTAGCGAGTAAACGCCGGTGGCGACGCTTTGCAGGAGTGTGAATAGCGACCACACGGTGACCGCGTAGAAATAGGTGAGCTTGCTGCCCATGCGGTCGAGAAAAACGCCGCCGGGGATTTGCCCCAGTGCGTAGGCCCAGGAGAAGGCGGAAAACATTACGCCCATGATGGCGGGCGTCAGCCTTAGTTCCTGAGTCAGGCTGGGGGCTGCGATGCCCAGCACGGTGCGATCGAGATAGTTGATCATGGTGCCGATCGCCAGCAGGGCCAGCATCAGGAAGCGTGTGCGGGGCGGCGCGGTCACTTGTTATCCATGTCGGCGAAGCTGCGCAGCATGCGCTCGGCGTCGGGCTGGATGCCGGTGAATAGGCGGAATGCGTCGACGGCTTGGAACACGGCCATGCCGCCGCCGTTGAGGGTGCGGCAGCCGATTTGTTTGGCGGTCCGCAGCAGTTCGGTTTCGAGCGGGAAGTAGACGATTTCCGCTACCCAGAGCTGGGGCCGCAGCAGAGCGGCGGGAAGCGGTAGGCCAGGGTGCTGCGCCATGCCGGTGGGCGTCGCGTGGATCAAACCGTCGGCGTCGCGCATAGCGTCCACCAGGTTGGTTCCTTGGGCCACGCGGCTAGAGCGCAGGCCGGTTGTCAGTTGAGCGGCTCTCGCGGTGTCGATATCGAAGATGGTTAGTTGCTCGATTCCCAAGGCTAGAGCGGCATGCGCGACGGCGGCTCCGGCTCCTCCGGCGCCTAGCAGCACTACGTGGGCGAGTCGTGCGCCGGACAACCCTCTGCGAAAACCTTCCGCGAAGCCGGTGCAATCGGTGTTGTGACCGGAGCGCTTGCCGTTTCGCAAGACTACTGTGTTGACGGCTCCGATGGAGCGCGCTTCTTCGGAGAGTTCGGTGAGTAGAGGAATTACGGCTTGCTTACAGGGATGCGTGATGTTCAGGCCGTCGAATCCCAGGTGCTCCGCTGCGTTCAGCAATGCGGGGAGAGCTTCGACGCCTAGGCCCAGCTTATCGAGGTCGATTAATTTGTAGACGTAGCGCAGACCTTGGCGGCTGGCTTCGAGCATGTGCATCGCCGGGGTGCGGGAGGCTTGAATGCCGGCTCCGATCAGGCCGATCAGAAAACTCGCTTGTGATTCCGGCATGCGGTCTGGTCCGCTCCTTCCAGTCGCGGTTCTGTGCACGCGGTTGGTACTTCAGAACCGCGAGCGGCAGCGAACGGATCCAGCACACCACTAGGGAATCCGAGTCGCCACGCTGACGGTTGTCAACACTCCGCCCGCCGCCCGAAACGCCGCGGTCATTTCGGCCGACTCCGGGTCGTTCAAGCTGCGCACCGCGTCCGTGACCAGTTCCACGCGCTTTCCGGTTTTGAGCAGGCCGAAGGCGGCGAGTCTTACGCAGATCTCGGTGACTACGCCGTAGACCACATAGCGTTGGGCTGCGAAGCGTTCGAGCAGGCCGGCGAGATTCACATTGGTGAAGCAATCGAAGGTCTGCTTCTCCAGCAAGAACTGTTGAGCGGCTTCGAGGTTTGCCAGGCCTTTCGTGTTCGGCACTGCGACGCGTTTGGTTAGCAGCGTGGCTTCCGGTTTCTGCTGTCCGGTGGTGGCCACTACGCAATGCGGCGGCCAGGCTTTGAATTCGGGATCGTCTTCGGAGTGCGCGTCCATCGTCGAGACCAGCGGAATTCCGTGCGCGCCGGCGAAGCGGTTGAGCGCCGCGATTTGCTCGACTTTTTTTTCGGCGCCTGGAACGTAGAGCGCGCCCGCGGGGTAGAGGAAGTCGATCTGCGTGTCGACGTCGAAGAACACGGTTTTCATCCGGCGTGCTCCTTGCGGACGGTCTCGTCTAATTCTTTGAGCGCCGGGCTCAAGTCCACGCGCCAGGCGTCCTCCACCTGGAACAGACTATGACACGGGGCGGGCAGGCGCGCCAGTCGCTCGGCGGCGTAGTTTCTGGCTTGAGCAGTGGTGGGCAGGGGCTCCACTAACTTGCCCGCGAGGATCACCGGACGCTGGAGGGCTTCCACGGTATCGTTTCCGCAGGAAATACATTCGGTGGAGCGGCCGAGTACATCGTGATCGGAGTGGCGGAAGATCTGCTTGGCTCCCGGCAAGGTGTGTTTCTCGTGACTGAACTTCGCGGTATAGCGGTGCTGCTGGGCGCTCTCCATCTCGACCATTTTGTAGATTACGCCGAGGGAGGGGGCATCGGAGGAGGTGGCGAGGTCGGTGCCGACGCCGAAGACGTCGATGGGGGCTTGCGCGGCTACCAACTCGTGAATCTTGTATTCGTTTAGTTCGCCGGTGGCCATGATTTTGGCCTCGGACAAGCCGGCGTCGTCGAGGATCTTGCGCACCGCAGGGGCGAGTTCGATTAAGTTGCCGCTGTCGAGACGCACGCCCCACAGCGGACGGCCAAGCGATGCCGCTAGCTTGGCGCCTTCGATGGTGTCATAGGTATCGATCAAGTATGTCGTGCGCTCGCCCAATAACTTTTGCAATTGCTCGAAGGCGTCGCGTTCGCTGGGGAAGGACATCACCCAGGAGTGCGCTGCGGTGCCGAACACGTGCGCCTTGTAACGAAACCCGGCTTCGGCATTGCTGGTGCCGACGCAGCCTCCAATGTAGGCGGCGCGCCCAGCCAGCACTCCGGCTTCGGGCGAATGCGCGCGGCGCGTGCCGAATTCAACCACATCGCGGCCGAGTGCGGCCTTCACTACGCGGGCGGCTTTGGTGGCGATGGAGGACTGAAAACCGATCATCGCCAGCAAGTACGTTTCGGGGATTTGTGCTTCGATCACGGGGGCGCGGACGGTCATGAACGGCTCGCCGGCGAATACGGGAGTGCCTTCGGGGACCGCGAATACGTCACCGGTGAAGCGCAATCCGGCCAGCATGTCGAAAAACGCTTCGCTCGCGTATTTGAACTGTGGAATGCCGCGCAGGTAGGCGATCTCTTCCGTGGTGATACGGAAGTTGAGCAGGTAGTCGACGGCCTGCGCGAGCCCAGCGGCCAGAATGAAATTGCGATTGTAGGGCAGGCGCCGGACCGAAAGTTCAAAGGTCGCGCGGTCGTGCGTTTTCCCGGCCTCGAAATAGCCGGCAGCCATGGTGAGCTGGTAGAGATCCGTGACCAGGCCGAGGCCCACTACTTTTTCTTTTCCGGCTGGGCTTCCCGCACGTCGCCCACTGCCTGGCGCAATTCCTTGACCACGTTGGCCTCCAACTCATAGAATGACGCATCGCCGCCGTGCCGCGCCAGGAAGTTGCCGCCGGAGGCCGCTGGGGCGATTTCCACTTGCTCGCGCTGCTTGCCTTGATTTGAGACAACAGTGAGCGTGACCACGGGCGTGGTGAATCCGGCGTCGGCAAATTTCGTGGCGGTGAGATCGCGGAGGCGGTCGATGAAGGCTTGCACGCTGGGGGAATCCATCTTCTTGCCGTTCGAGGTCCAGGTCTCGCCAGCTTTGTCGTAGATCGAGGTTTTGGAGCCATCGATGACTTCAATGCGGGTGGGATCGCTGAAGCCGAAGTCGAAGACTTTCTTATTGCGATAGTTGTCGACGGGCTTGTCGAGCCCATCGCCCAGCACTTTGGGAACTTTGTAGACGCCTTCGATGACACTTGATTTCGCGTAGTAGTCCTCTTTGGATTTCCGGATCTCGAGCGTCTTGGTACCGTCCTGGTCGGTTACTTTGGCGATAGCCAATGGCGCGGCTGCTGCAAAACCAGCCGCGATTTTCTTGTCATCCTGGACGCCGCTCAAGTCCATATCCGCATTTTTGAGGCGTTGCACCAGGTCTTCGGCCTGAGTGTTATCGGCACGCATGGCTTTGGGCTTGTCGATCTGCCATTCGCCTTCGCCCTTTTTGACGAATTCGTACGTCTGCTTCTGCGCGGTGATTTCGATGCGGCTTAGTTTGTCCTGCGTGAAGGGCAGCAGGCGCTTGTCGCGGAGATCCTTGGCTTCCTTGTCGTGCTCTTGAAGGAACTGGCCATGGTGAAGAGGCGCGGGTCTCCGTCGAGCTTGGCGTAGACGGCGCTGCCTTCGGGGGTGTTCTCGCCGATCAGGAGCTTGGAGGTTTTGCCGTCCTTCGTCATAAAGTTCACGCCGATTAATGCTGGAGCCAGGCCGTACGCTTTGAGATCGGTCACGTTGGGGTCGACCACTCTCTCGGAATCTAAGCGCGACGCGGTGTTGGTAAGCGCGGCGACGGCCACTGCGTCCGCCGGCAGGGGTTTGGGAGAAGTCATCGCCCATTTACCGGCTGCGTTGAATTGAACGGTAATCGGTTCTTCACCGCGGTGCACGATTTGAACCTGCTTCACGGAGTCCGCGCTGATCGCCAGAATTTTCGGAGGCGCGTCCGCCGCGGGTTGGCCTTCCTTGGCCTTCTCCTGACGATTCGACCACCATACGGCGATCCCCAAGCCGGCCAGCAGGACGCCGGCCAATAGCATCCGTCCCCACTTCATAATGTCAACGCCGCTTCCACCACACGCTTAAACCGGAGGCCAGGATCAACAGCGGAATCATGAGCACGCTCGAATAGAACGCCAGCCTCATCTGGTTGGCGGTCATGGTGAGGCGGCGGTCTTCGGGCTCCTTGGGACGAATTGAAATCAGATCTTCGTCGGCGGAGAGCCAGTTTATCATGTTCAGGAACAAGTCGCGATTCCCCGCCAGACGCAGGTAGCTGTTCGCCACCCAACTGGACGATCCGACCACCACGAATCTCCCGCCGCCCGTCTTGTAAGTCCCGGCTGCGCCTAGGATGAACGGACCTTTTTTGTCGGACGGCGACGGCTTGATTTCGGCCGACGCCAGATTGGCAGTAGCGAAGGCATCGTCGCTCGATTCGAATAATTTCTCGACCGTGGTCTGGTCGCTGTTCTTGATCTCGAGCGAGCGCGCGATGGGGAATCCCGACGCCAGCCGCTTCATCGTTCCGACAATGGGGTGCGTTCCATAAGTGCTGACCAACGCGATCTCGGGACCTAGGCCGTAAAGCTGGCCGACGCCGCTGGTGTCAAGCACCAGATCTTTATCGGCGGTGACGCCCCAGGTAGCCAGCACTCCCGACAGCGCCGCGTTTTCGTCGATGTTTTGTTTGGCGAACTTGAGCGGCGGGTCTAGCATGATGATGGCTTTGCCGCCGTTCTGGACGTAGTTCTTGAGAGCATCGACGGCAGGCTGCAGGTAGTCGCGCGAGGGGCCGCCGACGATCACCATGGTGCATTCCTTGGGAATCTCGGGCTTCTGTAGCAGGTTGATGCTTTGCGTTTTGTAATTGTTGCCTTCGACCAAGGTCTTCAACTGCCCGTAGCCTGTCCGGTCGGCATCTTCGAGCGTGTGTTCACCGGCGCCTTCGGCGAAGCAGGCGAGTTTATCGCCAGTCTTCATGGCACGCACCAGTGCTCCGGTTACTTCTTCTTCGGAGAGACTCTTGGCTTCCTGCGTTTTCCCCCCCGTCTGGACTAAAACGGCGCCGCGACGTGTCACGCCGGCGGCGCGGGCTTTGGTTATGTTCTTCTCCAAGTCCTCGTAGTGAATGTCGATTTTCGGGGAGAGATTTTTGTAGCGATCCAGCAGATCGTGCGCTCCTTGAAACTGCGTGGGCTGGTCCCAATAGGAGATGCTGACGTCCTGCTTCAGGTTTTTCGCGATCTTGACAGTTTGATCGGAGAGCGTGAACTGCTTGCTGCTGGTGGTGTCGTAGGTCTTGTTATAACGGTTCACCAGGAAATTCAAGATGCCCAACACCGCAACTACAATCAGAATGTAGACGGCGGTGTAGGCTGCGAACTTGGTTTGGCGGGCTTTCATCCAGGAGTTATTCGCCATGGCTTAAGCCCTCCAGCGCAGCGATTCGAGCGATCGTGCGGTTAAAAACAAGCCAATAAAAATCATAGAGGCGTAGTAGAGGACGTCTTTTGCATCCAGGACGCCCTTTGAAAACGAATCGAAATGCTGAGTGACGGAAAGATAGGCCATCACTTTCGCGAACGCGGAATCCTGGAAAGAAGATACCCAATCGATCACCCACAGCAGCAGCAGCACACTGGATGTCGCCACCGCCGCAACGATTTGGTTGCGCGTGCAGGAGGAGATATAAGTGCCGATCGCGAGCAGGCATCCGCCTTGCAGCAGCAGTCCCAGATAACCCACGATCATGGGGCGCCAGTCCGGTTTGCCGTAGGCGAATAACGTGGCCATGCTGATCAGCGAGATACCTAGCATGGCGGCGTAGAGCGCCAGCGCAGCCAGCCATTTGCCCAAGATGATTTCCATGTCGAGGACGGGAGACGTCGCCAGCAATTCGAATGTGCCAGTGCGCTTTTCTTCGGCGAAGAGACGCATGGTGATGATGGGGATGAAGAACAATCCGATCACGGCCAGGTTGGAGAGCAGCGGCCGGATCATTTGATCGTTCACGCTCATCGGTGCGCTTTGCCCCTGCATTGAGGCTTGGATGCTGTAGGTGACGAACGACACCGTGTAGGCGTAGAAGAAGTAGCCAGTAATCACGGCGAAAAAGAACATGACGCCGTAGGCGATGGGCGAACGGAAATAGCTGCTCAGCTCTTTGCGGCAGATGGTGAGTGTGTTCATTGGTTGTCTCCCGCTTTCGGCGTGCCGGTCAATTCGAGGAAGATTTCTTCCAGGCTTAAGCCCACTGCGTGCAGCTCATTCAGGTTCCAGCCGCCTTCGATCACAGCGCGCGCCAGTTCGGGACGGACGTGTTGGCCTTGCTGGGACTCAACCGTGAACGCCAAGTTGCCATCGTGGGAATCGCGAGCCAGTACGCGGCTCACGCCTTCGACGCGTTCCAGGCGCTCCTGAATTTCCGCTGCGCTCAGCACCGCTCCGTTACGCGCGGCGATTTCTAGGGACACGGTCTCGGCTCCGCGCAAGCGGCTGGTCAGGTTTTGAACGGTGTCTGTGGCTACCAGTTTGCCTTTGGCGATGATGATGACGCGTTCGCACAGCTGCTCCACCTCGGGCAGAATGTGCGTCGAAAGAATGATGGTGTGATCGCCCGCCAGGCCTTTGATCAGGTCGCGAGTTTCGATGATTTGTTGTGGATCGAGTCCGGAAGTCGGCTCATCAAGGATCAGGACATCCGGGTTATGAATGATGGCCTGCGCCAGGCCGACGCGCTGCCGGTAGCCTTTGGACAGCTTGCCGATCAGCTTGTTCTTGACGTCGCCCACAGAGAGTTTCTGGGCCACTTCGTCGACGCGCCGCGCCAGGCTGTCCTTGGGGACGCCCTTGAGGCGGCCGACGTATTCCAGGTACTCGACAACTTCCATTTCGGGGTAGAGAGGAGGCGTTTCCGGCAGGTAGCCGATGCGTTTTTTGACCTCCATGGGCTGTTCCAGGACATCGAATTCGGCAACCCTGGCTGTGCCGGAAGTGGGGGGCAGGAAGCAGGTGAGCACCCGCATGGTGGTGGTCTTGCCAGCCCCGTTGGGGCCCAGGAAGCCGACGATTTGTCCTCTTTCTACCTTGAAAGAGATGTTGTCGACGGCGACATGGTTGGCGTACCGCTTGGTCAATCCTTCGACTGTGATCATATTGAATTAATTGGACGAATGAGAGCCCTGTCTGGTTAGCAGCTCCGCTGGTTTAGTCTGGTGAGCAGCGCCCTATGGCAACCGCCGATAATCATGATAGTGTCGCCGCTACGGGGGTGTCAATCGCGTTGGGGCCGTTGGGCGGCCGGCGGATTGTTGTGGCTGCTGGCGCCTGCCTGTCAGGCGGCCTTGCTCGACCGCCCGATCGTTGGACCCCGCGGGACGTCCAACATCACGCTCCGTGAGCGTTTGCACGTGAACACGCTGATCACGGAACCGGGCACTGTCGAAGCGGAATGGGACAACCTTTATTCCTACGCGACGGGCAACTTCAGCATGCCCTCCATCATTAAATACACGCCCATGGGCAAGAGCATTATTTGGGGCCGCACCGAATATAGCGCGGCGTTTGATTCGATTGACAGCGTCGCAGAGGCCGGCCAGCGGAGCACCCAATTCAGTGACCGCGTGACCTTCGCCGCTAACGCGGTGTTGCGCGACGGGGAGAAGCTGGACATCGCTATTCAGCCGGCGGCCACCTTCTTTCTGCGCGGCGAAGCGGGCGCGCGGCTGGGAGCTACCGCGATTGCGCGCTACGACGTCGGGCGCAACAGCATGGGAGCCACCCTGAGCTGGACGGCTGCCACTTCGCCATCGTCCACTAACCCTGCGGGAACCTGGGATTTCGGCGTTGGCTTTGGCCGCCGCCTGGCTGCTTCCGGGGCGTGGGGACATCTGACGCCGCATGTCAATGCGGTTTACGAAAGATGCACAGGCGCCGAGCGCACTTGGGCGGGGTTCGCGGGCATTGAATACCAGATCACGGAACGGATCGCAGTGGATTTCACGGGCCAGCGCTTTGGGCTGGCGGGGGGCAATCCGGACCGTCAGTTGGTAGTGGGCCTGACCGTGAACTTCGGCAAGCTGCAATAAGCCATCTGTCACTTGATTTCGCGGCGCCGCCCGTGAAAGGATATGACACTATGAAGCACTTTCTACGTAACTGGGTGAGTCTCGCCGCTCTCGTTCTTATTGCGGGGGTGGCGCTGGGCCAAGCCAAGAATTCTCTGCTCGGCGACTGGGTGCTCGACCGCGGCAAGTCGACTTTCGACCCGGACACTGCGCTCCTGAACCGGTCGCTTTCGTTTGCAGCCAAGGACGGAGGGGTGAGTTTCAATCAGAAGACCGTGCAGGGCAACGGCAGCACCACGGAGATCAATTTCACGGCGAAACTCGACGGCAAGGATGTGCCGATCGAGGGGTCGCAGCTCGATACTGTGGCGTTGAAGCGGGTGGACGTCAATACTGTGGAACGTACCGGGAAGATCAAAGGCCAGGTGGCTGAAAACGTGACTATGAAAGTGTCAAACGGCGACAAGACGCTGACGATTACCACCAAGGGCTCGATTGACGGCGTCGATTACAGCAGCACGCAGGTGTACCAAAGGCAATAGCGGTCAGGCGTCGCGGTGCACGGTATCCGGTGTGAACGCCGGGACGCAGATCGCCACATATTCGGCGCCTTCGGGAGTGCTGTAGCGAACCCACTCGCCTTTGCGCGCGATGATGGCTTGGCCGGCTTTCACTTCGGTCACGCCGGCTTCGTGCTCCACTCGCATCACGCCTTTGAGGACTACGGTGTATTCATCGAAGT
>FTGN01001603.1_pt1 | contig 11560 bp, 10 predicted proteins | sample 1640711 | NCBI WGS metagenome assembly FTGN01 (sample SAMEA3914789, study PRJEB12502) | metagenome | biome: forest; material: soil | place: Canada | collected 2011-07-03 | depth 0.3 m | reverse complement strand
TGAGCTTGGCTTCGAGCACCACACCCAGCGTTCCCTCCGAGCCCACCATGATCTTCGCCAGATTCACCGGCTTGTTTTGATCGACAAACTCGTCGAGGTTGTAGCCGCCCACTCGGCGCACAACTTTCGGATAACGCCGGTCTATTTCAGCGGCGTGTTCGTGAGCGAGCCCCAGCACCGTCCGGTAGCAAGCGGCCTCCAGCGTATCGCCGCAAGGCACTTCGCTGCGCGGGATCTCGCGGAAGTGCACGATGCTGCCGTCGGCTAGCAACACCGTCTGCTCCAAAACGTGATCGATGGTCTTGCCGTAAAGCACGCTGCGCGCGCCACAGGAATTGTTGGACATCATCCCGCCGATAGTGGCGCGGCTGGCCGTCGAGATATCCGGCGCGAAACGCACACCCAGCGGAGCCAGTTGTGCGTTCAGCTCATCCAGCACCACGCCTGGTTCTACGCGCACCCAACGCTCGGCCGCATTCACTTCCAGCACGCGGTTGTAATATTTCGACGTGTCGACCTGAATCCCTTCGCCGATCGCCTGCCCGGCCTGCGAGGTGCCGCCGCCGCGCATTGTGATCGGACAGCGCAGGCGCCCGCAGATCTCGACGATGCGAACGATGTCTTCACGCGTCTTCGGAATTACCACGCCCAGCGGACGGATTTTGTAAACGCTGGCGTCGGTAGAATACAGCGCCCGGGAAATCGAGTCAAAGCGGACTTCGCCTGAGATCTGCTGCTGCAACTCGCGCTCTAAAGCGCCGGCGTCCACGCGTGGTTCCAACTGCACCAAACTCATAAAGCACTTCAGATTAGCACACAGAGTAAACTATAAAAGCTTGCTCAAAAGAGAAATCCTCACCCCTGCCTTGCTTCTCGATCTGGACGCTTTCGAAGCTAACCTAGCCCGCATGGTGGACCACGTTCACCGCTCCGGCAAAGCCCTGCGCCCCCACGCGAAAGCCCACAAGTGCGTCGAGATCGCTAAACGCCAACTCGCGGCCGGAGCGCGCGGCGTATGCGTCGCCACGCTAGCGGAAGCGGAACTGATGTCGAAAGGCGGCATCACTGGCCTGCTGCTGACCTCGCCTGTGGCCGACCCCGCGAAGATCGCGCGCATCGCCGCCACCGGAGCCATGGTCGTCGTCGATCACATCCAGCAAGTCGAGTGGTACCAGGACGCCGGCGGCAAAATCGATGTACTAGTGGATCTCGACGTCGGCGACCACCGCACTGGCGCACGCTCCACCGCGCAGGCGCTCGAAATCGCCGAAGCCGTCGATCGCGCGAGTAATCTGAATTTACGCGGCCTGCAAGCGTACTCCGTCGTAGGCTCGCATGCGTCACCTGACCAAGAACGGACACGCGTGTCGCAGGAAGTATTTGCGCACGCCGCCGAAACCCGCCACGCCATGGCCCGCAGAGGACTCTCGACCGAGATCCTATCGGGCGGCAGCACCGGAACCTGGCAAATCGACACGGCGCTTCCGGAGCTCACCGAGTTGCAAGCCGGATCGTTCGTCCTGATGGACCTGGCCTACGGTCGCGCCGGGTTGGATTTCCGTCAAGGCATTACCGTGCTCGCGACCGTGGTCAGCGCCAATCACGAAAAGTTCGTCAGCGTGGACGCCGGCACGAAGTCGTTTTCCACCGACCGCGGCTACGGCCCGGAAGCCGCCAACCTGCCCGGTTCGAGCTACCGCTGGGGGGGCGACGAATTTGGCTACGTGGATGCGGACGACCCCGCGAAGCGCCCGCGCCTAGGCGACAAGCTCGAATTCATCCCGCCGCACTGCGACCCCACCGTGAATCTCTACGGCAGCATCTATGCGTGCCGCGGCGATCGCGTCGAAGCCGTCTGGCCCGTGAAATCGTTGCATCTTACTTAGCCCGCCTCACACCTCCACCACTTCCTCGAAGATCTCTGTCCGCAGCCGGATGCCCGCGCTCACCAGTTTCTCGTAGAATTTGGGCCGGATGCCGGTGGCGGCGAAGCGCCCAATCACCCTGCCCTCCGCGTCGATCCCGCGCTTTTCGAAGACGAACAGATCCTGCAGAGTAATGATGTTGCCTTCCATCCCGGTCACCTCCGTGATGCCCGTCACGCGGCGCGATCCGTCGCTAAAACGACTGGCCTGCACCAGCATGTGCACCGCGCTGGCGATCTGCTGGCGGATGGAATTGATCTGCATGTTGGAATTCGCCATCGACACCATCACCTCCAACCGCGAGATGGCATCGCGCGGCGAATTTGCGTGGACCGTGGTCAACGAACCGTCGTGGCCCGTGTTCATGGCCTGCAGCATATCGAGCGCCTCTTCACCGCGGACCTCGCCGACTACGATGCGATCCGGCCGCATACGAAGGCTATTGACCAGCAGTTCGCGCTGCCGCACCGCGCCGCCGCCTTCGAGATTGGCCGGCCGTGTTTCGAGACGCACCACGTGCGGCTGTTTAAGCTGCAATTCGGCGGCGTCTTCGATGGTCACGATGCGTTCCTTGGCATTGATGAAAACCGAGAGCGCGTTCAAAAGCGTGGTCTTCCCTGACCCGGTGCCGCCCGCGATGATGATGTTCAGCTTGGCTTTGACGGCCGCTTCGAGGATTTCGATCATGCCCTGGGTCAGCGCTTTGCGCTCCACCAAATCGTTGGGCATCAGCTTGTCGGTCGAGAAGCGGCGAATGGAAAGAATGGGGCCGTCGACAGCCAGCGGCGGAATGATGGCGTTTACACGCGAGCCGTCGCTCAAGCGCGCGTCCACCATGGGCGTCGATTCGTCGATGCGGCGTCCCACCTGGCTGACGATCTTGTCGATGATGCGCAGCAGATGCTGGTCGTCGCGAAAGGCCACCGTGGTCAGCTCCAGCAACCCGCGCCGTTCGACGTATACGTGCTTACAGGTGTTCACCAGAATGTCGGATATGGTGGGGTCCTTGAGCAGAGGTTCCAGCGGTCCCAGCCCAAAAACTTCGTCCAGTACCTCATCACAAATCTGTTGCTTCTCGTGCGAGCTCAGCAACGTCGGCTCGGCGTCGATCAACCCCAGCAGCGCCTGGCGAACCTCGCCGCGCATTTTCTGGTTGTCCATGCTGGCCAGCGCATCCAGGTTGATTTTGTCCACCAGTTTGCGGTGCAGCGTGAACTTCAGCTCCTGATACTCCGGCGTCGGAGCGGTCTTCGCGCGTCCCGTGTTCTTGAGCAGCCGCTGCTCCCAACTGGTCTGCTGCTGCGCAGTCTTACTGCTTTTATCGATAGTGGAAAACATAGGAAACCGTCAATTCTTGCGAAAACAATCCGGGGCTAAGACAAATAATCGATACGCCCTGAAGATCAGCTCGTCGGCGTCCCACGGGCCCAGCAGGAAATCCCAGCTCGGCTGAGGAATCCCCACTTCCCGCCGCAACAGCGTCTCCGCGGACCCCACAAAGAGAATGGGCTTCACGCCGCCGCCCCCGAGCCCGCTCTGCGCCCAGGAAAAAATCCCCTCGCCCTGGCAGACATTCACCACCGCGGCTTGAAAAGGCTGCAGCGTCCGGTTATCCGGCAGATCGTCAAATACCCGGTAGGACGCCCGCGCATGCCCCAGTGCCCCGGTGATGCGCGCCGCCTCCGCGCGTTCGAATCCAATCACCGCGAATTGCTTATTCAACAGCAACTCCCGCACCGCCGGCGGCAGCTGCGGAGTCTCCCGCCGCCCGCGCACCGCATGCGAAAAGATCTCGCGGATGTTGAGCAGTTCCGCTCGCAAACGGCTCACACATTCACCCGCCGCGATCATGCGCCGCGCAGTGCCGTGGTAGCCGCGCCCGCCCGGCTCGGCCAAAAAATCCTCGATCCCGCGAGCCGCGCGCGCGATTTCAGCGAAGCCCAGAATCCCGGCGATCCCGGTCCAGCGATGCGCGATGCGCTGCGCCCGGTCGAGTGCCAAGCCGTGCGCCAAGGTGCTCAGCAGCGCACTCGCTTCTTCCTCGCCCTCCACCAGGAAGTTGGCGCGGAGCTCCGTCAACAGGTCGTGGTAATCGCCCGCCTCAAACGCCGGCTGCGCCACCGGCCGCGCTCCCATATGCAGCTTCACGGTGGCCGGGAGCGTGCGCGTATCCACCGGCTTTGTGAGATAGCCGCTGCAACCAGCGGTGTAGGCTTTTTGTTCGTCGCCCGGCATCGCGTAAGCCGTGATCGCCAGCACGATAATGTCGCGCGTGGCCGGATCCAGCTTCAAGCGCCGCGTCAGCTCGAAGCCGTCAGCGCCCGGCAACTGCACGTCCATCAGAATCAGCCGGGGCTTGAACTGTTCGAGCACTGTCCAGGCCTCGGCACCATCGGCCGCCGTGCGAATGTCGTAGCCGTCGGCGGCCAGCACCGCACGCACCAACTTCACATTCACCGGGTTGTCGTCGACGATCAGAACGGGATCTCCACCCATAAGGGGTACACATCGTCGCGCGGCGCAAAAGTGTGAGCGACTATCGGCCCGCTACTTTCCTTAAGATTGCCGCCGGCGCGCCGATAAGCCATCCCAAGGAAGCGCTCATGTCCAGCCCCCTCTCGATCCTGATGGTTGAAGATAACCTCGCCGACTTTGATTTAATCGCCAATGAACTCGCGCGTTTCGGCTTCTCTGCGCACTGCCAAAGAGTGGCCACGGAAGCGGAATTCGCCGCCCATCTTGAACCCCGGCCGGATGTCATTCTGGCCGTCGATTCGCTCGCCGAATTCGGCAGCTTGCGGGCCCTGGAGATTTTGCGCGAGTCCGCTCTCGAGATCCCCTTCATCGTCCTCACCGCCAGTTCTAAAGAGGATCAGGTGGTCGAATACCTCAAAAAAGGCGCCGCCGATTATCTCCCCAAGAGCAGCATTCTGCGCGTCGGCCCGGCCGTCGAACGCGCGCTCGAAGAGAGCGGACTGCGCCGGCAGAATCTGGCCGCCGAGCAGGCCCTGCGCCGCAAGAACCTGGAGCTCGAAGAGCAGTATCGCCGCGCGCAATCGGCCAGCCGCATGAAAAGCATTTTTCTCGCCAATATGTCGCATGAATTGCGGACGCCGCTCACTGCCGTCATCGGCTTCGCGGAATTGCTGGTAGATGGCAAAGTGGGCCCCCTTACGGCCGACCAGCAGGATTTCACCCAGGATATTCTCGCCAACGGCAAGCACCTGCTCACCCTGATCAACGATGTGCTCGATCTGGCCCGTGTCGAATCCGGCACCATGCCGTTCCATCCGGAACGCATCTGTCTGCCCGATCTCATTCGCGAAACCATTGCGGGACCCAAGCTGTTCGCCTCGGCGCGCGACATTACCTTGACAACTGACGTCCAAATGTCCGCCATTGAAATATTTCTCGACCCGCAGAAATTGCGCCAGGTCCTGCTCAACTACGTTTCGAACGCGCTCAAGTTCACGCCGCCCGGCGGCCGCGTCACGGTGCACGCCCGTTTCGCCGAAGATTCCACCTTTCGCCTGGAAGTCGAAGACACCGGCATCGGCATCGCGCCGCAAGACATCGACCGGCTGTTTCAGGATTTCCATCAGCTCGACGGCGGCCTGTCGAAAGAGGTGCAAGGAACCGGCCTGGGACTGGCCCTCACCAAGCGCCTGGTCGAAGCGCAAGGCGGCAAAGTAGGCGTGGTCAGCCATCCGGGCAAGGGCAGCCGATTCTACGCCGATTTGCCCTGCTCCGCCGATTGGCTCGAGGCCGAACGGGCGCGCGTCCACGAAGCCGCCCGGGCCCGGCCCGTGCCGGCGTATCTCGAAACCGAGGCGCAGGCAGTGCGAGCAACTTGACCGCGGCGAGCGTCCTCATACTTGAGCGCTGCCGGCCGAAGAGGCCTGTAACTGCGCGGCGCTGCGTGATCCAGCCATCGGCGCCAGAGGAGAAGAAGTGGAAGAAAACACTCTCACGGTTCTACTGATTGAAGACAGCCCGCAATACGCGCAGCTGGTGCAGCACTGGCTCGCGCATGTCACGGGCGGCGCCGGGTTCATTCTCAACTGGACCGATTCGCTGGCCGACGGCATGACTCGCCTGGAGCGCGGCGGCGTGGACGTGATTCTCCTCGATCTGGGTCTGCCGGATTGCAGCGGCATGGACACCTTCACGCAGACTCGGGCCCGCGCGCCTAAAACCCCCATCGTGATCCTCAGCTCGGCCGATAGCGAGTCGCTGGCTCTGCAGATGATTCAGGAGGGCGCCGAGGATTACCTGGTCAAGAGTAATTGTGACGCCGGGGCGCTGGCGCGCTCCGTGCGCCGGGCGGTGGTCCGCCGCAAATCGCAGGCGAGCGGGGCCCACCCGTCGTCGGTCTCCGGCCGCGTCCTCAGCGTGGTCGGCGCCAAAGGCGGCTGCGGCGCCACCACCATCGCGTGCACTCTGGCGGCGGAGCTGCATCAGCAGACTGTACAAAAAGTCTTGCTTGCGGATCTCGATCCCAGCGGCGGCTTGGGGCCATTCCTGTTAGGCGTCGATTGCAAATACTCCCTGCTCGACGCCGTCGGCAATTTGCAGCGCCTGGATTTGAACTGTTGGGAATCGCTGGTCGCCAAGGACGATCCCGCAGGCCTCGATGTCATTGCCTCCGGCAAACTCGACGAAGCGGAGGTCGATAGCGCCAGCCTGCGGGAAGTCCTGGCCTTCTCGCGGACGCTCTACCCCTGGTCGGTCCTGGATCTGGGGCGCCTCAGCCACCAGTCGCTTGCCGTGCTGGACAAGGAGAGCGAAGTGTTGGTGGTAACGGCCTCCACCATACCGGCGCTCTACACCGCTAAGCGCACCATCGAAGCCTTGCGCGTCTCTGGAATTGACGGCGACCGCATCCGTCTGATCGTAAATCACACCGCGGAAAAACAAATGCTGTCCGGCGATACGCTGAATCAGATGTTCGGCGTTCCGGTCTATGCCACCATCCCCAGCGACGCCCTGGAACTACATCAGGCCTGCGTCCAAAAGCGACTGCCGTCCGCCCATAGCGCGTTTCGCAAAGCCATCGCCGGCCTGGCCCGAAAAGTTACCGGGCTCCCGGAGCACCGCAAGAGCACGTTGACCTCGCTCGTGTCGTTTGCCGAGCGCTTCCGCAAATCCGCCGAAAACGCGGCGGTTTCTCAAGGGAGCTGAAGCGCACCTGATTTGAGACCCACTATGGACAAAGGCACGCTGATTCTTTTAGTCGATGAAAGCTCCGCTGGACTCGATTCCATGCGCCGGGTATTGGCCGATCGCGCGCACCACTTCCGGGTCCAGCGCGTGGCGGACGTGCCCACCGCTTTCGCGCGCATTCTGGGCGGCGGCGTCGACATTGTATTGCTGAATCTTCCCGCCGCCGCGGGTTCTGAAAGCGAGCGTCTACTTCCCTTCCTCGATTTGCGCAACCAGGCGCAGGCCGTGCCGATCATGGTACCGATCGTGGTTCTCTGCGGCTCCGCCGATGAGAGCCTCGCCGAAGCCGCCATTCGCGAGGGCGCCGCGGATTACCTCATCCGCGAAGCCTACGACGTGGATCTTCTGCGGGTGCTGCGCTCCGTGTCGTCGAAGACCGCCCTGCCGCCGGCTCCCTGGCGCAGCGCCGCGGCTACCGGGAGGGGCGGACGCGTGCTGGTGTTCATGGGCTCTAAAGGCGGAGCAGGAACCACCACGGTGGCACTCAACGTGGCTGCGGCCTTGGCCGAAAACCATGGCGTGATTCTCGCCGACTTCCATCCGGATCTCGGAACTCTCGCGCAGTACTTCCAGCCGCATCGCTCGGTCCCCGGCCTGGCTGATCTAGTCCGTTCTGAAACCGGCCTCGAAAGCTGCTTGTGGCCCAGCAAGAGCATTGCCGGACTCCAGGTCCTGTTCGGCTCGCGCGAACTCGACGCTCCGCTCGATCTGACCCCGGCCCAAGTCCGGCCCGTCCTCGCGGACTTAGCCGAAGCCGCGGATTATGTAGTGGTTGATGCTCCGACTTCGTTATCGGCGGCCAACCGCGCGCTGATCGAGGACGCGGCGCTCCTGCTACTGGTGGTCGAGCGCGACTCGCTCGCCGTCGATGCCGCGCGGCTTTTGCTACGCGCCATCGATTCCTGGAAGGCGGGCCGGGTATCGCTCGGCGCCGTGATCGTCAACCGCGCCGCGCTGGTCTCGCCCATGCCGCTCGCCGATATCGAAGTCCAGTTAGCCATCCCGATTTTGGCCGTCATTCCGCCCGCCCCCGATGTATGCGCCGCCGCCCAGCATGCGCACAACCCTCTGCTGGCGCTCGACGCCGACAACCTCCCGGCCATCGCCTTGCGCGCCTTGAGCCGCGCCATCTCGCAGCAGGTTCCCCCTCTGCGGTCGAGCGCGCTCGGCGCGGCGTCTTCCGCGCAAACTCCCGCCCACGGCATGTACCGTGTTGGGGTCCGTTAAAAGACTTCCGTGGAGAACGCGGCGCGAATCTTGATCGACGTTCCCCAAGACCTGCCGCGCGAGCTGGTGGCCCAATTCCTCAATTCCTGCCGCGGGGATCTTGTACGCCTGCACGCCGCCCTGGCCGCGAGCGATTATGACCGCGCGCGCCGCCTGGGCCATCAGATGAAAGGTACCGGCAGCCCCTACGGTTTCGCCGACGTCACCCTTATCGGCAGCGCCATCGAGCAGGCCGCGGCCGCTGGCGGCGCGATCGAACTGGCCAGCCAGATCCAATTGCTCGAAGCCTATCTAAACCTGGTCGAGATCGCTTAGCAATCCACGTATTTGCGCACCACGCTCACAAACGTGCGGGTATCGATCGGCTTGGTGATATACCCGTCGCATCCCGCCGCGCGTGCGATCTCTTCGTCGCCTTTGATCGCCGATGCCGTGAACGCCACAATCGGCACCCCGCGCAACGACGCATCCCGCCGCAAATGCCGCGTCAGTTCCAGCCCATCCATCCCGGGGAGTTGAATATCCATCAGGATCATGTCCGGCACGCGTTCCTCCAGAGCCATCAACGCCTGCTCGGCGCTTTCCGCCGTCCCCACCTCGAATCCTCCTTGGGTCAGCAGAAATCGCGTCAGCTTCAAGTTGGGCAAGCAATCGTCCACCAGGAGTATCGATTTGTTGGTCATAGGGGCCTATTCTCTTTTCATCGGCCATCCCAGCGCACAATAGAGGGAATGGAGCGGAATATCTTCCTGCGCGCGCTCGCCTGGCTCGGCCGCCACGAATTGGCCCTGCTCCTAGCTATCGGCGGACTAGCCGGCGGCGTCTGGCTCTTCGCCGCGCTCGCTGACGAAGTCATGGAAGGCGGCACGCAAAAGTTCGACCGCACCGTGCTCCTGGCGTTTCGCCACCCAGGCGACCTGGCTCCCATCGGTTCGCCCGCCGTCCAGGACGCCGCCCGCGACATCACCGCCCTCGGAGGCGTCACCGTCCTCACGCTCTTAACCGTAGGCGTCAGCATCTTCCTCGCGCTCGACGGCAAGAAGCACATGGCGTTGTTTGTCTGCGGCTCCATCGTGAGCGGCCTCCTCGCCAGTACCGTCCTCAAACATTTCTTCGACCGCCCGCGCCCAAATCTGGTTCCCTTCACCGTCTACGTATCGACCTCAAGTTTCCCCAGCGGCCACTCCATGCTGTCCGCCGTCACCTATCTCGTGCTAGGCGCGCTGCTAGCGCGCTCCCAAGAAAGAAAACTAGTGAAAGCATATTTCCTCTTGGGAGCAGTTTTCTTAACCATCCTGGTAGGCGTCAGCCGCGTCTATCTAGGCGTCCATTGGCCCAGCGACGTCCTAGCTGGATGGACCGCCGGAGCCGTCTGGGCCCTGCTCTGCTGGCTCCTGGCCCGCCGCTTGCAGCGCCGCCACACGCTGGAGCATGAATCCGAACACACCGCCAGTTCCGTTTGAGTGGGGCGGGCCTCCGGCCCGCAGCCAACCTCCAGGTTGGCCCGCTATCGATCGCGCTCTTCCTAGACGGCGCGACCTCCCGTGGAGCAAAACTACAGATTTAACTCTAGCGCCCCGCGCTCTTCGCGATCATCAATTCCCGCAGCAACGCAGCCGTAGTCGGATGCGGATCGCCGGTAGCCGCGTCAAACCCCAGCCCGCCCGCTTTCCCCTCAGACGCATCCAGCGGCGTGAACCCGCGCTTGTCTTTCACGTCCAGCTTTGCGCCGCGCTCCGCCAGAAACTTCACCACTTGATCGAGCCCCCACATCGCCGCGCCATGCATTGCAGTGCGCCCTGCGCCATCGACCGCGTTCACATCCACGCCCGCGTCCAGACACAGCGTGATGGTGTCTACCGCCTCGGCCTCGGTCTTGTGCCGCCCCGTGGTGTCTTCCTCGCGCGTGCCCACGCCCGCCGCCGCCATCAGCGGATTGATCCCCGTCCGTGTCGTAAGCTTCGCGTCCGCGCCCTTGGCCAGCAACAATCGCACGACTTCCGTATCGCCCGCCTTAGCCGCGCGCAGCAGCGGAGTCGTCCCCGCGCCAAACATAGTGTCATCGCCGCGGTCGAGCTTAGTCCGGTACGGCTGTTGCCGCTCCAGTTGCGCATTCACATTGGCGCCGTGCTCGATCAGCATCTTGATAATGTCCATGCTGCTAAGCGCGTTGTCGATTTCTTTAGGAGCCGGCCGGTTCGACGCCGGCATGGTATGAAAATCCACCGCCGCATACAGCGCGGTGCGCCCGGTCTTATCCGCAGCATCCACATTGGCGCCCTTGCCGATCAAAAATCCCGCGACGTCATAGTGGCCATTGATCAGCGCCAGCAGCAGCGGGCTCACGCCCTCCAGATCCGCCGCATTCAAGTCGGCGCGCTTCTCAACCAGAATCTGCGCGCACTCCAAACACCCTTGCCGCGCCGCGAACAGCAGCGGAGTCAACGCCCCCTGCGGCATCCATTTCTCGCGAGGCTCCGCCGTGACCTGCCGCGCCCACTCCTGTTGCGCCGACCGCGCATTGACGTCCGCGCCGTGCGCCACTAGCTCCCGCACCATCGCCGGATGCGATTGCCCCACCGCCCACATCAACGCCGTCTGCCCGCGCCAGTTCTCCCGGGCATCTACCTTCGCCCCGTGCGCCAGCAAAACTCTCGCCGCCTCCACATTGCCCGTATGCGCGACCGTCATCAACGCAGTCTCGCCCTCCGGGCCCGCAGCGTTGGCATCCGCCCCCGCCTTCAGCAGCCGCTCGATTATCGCCGGATTCGCATTGACACACGCCAAATACAGCGGAGTAATGTCGTAGCGATTCACAGCCGAAACCTTCGCCCCCGCACGCAGCAGCCTGTCTACCAACTCCGCATCATCCTGCCGGACAGCCCACATCAGCGCCGTAGTCCCATCGGCCTGCGAGACATTCACGTCAGCCTTCTGCGCCATCATCGCGAGCACCGCCGCGGAGTCCTGCTTCTCGACAGCATCCGCCACCCGCGCCTCGGCTCCGAACACACTTATGGCGGCGAGAGCCAATCCTAAAATGATCCGCATTCTAAACTCCGGCGAGCCGCCCAGTGCTGTCGCCCAGAGTCTGCTGCCGAATCCCCGCCTTGTCCATGGCGGACATCAGCAGATTCGTCATCGGCGTATGATCTTCGTAACGCAAGTGCCGCCCGCCCTTGAGC
>FTGN01001478.1_pt1 | contig 11915 bp, 6 predicted proteins | sample 1640711 | NCBI WGS metagenome assembly FTGN01 (sample SAMEA3914789, study PRJEB12502) | metagenome | biome: forest; material: soil | place: Canada | collected 2011-07-03 | depth 0.3 m | reverse complement strand
TGCGACGAATCGAACCCGCGCTGGCGCTGTTTCTCTCGTTCGCGCTGGCGGTCTCGGCGCAGGAGCGAGTCGATCTCAACGTCGTCCACCAGATCAAAGACGAAGCCTTCCAAAATCCCAAGGTGATGGACACCATGTTCCAGCTCACCGACGTCTACGGCCCCCGCCTGACCAACTCGCCGCAGTTCCGCGCGGCCGGCGACTGGGCTGTCAAGCAGCTCAAGGAATTCGGCCTCGACAACGTCAAGCTAGAAAAGTGGGGGCCCTTCGGCCGCGGCTGGGCTTACAGTTCTTATTCCGGCTACATCGACGATCCGGAGTATCAGCCTCTCATTGGGTATCCGCTCGCATGGACTCCCGGCACGGATGGGCCGCTGACAGCCGAGGCTGTGCTGGCGCCGATCCGCAGCGAGGCCGACCTCGAACAATATAAGGGCAAGCTGCGCGGCAAGATGGTTCTGCGCGACACCCCCCGCAATCTAACGCTGCCCACCGATCCCGCCGGCCGCCGCCTTACGGACGCGCAGTTGGCCGATCTCAGCGTCTTCCCGATTCCCGCGCCTCCGGGACGCAACGCCCGCAACGGCCAGCCGCCGCTCACGCCGCAGCAGGCGCGCAAATTCCGTGAACGCCTCAATCAATTCTGGAAAGAGGAGGGCGTGCCGCTGGTGATCCGCACCTCGGAGGGCGACGGCGGCACCGTCTTCGCCGCCGGCGCCGACCGCGAATTGAAAGACAACGTCCCTACCATCGTGCTGGCCGCCGAGCACTATAACCGCATCGCCCGCCTGCTCGAGCACAAGCTCACCGTCAAACTCACTTTCGACGTCAAGGCGCAGTTTTACGACGACAACCTGGACTCCTTCAACGTCATCGCCGAAATCCCCGGCACGACCAAGCGCGACGAAGTAGTCATGGTCGGCGCGCACTTCGATTCCTGGCACACCGGGACTGGAGCCACCGACAATGCTGCCGGCAGCGCGGTCGCGATGGAAGTGATGCGAATTTTGAAGACGCTTAACCTCAAGATGGATCGCACGGTGCGCCTGGCTTTGTGGAGCGGCGAAGAGGAAGGCCTGCTAGGCTCCCGCGCCTACGTGAAAGAACACTTCGCCGACCCGGCGACCATGAAGACCACCTCGGAGCACGACCGCTTCGCCGGCTACTTCAACCTCGATAACGGCAGCGGCAAAATCCGCGGCGTGAACCTGCAAGGCAACGACGCCATGCGCCCCATTTTCGAAAAATGGTTCGAGCCCTTCAAGGATCTCGGCGCCGGAACCATCGCGCTGCGCAACACCGGCGGCACCGATCACTTGTCCTTCGACGCCGTCGGCCTCCCCGGCTTCCAGTACATTCAGGATCCGCTCGATTACGGCACGCGCACGCATCACTCCAACATGGACGTCTACGATCGCATCCAGCCCAGCGATCTAGAACAAGCCGCCGCCATCATCGCGTCGATGGTGTACAACACTGCCACCCGGCCCGACAGACTGCCGCGCAAGCCGTTACCGAAACCACGCCCGCCGCAAGCCGATCCTTTTGCGCCAGCCACCTCCGCGCAAGCTGCGGCGCCACGTTAGATCATGAAACCTCTTGGGCTATTGACGTTGTTCGCACTGGCTGCGGCGCCGGCTTTCCCGCAGGTGGATCTGGCCGGAGAATGGCAGGCGCTTTATCACGAAGATGCGCAGGAGCGTGTGCCCGGACCCGACATCGGCGATTATCTAGGCCTCCCCATCAACGCCGCCGCCCGCGCCAAGGCCCAAGCCTGGAACGCTTCTCTACTCACGCTCCCCGAATGGCAATGCCGCCCCCACCCCTCTGACTACTCTTCGCGCGGCCCTGCCAACCTGCGCCTGTGGAAAGAAGTCGACACTGCCACGCAACAAGTGATCGCGTGGCACACCCACATCGCCTGGATGGCTCCCGAACGCACCATCTGGATGGATGGCCGGGCGCATCCTCCTGAATATGCGGCGCACACTTGGCAGGGTTTTTCGACGGGCAAGTGGGAAGGGAATCAGCTCACCGTTTACACCACGCATTTGAAACCCGGCTACATTCGCCGCAACGGGGTCCCGCGCAGTGAGAAAGCGACAATGGTCGAGCACTGGTCGCGTCACGAGAACATCTTGACCCTCACGCAAGTGATCACTGACCCGGTGTATCTCACCGAGCCCATGATTCGCACTACCGATTGGCTGGCCGATCCGGAACAGGAAATCGCTAAGTATCCCTGCGAAGACGTAGTCGAAGTGCCGCGCGCCATGGGCGTGGTCCCGCACCATCTTCCCGGGACCAACGAATTTCTGCGGGAGTTCCCGGTCTTTTATGGAGTCCCCAGCGAAGCTGCGGCAGGCGGCGCGGAGACCATGTACCCTGAATATATGAAGAAGGCTGGGCAACTCACCATCCAGAGCTGCCAGCGTTATTGTACGTGCACCGGCTTCGCGGATTGTTTTACGCCGCAAGCGGCCACCAACCGTTCGCAATGAAGCTGAGAGCTTTTTCAAGCGTTCTCCTTGCGGCAGTAGCCGGCGTCGCGTCAGCTCACGACGTCATTACCACCAAAATCACCTTCGATCGTGAGATCATTCGTATCGTCCAGGCCCGCTGCGCCAGTTGCCATCGCGAAGGCGGCAGTGCTTTCTCGCTGATGACCTACAGCGAAGCGCGCCCCTGGGCCAAAGCCATGCAAGAGGAAGTCCTCGAACGCCGCATGCCCCCTTGGGGAGCCGTAAAGGGTTTCGGCGATTTTCGCAATGACCAGGCGCTGACGCCGGAACAGATCGAGCTAGTGGCCGATTGGGTGGAAGGGGGCGCGCCCGAGGGCGAACCCAAAGATTTGCCCGAGCCTCCCAAAGCAACGCCGCCAGCGCACGAACTATCCGGCTCCGCCGTGGCCGTGGGCGCCGACTACAAGGTAACGCATCCCTTGAAATTAGCGGGATTGTGGCCCAAGAAAGTAACGCCCAACGCTTCCTTTCAAATGACCGCCGAGTTGCCGGATGGCAGCATTCAACCCCTACTGTGGCTGCAACCCTTCAAACCCGCGTATAGCCATGCGTTTTGGTTCCGCAATCCACTGACTTTGCCGCGAGGGACGGTGATCCGCGGCGTCGCGCCAGGGTCCACTATAGAACTGCTGCCGGCGCGTTAAATTCCGGTCGCCCAAGTGTAACAAAAGTTTACCGTAGACTCGTCTGTACAAACGGAGTTCCCTGCCATTTGGGAGAGGGCGAAACTCACCCAAATCGAGTACTATTAATTTTGATCCCTGTGTCCATACATACGCTGATATCGGACCCATCCCAGGCGATGCGTGTGGTGGGACTATGAACATAACCGAACTCTTCATCCGGCGGCCGGTGATGACGGCGCTGCTCATGATTGGGCTTCTGTTATTCGGAGTCCAAGGCTATAGAACGCTGCCTGTCAGCGACTTGCCGACCATCGATTTTCCCACCTTGCAGGTAGAAGCGAATCTTCCCGGGGCGAGCCCGGAAACCATGGCATCTTCGGTTGCGGCGGTGTTGGAGCGGCAATTCACGACCATCGCCGGTCTGAGCAACATGACGTCCTCGAGCGGGCGCGGCCGAACCAATGTGACGTTGCAGTTTAGCCTGGACCGCAACATCGATGGCGCGGCGCTGGATGTGCAGAACGCGGTTTCCGCCGTGCTGCGCAAGCTGCCGCCGAATATGCCGGCGCCGCCGTCGATTCAGAAAGTGAATCCGACCGATCAACCGATCATTCAGCTTTCCATGATGTCGTCCACGATGCCCATGACGACAGTCGATGACTATGCGGAAACCTTGATTGCGCCCGCGATCTCGACGGTCGACGGTGTTGCCCAGGTGCAGGTGCAAGGGCAAGCTAAATTCGCGGTGCGCGTGCAACTCGACCCCAACATGCTAGTGAACCGCGGCATCGGTCTTGACGACGTGCAGAACGCGGTGGGCGCGCACAATGCCAATCTTCCCACCGGCACCTTGTGGGGAGCGCACCAGGCCTATACAGTGCAGGCCGAAGGGCAGCTCAACGATGCCGCCGCCTACCGGCCCATCATCGTTTCTTACCGCAATGGTTCTCCGGTGCGTCTGGGAGACCTCGGCAAGGTGGTCGATAGCATCGAGAACGAAAAGAATATCGGGTGGTTTGACAAGGAGCGCGCGATCACGCTGCAAGTGATGCGGCAGCCCGGCACCAACACTGTCGATATCGTCGACCGCATCAAAGCGGAGTTGCCGCAGTTGAAATCGCAGCTTCCCCCGGCGATTGGCCTGGAGATTTTTTACGACCGCTCGGAATCCATCCGCGAATCCGTCGACGACGTCAAATTCACTTTGCTGCTCGCGGTGAGTCTGGTCATTCTGGTGATCTTCGTGTTCCTGCGGAACGTTTCCGCCACCATTATTCCCAGCCTGGCATTGCCCTTGTCGATCGTGGGCACCTTCGCGGCCATGTCCGTGTTCGGCTACAACATCGACAATCTATCCATGATGGCCTTGACGCTGGCCGTTGGATTCGTGGTCGACGACGCGATTGTGGTCCTGGAAAACGTGGTGCGTCACATGGAAATGGGCAAGCCCCGCTTCGAGGCGGCGCTCGAAGGGGCGCGCGAGATTTCCTTCACGATTTTGTCGATGACGCTGTCGCTCGCGGCGGTATTCATTCCCGTGATGTTTATGAGCGGCATTATCGGCCGCCTGTTCCATGAGTTTGCCGTGGTCATCATGGTGGCGATTCTGACCTCGGGTTTTGTCTCGCTCAGCTTGACCCCCATGCTGTGCAGCCGCTTCCTAAAGCCGCCGAGCGAACACCACAACGTACTCTATCGCGCCACCGAGCGCGTTTTCGATGCCTGGCGCGACCTCTATGGCTGGAGCTTGCGCATCGTGGTGCGGCATCGCTTCATTTCGCTGCTAGGCGCGGCGGCGACTTTCGTGCTGACCGTGTATCTCTACGGCCTGGTGCCTAAAGGGTTTATTCCCGGTCAGGATCAGGGTTTCATTTCCGGCCAGACCGAGTTCCCGCAGGACGCCTCCTTTGATTCGATGGTCGCCATCGAACACAACGCGCTCGAAATCACGCTGGCGAATCCCAATGTCGACCACGTGACGGTGTTCGCGAACGGGCCCTCCAATTTCGGACGTATTAACGCCAAATTGAAACCGCGCTCTGTGCGCACGGCATCCCCCGAAGAAGTGATCGAGCAGCTCCGCCCGAAGTTGAATGCAATTCCAGGCGCGCGCCAGTATCTAACCAATCCGCCGCTGGTGCGAATCGGCGCGCAGAACAGCCGCAGCCTGTATCAATTCACGCTGCAGGCGACGGACCTGGCTACGCTCTTCCGCGCGTCTTCGGATTTCGAGAAGCAGATGCGGCAGATCCCCGGACTGACGGACGTCTCGAGTGACCTGCAAGTGGCTAGCCCACAGTTGATGCTGGATATCGATCGCGACCGCGCCTCGGCGCTGGGCGTGAACGCGGGTCAAGTGGAAGAAGCGCTCTACAGCGCCTTTGGCCAGCGCCAAGTGTCCACCATCTTCAAACCCAATAACGATTATCAGGTGATCCTCGAACTGCTGCCGCAGTACCAGCGCGATCCCAACTCGGTCAATCTTCTGTATATCCACGCCTCGGGCGGGAAACTGGTGCCGATTACTGCGGTGACCACGCCGCGCAACACCGTGGGGCCCCTGCAAATCACCCACTACGGTCAATTGCCTTCCGTGACGTTCTCCTTTAATACCGTGCCGGGAGTATCGCTGGGCGATGCCGTGACACGCGTCAATGACGCCGCACGGGAGTTTCTCCCCGGCTCGATCCGCACGATATTCCAAGGCACCGCGGCTGCCTTCCAGTCTTCGCTCACGGGCATTGGTCTGCTGCTGGTGATGGCCATCTTGGTGATCTACATGGTGCTGGGGATTCTCTACGAGAGCTTCATTCACCCCATCACCATCCTCTCGGGATTGCCCTCGGCTGGAGCCGGCGCGCTGCTCACGCTTTTGATTTTCCATGACGAGTTGAACATCTACTCCTTCGTCGGCATCATCATGCTGATCGGCATTGTGAAGAAGAACGCCATCATGATGATTGACTTCGCGCTCGACGTGCAGCACCGCGAAGGCATCACTCCCGCTGAAGCCATCGTCGAGGCCGGCTTGGTTCGCTTCCGTCCCATCATGATGACCACCATGGCGGCCCTGATGGGCACGCTGCCCATAGCGCTCGGTCAAGGCGCCGGCGGCGAAGCACGGCGTCCCCTGGGTCTCGCGGTAGTCGGCGGCTTAGTCGTCTCGCAGTTGCTGACTCTTTACATTACTCCGGTCATCTACATCTATATGGAGCGCTTCACCGGAGGCCGCAAAGCCAAGCGCCGCAAGACCACCCAGGTAGTCGCCGAAGCCCAACCGGCCCTGCATTAAACGCTAAGCACCGGACACGGCGCGTTGCGAATGATGGCGTAAGCATGCGTGCGCAGCCTCCCCATCGTGCCCTGTAACACCCCACGCCCGATCACGATCAAGTCGCTCCCATGCTCGATCGCCTGGTCCCGCACGACATCCGGCACGGTGCCCGTAGCGACCGAAATCGGCACATCGATCTGCGCGGTTTTCGCCAGTTCCTGAAGCAGGTTGTGCGCGTTTTCGCGCAGTGTGCCTGCGAACTCCGGACTCAGATCCTGCTCTGGCCACGCCTCGATGCCCGGGACCGAGTGCACCAGCCGTAGCTCCGCGCCCAGGGTCTTCGACAATGCGGAAGCCCAGCGCAGCAGTTCGACGCTCGAGGGACGCGTCTCCACCGCGCACAGGATTTTGCGCATCGCCAGGTGCACGCGATCCGGCGCTTCGCCCGAATGCGCCGTGGTCCACACCGGGACGTGCGCGTCATGCAGCACCTTGGCGGCGACTGACCCCAACAGCAACTGGCGGAAGGGGCCGCCGCCGTGCGTGGTCATCATCACTAGGTCCACCTGATGCGCCGCCGCGAAATCCACGATCTCGCGCGCCGGCTCGCCCGGCATCGTCACGCGGTTCACGCTCAACCCGGCAAACTCCTGCAAGTAAGTGCCGTCAAGCTGTCCCTGCACGGCCTCCAAAATCTCTTGCGGATCGATCATCGGCGCTTCGGCTAACCAGCCTGCATAGTTGGCGTGCGCCGCCGTGAGCAAGGTCACCCGCGCAGCGTGCTTCGCGGCCATCGCCGCGACGAAGGGCGCAGCTCCGGCCGAGCGTTCTGAGAAATCCACCGGAAATAAGATGTGCTTGATCCTCGGCATAGCGAAAGTCTACACCTTGCCCATGGCTAACCGGCGCGCTCTTGGTTATAATCAGGCAACGGGAGGTGCATCCGTGAGCATCCATCGAGGTTTTGGAATTGCCGCCGCCGGATTGTTGCTGGCCGCCCTGCCGGTCCTGGCCCACCACTCCTTTCAAGCCGAGTACGACGAGAACAAGTTGGTGACGGTGAACGGCACGGTCACCAAGGTTGCCTGGACCAATCCCCACGTGATCCTCCACATGGATGTACGCGACGACAGCGGAAAACTCGCGAACTGGCAGATGGAACTGGCCAGCCCCAACGGCCTGCTGCGCCAGGGCTGGAAGCTCGACTCGCTCAAGCCCGGTGACCAGGTGACCGTGAGCGGTTATGCCGCGCGCGACGGCTCCCATCTGGTGAACGCCCGGAAGGTGGTTCTGGGCGCCAAGGCGTTTTCCACCATCAAGGACGATAAGTAAGCAAGTCCCGCAAAAATAGCAAGTTAACGCGGTCACAGACCGGTCAATGACCGCGATATGACCGCTTGCCAAGCTTGAGTGCGGCCTAACCCGTGTTAGCATCCTTCTCACGCGGGGATCTGCCCGAATTACTTTTGAGGCGAAATCATAAGTGAAGAATGGAATCGGCCCACAGCTTGCTGCTGGGACTGTCATGAGTCTGCGTCGAAGCTGCGCGCTGGTTGTTCTGCTGCTGTATTTCGCGGCGCTTTCCTGGGGAGCCACCACGGGCAGCATTTCAGGCACGCTGAAGGACCCCAGCGGGGCGGTCATTCCGGGCGCGATGGTCACGGCAACCAACACCGCCCAGGGCATCCAATCCAAGTCCGTGACCGATGACAAGGGATTTTACATATTTCCCAGCCTGGCCGTGGGCCGCTACAGTGTCCAGGCCGAGGCGCAGGGATTCAAGACCGTAAAGAGGAGTGACTTGGTAGTGGATATAGACAGTGCCCTGCAGGTAGACCTCGCCATGGAAATGATCGAGAAGATCGAAGAGGTCACTGTCATCGAGAATGGCGTGCAGGTGGAAACCGCCAGCACCCAAATGGGGCAAGTGGTCAGCAGCCGCGCCATGACGGCCGTAGCTCTGAATGGGCGCAGCTTCACGGACCTGCTGGCGCTCCAGCCCGGAATTGTGCCCTCGACGACACAGCAGCCCGAATCGATCGTTATGGCCGGCGCGTCCATTGCCATTGCGCCATCGGGCGTTTTGAATCCCGGCAATCAATCCATCAGCGGCCAGCGCGAGGACGCCAACGGCTTCATGGTCAACGGAGGCGACGTCAAGGAATTGATGAACGGAGGCACCTCCGTCGTCCCTACGCTCGATTCCATCGCCGAGTTCCGCATCCTCACCAACAACTTCGACGCCGAGTACGGCAACTATAGCGGCGGCGTGGTGAACGTAGTCACCAAATCGGGCGCCAACGCATTGCACGGCAGCGCCTTTGAATTCCTGCGCAACACCGATCTGGACGCACGCAACTTCTTTTCTCCGGAACGCAGCTTCTACCGGCAGAACCAGTTCGGCGGCACCGCGGGCGGTCCCATCCGCCAGAACAAAGTTTTCTATTTCGGTGACTATCAGGGTACGCGGCAGAGCCAGGGCGTGGATACGGGTTTGATCCCGGTACCAACGCTGGCTGACCGCGCCGGCAATCTCGCCGACGAAGCGAGTTCTCTTACCGGCGAAGTCGGCGGCCCCTATCTGGCGAATCTGCTTTCGCAGAAACTGGGCTATACGGTTTCGCAGAACGAACCTTACTATACGCCCGGCTGTGTTCTCTCTAGCCAGTGCGTTTTTCCGAACGCCGTTATTCCGCAGCGGGCCTGGTCTGAACCGGCCAAACATTTATTGCAATACATTCCATTGCCAAACTTAGGCGATAGCACTTTTTCCACGGCCTCCGTCGGCAAGGTTCTCCGCGACGACAAAGGCAGCTTTCGCGTGGACGGCAATAGTCAACGCTGGGGCCTGTTATCGGCGTATTACTACTTCGACGACTATAGTCTGAACAACCCCTATCCTACTGGGCAGGGCGGAGCGAACGTCCCCGGTTTCGCCGCGCTGAACCTAGGGCGCGGCCAGCTTATGAGCGTGGGGCAGACGAAAACCTTTGGCGCGTCCATGGTGAACGAGTTCCATGTCAGCTTTATGCGTAGCGCCAACAACGTCGGCCAGCCAGCCGGTGGCGTCGGCCCCAGCCTGGCCTCGCAAGGTTTCGTCACCGGCCCCGGGACGGCGGGGATTGTACCCCTGGCTCCGAAAATCGAAGGAATTGAGAATATCACCTTCAACTCCTTCACCATCGGTACGCCCATCACGAATTTGACGCAGGCGAACAACACCTATGCGCTGCTGGACAATTTTTCCAAGGTAGTTGGCAATCACAGTTTCAAGGCGGGCGTGCAGGTGAGCCTGGCGCAAGTGAACGTGAATCCCAACCCCACGTTTAACGGCGCCTTCACTTTTTACGGCGTCGAAACCGGCTCCGACATTGCGGATTTTCTGATTGGCGTCGCCAGCAATTACAATCAAGCCGATTCGCAGACTTACTATGGACGCCACAAATATGCCGCCGGTTTTGTGCAGGATAGCTGGCGCGTGCGGCCTAACCTTACGTTCAACTTGGGCGTTCGCTATGACATGATGCAGTACTGGTCTGAAAAGTACAATCAGATCCCTACCTTTATGCTGGGCCAGCAATCCAAAGTATTCCCGACGGCTCCCACCGGATTGATCTATCCCACCGACGCCGGAATTCCAAACACGCTGGTGCCGCAGGGCAACAAGTTTGCGCCCCGCCTGGGCATGGCGTACTCGCCTGCGAAGACCAACGGGCTGCTGGGCAAAATTTTTGGCGGTCCCGGAAAAACCAGCGTCCGCGCGGGCTACGGCATGTTCTACTCCGTGATTCAAGGCAACACCATCGCCATCGACGAGCCGCAGCCTCCCTACGGATTGAGTTACACCAGCCAGGGACCACCGCTGTTCGCCACGCCCTTTGTCACGGCGTCCGACGGCGAGACCCATGTCCAGCCGTTCCCCTTGAAGTTTCCGCCTTTGAATGCGTCGGTGAGCAACCCCAACCCGAATATCGATTTCTCGCCCTTCCTGCCGCAGGCTGGGATGACCACCCCGTATCCTGGCAACACCTATCCCTATAACGAAAACTACTTTGTCTCGGTCGAGCGTCAATTCGGCGCGAACACTCTGCTGAGTCTGAGCTACGTGGGCTCGCAGGCGCATCACCTGCTTTTGGTGTATTCGAATAATCCGGGCAACCCGGGGTTGTGTCTGGCGCTCAGCAAGCCTAGCGCCGTGGCTCCCGGCACGCCCACTTGCGGCCCCTTCGCCGAGGATTCCACTTACACTCTCCCCAACGGCCAAATCGTCAACGGTACCCGCGGACCCTTTGGATCGAATTTCAGCAACAATGATTATCAGGGCAGCTTCGGCAATTCCAGCTACAATTCGTTTCAAGCCAGCGTGCGCCACTCCGGCCGCCAGTTGGATCTGATGCTGGCCTACACGTATAGCAAATCCATCGACCAGGCTTCGAGTATTTCCGACCCGGTCAATCCGTTTAACTACAAGGCCACCCGCGCCCTCTCCGCCTGGGACCTGACGCACAACCTGGTGATTACCTACGAATACCAGCTCCCCTTCGCCAGCTTCACGCGCCGCGCTAAGTTTCTGACGCAAGGGTGGGCGCTTTCCGGTATTACGCGGCTGAGTTCCGGATTCCCCGTAACCATTTCGAGCGACGCCGACAACTCGCTCATGGGAAGCGTGCCTAACGGTGTGAATAACCACAGTCTGGACCTGCCCGACTACACCCCAGGAGTGTTAAACCTGAACGGCGATCCTCGCAACGGGCTGCCCTATTTCAATACCTCGTTGTTTTCGGCCAATGCCCTGGGGACGCCAGGCAGCGCCTCGCGACGAGTTCTGCACGGTCCCGGAATGCTGAATTTCGATATCGCGCTTCTTCGAACTTTCCGGATATCGGAAGCGAAGGCCTTGCAGTTCCGCCTGGAGACTTTCAACACTTTCAACCACGCGCAGTTCTTCGGCCCGGTGGCTGTCGATGGCGACTTCGACAGCGGCCTTTTCGGCCACGTAGTCAGAGCCGCTCCCCCGCGACTGATGCAAATTGCGCTAAAATTCACTTTCTAATCGGAACAGGAGAACGATGCGAATGCGTAGAGCAATATCTTGCGTGCTGCTGTGGAGTGGAATCTCCGCGTCCCTGCCGGCACAAACCCCGGCACCCAAACCCGCGCCAGCGAAGCCAACCGCCGCGGGGCCCGCGATGAAGGTGCAGGCGGATCTCCGCCAGCTCATGCGGGGTACTCTCTTCCCGGCGTCCAACATCGTCTTCGCCGCCCAGGACGTGAACCCCGCCGACGTTCCCCCCGCCAAAGACCCTGCCACCGCGACCAATCTTTTAGCCAGCGCCTACGGCAAATGGGAAGCCATCGAGAACAGCGCGCTCGCGCTCTCCGAAGTAGCGAACCTGCTGATGCTCCCCGGACGCAAATGCGCCAACGGCCGCGCGGTCCCGATCAATAATCCGGATTGGCCCAAATTCGTGCAAGGCCTGCGCGACGCCGGGA
>FTGN01001003.1_pt1 | contig 11925 bp, 9 predicted proteins | sample 1640711 | NCBI WGS metagenome assembly FTGN01 (sample SAMEA3914789, study PRJEB12502) | metagenome | biome: forest; material: soil | place: Canada | collected 2011-07-03 | depth 0.3 m | reverse complement strand
GGCTGGATGTTACACTGGTTCCAGCCATTTGGGCGAACGTGGCGGAACTGGCAGACGCACTGGATTTAGGTTCCAGCGGTTAACAGCCATGTGGGTTCGACCCCCACCGTTCGCACCAGTCACAAAACAGGCTAGTTAAAGAAAAAATGCCCATCTTGAAAGGTGGGCTTGATTTTTGACCCGTGGCAAATAACGAAGCAAATGTTAGGCAGACTCGGCCCGTTTGCTGCGGATCGGTACGACGGCACTGCGCGTCTTAGATTTGCTTCGTTTGCTTCGCCATGCGTCCAGCTTGGCTTGTACGGCTTGATGTGGTGCCATACATTCATGTGAACACCACCCCGCTTCTTTCCCGCCATGTATTTGGTGGCGTTCGGTGGCACTCGAAGGAAGAGGGGACAGTCTGCGCGTCATTATTTTTTTGTTCACCCACTAATCCGTGGCGCGAAATCACCGAATGGGAGAGTGTTATGAGACAAGGGGTTTGGGCCATCGCCGGGAATAGTCTCACGATTTCTCTGCCCATCTGGCATTACTTCGCTGCACACCCCACCCCTGCACAGGTGTCTCGTCCGTAAAGGGAATTCAAACTCCGCCCCGCAGCCGCCCCGCTCAATACTCTCCTGACCTCGGCCACCTTTTGCGTTTCGATTGCTTTTGTGAGCAGCCTCATTCGTTGATCATGATATGAGTCTTTGGTCAACAACGCTTTCGTTACACGATTGAACGGCGCGTCAATTTCAGGGTTTGGCGAAAGTCCTAGTGCTGCATTAGTCCATTTCTGAATGTCCAGCACTGATGCTTTCGTCGAAGAGACCTCCGTAAGACGGTCTATATCCGCCTCAAAGGGCGCAAGGATGAGCTTGCCTTGGAGGCGACTCGTCTGTTCCGTCAGCTGGCGTGCAGTATCCCGGAGCTTCGCGTTTTCAGCGCCGAGCGTCTCACGCTCATGAGTTAACCTCTTCAGGTCAGCCCCAATCTGATCTCGCTGATTTGTGAAGTCTTTAACATCGCGGTCTAAGATCAGTCTCTGAGCCGTCAGGCGCTCATTCAGCGCATTGAAGTACCCAGTCTGATAACCGATGAAGACGGTGAGGCACCCTAGGAAAACTGGCGCCAAGGCGGCGATGTATGAGGCTTTTTTGCCACCAGGGGCGTTTCAGGTCCCGAATGTCGAGTAGCCACTTCTCACGCTGCAATTCCTGATCAGGGGTCGGGCTGGTACCGACTCCCAGCGCCGCGCGGACTTCCGCACGTACCACTTCTGCATCGATCCGTTTGCGCTCTTCTTCTGCTGCGATGCTGGTCTGCTCTTCCGGCGTCAGCATTGGGAAGCTCCTAAACCACTTCAACTTCTAATATACGTGCTCCAGTCCGCCTTCCGGACACTCTGTGGCGCGATTCGCGCCCGTTCCACGGACCCGCTAAGGCCACCGCAGAAGATATTTCGCGGGCCGCCTCGTTACAACTGAACATACCGACGAAAACCTGATCCGATTTGCAGTTGATGAGGATTTGCCACAAGGCATCGAAGCTTACATTGCACGCCACTGCGAGCGATGGCATTACGAAACTGTGGTTGATGGGCGTGATCAAGTGGAATCGGAAACCTCGTTCGATTCGGCGCCGGAGGCTGCAATGGGGCTCGAACACTGGCTGACTGACCGCGCCGCCGGATTCCCTGACCCGCAAAGCAGCCCGGAACGCGTTCCGAAGCAAATGTGTCGCGAACCCCGCCTTCTGCGCCAACCCGATCTAGCCTAAACCGCTGATTCGCCAGGCTAGGCCAATCCTCGCCAACCCCCTTGATTGCATTTAGGCTCCAGCGGTGCCCATCTTGAAAGGTGGACCTTATTCTTCTTGGCGGCGTTTGCCTGGCGTGCGCCGGTTACCCCTCACCGTGCAGTCGAACGCCAATCCGGAAACTACCGCCAACAAGTGCCGAGCAATACCGCACATTCCCAAGTTCGACGGTGTCTTTTATCCGCAATTGCACGATTGTTCCGGGCAACATGCCTTTTGGGCTTACGATTCCGAGTCCGTTTTTGGAGACGTCTACGACCTTAACCCGGTGCCGATCTAAGGATAACGGATGCAATTCCTGCACTGTCGCTTCGCCATTGGTGCTGAAACGTTCTTCAGATCGTTTTTGTGCCGGCTCTGAGTGAGCCCCCTGTATAGATTGAAGCCTTAGCTGCTGTCCCGCGCAATCGGAGAGGTGCGCTTGGCAAATTTTGCATTCTAGTAAGTGGTGTTCAATGACCGAGAGACGTTCTGACTCGACGTGCCCACGGAGGTAAAGCTCTAGATCGTCTTCGTGTATGTGGATCGGCGCCTTTATATCGAGCATGGAATAACATCCATAAACCCGCCAAATACGAGTTCGACCGCGGTCAGAATATCACGATGTAATTTGAAATACCACAGTAAATGTTACTGTGTTATATGCCAGATGGCCTAGGAATGGCCGCGCGGCAAGGTCCCTTATTGGGTAAAGTGGAAGGCACTCTCCCGCCTTTCGGTTTGTCTGCGTAATAGTGATGAATTGATCGGGGAAATATTTAGTATTTCTTTACATGCAGGAGTCGAATTAACCTGGAAGGATTTTTTGAAAGAAACAACGGACCCGCAGGCCTGCCGTAATACGCCTATTTCCGGCTACCGGATAAGGACCTGCACGAGGAACTGAAACCTGGCAGCCGAGGACCCCGCCCCCAGCGCGGAGTATCATGGCCTAGTCATGAGATTCAGACTCCTCGTCGCTTTTTTGCTGCTATCCGCCGCGCTCTATCCGCAAGGAACCCGGCCGCTCGCCGGCGTCATTGATGTCCATGTGCACTCCCTTCCCGATAGCGAGCCTTGGGCCATGGACGGGATCGAGGTCTCGAAAATCGCCAAGGCCATGGGGATGCGCGGCCTGGTCCTGAAGAGCCATTGGGAGCCCACCGCGATGCTAGCTTACCTCGCTCGCAAGGAAGTCCCGGGGTTAGAAGTGTTCGGCGGGATCTGCCTCAGCCGCGTCGTCGGCGGGATCAACCCCGCCGCCGTCGAGGAAATGGTGAAGGTGACGGGCGGCTGGGGACGTGTGGTGTGGATGCCCACGCTCGATGCCGAAAATGTCCGGCGTAACGCCGGATCGAATCTGCCGTTCACCAGCGTCTCGCGGAACGGCGCGCTGCTGCCGGAAGTCAAAGAAGTACTCGCGGTGATCGCCAGGAACAAATTGGTTCTGGCGACGGGCCACTCCTCCCCCGAAGAGGATTTGATGCTGGTGAAAGAGGGCCGCCGGCTGGGCGTGGAACACATGATAGTCACCCATCCCATGAGTAGCTCCGTGCTCATGAGTATCCCGCAGATGCAGGAGGCCGCTAAGACGGGCGCTTTCCTCGAGCTGGTGTACGTACCCACACTCACCAAGGAGTCTGTCAATCGGAAAGCGCAGTTCAGTATTGCCGACGTGGCCAACGTCATCCGCCAAGTGGGGCCGGAATTCGTGATTCTGTCGACCGACTTGGGGCAAGTGGGGTTTCCGCCGCCTCCCGAAGGCCTCGCCACCTACATCCAGGAACTGCGAGCGCAGGGCATCACCCAGCGCGAACTCGATCGCATGACCAAAGAGAACCCCGCGCGGCTGCTTGGATTGCCGTTGTTGTGAGGGCGCGATATGGGATTTGCTCTCTCCTTCGGTAATCGCGGCTTTGGGGAATCACCGCTTCGCAAGACCCTGTTGAAGCACTTCGGCGTGCCGGCGGGCGAGATCGCCACGGCGGGGCGACAATTCCCCATCACGGCCAGAGTGGACATCCAAGCGGGCCTGGAGAATCTGTTGCGGAGCCGCCCCGGTACAACCCTTCTCGGAATCCTTTCCGCAAACCCTCACGAACCGCCGACCTTGGCGCAAATCCTTGCGGGCGGACATTTCCCGATTGATGCCGGGCCGCTGCAGCATGACGAAATCGATGTCGGTGAGGTTTTGCCGGTACGCTGTTTGAGAAACGGCTTGTGGATGTCGCGCGAGAAGGATCTGCCGTTCGCCATCATTATGGTTCCGGGCGGCCGCTTTGGACTCAACCGCGGCGTGCAAGTGGAAATCGCTGTTCCAGCCGGCGAACAGGGCGCTCAATTTTCGCAAGAGTTGTTCCGCGATTTGGAGTTGCTGGTGAGCAAAGGGCAAACCTATCGCGGACGTATTATTTCGCTGGAAGGCCATATCGATCCCATGGGCGGCGGGAGCACGGTCAAGGTTCACCGTCTGGCCAAAGTCAATCGCGACGACGTCATTTTGCCGCGCCAGACGCTGGCGATGCTCGACCGCAATGTGGCCGGCTTCATGAAAGTGCGCGAAGAACTCAAATCCCTGAAGTTTTCAGCGCGAAAAGGGCTCTTGTTTTATGGCCCGCCTGGGACCGGCAAAACCTACACCATCCACTATTTGGCGTCGCAATTGCCGAACCATACCACCTTGCTGGTGACGGCGGAGCAAGTAGGTTTGCTCGACGAATACTTCAGACTGGCGCGCTTCCTGCAGCCTTCCATCATGGTGGTTGAGGATGTGGATCTCATTGCGCGCGAACGCACTCACATGTACGACGTGGGGGCGGAAGTTCTGCTGAACAAGCTCTTAAATGAAATGGACGGCCTGCGCGAGGACGCCGAGGTCCTGTTCATCCTGACCACCAATCGTCCCGATCAGATCGAGCCCGCGCTGGTTTCGCGGCCGGGCCGCATCGATCAGGCGATTGAGTTTCCGCTGCCCGACGAGGAGGGGCGCGCGAAGTTAACCCATTTGTACGCCCGCGATTTGGATATCTCCGAAGCGCTCACGCAATTGATCGTCAGCCGAACGAAAGGCGTCAGCGCCGCATTCATCAAGGAGTTGATGCGCCGCTGTGCGCAGTTTCAGATCGAATTTTCCCAGGGCAATGTTCTCGCGCAGCCAGCCGTGGATGCGGCGCTCGAAGAGATGTTGTTCGCCGGCGGAACACTGAACCGGCGGCTGCTCGGCGGCGAAGGGGCGGAGCACACGCTTGGCTAGTAGTAGAGTGTAGAAATGCTGAAATTCGTACCGATGCTGCTTGCAAGCGTGAGCCTTTTTGCGGCGTCCGATGCAACGCCTGTTGCCAAGCCCGAAACGGTGGGTCTCTCGAGCGCGCGGCTGGAGCGTTTGGCACAAGCGATCAAGCAGGACGTCGATCACGGGCGCATGCCCGGCGCCGTCGTCGCCATCGCGCGCAAAGGCAAGCTCGTTTATTACGAATCGTTCGGTTTCGTCGACAAAGCGGCGGGTACTCCGATGCCCAAAGACGCCATCTTCGCGCTGGCGTCGATGACCAAGCCCATGGTAGCGGTGGCGGCGCTGATGCTGGCGGAGCAAGGCGATCTGCTGCTGAACGACCCGATTGGCAACTATCTACCAGAGTTGAAGGATATGAAGGTGGCTGGCCCGCGTGGCATCGAAGCAGCGCATCGCCAGCCCACGCTGCAAGACATGCTGCGCCACACCGCCGGTGTGAGCTATGGCAATCGCGGCGATACGCCTCTCCACAAGCTGTATGAGACCAAGTTAAAGAGCGCAGCGAATCAATCGGGCGCGGAATTTCTACTTGAGCTGGGCAAGCTTCCGCTCCACTATCAACCGGGTACGCAGTGGGAGTACAGCCACGGCCTCGACGTCGCCGGCCTCGCTGTGGAAGCTGTCACCAAGAAGCGCCTCGGCGAGTTCTTGCAAGAGCGGTTGCTGGGACCGCTAGGCATGGTCGATACCGGCTTCATGGTTCCCGCGGCGAAACAGGCGCGCATCGCCAGACCATTATCTATCGATCCGGACACAGGCCGACCAACGGCGTTCCGCTTACCCGTGACCCCGTGGCAATACGACTGCGGTGGTGGCTGCGCTTCGGGCACGGCGCTCGACTACGTGCGCTTTGCACAGATGCTGCTGAATAAGGGAACCTTTGAAGGTGCCCGCTTCCTAAGCCGCAAAACAGTGGAGTATATGACGTCGAATCAACTCGGTCCGAACGTGGATGTTTCGCGGCTGCATGAATTCCCGGTGGAACACATGGACGGCTTCGGTTTCGGCTTGGGCGTGGCCGTGCGGACGCAGCCCGGTATCGCGGGCGTTCCCGGAACGCCGGGTGAATTCATGTGGAGCGGCGCGCAAGGAACCATGTTCTGGGTCGACCCCAAAGAAGAAATGGTGGTCGTGTTTCTGGCCAACACGCCGGGCCCCGTGCGCCGCCACTATCGTGAGTTGGTGAAGACGCTAGTCGAACAGGCCATCACCGACTAGTTACAGCGCGGTCAACTCCGTGAACTGCCCGTTACTGTCGCCGAGCTTCTCGGTACGAACACCCAGCTTGTTTAGCAGCGTCAGTTGAAGGTTGGTCAACGGCGTGTGTTCCGGATAAACCAGGTGGCGCCCGCCCTTGACTCCACCCGCCAGCAGCGTGGGTAGCGGACCGTGCGTGTGCCGGTCACTATTGCTGATGCCTCCGCCATAAAGGAGGATCGTGTGATCCAGCAGCGAACCATCGCCGTCCGGCGTGTTGCGCAGTTTTTCCAGATAGTCGGCGAACAGCGCAATGTGATAACGCTGAATGCGCGTGCACTTCTCCATCTTCACCGGGTCGTTCTGGTGATGCGTCACCGGATGATGCGGCTCGGGAACGCCGATTTGCGGATACGGCCTGCCCGTCTGCTCGCGGCCGTACATGAAGGTGATCACGCGCGTCAGGTCCGACTGATAGGCGAGGAGTTGCAGGTCGTACAACAGTTTGACGTGCTGCTCGAAATTGTCCGGGATGCCGGCGGGCTGAGCCACTTCAGGCATCTGTTTCGAACTCTGTTCTTCGGCCTTCTGGATTCTCCGCTCCACGTCGCGAAGGGACGTGAGGTAGTCGTCCACTTTGCGGTTGTCTGTGCGGCCGAGCTTCTGCTGGAGCTGATTCACGCGATCATTGACGGAATCAAGCAGGCTGCGATCTTGCTTAAGACGGGCCGCACGGATATGTGGATCGGTGCTGTCGCTCGATCCAAACATCCGCTCGAAAAGTACTCGCGGATTGTTTTCCGCCATCAACGGCAGCGTCCGTGTGAGCCACGACAGCGTGCTGCTGTAAGCGCAACTGTAGCCCAGATCGCAGGACCCCACCAGGCTGTTATCGTCGGTGGTCAGTTGCAGCGAAGAGAGTTGAGTGTCGCGCTCGAAGGCCTTCGCGGCAATCTGGTCCATCGAGATCCCATTTTCGAGAACGCTATCGGACTTCTTTACATGTACGCCGGTCAGATAGGTGCCGGAAGCGCGCGAGTGATCGCCGCCGCCGTCCCCGAGCGCTTCGGCCGCATCGCTGTAGAGGCCGGTTACGACGATCAATTTGTCACGAAACGGCTCGAGCGCGCTCAGAGTGGGTGAGAGTTTGTAATCGGCGCCCACGCCGGTCGGCAGCCACTGATCGTAGATCACACCATTGGGATGGTAGACGACTCCCAGACGTCGCACAGGAGCGGGCGCAGCCGCGAAAGCCGGGACCATCGCGTCGAGCAACGGCAATGCAACGGCTGTACCCAACCCGCGAAGCACCGTGCGGCGCGAAAGCGTCTTCTTGCTGACGATCATGAACCTGCCCTCCTCATCTGAAACGGCGCGCTCTTCACAATGCCTAGAACCACCGACGACCAGCGATAGTCGTCTGCGGCCGCGCCGCGCACGATCCCGCGAACGGCGGGCGCGTCGTAATATTCAATGCCCCGGCCGAGCGAATAAGTGAGCAGCTTCTCCGTCACCGCCCGTACGAACTGCTGTTTCTGCGCCACCAACGCATGTTGCAGCGCCGCCGGTCCGGTCACTTGCGTGCCATCCAGCAGCACTCCGGATGCGTTGATGGCCTTGCCCGCGTCGGTAGTGCGCCATTGCCCGATGGCGTCGAAATTCTCCAGGCTGAAGCCCAGCGGGTCCATGCGCGCGTGGCAACTGGCGCACGCCGGATTGGCGCGGTGCATCTCCAGCATTTCGCGGACCGACAGAGGCTTGCCATCCTTGTTGCTGGCCTCCAGCGCTGGGATATTTGGCGGCGGTGCCGGCATCGGCGCGGCCAGAATATTTTCAAGCAGCCACTCTCCGCGGATCGTAGGCGAAGTACGCGTGGTATACGAAGTGACAGCCAGCACGCTCGCCTTGCCGAGCAACCCAAAGCGGTTTTCATCTGTGAGCGTTACCGGCCGGAAGTGGCTCCCATAGACATCCGGAATTCCGTAATGCCGCGCCAACTGTTCATTAAGGAAAGTCTCATTTGAGGTGAGCAGGCTGACGATGCTGCGGTCCTCTTTCAATTGTGCGTCGAGGAACAACTCGATCTCTTTCACGAACGCGGCGCGCAGATTGTCGTCGAACCAGGGATATTTCGTGCTCTCCGGATTCAGCAGCCGAACATTGCGGATCTGCAGCCATTCCGAAAAGAAGTTCTGCACCAGCGAGGTTCGCGCACGGGGATCGGCGAGTAGGCGCGAGACTTGGTGCTCGAGAACCGCCGGCTCCCGCAGCTTCCCGCTGATCGCCACGTCGAGAAGTGCATCGTCCGGGATGCTGCTCCATAGCGCGAAGGACAAGCGCGAAGCCAGTTCGACGTCCGAAATGCGATAAACCTGGCCTGGAGGGACCCCTGTGGGATCGGCCTCGATGCGAAATAGAAAATCGGGGCTGACGAACACCCGCTCCACCGCCGCGCGGATGCCGTCATCAAAATCCCCAACTGCGCGGATTTTCTTATAGAAAGAGAGCAGCGTCTCGACATCTTCGTGGCTCGCATCGCGCCGATATGCCCGCCGCGCGAGTCTCGACAAAATCTTGATCGCGCAGGGCATCTCATCGCTGGCGCCGTTCGGTTGGCACACAAATATCAGCCGTCGGCTCGGCGAGTCTTGCGGAACTTTAGCGTCATAGGGGCCGCCCACCAGGAGCGACGAGATCGCCGTTGGCGCAGTCGCGTTGTCGGACTCACGGCTCCACGTCGGAATGCGATCGGGACCCGCGCCTTCAGGCTCCGCATCCTCGGATTTAAGTATGGTGGCGACCACTCTGCGCAATCCGGCCTTCACTGGGACGCGCACCTGCAGCGGTTCGTCGCCGTCATACAAGAAATTTTTCGCCTGCGACGCGGCCCCTCCCCCGCCTATCGCGAATTGCCCCACACGCTTGCCATCGATCCGTATCTCGAATTGATTCGACGCGTTCAGCCCACGAATCACACTCTCATAATTCCGCTGCAGCCGGATCTTGAAAACATACTCCCCGTCGACCGGAAAATAGTGGCGCGCCGCGATCCCGCCGCGCGATCCCAGGGGAAAGTCTTCGGTCAAACGCTCCGTCTGCCGCAGGTAAGTCTGCTCGTTCGAGTTGCCCTGGATCGCCCCGTAGCGCTCAAATGCCGGGGGCATCTTGGCATCGCCGACCGCTCTTCGCGCAATATTCGCCGCGGCTGCTACATAGCGATCCAGCAGCGCCGGCTGTATCGCCAGCGCCTCGGCGTTGGTGTCGAATCCATACGCCTGCTCGTCAGGAGGCAACATCGCCTGCGCATCCACGTCCACCGCGAGCAGATCGCGCACCGCATTCGCGTACTCGGTGCGATTGAGCCGGTGCAGACTGGCGGTCCGCCCTGGATTCACGTGAGCCGCCGCCGCGCGGTCGAGTTCCGACTCCAGCGAATCCGCCACCGCATCGTAGGTCGCATTATCCGGCCGCCGAATGCCCGGCGGGGGCATGGATCGGCTACGCAGCTTGACGATGACCTTCTCCCACGTCTCCGCCGAGTTCGATGCGCCATCCAGAACCAGATTCGCGGTCCTCAACTTCTGGTTGTGGCAGGAGACGCAGTACTTGGTTACCAACTCGCGCGCGGGCGGAGTAGGCGCCTGAAAACCAAAAGCAATCCCAGCCAGCAACAATATTGGGAGCGCCCTAAGCATTACTCGCCGCACTCGTTCTGCGCCTCGCAGGGGTGACCGAGTTTCGGATCGGCGCCGTGCTTGAGCAGCAGATCCGCGCCTTCTTTGTTATAGAGCACTCCGCCGAGCCGGTCGCCTTGCCCGTTCGCAGCGAGCCACGGTGTCACGCCGGCTTTGCTCACCGCATTCACGTCAACACCAAGGTCGATCAACTGCCCAAGCAGCGTGTTCCAACCGCGATAGGCGGGGCCAAACAAAGCATTCTCGCCGGTCATCGTCGCGCCCTTCGCATCCAAGCCCAAGCCCAGCAAAAAGTTCACCGCCTCACGAGCCTGCGCTTCCGTAACCGGACTCTCGCCCACTCCGTGATGTAGCGCCGTCGCCGCCATGATCGCTGTCGTGTTCGAGGCCGTCGGTACCTTCGGATCCGCGCCCGCCGCCAGTAGCAGCTTCATCATTTCGAGGTCATCCACTGAGCTCGCGAGCAAAAAAGGCGTTGCGCCGACCACATCCAGAAACCCGCTGGCGAACGTCGGCTGCGTCTTGGTCATCCGCGCGTTAGGATTCGCACGATGCGCCAGCAGAGCCTTCACGAACTGAAGCTTCGCCTGCCGGTCCGGAATTCCCGCCATCGGATTTTCGAAGCCGTATACCGGGTTCGCGGTGAAACCCTCCCAGGTGGTGGACGCCCAATGCAGCGGAGTGAATCCCGCATCCAAAACGTTGGGGTCTGCCCCTTGATCGAGCAGGAACAGCGCCATTGCGACCTCGCCCCGCACCGTGGCGACCAGCAGCGGCGTGTAGCCCGCCGTCGACGCACTCTTCCGGTAAAACGATCCACCACGGACTCGCGTGCGCCCCCGCCCCGCTACCAGTCCCTCCGCCCCAGGCTCGGCGTCGGCAACATCAGGTTGAGTGCGATTGTTGACGTTCACTCCCGCGGCGAGCAGCAAGCGGACGCTCTCCTGATCGCCTTCCCGCGCCGCGAAATGCAGCGCCGTATATCCCTTTTTGCTATGCGCCTGCAGATCGGCATGCGCGTCGATCAGCGCCCTCACGACAGCCGCGTGTTGCTCCGCCGCCGCCCACATCAGCGCGGTCTGATTCTGCACAGGCTCCTTCGCATTGATCGCGGCGTCGTGCGAAATCAGCGTCTGTACCGCCTCTACGTTCCCGGTCTTCGCGCAAGTCATCAGCGGAGTCTCGCCGGTGGCGATCGCCAGGTTGGGCTTGGCGCCCGACTTCAGCAGCAACTCCACCAACGCCGCGTTCCCGTTCACACACGCCTGCGACAACGGCGTCATTTGAAAATCATTGGCCGCATTCGCATCCGCGCCCGCGTGAAGCAGCAGACCAGCCGTATTCAGATCGTTCCAATGTGCCGCCCACAGCAGCGCCGTCGAACCGTCGTCGGAGCGCGCATTGACGTCAGCCCCCTGGCTCAGCAGGGACTGAACCGTCTTCAGATCCTGGTTCCTGGCCGCGTCGGCAAGCCCTGCATCGGCAGCCGCAGCGCCGCCTACCGTCAGCAGCGTTAAGAGCAACGTGGATCGGACCAACATGCCGCCTCCCTATTCCCGAAGGCCCGGAACAGCATTTCGCCAGGCGAAAGCGCTCCCCTAAGCCTGCAGCGATTATACGGGATTCGCGTTATCAGCGAAAGCCATCAGACACTTGATAGGCGTAGACTGTTATACGGTCTTCCGGGCCATCAAGGAGCATGTCATGAGTTATCGAATTTCGCACCACGATCACCCTCGGCGGACCTTCCTCGCCGGTGTCGCCAGTTTAGGGATCAGCGCCCTCACGCGCCCGCTCCTCCACGCGCAAGGACTGCGCGCCCGGCCCCACCGCATCGACATTCACCACCATTTGTTCCCGCCCAATTACCGCAGCACCATCGCCTCCATCGGTGCCGGAAACCTGACGGCGTGGACCACCGAACAGTCGCTCGCCGAAATGGACAAGGGCGGCATTCAG
>FTGN01001485.1_pt1 | contig 12052 bp, 10 predicted proteins | sample 1640711 | NCBI WGS metagenome assembly FTGN01 (sample SAMEA3914789, study PRJEB12502) | metagenome | biome: forest; material: soil | place: Canada | collected 2011-07-03 | depth 0.3 m | reverse complement strand
GTTCTGGATCGGATGCTGCAGGAGCAAGGCTCGCAAGCGCACTTCGATCCGCTGGCGAAGCCGGAGTTGGCTGCTTTTCGCGGCGCATCGTATCTGAGAATTCCGGTAGTGACGACGCTTACTGCGGCCGATGGCGGTTCGCAATATCGTGTGGCGGCGCTGGCGTTTGACCGGCACGTATCGCATTTAGTGCGCTTGGTGCTGCCGTATTTCAAAGGCGCTGCGGGGGTTGAGGGCATCGCGTTTCGCACTACTGTGAGCGCCGGTACCAACCCCGCGGAGTCCGTCGAGTTCCTGTTTCCACTGGCTGAGTTGCGGCGTTACGAAAATTACGACATTACTGGACAGCAGTTGATCAACGCGGGATTTGTTTTGATTAACGGCGAGCGAGTGGGTTTGGATCTACAAACTGCCGAGACTGTGAAACCTTAAATTGGGGAGGCTGTATGGAAGCGATCATTGCGGATCTGTTGAACCGTTTCGAGAAGGGCGCGCTATCGCGGCGCGGGTTGATCCAAGGGCTGGCGATGTTGACTGCGGCGGGCGCACAAGCCCAGGACGCTGCGATCAAACCCGCCAAGATCGACCACGTGAGCATTCAGGTGACGGACTTGCCGCGGTCAATTGCTTTCTACCAGAAGATATTCGGGTTTAACGTGGTGAGTGAGGACAAGCCGAACGAGATCGTGCGGCTGGGCGCGGCGGGGAAGGTATTGGTCTCGCTGCATCATAAGAGTCCCACGGGCCTGGTGGATCACTACGCGATTGGCGTCGAGAAGTTCAACAAAGAGGCCGTCACGCGCGAGTTGAAGGAACGCGGAGTCACTCCGGAAGAGAATCTGGATGCCGGATTTCACATCAAAGACCCGGAAGGAATGCGGGTTCAGATTGTCGGGCCGGCTTAACTCTTCAGTGGTTCAATATCGGAATGCTTTTCGACGCGGGCGGGGCGGGGATACTCTGCAAGAACGCGTAGATGTCGGCGAGTTCCGCATCTTTTACCACTTTGCTGGTGTACGGCGGCATCTCGCCCTTGGGGTTGCGTACGTAGCGCGTGAACGCTGCGAAGGGAATTGGATTCGGCGCCAGGCGCGCGCCGGCTCCCCCCTTGGCATCGTGATCGTGGCATTGATAGCAACCATACGACTCGAAGATTTTCTTGCCGTTCGTGGCGTTGCCTGCTGGAGTCTGCGCCCCTAATACACAGGCCATCGCGAGAAGAATGAAATAGCGCATCTTGGCCTCTAACGGGGTTGCGTGACGACGTCTACTAGAGCCGGTCCGCCTGTGCGTTCAACCGCATCCAAAGCGCGGCGGATGGCTGGGCCAAGGTCTTTGGCTTCCGTGATGGGTCCTTCGCCGTGCACGCCCAAGCCGCGGACCATGGTGGCGAAATCGATGTTGGGGTCTGTGATGGTGGTGCCGATCCCGGCGTTTTCGATTCCACGCTGGTGACGGTTGGCCATGCGCTGAATGTGCATCACTTCCTGGTGATACGCGCGATTGTTGTGCATCACGCTGAGCAGAGGGATGCGGTGATGAGCCGCGGTCCACAGGGCACCGGGGGCGTACATGAGATCGCCGTCGGTCTGGATCGCCACCGAAAGGCGCCCATGCTTGCGGTTAGCGAGCGCTCCGCCGACGGAGCCGGGCGCGGTGTAGCCGACGCCTGCCGCGCCGCCGCCGCCCGACGTGCGATAGGTCTTGTCGATGTTCCACAGGCGGGAAGCGCCGCCGCCCACTAGCGACCAATCTTTGGTGCGGATGATTTCGTACAACTCGGCGTGCAGGCGAGCGAGGCTGATAGGGCTCGAATCCCATCCATATGTTGCTTCGTCGCGGGCGCGCTGCATGCCTTGTTCGTGCGCCGCCGCCAGCTTCTTGCCGCGGTCTTCAAAGGCTCGCTTGCGATCCGCTGTGATCAGGCGCTTGCAGGCTTCAATTAAGTAAGGAAGCGTGGCTTCGGCGTCGGCCACGATGGAGATTTCGGTTTCCGGGTAGCGCTGGAAATATTGGTAATTGCTCTTCATGCCGAGTTCCAGGGCGGAGATGCTGACTACCTTGGTGGTCGGCTTGATGAAAGTTTGCGTGGAGCGATGCAACTGATCGCGGACGGTGTTTACGGTGCCCCATAGGTCCGGCACTTCCAGACCAACAATGAGGTCGGCGTTGGCGATCAGCCCGCGCCCGCCGGCCTGGCTCAACGGATGATGGTTGGGGAACTTGCCCCCGACTACGGGGGCTTGCAGCGTTTCCGCGAGTTCGACGAGCAGCGCCTGTCCGGCTTCGGTGCGCACGCAGCGATCGGCGAAGATTACCGGGTTTTCGGCATTGACCAGAAGCTTGGCGACGGCCGCTACGGAAGCTGAATCGCCCGCGGGCGGGCCGGATGCCGTGTATTTCGGAATGTGCAATTTTAGGTTCGCATCGACGGGGGTTTCCTGCAGATCGCTATCGGCGACCAGGATCACCGGGCCCATGGGCGGCGTGACCGCCAACTTGTAAGCGCGTACGGCGGACTCGGCGAAGTGCGGTAGCGAAATCGGCAGGTCGTCCCACTTGGAGTAATCGCGCACCATGGCGACGGCGTCTTGAGCGCTGTGATACCACTCGATCAGCGGGCGGCGCGCGGTGGCGTCGATGGTGTTGCCGAGGATGATGAACGCGGGCGAGCGGCCGGCATAGGCGTTATAAATCGCCATCGCGGCGTGCTGCAAGCCGACGGTGCTGTGCGCCATCACCGCCAACGGCTTGCCTTCCATCTTGGCGTAGCCGTCGGCCATGGCGACGGATTGCTCTTCGTGGCAACAGGTGATCAGTTCCGGCGCTTTGTTGCCGCCGTAGTTGATGAGCGACTCGTGCAGCGCGCGGAAACTCGAGCCGGGGTTGGCGCAGACATACTCGAAGCCTAGCGCCTTCAGCACGTCGACCATGAAGTCCGAGCCAGGGCGGTCCGCCGTTAAGACTTCGACGTCGGTCGCGACCGGTTCGGTCTCTTTGGCCAGCGCCGTGGCGGACGGCACCGCAACATTGCGGCGCGTTTCGGGCGCTTGCGCTTTCACGGGGGACTGGGCCACAAAGGCCGCCGCGCCCGCCGCCGCGCCTTTCAGAAAGCCGCGACGTCCCGAGGGATTCTTGCCAGGATCTTTGGATTTTGACATTCGGTCAACATCATAGTTGGATCGATGTTGGGTGTCAACGATGGGCTGCAGTTTATTCGCTAGCGGGCCAGGCGTGGCAGGTCTGACAGGTGGTGTTTGCCTTGTGCGTCTGATGGCAGCTGATGCAACTCGCCATGCTGGTTACTGCAGTGGTTTGGGCCATGGCATCCAGTTGGCCAACCTGGCCGTGACACATCCCGCATTGCATTCCTGCCTGCAGATGGCGCCGGTGCGACCAGACCACTCCCGCGGTGACTTCATACACACGAACCCAAGGAATGGGCTGACCCGACTTGGCCAGTTCCGTGAGCTTAATAATCGCGGGCTTTTCCTTCGCGACAGTGTTGTGGCAGCTCATGCAGGTCGCTACCACGGGGAACGTCATCTGAGCGCCGGGGTCGGGATTGGTGTGGCACATGCGGCATTGCAATCCGCGCGAGATATGGGTTTTGTGGCTGTAGGGAAGCGGCTGCGCCGGGGCCGCGCTACCGGCAATATTATCGGGAACTTCCTGTTTCGCGGCTTGCTGCGCATTCCCATAGATCGCCAGCATAAGCAACGCCGTTGAAGCTAAAGTCGTGCGCACAAACGTAGACTCACTCACCAGGACATCCTCCGTTACGACTTCTTGCCGACCACCGCTTCGATGCTGGTGCCCAGGTCTTTGAGCAACGCGCTGGCCGTGTTGCGGCCCGGCATTCCGGTGATGGATCCGCCGGGAGATGTGCAGGCTCCAGTCTGATAGAGGCCGGGAATGGGCATTTTGGGGGACGCAAACTGAGGAATGCGGCGGTCGCCGTGGTGCGCGCTGCCGCGCCACATGGCGGGATTCATGCGCTCAATGTCGAGCGGGCTTTCCAGGAACTTCGCGAGCACCTTGTCGGGAGTCAGATTGGGGGCTGCACGCCGCAAGCGGGCGAATACCTTTTCCGCGACTTGGTCCTTGATGTTGTCCCAGTGCTTGGGGCCTTCCTTGAGGCCGTAGGGAAGCGTGCCTTCGATCTTCACGGTATGGTGTCCGGCCGGAGCCCGCGTAGAGTCGCTGACGGACGGGCTCACGATCTGCAACGGGATGTCGTCGGTCCACACCTCGCCGCGTGCGTTGTAGGAGTTCAGAAGCAGGAGGCTCTCGGGATGCTCCAGCAGCGATGCTTCGGTGCTGGAGAGGGCGCCACCGCCCGCCAGCGGGTATTTGGGCGCCTCGGAGGTCGCGTAGTGGAAGGAAAACATCGCGTGTTCCGCTTGAAATGTCTCTAGATTGCGGTGGAATTCTTCGCCCCACAGTTCGCGCGGCGCCATGTTGACGATGTGCTTCAAGTGAATGGTGGAGATCACGGCCTTCTCGGCCCGGTACTGCTTGCCGTCCACGCATTCGACGCCTACGCATTTCCCGCTTTCAACGATCAGCCTGGCAACTGGCTTATTGGTCATGACGACGCCGTTGTGAGCTTCGAGAAAACGCCCCAGCGCGACGCTCAACATGCCGGATCCACCCTTGGCGATGGGACGGCCGTTGAGTACCTGGGTCATCAGGGAGAAGGCCTGGCCTCCAGTGCCGAAATCCCCGCCGGCAACTCCGCCGAAGTGGCCGCAGCCGAGCGAAGCCGCGCGCATCTGGCGGCTTTCAAAGAGTACGCAGACGGCGTCGTAGCCGGACATGGCATTGAGGCGCTGCCAGAAGGGGGCGCGAGCGCCGTCACTGTTCCTGAACTCCGGCAGCAGACGGCGGAAGGTCGCAGCGTCCTTCTTGGAGATTTTTGCGATCGAATCACAAGTACGATCGAGATCGCGCCAAACAGAAATTGAGGTCCCGTCGAGGAACGGAATATGCATGACCAGCTCGGGGTCGATGTATTCGAGGCCGTAGTCGCCCAGATTGAGTTCATGGTTGCGCAGCAGCGGATTATTTTGAATGCCGCCGTGAACCGAGGAACACAGATCCTCTTTGAACCCCGGCAGACAGACTTCAGCGGTCTTGCAGCCGCCGCCGATGGTGGGCCGGCCTTCCAGCACCAATACTCTGTAACCGGCCTTCGCCAGGTACGCTGAACAGACCAGGCTGTTGTGTCCGGCACCGGCCACGACGAAGTCGAAGCGCTCCGTGGGTGTGCTTTGCTGCGCCGCGCCCCGCTGGGCCAAGGCGAGAGGCGCAAGCGTAGCCGCTCCTATAAATCCGCGCCGTGAAACCTCGTCCATGTTAACCGCCGCCTCCCACCTGAAGATATTTGCTGTGAACGATAGTCTTGGGATCTACATCCTTGCCGACCACGACTCCGTAGAACGGGTTCATCATTTCTTCCCACGTCATGGTTCCGTAGTATACCGTTTTGTTCGGATTCGGATTGAACTTGTTGTTGACGGAGTTGTCGAAATGGGCGTCGACGTGGAGGACGGTTCCCTTGGGCACCTTGATCGAGGTGTTGTAGCCGAGCTGCCAGTTGAAGTCGTAATGGGGGACGCTCAGGATGGTTTTCTTGGTTCCGTCGGGGTACTCCAGAATGTACGTCATGTCCTTGCCGCGGAAGTGCATGTGCGGCATCAGGTACACCAGTTCGGCGTCCTGCAGGAAGGTGACCTCGGCCGGCGGACTCAGCCAGTTGGGATCGTTGGGCGGAATCGCGAAGCGCTTGGGATCGGTGGGAGAAGTGGTTAGGAACGAGACATAGCGTCGTTCCGGGGGTTGATCGAGAACCGTGAAGCCCACTTTCACGTGATCGGTGACGGCGGCGCCGTTGGGCGTGTAGTGCAGGCCGAACGTGATGTCAGACCCAGCGGGGATCAGTTTGGCGGCGTTGATCGAGCGATAGTCGGCGGCGAAGTTGCCGGGCAGGTAGCAGTCTTCCGCGCCTCCGGGAGCTTGCGAGCCTGCGGCTTGGCGCAAACCGCGAGGGCCGCCCGCGGTGGGCGTCGGATTGCCATCGCTGCTGCGAGGTGTTCCGCTGCCCAGGAAAGTCGGACCCTTGTCGGGGAGCGCGGAGCCTTCATCGTCGCGCTCCTTGTCGGCCCAGTAGGCCACTCCATATTTGTAATTCGGATTGTGCGGGATGTAGCTGATGCAGATGTGATGCGTGACGCCGGGGAACTCGGGTTTAATCTGCACCGATGTCACCCAAGTGTCTTTCGTGAAACCCGTGGGCATGATCACGGTGCTCCATTCGATGACGTTGTTTTTCGGATGTGCGGGGACGTCGGTGACGGGTCCATCGACGATGATGTCCGGCTTGATGGCCCAACCTTCCGGCCACACGACGGCGACGGGTGCATCCTTGACGTCGCCCTCCGGGGCGCCGGCGTCGGCCCACTGCGCGATGGTATCGATGTCGTTTTGCTTGAGCGAGCGGTCATTCAGATATGGGCCATGCTGGGGATCAGCGAACCACGGTGGCATCTTGCGCGAAACCACGGCGGCCTTCATCGCCTTGGCCCAGGGGCGGACGTTTTGATAGGTCAGGAACGACATCGGCGCGACTTGCCCGGGGCGGTGGCAGGTCTGGCAATTGCGCTGCAGAATGGGCTCGACGTCTTTGTGAAACGTGACGGGGGCGTCGGCGGCATGGGTCACGGTCGCGGCCATCAAGAGACACAAGCCAACACTGAATGAGCGGACACACATGGTACGCCTCCCGGTCCGGGTGCTTTCCAGACCTTTGATTTTCCTCCCAAAACATGCCGGGCGCAAGCGGTCGCTGGCTATCGTTCTCCGCCTGACGCAACTTTGGCGCGGTCGGGATGGAGCGTCACCTTCTGCACTCGCCAGTTATTCATGTCGGCGATGAAGAGGGTGTTCTCGGCGGGACAGGCCATGCCGTGGATCCAACTGAACTGGCCGACGTCGTGGCCGGATTCGCCGAACATACCCAGAATCTTGCCGTCGAGAGTCAGCTTGTAGACGCGGCCGGGTTCGTTGTCGGAAGTGTAGAGGTATTGGGTGGGGCCTTGCGTGATGCAGATGGTCCAGGGAGCAGTTTCGTCGGGCGGATTCGCCGGCATGTTGCCCAGTACGGGATGGCGCTTCTTGTCGTAGGGCACGTTCAGGAAAATGAAGCGCTGGAAATTTCCGTCGCGGTCGAAGACCTGGATGCGGCGGTTGCCCCGGTCGGCGACGTAGACGTTGTTCTGGCGGTCGATGCCAATATTATGGGGAGTGTTGAACATACCGGGGTTTTCGTTGGCGTGGACTCCGCCTGTGCCGCGTTCGCCCCAGGACTTGATCCAGTTGCCGTGCTTGTCGAACTTGGCGACGCGTGAGTTGATGTAGCCGTCGCTAATATAGATGTTGTCGTCGGAGTCGAAGGCGACATCGGTGGGGGCACGGAAGTTGCCGTCTATGTGCGGAAGCGCGGGGAACACGGACGTAGCTGCCCCGCCGCGGCCGATGCCGTTGCCTTTATAGTAATCGGGCTCGTCTGGGCCTTCCGGGCGGCGGCCGAGATTCAGCGTCACCATGCCGGCCGGGTTGAAGCGCATGGCCGCGTGAGTGCCTTTGTCGACCACCCACAGGTTGTCGTATTTATCGAAGCGGACGCCGTGCGCGTAGCCCAGTCCGTACACGCCTTTGCCGAGTTCGCGGGTGAGTTTGCCGGTGGAGTCGAACTCCAGAAGCTGCGTGGTGGCGTTTCCGTAGAGCGGGCCGGAGGTGGCGCTGCCGGGGTGATTCAGCACCACAATTGTGCCCTTGGAATTCACGGCGACGCCTAGCACTTCGCCCAGATTCAACTGGTAATTGAGCTTGAGAAAGTTGGGGTCGGGATCGAAGGGAATCGTGGGTGCAGCAGTTTGGGCGACTGCGGGGAGTGCCAATAACAGGAGTGTTGCGTAGCGCATGTGGAAAATCCTTTCTACTTGGGAGCAGCGGCTGACATTTCGTTGCGGATGACTTTTCCGCCTTTCATTACGAACTTCACGCGCTGGAGTTCGGTGATGTCGGCGAGAGGGTCGCCCGAGACCGCGACTAGGTCCGCGTATTTTCCTTTTTCGAGGGAGCCGATTTGGTCCTGCCACCCCAGCGCTTCAGCGTTGACGATGGTTCCGGATTGGATCGCTCGCGCGGGAGTCATGTTGGCGAGTTTCACCAGCGCTTCGAATTCGAGGGCCTGGGTTCCGTGGGCGAAGGTGGAGCCGTCGGCTCCGCTGCCTACCATTACTTTGATGCCTTTAGTGGAGGCGGCCATGGTGGCGGCTTTTGTGAAAATCGGGATGATGCGATACTTGCCGCCTGTGTTCTTTTTGTCGTTGTCGTCCATGTAGGGCTCGGTGTAGCGGACGATGGTGGGGTCGTAGAAGAGGCCTTTGGCGATCATCATATTGACTTGCTCCTGATCGAGGCCGAAGCCGTGCTCGATGGTGTCGCAGCCGGCGATGATGGCGTTCTTCTGGCCTTCGCCGCCGTAGACGTGGCAGCCGGTCTTCTTGCCTAAGCGGTGGGTTTCGTCGATGAGGGCTTGTACTACAGGCAGGGGATACGTGACCTCGTAGAGATCTTTGCCGGCGGCGTTGAAGGAGTAAGCGCCAGCTGGATACAGCTTGATCCAATCCGCGCCGTGGGCGATTTCTTCACGCACGGCGGCGCGTGCTTCTTCGACCGTGTGAACCGCGATGGGGTTGAGCGGGTTCACGGGAACGGCGGGGTCCAAAGGGGCGGCGCTCCACACGATCCCGCGCGTCGATACCTGATAGCGGGGGCCGTCGAGGCGTCCTTGATTGATGGCATCGCGGACGGCGACGTCGCCGTAGCCGTTGCCGTGCGAGGTCATGTCGCGGGCCGCGGTGAAGCCTGCGCGCAGGTTGTTTTGCACGTTCTGGACGGCGATCAGCATGTAATCTTCGGTGGTCCCGTTGGGCTTGCGCTGGTTGAACATGTGGGTGTGGGCGTCAATCAAGCCGGGGAGCACGGTGGCTTGGTTGAAGTCGATCACTTCGGAGCCGGCGGGGATTTTGACTTGGGATGCGGGGCCTACTTCGGTGATGCGGTCACCGGTGATGAGCACCACTTGTTTCGTCAACATCTGGCCGGTTTTGCTGTCGAACAAGCGGCCGGCACGCACGGCGATCGAGCGGGGTGCGGGAGCGCATTTATAGATGCCGCCGTCGGAACCGACGCAGGGCGTGGGACCCGCGCCGCGCCACGGGGCCGGAGGAGCTTGGGGCTGCGCCCACAGTGCGGCTGCACCTAATAAGATTCCTAAAACCAATTTCATCGCTTGACCTCCTCTAGTGCCCGCACGAAGGCGGCGGCTTTGTGGCTGCTCTCTATAAACTCAGCATGGGGATCGGAGTCAGCCGTGATGCCGCACCCGGCATAGTATCGCACTTGGCCGTCGGACGTGAAAGCGGTGCGGATGGCGACGGATAGCTCCATGTTTCCGTCCATTGAAATCCAACCGATGGCGCCCATGCAGGGGCCGCGCAGTTGGCGTTCTTCGCGCATGGCGGCGCGGATGGCTTCTATCTTGGGGGCGCCAGTGATGGACGCGGCTGGAAAGGCGGCTCGCAGTAGATCGACCAATCCCTCGCGAAGGCGGCCTTTTACAGTCGAATACAAATGATGCACGGTGGGGAGGGTCATGAGCGCGGCGTGCTGAGTTACTTCCACTGAACCGGTTTCGCACACTCTGCCAAGATCGTTTCGGACTACGTCGACGATCATGTCGAGTTCGGCGCGATCTTTTTCGCTAGTGAGGAGGTCTGCTGAGAGGGCTTGGTCTTGGGAGGCGTCGTGAGCACGCGGGCGGGTGCCTTTGATGGGCGAGGATTCCACGATTCCGTCTGTGACCTTCAGGAACAGTTCAGGACTTATGGAGAGGATGGCGCGCTGGTCGTCGATTTGGATGTAGGACTCGTATTGCGCTGGACTGATGGTGCGCATGCGTTGGTACAGGTTCCAGGCCATGGCTGGGTCGAAGTCGGCTTCGAGGCGGCGGCAGAGATTGGTTTGAAAGATATCGCCGGCGCGAATGGTGGCGACGATTCGCTCGACGGATGCCTCGAACGATGCGCGGTCGGGGCGGCTGCGGAGCGCCGGTGGAGTTCGCCAGGCGGTAGTGATCGAATGGCGCCATTGATCGTTGTCCAAGGTCAAGGCGGAATCGTAAAGGGCGAAGTAGAACTGCGGGAAAGAGAAATCCGGCGGGGGGATGGGGCCGAGGTCTTCGATTTCGGTGGCTAGGTCGTAGGAGAGGAATCCGGCGAGGATGGCTTCTGAAGGTCCGCGCCAGGCTTCTAGCATGGCTTCTAGTACATCGAAGGCGGGGGCGGGAACTTCGACGGTGCCCGCGGGGGCGGTGATTACGGCAGATCCGTTGGAGTAAGTTATGGTCGCTAAGGGATTGTGCAGCAGGAGGGGCTTTGTGCCGGTCACGGATGCGAAACCTGGTCCAACTTGCCCGATGCTCGCCGTGCCGCGGACGTTCGGAGCGGGTAGTATAGAATGCAGTTTTGCTACGAGTACGCGCAAACGCTCCGGAGGGGTGCGATCAGACCACATGCAGAAAATTTTTGAAGATGCGCGCGCCGTGCTCGGTCAAGAACGATTCGGGATGGAACAGTACGCCTTCTACGGCGCGCTCCGGCAGGCGGACGCCCATGATGTGGCCGTCTTCGCTCCAGGCGGAGACTTGAAGTTCGCTAGAGACGGTGGCTGGGTCTAAAACCAAAGAATGATAGCGGCCGCCTAGAAAGGGATTTGGCAATCCGTGGAGGAGGCCTTTGTTATCGTGACGGATTGGTGATGCTTTTCCGTGAACCGGGTGGCCGGACGGGCGGACGTCTGCGCCCGACATCTTCGCGATGAGTTGCATGCCTAGACAGACTCCTAGGATAGGTACGCGGCCGGAGAATGATTTCACGACCTGGGGGCAGACGCCGGTTTGATCCGGTCCAAACGGTCCGGGGGAGATCACGATGCGGTCAGGCGCGAGCGCTTCCACTTCGGCTAACGTGATGCGGTCTGAGCGGTGGACGACGCAACTTCCGCCGGCGGCTTCCAAAGCTTGCACCAGATTCCAGGTAAAGGAGTCGTAGTTGTCGAGGACTAAAACTTTCAATGCGAAGCGGTGCGCCAACCTTTAGCGTACTCTTCGCGGGCGACCTTGGAATACGGCACGGGGCTGACGATGGCGCGGATCTGGGCTTGTTTGTGTCGCTCCACGGTGGTTTTCTTCGATCCGCCGTCTTCTTCGCCCCAGTAGAGCGTGACTTCGTTGCCGATGGCGACGTCGGGATCGACCACGCCTAGCGACAGCATGGAGCTCTCATTGTAGCTGTAGCCGCTGAACATTGAAATGCCGACGGTCTTGCCGCCGTTCATCACTTTGTCGTAGGACGCCGATGCGTAGTTGGACAAAGGCAGGTCGATGTACTTGTACTTCGGGCCTGAGTCGAGCTGGGAGCGGAATACTTTGCCGACGTCGTCGGCGTTCCAGGCGAAGGTTACTTTACGGCGCTGCGGCTTGTCGGCGATTTTCTCGAGCGCTTCGCGGCCGATGAAGTCGTGGTCGAATTTGACGAAGGGACCGTAGCCCAGTTCGTAGGGCGTCAGATAGTAGTCCTCGATATTATTCGAATAGAGACTGCCGCCTAGCGAGCCGGTGCCCTCGTAACCTGTTGCGGGCAGCCACTGGCGGTAGGCTTTCATCTTTTCATCCGTGTAGACGGCGGGGAGCGGCGACGGAATCCAGCCGGACTCGAGAGTGTTGGTGGCGTAGGCGCGGCTGCCCACCTGATGCAGCCCAAAATCTTTGCCGGCTTCGACGATCGCGGCGCGGATTTCTTCACCTTCGGCGTAGGGCCCAAAGACTTCTAAGCCAGGAGCGCCGGCCATGCCATGACGCAGCGCGCAGACTTTGCGTCCGGCGATGGTGATGTAATCCATGTTGAAGAACTTGATGTCGGGG
>FTGN01001009.1_pt1 | contig 12123 bp, 10 predicted proteins | sample 1640711 | NCBI WGS metagenome assembly FTGN01 (sample SAMEA3914789, study PRJEB12502) | metagenome | biome: forest; material: soil | place: Canada | collected 2011-07-03 | depth 0.3 m | reverse complement strand
GATCTACATGCTCCCAAGATTCCGTACCGCGAAACCGTGCGCGGACGGGCCGACGTACAGGGGCGCCATAAGAAGCAAACCGGCGGACACGGGCAATTTGGCGATTGCTGGATTCGCATCGAGCCGCTGCCGCGCGGCGGCAAATTCGAATTCGCCAACGAGGTGTTCGGCGGCGCGATTCCGCGGAACTTTATTCCGGCGATTGAAAAGGGAATCGTCGAGACTGCTGAGAAGGGTTATTTGGCCGGATATCCGGTGGTGGATTTCAAGGTGGTGGTATACGACGGCTCGTATCATGATGTCGATTCGTCGGAAATGTCATTCAAACTGGCTGCCCGCAAGGCTTTCAAGGCGGCGATGGAGCAGGCCAAGCCCGCTCTACTGGAACCGGTGATGAACGTGGAAGTGCAGGCGCCAGTGGAATTCGCCGGCGACTTGATGGGCGATATGAACGGCCGCCGCGGACGCATTTCAGGCATGGATACCAAGGGCGGGACGCAGATCATCAAGGCGCATGTGCCCATGTCGGAGATGCTCAACTATCAAAACGATCTGATTTCCATGACGCAGGGCCGCGCGACGTTCCACATGGAATTCGACCACTACGATTTCGTACCGGGACCGCAGGCGGAGAAGATTGTCGCTGCCGCTAAGGCCGCGAAGACGGGCGAAGAGGAAGAAGAAGAGTAACCCGCGCTACCGCATTGCGGGCCACTCTTCGATCTTGACTCGCGCGAAGAGGGTTGCACCGCCCTTGCCGTCGGGGCCAAACACTAGCGCCTCGCCATCCGCCACTCCCGCTGCTAGTTGGGGAAAGGCGCCGGTCAAATTCGGAAAGTGGGTCACGATGATCGTGTTGGTGCCTGTGGGAAACTGCGTGACTCGCTTCTGCAGCCAAGTAGCTTGGGCTTGCGTGCCGCCTTGCATGCTCTGGCCGTTGTCGCCCAATTCGGCGAAGGGCTTTGGGTCGCCTAGCTTCGCGTAGCGAACGGTTTCGAGGGCCCTGTAGGTGGGGCTGGTGAGCACCTCGCCGATGGGAATCTTCAGGTCGCGGAGCGCCTTGCCCATGGCGGTCGCGCTGGCGCGGCCTTCCGCATCGAGTTGCCGTTCGCGATTGACGTTGTCGGCGTTAGCGGTTTGCTTGTCGGGGGCTTCGCGCGGTGAACTGGCGTGTCGCATGACGATGACGTAGCCGCCTTGCTGCAGGGATTTCAGGGTTTGCGCGTCTACGGCGCCTGTCAGCAATATCGTTGCCGCGAGGAAAGCTTTCATGCGACCTATTGTATATTCTTGAGCGCCTCGCGTTTGCTGAGCGCACTCAGGCGGTTTGCGTTTACGCGGATATAGCGGCGGACTTCACGCGGGTCCGTCCAGGCATACTGGCGGAGGGCCCAGCCGATGGCCTTCTGCAGGAAGAATTCTTTCGATCCCAGCGACGGCTCGATGACGGCGTACAGCAGATCCAGGCCGGTTTCGCTTTTGAAGGAGAGCTGGCAAAGGATGGCGCTGCGCCGCTTCCATAGGTCCCGGCTGCGGCTCCACTGCAGCATCTTCCGGCGCATGGGCGCTGGATAGCGGCGCAGCAGCGGACCTAGACGGGCGGAGGCGATTGCGTCGACGTAATCCCACCATGCGCCGGTCACGATCATCTCTTCGTACATGGGGAGCGTGTCAAGCGTCTGCCAGTCGCGATAATACTTGAAGCCGGTCAGTTCGATCGCGGCGTAGCGTTCCTCGCGATACTTGGCGGCGCGCCAGATTTTAAGGCATGCAGCGCGCCATTCCGCGGTGCTCTGCGGGCGGTGCGCGGCGAAAAGACGACGGGTGATGGCACGCTGCGCCGCCGTCTGCACTCCCCAATACGGCATCGCGGATTTCATGTAGGCCTGCATCGCCGCGGTCTTCTTGGGATCGCCGGCACGCGACAACTCGGTGCGCAGTAGCGCCAACAAATCTGCTTTAGCCACGCTCGGCCAACCGTTCGAGTGCTTCGCCCGTCAAGCGAAACGTGCGCCAGTCTTCTAACGTAACCGCGCCCAGGCGGCGATAGAAATCGATGGACGGCTGGTTCCACGTCAGGACGGACCATTCCATGCGTCCGCAGTCCTCGTCCTTTGCGATACTCGCCAAGCGCTGCAAGAGAGCCTTGCCGATGCCCTGCCCGCGATGTTCGGGCTCGACAAAAAGATCTTCCAGATAGATGCCGCGCCTGCCGAGGAACGTCGAGAAATTGTAGAAGTACAGTGCGAACCCCACCGGCGCGTCACCGCTGAACGCCATCAGAGCAGCCGCATTGCGCTGCGGGCCGAATAGGGCTTTGAAAAAATCGTTCTCACTTGAAACCATGGCGTGCGCCAGCTTTTCGTACTCCGCCAGATGCCGCACCAGGCGCACGATCGCAGGAATGTCCCGCTCGGTGGCGCGCTCGATTCTTAAAGCCATGTTTTGATTGTTCCATCTTCGTTCCCATGCTGGGCGGGCCTCCTGTACAGTGGTACTTTGGCATTTCGGAGGTACTATGCATCCCAGAACTTCATACGCTCTCTTCTCAATCCTTCTTTTACTGATCAATTTCACGGGAATTCCGGCGTGGGCGCAAAATCCCGCCGGCCTGCAGATTGTGATTGTCGAAGGTGAAGGCGCTATTAATAACGTCAAGCAACGCGTGAATCGCGAGCCTATTGTGCAAGTGGAAGACGAGAATCACAAGCCTATCGCCGGGGCCGCTGTCATCTTCTTTCTGCCGAACGACGGACCGGGCGGGACGTTCGCGAACGGCAGTATGACGTTCACCACTACTACCAACTCCCAAGGTCAAGCCGTGGCGCGCGGCATTCGCTTCAATAATCAGGCGGGGTCGATGCAGATCCGCGTGTCTGCTTCCTTCGCGGGCCAAACGGCCAGCGCGATTATCAGTCAGACGAATGTGCTGGGTGTCGCGGCGAGTGGCGCGGGGGTGGGCGGCATGAGTCTGGGTGTAAAGCTATTGATCATCGGCGCGGTGGTGGGCGGAGGCATCGCGGCTGGCGTGGTGATCGCGAACCGCGGCGGGAATTCCACTCCTGCCAATCCCACAACCGTCATGATTACTCCGGGAACCGTCACCGTGGGAGGTCCACAGTAATGTTGCCGACGAATCTGCTTCGCATTTTGATGACCGGTGCGTTAACCGTGGGCGCGTCGGCGCAAGTGCGCGGGCCCGTCATGGGATATCTTCCAGACAACGGGGCACTGCTGACGCTTCACGGGATTCCAGCTTCTGGATGGGTAGGGGACGCGGTCACGCCCGACCGGACCCTGTCGCACATCGCGATGTCTCCGGATCAAAGCCGGGCGCTGGCCATCGCCGCCGATACCGGCGCGCTGATGTTGCTCACGCCTGCTTCGGGCGTTGCCGTTCGCGTCAACGGAGCGGCATCCGGAGCGGATCGCATTGTGTTCAGTCCCAGCGGAACGGCCGCGGCGCTGTGGTTTTCAACGGCCAGCCGCCTGCAAGTCGTAAGTGGATTGGCGGCGACGCCGGCGGTTCGCAACCTCGATGCATCCTTCCTGGGCGGGGATCCCGCGGGCTTGGCCGTGAGCGACGACGGCCAGTGGGTGGCGGGCGCGTGGTCCAGCAGCGTTTACGCTTTTGGACCCTATGGGAGTCCGTCAGCGCTGCCGGTACCAGGTCCGGCCGAGGCACTGTGCTTCTTCCATGGGCGCGCGGACGTGGCAGTGATCACGGCCTCTCAAGTAGTGATCGTTTCCGATATCGGCGGCGCGGTCGTGCCGAACGTGATTTATAGCAAGCCGAACGATCCGCCGGGAACGGCGCCTGTCCAAGTGGCTGCGGGTTTCGCGGTATCGTTCGATAACCGCTATCTGGCGATTGCCGGAAATCTCGGTGCGCTGGCAACCTTTGACCTGACCGCCGGCACTAGCGTCGGGGGCAACTGCAACTGTTCGCCGAGCGGACTAGATGGAATGGGCGGCTCGCTGTTCCGCTTGACGGGTGTGAACGATGGCGCGCTCAAAGTGTTCGACGCGTCGACCAACGATGTTTGGTTCGTGCCTATCGCGGCTCCCGTCACCGCGAGCACGAACGCGGGAGGCCAACAATGAGGGCCCGCCGTGTTCTGCTCCTGGCCTTCTTGCTGATCGTCGCGGCGGTTGGGCTCTGGGCTCAACCAGGGCCTTTCACGATCATACCCACGTCACTGCCTGTCGGAGGCGGGACGTTCGTTGTGGGGCAAACGATTCCGTTGCAGCAACTCGGGCCCAATCCTCAGCTCGACCAGGCCTTCGCCTGGGCGGTGAGCGGCGGGAACTTGCCTCCCGGTCTCAACTTGGACCAAGTTGCGGGCACCATAACCGGAATACCGACGGTGGCAGGAGCCTACACGTTCACAATTCTTGCCCAGGAGATCGGGACCAACTTCGTTGCGTTCCAGCAGTACACTCTGTACATTTCGTTAGGAACGCTAAGCCTCGCTCCGCTCAGTCCTCCGCAAGCGGCGGTTGGCGCCCCCTACACGGGATCCCCGTTCCGAGCCGTGGCCGGCGTTCCAGGCTATACCTGGTCGCTGCAAAACGGGCCGAGCGTCGACGGGCTGTCGATCAACTCGAGCTCCGGGCAACTGTCGGGTACCCCTGTGGTGGGAGGGACTTTGATCATCGCGGTTGTGCTTACGGACGCCTCCGGCGCGCAAGCCTCCGCGAACTTCAACCTGAATGTTCTGGGCATCAGCGCGCGTCCGCTGCCGGGTGGGACGGTGGGGACCGCCTATTCACAGACCCTCGCTGCCGCCGGCTCGACGGGCACTTTGAGTTGGTCACTGACAGGTAGCAACCTTGCACCGCCGGGACTTACCCTCAGTTCGCAAGGACAAATCACGGGCACGCCCACTGCCAATGGAACGTTTCCCTTCGTGGTTCAGGTGACGGATTCGGCAACCGGACTCAGCGCGGTTCAAGCTCTCAGCATCACCGTCGCTGCCCCCACGACCATCGGTCCGGCAACGCTGCCGAACGGCGTAGTCAACGTTCCTTACACCGCGACGACTTTGACGGTTCAGGGGGTCACGATTTCCAATTGGGCGGTGACGGTTGGAACACTTCCGGCCGGCTTGAATTTGAACGCCGTGACGGGTGTCATCAGCGGGACACCGACTGCGGCGGGAAATTCGACGTTCACAATTTCGGCGACTCCGGCGTCGCTGGTCGCGGCGTTGCCCCCGGTGGTACAGGCATTCACGATCGTAGGGAGCGCGGCGCCTACGGTTACGATTACAGGGCTGCCGACGGTCGGCGTGGCCGCAACGCAATCTACCGCTGCCGTAACACTGAATGGCACTTACCCCCTGAACATCACCGGTAACCTAACGCTGACCTTCTCGCCTACGCCTGGAGTCTCGCAGATCTACGACGAGAAATTCGGCACAGGCAATGGAACTGTGGCTCCGTTCACGATTCCCGCGAACAGCACGCAGGGTTTATTCGGCACCGCCACCAGCGTGCCCCTCATCGTAGGCACCGTGGCCGGGACCATCACCGTTACGGCAACCGCTACAGACTCCGCCGGCAATGCGCTCGCGACGCCGACGCTGCCACCAATCACTGTTACTCCCACGGCGCCAGTGATCACCAAGAGCTCTTTCAATACAGCCGGTGGCGCATTCAGTATTTCTGTGACTGGCTATTCCCCAACGCGAGATATGAGCACCGTGCTATTTCATTTCACACCCACAACGAGTGGGCCGTTGACCACGACGGACTTCACTTTGCCGCTCACCGCTCCTTTTACGACCTGGTACAACAGTTCCACGTCGACTGCCTTCGGAAGCCAGTTCACGATGACGGTGCCGTTTACATTCACCGGGCCGCCGGGAACCACATTCCCCTGCATCGGGGTGGCTGTGACACTCACGAATTCAAAGGGTGCGTCGACCCCTTCTAGCATCACCTGTCAGGCAGTCATCCCGGTCCCGTAAAAGCTGAGCGAGTTGTCGGCTTGCTTCAGGAGGCGCGTGCGGTGGAGTGCCCCGTAGCTCGCCGCAAGCTGCAGGCGCGAGGGATGCTGCGCGATGACGAGCGCGGGAGGGTTCTCTCCCAGTAATTCGAGCGCGGCGGTGTACTCGTTTTCGAGGGCGTAGGGCGGGTCCAGGAACACGATATCCGCTGCGATTTGCGGAATCATGGCGGTGGTGCGGCCTTGGCGCACCTCGGCGCGGGCTTCGATTTCGAGCGATCGCAGATTTTCGCGGATGGCCCGCACGGCGGCGAACTTTTGCTCGACGAAGATGGCTTTCGCGGCGCCGCGGCTGAGGGCTTCGATGCCTACGGCGCCGGTGCCGGCGTACAAATCGGCGAAAACAACGCCATCGATGCGCGGGGCTAGAACATTGAAGAGCGCTTCGCGCAGGCGGTCCGGCGTCGGCCGCACATCCATGCCGGGAAGGCTCTTGAGCGTGCGGCGGCGGAACTCTCCTCCGATGACTCGCACGTCAGCCCACCTGCACCAATCCGTAGCGGCGCTGCCAGTGATCGCGAATGAAGGTCACGGCGCGGCGGAGGTCTTGCTCGGTAGGAGGGTGCGCCACGAACGCGGCGGCTTCATTGCGCGCGACTTCGAGGACGTCGGCGTCGCGTACGATGCTGCCGATTTGCAGCGACGGCAAACCCGACTGGCGCGTGCCGAAGAATTCGCCGGGGCCGCGCAGCTTCATGTCCATCTCGGCGATGTAGAAGCCGTCTCCGGATTCGACTAACGTACGCACGCGCTCGCGGGCGAGTTCGCTCATCTTGGTTGTCACCAAGATGCAATAACTCTGCTCGGCGCCGCGTCCGACGCGGCCGCGCAACTGATGCATTTGGGCGAGACCGAAACGCTCAGCTTGCTCGATCACCATCACCGAGGCGTTGGGGACGTCAACGCCCACTTCGATTACTGTAGTGGATACGAGAATCTTGGTTTCGCCGCTTTGGAACTTTTCCATCGCCGCTTCTTTGTCGGCGGTGGGCATACGTCCGTGCAGCAGGCCTACGGAGAGCGTGGGAAATACCAGTTCGGACAGATGCTGATGCATCTTTTGGGCCGCCTTCATGGCTTGCGTTTCGGATTCTTCAATTACCGGATACACCACGTACGCTTGGCGTCCCAAGACGATTTGCTGCTTTAAAAAACTGTAAACTTGCTCGACTTTGTCTTCAGTGACGTGACTGGTGACGATGGGCTTGCGCCCAGGCGGGAGTTCGTCGATCACGCTTACGTCGAGATCGCCGTAAATGGTCAGCGCCAGGGTGCGCGGGATGGGTGTCGCTGTCATCACCAGAACATCCGGAGGAGTGCCTTTGTCAGTTCCCTTCTCCAGCAAAGCCTGGCGCTGCTCTACTCCGAAGCGATGTTGCTCGTCGACGATCGCCAAGCCTAGGCGCTTGAACTCTACGTCGGTTTCGAGCAATGCGTGCGTGCCTACGACTACATGCGCCAAGCCGGCGGCGGCTAACTTTTTCAGTTGCACTTTATCGCGCGCGGTCGTGGAGCCGGTAACGAGAATGGTGACGTATTCGAGCTTCTGGAACAGCTTTTTGAAATAGAAGAAGTGCTGGGTGGCGAGGATTTCCGTCGGGGCCAGCACTACCACTTGATAGCCGTTCTCGATAGCGATGATGGCGGCTTCGGCGGCGACTAGCGTCTTGCCGCTCCCGACGTCGCCTTGCAGCAGGCGGTACATGGGATGCGGCTCCGCCATATCGTGCGCGATCTCGGCGAGTACCCGCTTTTGTGCGCCAGTGGGGCGGAACGGCAGCATGGCTTTGACGCGGTCGCGCGCGCGGTCGGTCAAGGCGAACTGGATTCCGGGCTGCATGCGCGCTTTGGCATGCTTTAATTCCATGCCGCATTCGAGCCAGAAAAATTCTTCGAAGATCAGACGGTATTGCGAGGGCGAACGGAACGCATTGAGTACCCGCAGATCGGATTCGGGCGGCGGAAAGTGCAGCTCGCGGATGGCTTTCCAACGGTCTGGCAGCTTCAGGCGCGCGCGGATGTGTTCCGGCAAGGGATCGTCCGCTGATGGCGCGACACTTTCGAGAATTCGATGGACCAGCGTGCGCAGGGCGCGCGTCGTCACTTTCCCGGCGGCTTCGTACACGGGCACGATGCGGCCGGTGTGCAGCGAGGCGTCGCCGTCTTCATCCTCCGCCAGGATTTCGTATTCGGGATGCATCATTGCCAGGTTGCCGGTGTAAGTATCGAACTCGACCTTGCCGTAGAGGGCGACCTTCTGGCCGGGGGCGAGCACGTCGGCGAGGTACGCGCCGTGGAACCACTTGGCGCCCAGGACTCCGCGCGAGGCGTCGGTGAAGGTGGCTTGGAACAATCCTAGATTGCGGCGCTGAAAGCCCGACACTTTGGTGGTGCGGACCTCGGCTAGAACTGTCGCCATTTCGCCGGGCGCTAGATCGGCTAGAGATTTGACGTTGCTGCGATCTTCGTAGCGGAAGGGAGCGTAGGTTAAGAGGTCTTCGACGATTTTCAAACCCTTGGCTTCGAGCATGGCGGCGCGGGCGGGGCCGACGCCTTTTAGATACATGAGTGGAGTGGAGAGATCCAATGCTAGAAGAGACTACTCGTAGTGTACAATGCGATTTCATGTCTCAATTGCTCGAAGGGAAGACTGCGCTCGTGCTGGGCGTGGCGAATCGCTGGAGTCTGGCTTACGCGATCGCGCAAGCGTTCCGGCGCGAGGGCGCGCGGCTGCTGCTGACCTATCAGGGCGAGCGGCTGCAGAAGACGGTGGAGGATTTGGGGACGGCGCTGGGGGCGGAGCGGATCTTCGAGTGCGACGTCACAAAGGATGAGGATCTGGCTAAGCTTGCGGGTGCCGAGGAAAAGCTGGATGCCGTGGTGCATAGCATCGCGTTCGCGAATCAGGCGGACCTCACGCGGCCGTTCGTCGAAACTTCGCGCGATGGCTATTTGCTGGCTCAGAACGTGAGTGCTTATTCGATGGTTGCGGTGGCGCGGGCTACGGCTCCGCTGATGACGAGCGGCGGGGCGATATTGACGCTCACCTATTTGGGCTCGACGCGCGTGGTCACTAACTACAACGTGATGGGCGTCGCGAAGGCGGCGCTCGAGGCCTCGGTGCGCTATCTCGCAGCCGATCTTGGCCCGCAGAATATTCGCGTGAACGCGATCTCGGCGGGGCCGGTGAAAACCGCGGCGGCCCGCGGCATCAAGGATTTCTCTAAAGTGCTGGAAGCGGTGGAGGCTCACGCTCCACTGCGCCGCAATGTGACGCCGAGCGAAGTGGCGGACCTGGCGGTTTTCCTGGCGAGCGATCTGGGGCGCGGCGTCACCGGCGATGTCTTGTTCGCCGACGCCGGTTACCACATCATGGGACTCTAGATCGCAGGATTTCAGCTAGCAGATCCGGCTTACCGATTTCGCGCTCCAAGTGCGGATACTTTTCGCCGCCATGGTAATCCACTTTGTGCGTGCTGATGTGTTCGCCGTTCCTAACCATTAGCTCGACAGGTTCGCTGCTGGCTGCGGCTTCACGCAGCACGGTTGGGGAAAACGCACGGCCGTCCACCGATGTGATTTTCGCGCCTGGTGCGAGGCCCGCTTTCTGCGCAGGGCCGCCGATGGCAACGTCTTCGACCAGGCCTTCACTTTTTACGCTCAGGCCTAACGACAACATCAGGTCGGTCACTTTCTCCTCGTCCTCGGTGGTCATCCAGTAGTCCGAACGCTTGTCGTTGTAGGTTAGCTTCCAACCTGCGATTTCGAGGCCCGCTACAGGCGCTCGCGTATCTACCGCATCCACTCGCTGATGAAAGAAAGCCGCCCAATCATGCGGTTGCACGCGGTTGAGGGCGGCCACTACGTCGTCGAGCGTATAGGGGTTCACGGACGGGCCCGCCTCGCCCCCGTAAAACGCCTTGCAGAAATCGTCGATGGATTTCGTTCCGTGGCTCAGCTTGCGGATGAGCGTGTCCACCTCCAGCCAAACCAACTGGCCTTCGCCATAGAAATCCAAGCCGCGGCGCAGTGTGGCGTAATCGGTGCGTGCATCGAACAGGAGTTGTCCCGAGACCGACGCGTCAGCCAGCGTCCGCCAGCCACGGCCGGCTTCACGCTCCAGGTGAGCGGCTACATAGGCCAGGCGGTCACGGAACAGATCCGGCGTCTCGAGGCCGCTGCGCGCTGCTAGAACGGAGCCCAGATATTCCGTCAGCCCTTCGTACATCCACAACAGATCGCCCTTCATGGGCTCGTCGTAATTCTTGGTTGCGAGGCCGGCGGGGCGGCGGTATTTACCGTTCCAGGAATGCACGAATTCGTGGGGGAGCAGTTCGGCATGATAGTGCAGCAGGACGTCGTCGATCAACGTGCGCTCGTCCAGGCGGTCATCGCTCGATTCGTGATGTTCCAGGCCGAAGCTCGCCACGTGATCGCTGAGGGTCAGCAAGAAATGATAGCTGCGGTAATGGCGGGGGCCGAAGAGCGCGCCGGCTTCAGCGATCAATTTCCGGTAGTGACCAATGGCTTCCGGCGTGATCGCTAGCGCGCGCTCGCTATCGGCGGCGATGTGCATGTAGTGGGGGGCGCCGTCGATGGTGCCTAGCTCGACGGTGCGGTAGTGCGCGCCCGCCGAGACTGGGGAGTCGATCAGAGTGGTTAGCGATACCGGACGGAACTCGACTTCATCGCCGGACTCCTTGGCCACATCTAATGCCGTGCCGTAGTGCCAGTCATGCGGCAGGCGGAGCTTGGCTTGATAGCGGAGTTGATCCGCTACCGTGCCTTGCGGGTACAGCACGTATTGGTTCCAGCTTAAGACGGCTAGCTCGGTGGTCATCGACGAACCTGCTGAAAATCCGCCGGCGTCGGTGGGGGAAATGAAATCGAAAGCGGCTTCGAGAACTGCCGTCCCTTGCGGGACGGTTACGTGGAAGGCATAGAGGTTGGTGGAGTCGCGGCGCCACGGCACCGTCTGATCTTTCGCGCGGAATCGGAGGCCGACCAGATCGTTGATGGGACCGGTGGGGCCGTGTTCGCCGGGAATCCATTGCGGATAGAGCAGTGTTAGGGGGCCGGGGGGCGCGGGGATTGCGAGTTGGACGTGGATCAGTTTGCGCGGGGCGTCGCGGGCATCGACGCTTACTTGGATTACGCTCTGCTGGGCCCAGGAAAGGGCGCTGGTGAGGAAGGCTAATAGCAGGGCGATTCTGGTCACATTTCAAATGGTAGCAATCGGCTGAGGGCGGTTCGGCCGGGAGGCCGAACGCGGACCGGACGTCCGCCCTACTAAGTGATAGAATTACGGGCTGATGGAACGACTTGCGAAGGCTCTCGCACTTTTGTGTTTGATGGGTGCTCCGGCGCCAGCGCATCATTCGTTTGCCGCGGAATATGACGGGAAGAGGCCGGCTTCGATCAGCGGGGTGGTTACTAAGATTGAGTGGAGTAATCCACATGTTTATCTGACTATCGACGCTAGCGATGCGTCCGGCAAGGTCACGACCATGATGGTGGAGGGGCATCCTCCGAACATTTTGCGGCGCACGGGTTGGACGCGGGATGTGCTGAAGGTGAACGATCGGGTTTCTATCACAGGTTGGGCGTCGAAGGATGGGTCCGAGCGAATGGCCGGGCGCGAGGTCACCTTCCCTGACGGCAAGAAACTATTTCTCGGCCCGCCTTCGGAGTAGCGGCCATGAAGATTCTTCACAGCTGCATCGTCGTGTTGGCAGTGGGCACTCTTCACGGGCAGACGCTGCCGCGTTCCTCCGACGGCAAGCCGGATCTGAGCGGCATCTGGCAGGCCTTCGGCGTAGCGTTGTTCGGGGAGACGGGCGAGTTGCGGCCTGGCCAGGGGACCAAGAGTAATTGGGGGCCGCCGGCGGGTGCGGCGCCGTATCGCAAAGAACTCGAGGCGAAGGTCGCCGAACTCGCGGCGGATAATCGCAAGGACCCGAATGTGCGCTGCAAGATGGCGGGCGTGCCGCGCATCACGGGAAGCGTGGTGCCGCTGGAGATCGTGCAGACTCCCAAGAAGGTGGCGATCCTTTACGAATCGGGGCACGCGTTCCGCAGCATTCCTGTCGACGGCAAACCGCATCCCGCCGATC
>FTGN01001590.1_pt1 | contig 12655 bp, 5 predicted proteins | sample 1640711 | NCBI WGS metagenome assembly FTGN01 (sample SAMEA3914789, study PRJEB12502) | metagenome | biome: forest; material: soil | place: Canada | collected 2011-07-03 | depth 0.3 m | reverse complement strand
GTCAGGGCTACCGTTCCGGCGTTGCGATCGTAGACGATGTCGCAGGAGTTGGTGACGCTGGCGCTGGTGGTGTTAAACAGCATGGCCATGCCGATTAGATTGGTGGCGTTCTGGTTGTCGGAAAACACGAAGGTGAAGGTCTGGCCGCCGCCGCTCGATCCGTTAGGCGATACCGAATCGGCCGAGGGCTGCGGCGGCGGGATGATAACCGTCCACGCTCCGCGCGCGATCCATCCGGTGTTGGCGCCGGCGTCGGCGGCATACAAATACGTGGTCTTCGCGCCGGCAAATCCGGGCAGGAACGTGAGCGAGATATTGAGGGTCAAGGTGCTACTGGCGAGACTCACGGAGCTTCCCGCGCCGTTGACGACGCACTGGCTGTTCTGTTGGGCGCCGCCGCCGAAAGTTACTACCTGTGATCCGGTAGCGGGATTATCGTTGGCGAGGCTGAGTACGCCTCCCGCATAGGTGACGTAGCAGGCGACTGCAGTGGAGACGCTGCTGCTGACCAGCAACGACACGGTGGTCAGGGCCGCTGCACCGCCGGTATCGGTATATTGCGCCGAGAACACCACAGTATTGCCGCTGCCGGAGGCGGGCGTCACCGATACCGCGGCTGGAATCTGCGGCGGCGGCGCGGTCACGCCGATGCGCGTCAGCCAGCCGACGCTGCCTCCGGTGTTCGCGGATTGGATCGCGCCCACCAGCGGCAGGTTCACGGAATTAGTTTGTCCGCCCAGGAACATGTTGCCACTGGCATCGACGGCGAGGGCATTCGCTATATCCGACCCGCCGCCTCCAAACCAAGTGGAGAAACCCAAGGCGTTGCCCGCGGCATTCAATTTCAAAACGAAGGCATCGTACAAACCTCCGAACCCTGGCTGTACGGAGTTGCTTTGCGGAAAGTCTCCCGAGGAGGTGTACCCCGCGACATACGCGTTCCCGCTGCTGTCGATGCCGATTCCCGAGCCCCAGTCCAGATCGGAACCGCCCAGGTAGGTGCTATAAACCAGTGCGCTGCCAGCCGGATTGAGTTTCGCGGCGAAGGCATCCGAGACACCCTTGAACTGCGTTTGCAGGACGCCGGCGGTAACCGGAAAATCCAGCGAGTTGGTGACGCCCGCGACATACGCGTTGCCGCCTGTGTCGACGGCGATCCCATTGGCCTGTTCGGCCGTGATCGCGCCACTGCCGCCGAGATAGGTGCTGTAGGAGAGAACCGCGCCGCTGGCGCTCAGCTTACTGATGAAGGCGTCCTGCCCTCCATGGTTGGTGGCCTGGATTGCGCCGGCCACCGGGAAATTAGTGGAAGTGGTTCCGCCCGCGACATACGCGGCGCCGCTCGCATCCACCGCGATTCCTCCGGCATGCTCATTCGCGGCGCCGCCCAGGTAGGTGCTGTAGGAGAGCGCTCCCGCCGTGGTCAGTTTGGTGACGAAGGCGTCCGTGCCGCCGCCGGACACTATTTGGACTCCGCCCAATACCGGGAAGTTTGTCGATAGCGTATCTCCTGCGATGTAGGCGCTTCCCGCTGTGTCGACGGCGATCGCGGTGCCTATGTCGTAATTCGTCCCTCCCAGGTAAGTGCTATACAGCAGCTGATTACCGCTCGCGCTCAATTTCAGGACAAAGGCGGTTTTTGCGCCGCCCAACGTGGTTCGCAGGGGCAACAACAAGGGAAAGTTGGTGGACGCTGTCGATCCCGTAACATAGGACTGGCCGCTCGCATTCACTGCAATCGCCGCGGCCCGGTCGTCGCCCGATCCGCCGATGTAGGTGGCATAGAGCAAGGCCGTGCCGGTGGGATTCAGCTTCACTATAAAAGCGTCCACACTGCCGGCGTTGACGGCTTGCGTGGCCAATACGATCGGGAAGTTGAGCGCTTCGGTCCAGCCGGCAGCGTACAGATCACCAGCGCTGTCGAGCGCCACGCCGGTTACGGCTCCCAGTCCCGTGCCACCCATGTAGGTTGCGTACGAGATGACGGGATCGATCACTAACGGGAGCGACGGATCGTACGCGTTTACTTCGAAACCCGCGGTTCGTGCGTCGAGCAAGCGGTAGCGTCCCGGAACGCTGATCCGGCCGGAGGGCGTGTCCTGGTAAATTTCAGGAGCATCCTCAGTCAATTCCGCGGCATGCAAGCGGCCGGCGCCGTCGATAGAGAGGTCGGCCGAATAGGCCAGCCGAATATCATGGGGGCGCGCGCCCGGCGCGACTCTGAATTCGGATTTGACCCGCCCGTTTGAGCCCGAGTAGATCAGATCGATTCCCGGATAGAGATTGGAGTAGCGAATCTTCTGGAGCGTCGGCAAGCCGATCCGCCAAAGGCGCGGGTTTTGCCCGACCAGGAAGTTCGCGCTGCCCATGGGATCGAGACCGTGCAGATTCAGCACACCATTTGCCCCCGGGAACGTCGTGCGAACCACGGTTCCGCTGGCGTGATATTCGGCGCCCCGGGGGGTGAACGCCGCCGTCATCCCGGGGACGCGGATCAGGTAACGTTCCGGCGAGTCTTTAATGAAGAATAGAGGAGCAACAGAAGACTCGCCTGCCAATTCCAGCGCGACGGCCAACAACAACATTAGTAACCGCATGTACCTGTCTATCGATCAGGTCTACGGGAAAGGGATGTCCGATAAACCCTACGCCCCTATGTAGCGGGCGTATAGGCTGCGGGCGATTCCGACGTCGGTGGTGCCTTTGATAATGGCGCGGCCATCGGGGAACACGGTGAGTTCGTAGGGATCGAGCGCGACTCGCAATGCGAATTCGTTAGAGCGTACCGCCGCTACGGTAGCGAGGCGCTGGGCTAGCGCTGGCAGATCCACGGGACGCGAGCGCTCATGAATCTGCACCGCATTGCGGCCGCACAGGCTGATGGGGGCGCGCCGTGAGCCGTCGAGATACACAAGTTCCTTGCGTACGCAGCAGGGGCACTGAGCGTCGCGGGCGGGGGGTGCGAGTTGGCGGATGGTGCCGGTCCATACGTCGATCGTGGTGAGACGCGGGGTTACGGAATCTCTTCCGGCGGCGAGGATCTTCAGCGCATCGGCGACTTGCAGCGATGCGATGGTTGCGGTTACGGGGGCCAGGACGCCCTCGGTTTCGCAGGTGGGTTGCGCGCCTTGCGGAGGCTCGGGATAGACGCAGCGGAAGCACGCGGTCTGGCCGGGCACGATCGCCAGCTTGATGCCATAGCTGCCTACCGCCGCCCCATAGATCCAGGGGATTCCCCGATCGACCGCGGCGTCGTTGATCAGAAAACGGGTCTCGAAATTATCGGTGCCATCGAGGATCAGGTCGATATCTTCGAACAGGTCCTCGACGTTGGCCGCCGTCAGATCGGCGACCATCGGTTCCACCGCCACTTCGGAGTTCACCCGCGCCAGCCGCCGCGCTGCCGCTACCGCTTTCGGCAGAGCCTCGGCGGCGTCGGCTTCTTCAAACAGGAACTGGCGCTGTAAGTTGGACCATTCGACGAAATCGCGGTCGATGATGCGCAGCCGGCCGATGCCGGCGCGCGCCATGGCCTCGGCCTGCACCGTTCCTAGCGCTCCGCAGCCCACGATCGCGACGCTCGCGGCGCGGATTTTGGCTTGGCCTGCTTCACCCAGGGGAGCGAAGCGAATTTGACGTGAGTAACGAGATTCGGCGGGGTGCATCAAACAGTGGGAAGGCTCCGTGGGCCTCTTATAGATGGTATCAGCAGGATTGCGGCGCCCTCCGCGAAGACGTTCGGCATATTCGAAACGTACGTTATCATTGAGAAACGTGCGTCCGCCGGTGTTGATGTTCCTGCCGCTGCTGCTCGGCGCCGTAGCGGCGTCGGGTCAGACTACACAGATACTGGAGGGCCGCATTATCCAGCGGATCGATTTCGAGCCCCCCGCGCAACCGCTCCCGCGCGACGAACTGGAGCGCCTGCTGCCGCTGCACTTGGGCAGCCCGCTGCAGCAGACTGACGTCCGCCAATCTCTGCAGAAGTTGTTCGATACCGGGCGTTTTGCCGATGTCACGATTGACGCGGAGCCCATGGGGGACGGCGTGGTCCTGCGTGTGTCTACGCAACTGAACTACTTTGTGGGCGGCGTTACCTTTGAGGGTGTTGCCGACCCGCCCAACCGCAATCAGCTTCTCACTGCCACCAAACTCGAGCTGGGCGCTTCGTTTAATGAATCTCAGCTGCCCCAGTCGATCGACAACCTGCAAGAACGGCTGCGCGCCAACGGCTTGCATCGCGCCAGCGCCCGCTATGATCTGGACCGCAACCCGTCTACGGAAGAAGTGGGGGTCCGCTTCCGGTTGAACGCGGGCCCGCGCGCCCGTTTTGACGGCGTCAATCTCAGCGGCAAGTTCGAGCAGCCGGCGGACAAAATCATCCGCGCCACCCGCTATCGCCGGACCCTCGCTTTCATCCAGCTTCCCGGTTGGAGTTTCGCCACCGAGGATCGGGTCCAAACCGGAATCGAGCGCGTGCGCAAGGAGTTCCAGAACCAGAACCGCTTGCAGGTGAAAGTTACGCTGGACCACCTGGATTATCACGATAAAACGAATACAGTCACGCCCACCCTCGTGATCGACAACGGACCGCTGGTGGAAGTCCGCACCAGCGGCGCCAAGGTCTCGCAGGGCAAGCTGCGCCAGTTGATTCCGGTGTTTCAGGAGCGCGCAGTGGACCGCGGCCTGTTGCTCGAAGGCACTCGCAACCTGGTGGATTATTTCCAGTCCCAGGGTTATTTCGATGCGATGGTGGAGTTCGACGAACAGTCGCCCACTCCCGGCGTCCAGCGCATCACCTACGCGGTCACGCGTAACGCCCGGCACAGATTGGTGGGCGTCGAGATCACCGGCAACCGCTTTTTCGACACCGGTACGGTCCGTGAGCGGCTTTCGGTCCGCGAGGCCGGCAAGCTGCGCAATCGCTATGGCCGTTACTCCCAGAAGTTGCGGGATAATGATCGGGACGCCATTCTGGACCTTTACCGCTCCAACGGTTTCCGCGACGTGCAGGTGGCGGCTACCACTCTCGACGACTACCGCGGGCGCACCGACGATCTGGGTGTCCGTTACGAAATCGAAGAGGGCTTGCAGTGGACCGTGAGCCAGCTTGAGATCGAAGGCGCTTCCCCGGAGGATACCGCTCATCTGCGCGAGGTCATTCAATCGGCCGCGGGGCAGGCGTTCAGCGAGGCGAATATTGCGGCGGACCGCGACGTGATCCTGAGTTACTTTTTCGACAGCGGCTACCCGGATGCTACCTTCGACTGGTCGCAGACGCCGTCCGGTATTCCCAGCCATGCGAATCTGCACTACAACATCAAGCCGGGCGAGCGCCAGTTCGTCCGCGACGTTCTGGTGCGCGGCCTGGAAACCACGCGGCCGAACGTAGTCTCCAGCCGCATCCTGATTCGTCCGGGTGACCCTATCTCGCAGGGCCGCATCGGCGTGACCCAGCAGAAACTTTACGATCTGGGCATTTTCTCCAAGGTGCAAACTGCGCTCCAGAATCCCGAGGGCAAGGAAGAAAGCAAATACGTTTTGTTCCAGTTGGACGAAGCCGCCAAGTATTCTTTCAATATCGGGATAGGCGCGCAGTTAGCGCGCATCGGCGGCGGCGTCCAAAACCTGGACAGTCCGGCCGGCACCACCACCTTCAGCCCGCGGGTTTCCGCCGGCATCAGCCGCCTCAATTTCCTCGGCTTGGCGCGCACGCTCAGCCTGCAAACGCTCGCCTCCACAATCGAGCAGCGCGGGCTCATCAGCTATCTGATGCCGCAGTTCAGAGGCAACGAGAATCTCACGTTGACCGTATCGGCGTTGTTCGACAGGTCCAACGACATCCGAACCTTTTCCGCGCAGCGTATGGAAGGAGCCGTGCAGTTGGCGCAACGGCTGTCGCGCGCCAACAGCTTGCAGTACCGTTTTGCGTATCGCCGCGTCAACGTGAGCAACTTGAATATCGAACCGCTCTTGGTTCCTTTGCGGTCGCAGCCGGTGCGTGTGGGGTTGCTGTCCATGTCCTATATCAATGACCGCCGCGATAATCCCACCGATTCGCACCGCGGTATCTACAACACGGTGGATGTGGGTATCGCCCTGCCGCAGTTCGGCTCGCAAACCGACTACGCCCGGCTGGTGTTCCGCAACTCGACCTATCATCCCCTGACCCGCGACCTGGTGCTCGCGCGGACCGTCCAGTTCGGCTACATTCAACGCTTCGGGGGCCTTGCCGAAATTCCCCTGGGGGAACGCTTCTTTGCGGGCGGCGCTTCTTCCCACCGCGCCTTCCCGGATAACCAGGCTGGGCCGCGCGACCCCGTCACCGGCTTCCCGCTAGGCGGCAACGCATTCCTGTTCCATTCCACCGAACTGCGCTTCCCGCTGTTCGGCGCAAATGTAGGGGGCGTGCTGTTTCACGATATGGGCAACGTATATTCGAGCATCGACCAGATCAGCTTCCGTTTCCACCAGAACTCGAATCAGGATTTCAACTATATGGTGCACGCGGTGGGCTTCGGCATCCGTTACAAAACTCCCGTGGGCCCTATCCGCGTGGATCTTAGCTACGGTCCCGATTCTCCGCGTTTTGTGGGATTCAGCGGAACCCGCGACCAGTTGCTGCAGTGCAATCCCAATCTTCCGCCTAGCCAGAATCCGTCCTTTTGCGTGGGCGTGCCGCAGCGTATCAATGTTTTTCAATTTCACTTCTCGTTGGGGCAGACATTCTGATGACGCGACGCTTGTCAGTTGCGCTTCTCGTGGTGCTCGCGGGGATGAGCGCAGGCGCGGAGACGCTGGACCGCATCGCGGTTACGGTGGGCCGGCATGTGATCTCCCAACGCGACATCCTGCAGGACATGCGGATCTCGGCCTTCATCGACGGCAAGGCGGCGGATTTCAGCGCGGAGCAAAAACGCAAAGCGGCTGAGCGCCTGGTCGATCAGTATCTGGTGTTAGAAGACGCCACGGCGACGCGCCTGCCTCCGCCGCCGGCCGCTGACGTGGCCGGGTTGCTGACCCCCATCAAGGCTCGTTATACGTCGGATCGGGAATACCGCGCCGCACTCGGTCAGGCTCAGATTAGCGAAGCGGAACTGTCGGAACAGCTACTCGCGGGGCTGCGCATGTTGCGCTACACCGATCTTCGTTTCCGTCCGGAGGTGCAGCTCTCCGAGGAAACGCTGCGGGCGTACTACGACAAATTGGCCCCGCCGCAGACCTTCGAAGCCACGCGCGGCGCTATCGAAAAACTACTCACCGATCAACAGACCATGCAGGCGCTGGACCGCTGGCTGGCCATGGCGCGCAGCGAGATTGCGATCGTCAACCACGAAGGAGCTTTCCAGTGACACGCGCACGCCATTTGACGGGCCAGATCCTGGTGGCCGCGGCGATTCTGCTGGTGATCTTCGCCGTGGCTGGGTTGCTGATCGTGCGCAGCGGCTGGTTCCGCGAGTTAGTGCGCGAGCGGATTGTCACGGAAATCGAAGCCGCTACCGGCGGACACGTCGAAGTCGGCAATTTTTCATTCAAATGGGAGACGCTCACGGCGAAAATTTCGCCGCTGGTTTTGCACGGCATTGAGCCGGTCTCCGAGACGCCGCTGCTGCGCGTAGAATCGGTCAGCGTCGGCCTACGCGTGATTTCCATGCTGGAGCGCAAAGTTGACCTCGACTCGGTGAGCGTCGACCAGCCCCGCCTGCGCATCGTGATTTATCCCGACGGGTCAAATAACCTGCCCGCGCCGCCCGGCCCTAAGAGCGGCAAGAGCTGGGCGGAGAACTTTGTGAATCTCAAGGTGCACCGCTATTCCGTGACCAACGGCGTGGCGGATATCGATATCCGGCAAGTCCCCCTCAGTTTCAATGGCGAAGATTTAAGGGTGCAAATGACCCGTGACGCAGCGGCCGCCCGCTACCGCGGCAACGTGACTTCGCGGCGTCTGCGCATCGCTTCGAATATCATGGCGCCGGCGGAAGCCAACTTCGCGGCCGCCTTTGTACTCGATGGCACGCGTCTGGCGCTGCCTTCGGTGCAAATCGCGGTCGGCAGCTCAGGCATCGATCTTGCAGGGGAGCTGACTAATTTGAAAGCGCCGCGCGGCGAGTTCAAGGCCAAGGCTGCCTTTGCCGTGCGCGACGCGGTGTCGCTGTTTTCGCTACCGGTGGCATCGACCGGCACGGCCAATTTCGATGGCGACTTGAATTTCTCCTTCGCCAACGCTTTCGACTATGTGATTACGGGGAGAATCGACGCCCGTGGATTGGGATATTCGCAGGATCGCGTGCGCATCCAGAACGCTACGCTGAGCGCCGCCGTGAACCTAAACCCCGACCGTCTCACGCTGCGCGGTATGCAAGGGACGGCACTCGGCGCGAAGGTCACCGGACAGGCGGAACTCGATCATTGGAAGGATTTCCATTTCGATGGAAACTTCGACAGTCTGGATGTTCGTCAGGCGGCGGCCACGCTGACGCCGCGGCCGCTTCCCTGGACCGGATCGCTGGCCGGCACGCTGGACGTAGATGCGGTGGTGGGCGAGCGCCGGGCTGTAGTCGATACAGAGGCGGCGATTCAGGGTCAGATAACGGGCCAGCTCGACATTCATTACGATCAACGCGCCGGCATCGTCAACTTCGGTGAATCGCGCATCGCCACGCCCGCCACCAGCCTGAATTTATCGGGGACGCTGGGCCAGACTCTGGACGTTCGCGCCCGCTCCAGTAATCTCGACGACGTCCTGCCGGCACTTGGGATGTTCAGCGAGAGCGCACCGGCCGCACTGCCGCTCAAGCTCGATCCGCGCAAGCAGGGCGAGGCGGCGGTGGTGGGTCTGGTCAGCGGACGTCTTGATGCGCCGCAGTTTCAAGGGCAGGTGACGGTCACCAACGCCAGCGTGGAAGGCCATACCTTCGATCGCTTCACCGCGGACCTGCAGGCTTCAGCCCAAGCCATCGCCATGCGCCGCTTGACGCTCACGCGCGCGCAGACGCAGGTGACGGGCGATGCGGCGATCAGCGCCGCGGGCGGCAACTTTCAGGATGGTCCGGTCACCGCGCAGTTGAGTGTGAAGAACCTGCCGCTGGCCTCCACCGCCCGCGAATTTGGGATCGCTACCGTTGCCAGCGTCGATGCGGATGCGTTGGCGTCCGCCACCGTGAAACTCTCCGGCACGGCGCGGCGGCCGGAAGCGGATATCGCCCTAGATGCGACCCAGGCCACGGCCCTTGGTGAAAAGTTCGAACGGGTGCGCGCGAACCTGCGTTACACCGAGCAGTCGATCGCCTTCAACACCGGTCAAGCGGATCTGGGCACGGGGAAGCTGCTCTTCGCGGGCGCCTACTCGCAACAGGCCGGCGATATTCATAGCGGCGATCTGCACGTCGACGTCACCGCGCAAGCCATCACCTCCTCGCGCGTCGCGGCGTTGCGTCAACTCGAGCCCGGCGCCGAAGCCCGGCTCGATGGCAAAGTTGCGGTTGACCTCCACATCGATCGCGGCGCGCTGCTGTTGCGTGCGGTGAGTGGAGAAGCCTCCGCTCGCGGCGTGACGCTCGACAAGCAAAAGCTCGGCGATATCAGCCTGACTGCCGCGACTAGCGGAAGCGAGCTGGCGCTGCAAGCGAAAGCGCAGGTGCGGGACACTGCACTCGAGGGGCAGGGGAAGTGGCGCCTGGATGGCGATTTCCCGGGCTCCGGAACTCTCAAATTTTCGAGACTCACCGTGGCCACACTGCACGATCTGGTGGTGCTGAGGGGTACAGCCGCCGAGAAAACGGCGATGCCGCCGTTCGAAGGTTTCCTCGAAGGCGGCGCTACCTTCAACGTCGCGTTGCGGACACCGCGAGGCTTCCAGGCGGACGTGAAAATCGATACGCTACAGCTCAACGCCAAGCCCCAGCAGGCGCTGCGTCTCGACGTGCAGACGCAGGACGTGCAGATTCACAACACGCAGCCCATTCTGGTGTCGGTCTCCGCGCAGGAGGCCAAAATCGCCTCGGCGCATTTCACGGCGCGCGACACCAACCTCGAAGCCACCGGCGTAGTTCCGTTCAACGACACCGGCGGCGCGAATCTCGCCGTCAAAGGCAACGTGAATCTGGGCATCTTGCAGCTTCTGAATGCGGATCTGCTGGCCAAAGGCACCGCCAACGTCAACGCCACTTTACGCGGCTCCTTGCGCGATCCCCAGATGAGCGGACGCCTGGAGTTCGCCAACGCATCCCTCTACATGAACGACGTGCCCAACGGCGTCGACAATGCCAGCGGGACGATTTTGTTCGACCGCAACCGCGCCACCGTTGAGAAGCTTACGGCCGAAACCGGCGGCGGCAGCGTCGCCTTCCGCGGATTTTTGGAATTCGGCGATCTTCTGATCTACCGCCTGCAGGCCGACGTGCGCCAGGTGCGCGTGCGCTATCCCGCAGACGTGAGTTTCACGTCCGACGCGCAACTGTCGCTCAACGGTACTTCCGAGGCGAGCACGCTTTCGGGCACCGTGACGCTGAATCGCGCCGCCATCGCGGCCGGAGCGGATCTGGCGCGCCTGCTGGCGGAAGCTTCCAAGCCTTCGCCCGCGCCGCCCAGTCCTAGCGAGTATCTGCGTGGCATGCGCTTCGATGTGCGTTTACAAAACGCGCCGCTGTTCGAACTGGAGACTTCTCTGACGCGCGACGTCCAAGCCGAAGTGGATCTGCGCTTGCGCGGCACGCCGCTCAGCCCGGCGCTACTCGGGACCATCACCGTCAACAGCGGTGAGATCCAAATTTTCGGCAATCGTTATACCGTCAACCGCGGCGATATCCGCTTCCTGAATCCGGTGAAGATCGAGCCCACGCTCGATCTGGATCTGGAAACTCGCACGCGCGGCATCACCGTGACTGTTACAGTGGCGGGCTCGCCGCAACGCCTCGCCGTGAACTATAGCTCCGATCCCCCGCTGCAGTCCAACGAAATTATTGCGCTGCTCGCGGTGGGCCGCGATCCTACGTCGAATCAAGTGGGTGGTCAAATTGCGAGCGCTGCCACCTCATTCGGCAGCGCCGGCAGCGTGCTGGGAGAAGCCGTTTCCGAGCAGTTGTCCAATCGCCTGCAGCGCTTCTTCGGAGCGAGCCGTGTCAAGATCGATCCGACCATCGACGCCACCGACAATCTGCCGGCCGCGCGCTTGACGCTGGAGCAGCAGATCTCGCGCGACATCAGTTTGACCTACATCACCAACCTGAACCGCACCCAGGAACAGACCGTGCGCATCCAGTGGGATTTTAGTAAACAGTGGTCGGCCGTAGCGGTGCGCGATAGTAATGGGTTGTTCGGGATCGACTTCCTGTTCCGCAAGCGATTCAAGTAGCCACACCCCTGGGTGACAGCGGAAGCTGACATCGCCTGGCGAGTGTCCGCAAAACCCGACAATCGCGATTTCCCGATTCCCTTTAACCCTCCCGTAATCAGACAATTCGCGATTGGCCCGAGCCGTGCCTTACTCGCTGCTTGAATGGAGCGGCGCGAAACACGAAATTCCAAATCAACTTCAAGGGAGCAAGTCGAAAATGTCAAAGCAAATCAAGTTAGTCGCGTGCTTACTAGCGCTCTGCGCGAGCGGATTTTCGCAGAGCGTGGTTCTTCCCCGTGGAAAAGCGGATTGGACCAATCTCGCAGCCCTTGCTGGCGCGGCCGACGTGCGAGTCCAACTTTCTGGCTCGCGCTCGGTTCGAGGCAAGGTTCAAAATGTCACGGGCGACTCGTTGACGATGGATTCCGGCTCCGGCCTGGAGACATTCATGCGCCAGCAGGTCATGCGCGTGTCCGTCAATCAGAAAGGGCACCGGAGACGGAATGCGATCATCGGGCTCGCGTTGGGAGCGGGTCTGGGCGGCGCGCTGGGCGGCGCGGCGGCCGGCGATTGCTCCGGCTCCATCTGTGGAGGTCATGGTGGGGCGGTGATTGCTGCCGGCATTGGGGCGGGTGCGGCCGTCGGAGCCGCGATCGGCGCAATGCTGCCGGCCGGCGGATGGCACGAAATCTACCGCCAATAATTCGTCCCGATCAGGGATCTTCACCAAGCCTGACCCCGGCGGCCGCTCTATTTCGAGGACAATGCGCCGTTCGCCTCGGACACGCAGGAATCGTCGCGATGATCCAGGTGGGCAATAGCTCCTACGCTCTGCCGGCGATCAATTCCAGAATCCGCGCGCCGAAGCGCTCCGCCTTGCGCTCGCCGATGCCCGGGACTTCGAGCAGTTCAGTCAGATCCCGGGGACGCTGGCGGCACAGCGCATCGAGCGTAGCGTCGTGCAGGATGACATACGCCGGCACCGCCTGCTGCTTCGCCAGATCGCGCCGCCACACGCGCAGCTTCTCGCGGAGCGAGTCCGAGCCGGCCTCCACCGGCGTAGGCAGCGCCACAGCCGCCACCGCCTTCGCGGCCTTCACGCGCGGAGCCGGCGTGTACTTCTTGGCGGTCCATTCGAGCGTCACGCCGCAGACGTCGCACGACCCGCATGTTTCCCACTTGGGCGTTTCTCCGAAGTGCAGGCAGATCTGGCGATGGCGGCAGCGCGGCTGTTCGACGAAGCGGCGCAGCGTATGATAGCGCTGCCAGGCGCGCTCGCGTTCAGCGGGGTCCTGCAATTGCTGGACAAAATGCGTGAGC
>FTGN01001568.1_pt1 | contig 13834 bp, 9 predicted proteins | sample 1640711 | NCBI WGS metagenome assembly FTGN01 (sample SAMEA3914789, study PRJEB12502) | metagenome | biome: forest; material: soil | place: Canada | collected 2011-07-03 | depth 0.3 m | reverse complement strand
GGCGGCGGCGTCCCTAAAATATTGGTCAGAATCCATTTGCCGCGATTCACGGGGGAGGTGCGCGTAGGCAGCGAGGTCACCGAGAGGATGCTGGCTTGCCCTAGCAGTCCGAAGCGGTTTTCATCGGTTATCGTCACGCGGCGGAATCCTTCGCCGTAAATGCCCTTCATCCCGTAGTGCCGGGCCAGGCGCTCGTTTACGAAGGTGTAGTTGGCGTTCATGAAATCGAGTACGCTGCGGTCTTCGCGCAGGATGCTCTCAAAGAACAGTTCGGTCTCGCGGCGCATGGCTTGGCGCAGGTTGTCGTCGAAATCCGGGAAGGTCTCGAAATCCGGATTCATGGTGCGCAAATTGCGCAGGAACAACCACTGGCCGGCGAAGTTATCGGTGAGGGCGCGGGCACGTGGATCGAGGAGCATGCGCTTGACCTGTTGTTCCAGCACTGCCGGATCTTTTAGCTTGCCGGCGCTGGCGACGGCGATCAGTTGTTCGTCGGGGATGGTGCTCCACAGGAAGAAGGACAGGCGCGACGCGAGTTCCAAATCGTTGATCTTATAAGGTGTGTCGGCCGCCACATTGACCGGATCCGGCTCGAAGCGGAACAGGAATTCGGGGCTCGCGAGAATGAGCTGCAGGGCGGCTTCGATTCCGGCATCGAAGGTCTTGCCTTCGTTCTTGCCCTTCTGGAAGAAGGTGAGGAGCTGCTCGGTATCGCGCTCGGTGACCGGACGGCGATAGGACTTGCGCGCCAGATTCGCCAGAATCTTTTTGGCGCAGGGGACCTCGTCGGCACCCGCCGCCGGACGGCAAATGAAAATCTTTTTGCGGCTGGGAGTTTCACTGATGCCGCGGGCATCGAGCGGCCCGTTGACACTGACGCGATCGACTGAGGTCTGGCCTTGATAGCCGACGGGGTCGACGTTAGAGCGTAAGAACGGCTGCAGGATATCGTCTTCTTGCGCCGCCGTTTTCTTGAGGAACGTGATCACTACATCGTGCGGACCGGCCTTCACCGGAACGCGCAGCGTCAGCCGCTGATCGAGTTCTGTAGCCGAAGTCCCGGAATTCTCTTCACTGGCTTTTTCGTCGGTTCTGCCGCCGATGCGGACCAAGCCGGCGCGTACGCCGTCAATCGACAGCTCCACTTCATTCGCATACTTCAGTCCGCGAATGATATCGGTGGTGGCGCGCCACATGCGGATGCGGAAAACATAATCGCCGTCGAGCTGGAAATTGTGCGTGAACTTCACGCCGCCGCGGGTTCCCAACGGGAAGCCTTCGAGGTAATCATCCTGCGACAGGTCGGGACGCGCGCGATAGATGGTGGTATCGGCGACGATCGCCTGATTACCCACTGCGAGGCGGCTGATGTTCCAGGAGGCCGACATGTAACGTTCGAGAAGCGCCGGCGAAGTTTTCAGCACGTCGGCGATGTTGTCGAAGCCGTAGCTCTCATCGTCGCTCGGCAGAAGCGACGCACCGTCGATTTCGAGGCCCAGGATATCCTTCACTGCGTTCGCATATTCCGTGCGATTCAGGCGATGCAGCGTGGCGTGGCCCGGGTTGGGTTTGGCCATGGCATTGCGGTCGAGCGAAGTTTCGAGCCAGGTGGCGAAACCATTCAGGGTGGCCTTATCCGGCCGCGGCATTCCCTGCGGCGGCATGGAACCGGTGCCCAGCTTGCGGAGAACCTTTTCGAGGATCTCGGCGTGGGCGGAAACGTTGGATAAATCCAGGTTCTCGAGCGTCAATCCGCCAGTCTTCACCTTCGCGTTATGGCAGGTGACGCAATAGCGTTTTACGACAGCTTCGTTCGCTTGAACTTGGGCGGCGTCCGGGGCCGCGGATTGCTGCTGGGGACGCGCCGCGAATGCGCTGCTCGCCGCTGCCAACATGAACACTGTCCACTTTAGAGACACACGTGGTTCCATCTAATTTACCTGGTTCACCCTCGGCAACTACTCTACCTTGAAGCAAGGGTCGAACTCAACCGCCAAGCGGCAGGCCTAGTACTGGCTGATTGGCAAGAATGCTCGCGCGCGTTAGCTTTTCTGAATCAAGCTCTTAGGTGGATCAGGCGATACCCGCTAACTGCTTGGCCAGGGCCACGCAGCGCGCGGAATCATGCTCGCGCACCATGGCTAGCTTCTCCGCCTCAATCGAGCCCTCGGCGTGAATCGCCAGCACCGCTTGGTAACCGGCGAAATCGGTGGCCGTTAGTTCCTTCACCAAGTTAATTGCCTTTAACCGCTGTTCGACCGGAACGCCCTTGCGGGCTCCCAAGTAGCGCCTCACATACCCACCGGTTTCCGGGTTTTCCAAGTCAGCCTCGCTCGGTCCGGTGGCGATCAGCCCGCCGGTGATGTCCACCAAATATGCCAGCATCTGATGATAGTTGGTGGCGAAATGCAGCTTCGCCATATTCACCAGTAGAGGCTTGGGAATGGCGATGCCGAGCGCTCCCGTCTTCGCTTCGAGAGCGGAGAGTCTCAGCAACGCACGCAGAGTTTCGGCATAGCCGACCAGTTTCGCGAGCTTTTCCTGCACGTGCTTGACGCGCTCGAGGCCGTTGTATTCCGCCAGCAAGAGCGCCGCGCCGACCAGCGCGTCGACCAACGGCAGTTTATAAGAAATCGCCGTGAAGCGGTGGAATTCGACGAAAGTCTTCGCCAACTCGCCCGCGAATTCCCACTCGCCTTTGAGGAACACGCGCTCGTGCGGGATCAGCACGTCGTCGAACACCGTAAGCGTTTCCATCATGCGATGCCGCGACGCCAGCGGAGCGTCAAAATTGCTGTCGTCGTGATGCGAACCATACGCGCTAGTGATCAGCTTCAGCCCCTTGGTATCTAGCGGCACCGCGAAAGACACCGCGTACGCTGCTTCGTCCGCTTTCATCGCTCGCGTGGGCAGCACGATCATTTCGTTCGAGTTCACCGACACCGAAGTGTGCGCCTTGGCCCCGCGCACCACAATGCCTTGCGGAGTTTCATCGACGATGCGCAGATAGTAATCCGGATGCTCCTGCTCAAGGGGAGATTTGGAACGGTCGCCTTTGACATCGGTCTGCGCTACCGACAGCGCCAGATCGTTGTCGCGAGCGTAGGCGTGGAACTTGCGCACGCGGTCGAGGTACTGCGTTCCCTTGCGCTGATCTAGCTCATGCGCCACCAAATGCAGCGCGAACAGCGCGTCAGTGCCGATTTCTTTGATCAACACTACAAGCGTGCCGCCCAGTGTGGTGGCCGCTTCAATCAGGCGGCTGCGGTTGAGCAGGTCGTTGCTCGAAAGCGGCAATTGGAAATAGCGGCTGTACGGCTCGCCTTTCTCCTCTGCTGCCGCCAGAGTGCGCCAGACCGGATCGTGCGCCATGTCGTAGTCGATGGCGGCGTGATCGATCGCCAAGCGAATTTCGGGATGCTGGGTAACATCGGCGACGCGCTGCCCTTTGAAGTAAACTTCGCGCCCGTCCCGCAAGCTCTCGATGTATTCTTTGCTGGATCGCATGGTTTCCTTTAAGCCGCCGTCATTCCGCCGTCGACGGCGATGATTTGCCCGGTAATGTAATCGGATGCCGCAGCCGCCAGGAAGACGATGGCTCCCTTCGTCTCGCCCGCTTCGCCGAGCCGTCCTAGCGGCGTGATGGCTCGGATACGGTGGCTGGCACGTTCCACCACGCCTGCGCTCAGGCGAGTCGGAAAGAACCCGGGCGCCAGCGCGTTCACGCGGATACCTTGCGGAGCGTAATGCACTGCGAGCTCGCGAGTGAGGGCGATCAAAGCTCCTTTGCTGGCGGTATAGCTGGCAGCTTCGAGGATTTCTTTCGGCACGCCGATCAACCCCATGATGGACGCGATGTTGACGATCTTGCCATAGCCTTGCTTGCGCATCGCCGGCAGAAGCGCGCGCGTCATGAGCTGTGTGCCGATGACGTTGGTCTCCAAAACCTTACGCCACGCCTCGACCGGCATCTCTTCATAGGGAGCAGCCCAACTGACGCCGGCGTTGTTGACGAGAATATCGACGCGCCCGTAGCGCGCAAGCGCGGCCGCAGCCAAAGCTTGCGTTTGCTCTTCGCTGGCGATGTCGCAGACGTGGCTGAACACGTCGAAGCCGCGTTCCTCAAATTCGCGCACGGTGGGGTCGAGCCACTGCGCACGCCGCGCCGCCAGCACCACTTTCGCGCCGGCCTCGGCTAGGCCTGCGGCGGCTTCTTTGCCCAGCCCGCGCGAGGCGCCGGTCACGATGGCGACGCGCCCTTCCAGCGAAAACAAATCGTGTATGTTTTTCATGAGGGCTTTTGCAGTATACTAACGCGTCCGGACGTTGTATGAAGCACTATCGGCGAACTTTCCTGAAGGCGGCTGCCGGCACAGCGGTGACTACCGCGCTGCAGCTCCGCGCGCAGCCCACGACGGCGCTGGTGCCGATCGTCCAAACGCGCGAGCTGAACATTGCTTACGAGGACAACGGCAACCGGCAAGGGTTCCCCATCATCCTGCTGCACGGCTTTCCTGACGATGTGCGCGCCTTCGACGGCATGGTCCCACCGCTGGCCGCAGCCGGGTATCGCGTGCTGGTCCCATACCTGCGTGGCTACGGCCCCACGCGTTTCCGCAGCGCTAGCGTTCCGCGGATGGCTGAGCAGGCTGCGATCGGGCAGGATGTGCTCGATTTTGCCAACGCTCTGGCGCTGCCGCGCTTCGCCGTTGGCGGTTTCGATTGGGGCGGACGAGCCGCTGCGATCGCCGCTGCGCTCTTTCCCGAGCGCGTGCGCGCCTTAGTTCTGTGCGGCGGCTATACCATTCAGAACACCATCGCGCCTCCTCCACCGGCGCCGCCCGCCGCCGAGCGGGAGGCTTGGTATCAGTGGTATTTCAACCTGGAGCGCGGACGCGAAGGCCTGACCAAAAACCGGCGCGCGCTGTGCCGGCTGCTGTGGGAGACGTGGTCGCCCGACTGGCATTTCACGGAGGAGACCTATAACCGGACCGCGCCGTCCTTCGACAATCCGGATTTCGTCGACGTGGTGATTCACTCTTACCGGCATCGCATCGGCAACGCCCCCGGTGACCCGCGCTTCGCCATGATGGAGCAGCAACTAGCCAAGCGGCCGAAGATCACGGTGCCGTCGATCGTGCTCTACGGCGCCGACGACCCGCTGGCGCGCCCCGCCGCGGATTCTTCCGCCGACCGCGCCCTGTTTCCAGCGCTGATCGCTCGCCGCGTCCTGCCCGGCGCCGGACATTTTCTGCCGCGCGAAAAGCCGGAAGCGGTTTCGATGGCGCTACTGGAACTGCTGGCGGCGGCCAAGTAGCACAGGGCTGGCGCACAGTGCTCCAAAAGAGTTGACGTTTTAAACCGGCCCGGGTGGCGAAATCGGCAGACGCAAGGGACTTAAAATCCAAATGTGGGCGCTTCGGCGTGATCCGCGCAAGTCGATGATTTAGCGCGCTATGCCCATTTTTATTAGCTAAAACCGCCTTATATGGCGCAAGCGGTGCGAAGCCTTGCGAACGCGTTAAATGAGAGTAGTCCCCAAAGTGGCCACCAAAGTGAAAAGGGTAATCACGGCTTCCTGTGGCAACCCACAAGCCGCAGCCCGCTTTGCGAGTTACTCGGCGCAGCGTTCAGCTTCCATTCTTGGGCATCCCCAAGGGTTCGATTAGGAATACAGTGATCAAGGCGTGTCTGGGATCGTCTGCGCTCTCCGATCATCGTCGCAACTTTTAACACGGTAGACGACCAGCCTCCCAATGCGAACTTCCCTTTCGAAAAACATTTCCCGTATCTGGATGTAGCCACCTAGCCCGGCCGGCGAAAGGCAGTAACCACTGCCGCTGACGGCTTCTTCCATCTTTCGAGACAAATGGGGAATCGCAGCAGGGCAATGATGACCGCTGCGTTACAATCCGAATCACTTAGATGGTCCGTTTGCCCGTCCGAATTCGAAGATCTCCGGCATCCTCGCTATTTCAAAACGCGAGACGAGTCCGTAGATTTTCTCAAGTCAGGTGCAGAACATGGGTGGGGCACGCCGCTGCCAGTCCTCTCGGTGCTCGAATATCCAAATGAGGGCGCTTCTCCACGCTTCCACTTAAATGCCTCGGCGTTCCCGATAAACGTCACCGCCGCACCCAGGTTAGCGCTTGTCGAAAATCCTCCGGAATGGGCGGCCGCAGAGTTCCAGAGTTACGGCTTACTCCACAACACGACTACTCACCATGGGATCTCCGTGTCATTACCGGAAGACCTCGAATCCGGCGAGGCAATTGAATACGGCAAAGACTTGGAGGCCGAGATAGTCCTCGCGATTGCCCTCCCGGATTGCTGTTTATCGAGAGACTCTTTTGCTGATGAGGTCGAAAGGATCGCGCTGCAATTTCCTGGGAACGACCTCACCCGAAAACGAGCCAGGCTTGCGGGCTGCGCGGGGCGTCATTATGACCAAATGTGGTCGTAAAAAGCCTTCGCCATGCACGGCATCTGCCGGATCTAAGCACTCCGTGTTCCGACTTTCCCGTCGATCACTCCCGCGTCGTGGCCGTAAATCCAGGCGACAGAATTGAATGACCAGTCAGTAGATCCACGCGCCATCTGCGCGTCTCGTTCTTGCTGCTGCGGTCCGTCCGGCAGATGGAAGCGGGTTTTGTTTTCCTTCGAAGCGGCTTGCACGCGCGCGGTCCGCGGCAGTCGCAAGGATTCGTAGAGACGCAGGTCTTCGTGAATTTCCGCTTGGGCATCTTTTGCAAGGCAACCGGCGAGAGTCGCGCCATCCTCAATGGCTTGTGCCGCACCCTGCGCCATGAATGGTAACATCGCGTGACAAGCGTCGCCCAGCAGCGTGATGCGTCCCGTGGACCAATGCTCCGTAGGTGGCCGCTCAAAAAGCCCCCATATGAAAGTCTCATCGACAGCCCCTAGGATGGCTCTGACCTGCGGATGCCATCCGTCATATGCGGCTAGTGCCGCAGCGGCGTCCGCTGGCTCTGTCCAGGATTCACTCACCCAGGACTCCTGCTCGACCAGGGCGACGAAATTGACAAGCGCACGGTTCTGCACGAAGTAATGGACAAAGTGCTTGCCCGGTCCCATCCAAACCTGGGATTCTAACGGGAGTTCCAGGTGAGCCAGGCGAACTGCGGGCACCAGGCCGCGATAGGCGACGCAACCCGTGAAGGGCGGGCTCTCGTCTCCGAATAGCGTTCCACGCACGGCAGAGTGAATGCCATCTGCGCCTACCATCGCGTCAATACTTATGTGCGCGCCATTCTCGAAGCTCGCCTCAACCCGATCTCCGCGATCGGCAAATCCCACGAGGCGGTGCCCACTGTGTAAGCGTTCGGGAGGGAACCAGTCGATGAGTGTCCTTAGCAGATCCGCCCGGTGAGACTGGTAGTGCGGGAAACCAAACGCCGCCTCAACCGTTTCTCCGAGCGGAGTACGCAGAAGGGTGCGGCCGTCATCCCAGCGGCGCTGATGCCAGGCTAGGGGCCGTACTCCCGTTTTTGCAAGCTTATCCGCCAAACCGAGACGATGAAAGATGCGCGAAGCATTCGGACTGATTTGGATCCCGGCGCCCAGTTCCCGGAATTCCCGCGCCTGCTCGTAAACGCGAACGTTGAAGCCCTCTTGCAACAGCGATAGTGCCGCAGTAAGTCCGCCGATCCCGCCGCCAATGACTGCTATGGATGTGTCCCGGTGCGCCATGACGTGCCCTCGTGCTTCAGTTTACGTACCTTCAGGCAGCCTATCCCGTACGATATGTTGGACGGCGGAAGGCTACTGCCCGGCCGCCATCTCATCGTAGTAGCGGCCTATGCTCGCGGGCAACGCAATGGTGCTGGCCGAGTGGGCCCAACCCAGATCGTCAAGCTTGAGTCGAGCCTGTGCCTGATCCTTGGGCACTTTATTCCGTACCAATTCACGCATGCGTCGATTCATTTCAGCGAAGCGAGCGCGGTAGGCGCGAACGTCATCCTTGTGCATGATGCGGCCGTGGCCCGGAATGATGGTATCGAAATCCATCTTGAGCAGGTTGTCGATGGTATGGATGAACTCGATGGCACTACCTCCGCCATCGTAGTCGATCACCGGCATGGCGTCGATGATCAGGTCGCCGGTGTGAACGGTCTTGAGGTCGGGAAAGTATATTACGGTGTCGCCGTTGGTGTGCCCGCGTCCTAAGTAAAACAACTGGACTTCGACACCACCTAAGTACACCGCAGCTTGATCGGCGAATACAATGTTGGGCTCACCCGGCTGTTTGAGCCGCAAAAAATTTGCGCGGATGTTCTTGTGAGCGATGATATCGATTCCCATTTGCCGGATGTTGACGTTGCCGCTAGCGTGATCGACGTGATGATGAGTATTGAGTAGATACTTCACCGGCAAGGGCGATACGGCCTTCACGTGCGCCAGGACGTCCGCTACATTTTCTGGAAACTTATCGTCAATCAGAATCAGGCCTTCCGGTGTAACCCGCACTGCCACATCGCCGGGCTCATGGATGAGGCCGTCGTCGGGCCGGTCCGGCTGGCAGCCGCGCGTCCCGCAAGGAACGAATGGCCCACGAATCACGTATAGGCCGTCTTTCACTTTCTCGGTGCGCATCGGGCCGCGAACCAGCTTTTCCGTCAATTGCCTGAGCGGGAACTGCTGGGTGAGGGCGGAAACGGCGATGAACCCCAGTGCCATCAGGAGACGCAATATAGTGAATCGTTTCCCGATAGAGACCCGGGTGATATTTGCTCGTCTCATTTCGAAGGCAAGATCAAATTGCACGGCTGCGGATCCCATTTGGAGGCATTGGGTTCACGCTTGAAATTGTTGGTGGTTACCCACGGGGCCTCAAGATACTGTGGATCTTCGACGACCTGCATCACCACCAGATAATCGACCCCATCGCGTTCATGCAGATCGTAGTATTCAGTCATGACAGTGTCGGCGCTATAGGGCACTCCGTTATTGCGCAGGTAACCAGGCCGAAGGTTGGTGGTGACAACCTTCAAGGTACCGCCGAGTTTTCTCGTGTCAGTGGGACGTGTGCCGGTCGGTGTGTTTCCAGGAAAGCCTGGAGTGTTCGGGTCTTGCGCCGGAATCTTGGCGGTGTACTCGCGCGTCGATTGCGGTGTCTGCCACTGCGCAGTGGAGGTTCCCTGCATACTGGGCGGGGCAGCTGGCTGCTTGGTGCGCGGAGATACAAACGACAAATTTCGCGTCTGCTGGCCGGCGTCGGTCTCCAGCTTGAGTGTCGTGTCGTTATCCCATGTAATGTGCAGGCGCTCCGGTACCCGCAAGATGTTGGCGGCACCGTAGCTCATGCATTGTTTGCCGGCCGCGAGATCCTTTTGGGGATCCCAGGAGTCCGCGATCTTTCGGGCTTCCGTGTTGAGCGGAATGCCGTAGTAGTCGCCTTTCGGTGCTGTGAGCATTCGATACCGCCAGTCCTCGCTGACCAAGGATACCCAATACCCCGTAAGGTCAATTGGTGAGCTCGATTTCGGCGTGGAGGGGGTTTGCGCGGTCAACCGTACGCACAACAACGCCACCAGGGAAACGGATGAGAGCTTCATCTAGCCGCTCCTTGCAGGCTCTGGTAGACGGCTTCCACGAACATCTCGCCGGTCCACCCGCTCGTGCTATAGCGTCGATCGTAATCGCGGCTCAGCTTGGCTGCTTTCACTTCCTCGAGCGTCTTACCTCTCTTCAGCATGTCCGCCACGCGGTCGCGAATGATCGTCACCATGTCGCGATATTCGACGACATCGGCTTGGTCGCACAAACGGCCCTGTCCTGGAATTACCATAGTTCCGCCCTCTTGCATGATTTCCGGCACGGCGAGGTCCACAATGTGATTGAGCGCCTTCAGCTCGCCTTGAATGGTTCCGCCGCGTTTCAAGTCAATCACGGGATACCCAGTCGTCAGAAAGATGTCGCCCGTGCTGATGACGTTCGAGGTGCGAAAGAATACGATGCTATCGCCATCGGTATGAGCAGCCTTCTCGGCGATAATCTGAATCGGCTCGCCGTTCGATGGAAAATCTTTCTCGATATCGAAGGTGATCGACGGCCACGCCCCAATGGGCACACCTGCCCCGTTGGCGCTCATGCGCGACAGAACATTGTCCTGCGCGAAGACGGAAACCGGTGACACATCGGGACCCTGCCGCACACCTCCCTGCGGTAAAGCCCGCGCCAAAATCGTTTCATTACCGCCAACGTGATGTGTGTCCGCGCTGGTATTGACGATGTAGAGAATACGGTTCGCAGTAATTTTACGAATTTCATCCAGAATGTGGTTGGTCATCGCCGCGGTACCGGTGTCTACCAGGACCAGACCCTGACCGGGAGCGTCGCCCACTTGGAGCGTCACATTACCGGAGCTACTCGCCAACATATAGATGTTGGGGCGGACGTGCAGCACTTCGAACGGCCCATTTTCAGCACCGGTTTGGGCTTGCGTCATCGCCGCGAAGCCCGCGGCGACGATCATTGGGAGTAATCGTTGAGAACTCATGAGCTATTTCTTCTGGCGGCTCGCCGTGTCCGGCGTTTCGTGCTCGCGCGCGAATTTCCTTTCGAACGTCGCCGGCCGCGGGATGGTCATCTGCTTTAGCTTCTTTTGGTATTCGGGATAGATGGTCTCAGCGCCGCCGCGTGTGGCCTCAAACGGGATTCCGTAGCTCTCTGAGAATTGCTGCAGAACTGTGTTGGTGCCTGGAAGGTGATGGGGAATGGCTCCATGTGCCATCGGTAGCTCAGGTTGCGGCAAACACTCGCCGTAACCAGCGATACGCGCGAAACCTTGGTATGCGTTCCAGACCCATGACTCGGATCGAACCAGCGGCTCAGTGAGGTAAACCGGGTCTTCGACGACACTGGTCAGAGTCAGATATTTATCGTGGAGGTCGACGAATTCAGTGAGTTTGGCCTGGTCGGAGAACGCGACACCGTTGCGGCGCAGATAACTCGCCTTAATGTGGCTGGTATCGATGCGGAGCGTGTCCCCTTGCCATACACCCGTGGAAAAGCCGGCCCAAGTATGAGCAGCGAACACGCCCGGATGCGGACGGTTGTCCATCCAGATGGTTCGCGGCCCAAGGTATGTTCCATCCATTACGAAAGCCACGGTCCGGCCTGTTATGGGGTCATCCAGGGCTGAAATCTTCAGGAGATTCGGTCCGCGCATGGCGTAGGGAGCAGCATGTGGAATGCACTGGTGCTCCAGTTCGGAAACGATATCCGCGTCCCAGGCGTCAGCCCGGTAGCGAGCGGCGTCATTGATGGGTATCCCCAGGTAGTCACCCACGAGAACCCCGGGATCCTGGCGCTCCAATAGGTCCTCGTGATACATGGCGGTCCACCTACCCGTGAGATCGAATCCAGCGGACGGGCCACCAGGTTGCGCCTGTGCCGGCACACTCAAGAGCGGCGCCAGGCACGCCGCGACTAGGAGGTGAGCAATCAGAAGCCCAGAGTTCTTGGGTGTTTTGTCGTGAAGCATTCTCATTTGTTTCGCATTCACGGGATTAAAAGAGGATCTTCAACCCGAATTGAATCTGCCGAGAGGTCGTGGTTGTGGTGGTAATCTGGCCCGCCGCGGGGCTTACGAGGCTGGTCAGATTCGGTCCGGCAGTGAAGACGCCGGCCGCCGGCAAGCCGAAATTGGCGTGATTGAAGATGTTGAAGAACTCCGCGCGGAATTGAACGTTAAATGCTTCCGAGATTTTTGGAATCTTCGTGTCTTTCATAATCGCAAAGTCGGTATTTACCAAGCCCGGACCCTTAACGTTGGTTCTGGCGAGGTTGCCAGGTGTGCCGAGCGGCGGCGGCGAAAAACACGCCGGGTTGTACCACTGGTTCGGGATTCCCTGGACCAGATTTGTGCAGGTGGGATTCCAGTCGGGCCGTGTCCCGGTGCCGAGGGCGCCCATTTGATCGAAACCGTTCTGAACAGTGACGGGGAGGCCCGTGCTCACGGTTTGGATTCCGCTAATCTGCCATCCATCGACAAACTTATTGCCATGGAACGGCAGCGCATAAAGACCATTCACTCGCAGCGCTTGACGGATATCGAAGCTGCTATTGCTGTAGTCGGAGTGCATGTCGTATGGATTCTGGTTGCCGCCATTGTTGCCGCCTTCGGCGCCCGTCCAAGCAGAACCGTTGTCGAGGCTATGCGAGTACGTGTAGGAAACCTGCACCGTCGCATTCCGCGTGAACCGGCGATTGAGTCCAACCTGCAACGCGTGATAGATCGACAAGCCAATGCTATTACCGTCGATCAAGTTGACGTAAGCCGTGTCAATGCGCGGATTCGGGACCAACCTGCCGCCAACCAAATTCGAGAAGGTAGGCCGTCCGCTCGTTCCGATGAAGGGAATCACTGGATCCTGATCAAGCGGAGTGAGGAGATGAACTCCCCGCGCTCCCTGATAGCCCAACGTCAAGGTGGTGTTGGCTGCTAGTTCGCGCTGAATATTGAAATTCCACTGCAACATATACGGAGTCGTGTTCACGCGAAAGTCAAATCCTGGATTCTCCGAGATGGGACTGGGCGTAATCGACGAGAACGCAATCGGGAAGCTTGTCGGATTCACTTGTTGACCTGAGAGCTGGGGTGGAGCCGACCAGAGGGCGGTATAAAAGGTATGGTCAATAAGGTCATGGTACAGCCCGAAGCCGGCGCGGAAGGAGGTCTTGTGATCCTTAAACGGATCCCAGGCCAGTCCCACGCGAGGATCGAAATTCTTCAGAGCCGGGTTTCCGTTCTGATAAAGATGCGTCACGTGAGTAAATGAGTTACCCACGTGTGGATCCACAATCTCATACAGTTGATTGTGTTGATCCACAGGGTTGGTGTCGAATTCGTAGCGTACGCCGATGTTGAGTGTCAGCGTCGGCTTGATCTTCCATTCATCATGAATATAGGGCTCCATCTGAATCTCGCGAATATCGCGGTTCCCGTAAACGTTTCCCGGCAGAACTCCCAGCAATGTCGCTGGGACATCGGTCAGGAAATTCAGCAAGCTGTTGAAGTTCCACACACCACCGATGCGGGACTCACTCAAACTATTGGTTTGTTTCCTCGTTACCGACATCCCGATCTTGAGGCTGTGGGAGCCGTGCGTCCAGATGAGATCGTCAGCTTCCTGGAAGCGGTTGACGGTGATGTGGAAGGGAGTCATGATGCTGGGCCCATAACCTTGCCCTGGGGTGACCCCTCCGATACTCACCACGCCATTCGGCCGCCCGGCTCCCGGAAAGAAATCGAATCCTGAAACGCCTGTGGTTTCGGCGCCCGTCTGGACCGTCCGGGAAAAGCTGGCGCGAAGAAGATTCACCAACGTCGGCGAGATGATCCGACGCTCTTCGATGTTGGCAAACTGATTACGGGTGGTATCTGCTTCGTACCATAGCGGCAGGGGGGCATTCACGAATGGCTCATTCAGATCGGCTCTGTCCAGAACGTAGCGGACATCGAACGTATCTTTGCTCGAAAGTACGTAGTCGAAGCGGCCCAGTAAGTAGTTTTCCGAAGCGATCTGATTCGCGTTTTCAACGATCGTCCCGACCCCGCCCTTGGATGCCGATGTAGGGAGCGGGAAAGCGGACAACGTATTGGCGACAGCGGGGTTTACCCCCACGAATGCCAAGCCGGTAGCGGCGTTGCACGGGGTGGTCACGGCGCTCGCGCAAGGCAGGTACCCGTTGTGTGCGTTCGCGTCCGGAACGTTGGCGACCTTGGTCTCACCGAGCAGCTGCCGGATGCCCTCGTAGTTCACAAAAAAGAAAGCCCTGTCTTTTTTGAGGCGACCACCGAGGCTCCCTC
>FTGN01001069.1_pt1 | contig 13862 bp, 8 predicted proteins | sample 1640711 | NCBI WGS metagenome assembly FTGN01 (sample SAMEA3914789, study PRJEB12502) | metagenome | biome: forest; material: soil | place: Canada | collected 2011-07-03 | depth 0.3 m | reverse complement strand
TCCTATCAGAGGATGATCAGCCGCGCGTATCATGACTCGTTGTTCATGGCGTCAGTGGCGCCGATGGCCATGCTTTTCATCCCGTCGCGCGGCGGCTTCAGTCATCGTCCGGACGAATATTCGTCGCCCGCAGCCATCGCGCAGGGCGCACTCATCCTGGCGGAGACGTTGGCATCTTTGGCGGCAAGCTAAAGATCGATCTCGACGTCACCTTTGGGCTGCGAGCAGCAAATCAAAACGTTGCCCTGCGCGGGAGGTTCGAGCGGTGCAGGCTGATAGTCCACTGCACCGCCAATCAAAGCGGATTCGCAGGTGTGGCAGACGCCGGTGCGGCACGACCAGCGGACGGGGACGTCGCACGCTTCCGCAAAATCCAGCAGGCTGGGGAACCGCGCGTCCCACCGCGCCGTTACTCCACTGCGCGTGAATGAAATCTGCGGACCGGCGCCAGGAGGTCCCGCGGGAACATGCGGCGCAGGCAGGGAAGCCGGCGCGATGCCGGGAGTGATCGATTCCTCCGGTCCAAAGATTTCCGTGTAAATGCGCGCGGATTCCGTACCCCATGATTTCAGGCCAGCCGTGAAGCTGCGTAGAAACGGTGGCGGCCCACAGAGGTAAAACTCGGCGCTGCGATCGACACCGAGCCGTTCGAGCAAAGACGTGTCCAGGTGGCCGGGCGAGTCGTAGTCGCGGCCGAGCTGATCCGCGGGCTCGGGTTTGCTGTAGACCACATGGCTTTGGGCGCGCGTGAGCACTTGTAAGAGTTCATGCGACTCCTTCGCGAACGGATGCTCGCCGCGGTTGCGCGCCCCGTACAGCCACCACACCTGGCGAGTGGACCGCTGCGCCGCCAATGCATGCAGCATCGCGAGCACGGGAGTGGCTCCAATGCCGGCGCTTGCCAAGACCACGGGCGCGTCTCCGGGCCGCAGCGTGAAAGCTCCCCGCGGAGCGCTCACTTCCAAGGTGTCGCCGGCACTCACGCGCTGATGCAGAAATGAACTCGCCACGCCATTCACTTCCTGTTTGACGCTCACGCGATACGTGTTCTGGCCAGGCGTCCCCGACATCGAATAGTTGCGCAGCACGGGCGGAGCATCCGGCTTGACGCGCAGCCGCAGGACTAGAAATTGTCCCGGTAGCGCCGCGGGCAGCGGAGAGCCGTCCGCCTGTTCGAAAGACAAAGAAATCACGCTGGCGCTTTCGCGATCCACCTTCGCGACTTTCAGTGGCCGGAACCCGGACCAGGCTGGGGGCGGTCCCACGGATGTGCTCAGGCCCGGATTGCCCGCGGCGGAAGCGTTCTGCTCGAGCAGCGCTTGGAACGAAGTCTTCCATCCCCCGCTCAGCGCCGGGATGCGCAACGCTCTCTCCAACTGGTTGCGCGGGTGTCCCGGTAAATACAGCAGAGCATCGATGTCAGCGATCGTCATGCTTTCCGGCCCGCCGTCAATCTTGGTGATCTCATCGCCGGCGCCGACCTCGCCTTCTTCGATCACACGAAGGTAGAAGCCAGGCCGGTGATGCGACACCAGCAGGGAAGCCATAGCCGGCTCGTTCATACGGATGCCCACGCGGTAACAAGTAACACGCGGCTGCGTGACTTCGAAGAGAGCGCCGCCAATGCGGTAGCGATCACCGATGCACACTTCGTTATCGGGCAAGCCCTCGACTGTGAAGTTCTCGCCGAATTGCCCGAACGCAAAATCGTGGCGGCCGAGCTGGTTCTTCCAGTAGCGATAGGAGTCCATCTGGTACACCATCACGGCGCGCTGCTCGCCGCCGTGCCCGGCAAGATCTCCCTGCCCGTCGCCAACGATATTCAGGCGCCGGACCATTCTCCGGTCTTCGACCGGCTGTTTCAAAATCGCTGTCCTCACGGTCTCCCCGCGCCAGGTGATGTCCTGGGGAAGACCTACGTTGACCGACAGCAGCCGCGCCATGGAACGCTCCTTTGTAATCCAATATCTCTTACTGGGGACGCTCCCGAAAGCCCGCCTGCCAAGGCCGCTTCAATTTTTCGGAAATGAAGACGCCAGGCGAGGTACACTGCCTGCAATGCCCAATCTTTCACAGGCCGTATCCATCATGAGGGATCCAGTGACTTGGCTCTATCCATCCATCGAGCCAAACAACACTGGCCGGCTCCAGGTCTCACCCGTGCATGAGATCTATTTCGAGGAAAGCGGTAACCCCAGCGGTAAGCCGGTGATCTTCTTACACGGCGGGCCCGGCGGCGGCTCGGATCCCAAGCAGCGCCGCTTTTTCCATCCGCAGAAGTACCGCATCGTAAACTTCGACCAGCGCGGCTGCGGCAAGAGCACCCCTTATGCGTCTCTCGAAGCCAATACTACATGGGACCTGGTCGCCGACATCGAAAAAATCCGCGAGCATCTCGGCATTGAGCGCTGGCAGGTATTCGGCGGATCCTGGGGATCGACGCTCGCTCTGGCGTATTCTGAGACGCATCCAGATCGCGTCACGGAACTTATTCTTCGCGGCATCTTTCTGCTGCGCAAGCAGGAAATCGATTGGTTCTATCAGCGCGGCGCGTCGGTCCTGTATCCGGACGCCTGGGAGCCGTGCCTTGCCCACATTCCCGCGGCTGAGCGCGTCGATTTACTCTCTGCATACCACCGCCGCCTGACCAGTGACGATCCGGCAGTGCGGCTTGCAGCAGCGAAGATCTGGAGCGGCTGGGAAGGCGCCACATCGAAGCTCCTGCCCGACCCTGCCTTCGCCGGCCATTACGGCGAGGATGAGTTTGCGCTCGCGTTTGCGCGCATAGAGGCGCATTACTTCGTCAACAAGGGATTTTTCGAAACCGACGACCAGTTGCTGCGTAACGCTTCACGTATACGCTCCATCCCCGGGGTGATCGTGCAGGGCCGTTACGACGTTGTCTGCCCGATGGAAAGCGCCTGGGCTCTCTACCGTGCGTGGCCCGAGGCTGAACTCATCATCACTCCCGATAGCGGCCACAGCGCTTTCGAACCGCCGAACAGCCGCGCCCTGGTGGCCGCCACGGACAAATTCTCCGGGAACTGGCGCACTATTCGTTGAATCTCCGGCGAGCGAGATCCATTAAAGTTTGATGAGTCCCGCGCGCCGCCGGGCCTTCGCTCGAGTCTCCCGGGCGCAGTTGAACATAGGTGCCGTCGTTCTGCAGCGTCCAAGCCTGGCGCTGATCGCGCAATCCAATGTCGAGAATCTCCCACAGCTTCCCCTTCGCCGCCGGCGCCAGGATGGGCGCCGCCACCTCGACTCGTTTGGAAAGGTTGCGGTACATCCAGTCCGCCGAACCAATGAAGAAGTCGCCGTCCAGGGGGTTTTCTTGCCCGGCGGCGAAATGGAAGATGCGGGAATGTTCTAAAAATCGTCCAATGATCGAGCGGATGCGAATGCCTTCGGTGCGGCCCGGGACCCCTGGCTTCATGCAGCAGAAGCCGCGGACGATCAGATCGACCGGCACGCCGGCGCCGGACGCTTCACAGAGAATCTCAACCAACTCCGGGTCTTCGAGCTGGTTCATCTTCGCCACGATACGAGCGGGGAGATGCGCGCGCTGATTGTCGATCTCGCGCTTGATCAGGTGCAGGAAGCGGGCCCGCATGGCGCCCGGGGCCAGCACCAGTTGGGTAAATACCGGCGCGCGCGAGTTTCCCGTCAAATAGTGAAACAGGTTGACGACTTCGCGCGTAATCGAAGGATTACACGTCAGCAGACCGATGTCGGAATACAGGCGGGCCGTCCGCGTATGGTAGTTTCCTGTGCCGATATGCACGTAGATTTTCAATCCGAAAGACTCTTTCCGGACAACCAGGGCGAGCTTGGCGTGGGTCTTCAAACCAGGAACACCGAAAGTGACGTGCGCACCAGCTCTTTCGAGTTCCGCGGCCCAGTGGAGATTGCGCTCCTCATCGAAGCGCGCCTTGATCTCGATCACGCAGGCGACCTGTTTCCCGGCTTCCGCGGCTTTGATCAAGGACTTCACAAAGGGCGTGTCGTCGCCGATCCGGTAAGCCGTCATCTTGATAGAAACCGTTTGGGGATCGTCGGCGGCGGCGGCAATGAAGTGCTCTACGCTCGCCTCGAAACTTTCGTAGGGATGGTGCAGCAGAATATCGCCCGTTCGCATCGCCGCAAAAATATCGTCATGGTTCTCAATGGAAGCCACTGCGAGTGGGTTCCAGGGGAGATCGCGCAATGCCGGAATCGGCAGGCTCGCAATTTCGAATAACGTCGTGTAGTCAATCTCTCCGGGGAGGTCGTAGACGTCCAGGGGAGAAAGGCCAAAGCGCTGGCGCAGTGTTTCGCGAATCGAAGGATCCGCGCCCGGCGCGAAATCCAGGCGCACCACGGGTTCATAGCGGCGCTGCCGAACCTGTTCGCGAACCACGTCCTGCAGCGCCTCATCGGTATCGTCGTCAATCTCAATTTCCGCGTCGCGCGTCAGCCGGAAAAGAGTAGTGCCGGTGAGTCTCATGCCGCCATAGAGCTTGTGGGCATTGCCGCGGATCACCTCATGCAGCGGCAGCATCAGCTTCTCTCCAGGCTTGACGTCGGTCTCCAGAGCCACCCACTGCTTCACCACTCCCGGCACCTTCACGCGCGCGTACATCAACTCTTCCTCGTCGTACAGTATGAAGGCGAGCGAAGTCGACAGGTTCGACAAAAAGGGGAACGCGTGGGCCGGATCGAAAACCAGGGGCGTCAGAGCGGGGGAAACCTGCGCATCGAAATACTGATCCGCTTCCTCTTGCTGCGCGGGAGTCAAATCATCCCACCTGCGCAAAAAGATGCCGTGAGAGGCCAGTTCGGCGACAATCGAACGATAGCATTCCTCCTGCCGCTTTAAGCTCCGCATAAGCTTCTCGCGCAGTGCCGCCAGCATCTGCACCCGTTTGGGTGTGGGCGATTTGCGGTAGATCGCGATCCGCTTCATGAAGAATTCGTCCAGATTCGACGTGAAAATCGCCAGGAACTTAGCCCTTTCCAGCAGCGGCGTCCGTTCGTCGGACGCTTCGGCAAGTACGCGATCGTTAAAATCCAGCCAGCTCAAGTCGCGGTCGATCCAAACATCGGAGAGTGAAGAAGACACCTCCTGGTTGAGAATGCCCTCGTCTCCGATCGAAACCATTGCAGATGCGGCGCACATAGATAAACCTTCCGGAACAAATATCACTGGATTCTAACGATCGCTGTGAGGAAAAATGCGAATGCCCCATCATGTCATCGAAGCCGCACGTAAAAATTTCGGGACTGTTACAGAAACGTGAATATCGCGTTATGGCGGGTCCGCTTTCCTGACACGCGATTTCGTTCGAGGCGGTTCCGGGAAGCTCGTGATGGCGCAGCGTTATGCGGATGCCGCTTTGCCAGACTCGAATGAATCATCCAGATCCTCGCGGTGCACGTCTTGATTGTGAGCGCGAAGTTCAGTGGCGATATGTGCTCGCCGCTTGCGGCTTAGGAGAATCGCACTTTCCAGGTCTTGAAACGATTGACTGGCTATGGGAGCAGCGAGATGGGCGCGCTGCCGGAGAGTCGCAACTGCTTCATGCTCGCATTCCTGGCTCAGTTCGCGTTTGAAAGCATCACAGACGGGGCATTGCATCGGGGACACCTCTCAACCCTATTTTAGACCAGCTTCCGCGGGGCTAGCCGCATAAAAAACATTCCTGTCCTTGAATGTTTTTTGTAAAAGACACCCGTTTGAGAATAAGTTGTAACCTTTTGCCCCCTATTCTGAAGAGGGCCGACTCCCCATTTGCAGCGCCGACGGGAGGAACTGTGAAATATTCCAACGTATCGTTCCTGTGGCGGAGGGCAGATTGCGCGCGCCCGTTCAGCACGGGAATCTGCCTGCATGGCCATACCATGCACTCCGAGGAATGCCTGTCGTTTCTGCCGCGCTACCTGCACCGGGTTCCCGGAGTATCGCAGGTGGTCAGCCGCTACCAAAGCGGTGCGCGCCCAGCCGTCGATTTCTCGCGCGCGTTCTGGACCCCGCCCCTCAGCCCGGCTTCCGCACTTCGCCTGGAGCAGGAACAGATTGCCAAGCTGGGCCTGCAAGCGCTGGTGTCTCTTACCGATCATGACAATATTGAAGCGGGCGTCAGTCTGCAAGCCGCCGCCGGCGCGGAGGAAGTCCCGGTATCGGTTGAGTGGACCGTGCCCTATGGCGGCTCCATCTTCCACATAGGGGTCCACAATTTGCCGCCGGCCGAGGCTCGATCATGGATGTCGGCCATGGTGACCTATACGACAACTCAGAATGAGCATCTGTTGCGGCACATCCTCAGCGCCTGTGCCGCGATACCGCAGGTTCTGGTGGTTCTCAATCATCCATTTTGGCTGGAGGAAGGCATTGAAGAGGCCCCTCACCGGGAGGCTCTCGATCGCTTCCTACGTGGTTACCTTCAATGGCTCCACGCCTTCGAACTAAACGGAACGCGCAAGTGGCAGGAGAACGCAGCCGCCATGGAACTGGCCCGGGCGCACGCCAGGCCCGTCGTCTCCGGGGGAGATCGCCATGCTTGCGAGCCGGCAGCCTGCATCAATTTAACGAATTCCCGATCGTTCTCCGAATTTGCCGCGGAAGTAAAGGCCGGCTACAGCTCGGTTGTGTTTCTCCCACATTACCGGCAGCCCATGGCGTTCCGGATTCTGGAAGCCAGTTGCGAAATTCTGCGGCCTTATCCTGAGTTCCCGGGCCGCGAGCGCTGGATCGATCGGGTTTTCTACCGCGACGAAGACGGGATCGCCCAAACGTTGGCAACCGTCTGGAAAAATCGCGAACCGTGGGTGGTGGTTCCCTTGAGCGGCACGCTGCAGTTCCTGGCGACGGCCCGCATGCGCATGGCTCTACGGCTTTTGATGGCAAGGCAGGTGGAGACCCTGCCATGAAAGCTGTGTGGTCCCGCATGATCCCCTCGATGCGCGATCTCTCTCCCGAAAACGCCGCGCTGCTTCTCTCTGTCGGTTTAGTGCTGGGCATTTTCCCCATGTATGGCTTGCCGACGATTTTGTGCATCCTGGCCAGCCTGGTGGCGCGAGTAAACTTCCCGGCCCTGCAGGTTGTGAATCAACTCTCGTGGCCTCTGCAGATCGTCATGCTGGTGCCGTTGGCGCGGCTGGGATCGTGGATCGTCAAGCCCTCGAACGGATTCGCTACAAGCATTGCGGGAAGGTTGGGCGCGGCCGCTCTGCAAGCCGTCACCGGCTGGCTCTGCGTGTGCATTCCGCTGGGGCTGCTCCTGTACTTCGCGCTGCTGTGCGTTCTGCGGCGCAATAGAGGCGGGAAAGTTGCTACGCTGTATTTTTCTCCCCAGGCTGGCACTTCATCGATATAGATGACCATTCCCGGGAATCGGGGCAAGCGAGGTCTGCGTCAACTACACGGATGGCGAACATCAGAGAGAGTAGTCAGCGGGCCCTCATCCTCGCCTCTGTTTTCCTTACGTTTAGCAGCGTTACTTTCGCGGTTGAGCTCAAAGCCGAGACCATCGACGCATTCAACAAATTCATAGCCTCGCTTGAAATGCGTCTGGAGCCGCGCTTCCGTGTCCAGCATTTCCTCTGGTCCGACGAAGCCCCGGGCCTGCGGCAGCAGTTGCTCAACGGCGCGGTGATCGCCCAACCGGTGGCCGGAAATGGTATTGTTCCGCTCAAAGGCGGTCTGGTTCAGGATTGGCGGGGAGCGATCTTCATTGCGCACGCCTCGCTGCGCGATGTCCTGGCGATCGCGCAGGATTTCGATCGCCACCAGGATTTCTATAAGCCCGATATCGAGAGTGCCAGGATCGAATCCCGTCAGGGCGATGAGTTCCTGGTCTTCATGCGCATCGTGAAAACGAAATTCCTGCTCTCCGATGTGCTCAATACCGAACAAGCCATCCAATTTACCCGCGTGGATCCGCAGAGGGTTTACAGCCGCACCTATAGCAAGCGCATTAACGAGGTCGCCTCGCCGGGACGATCGGGCGAGCACGAGTTACCCATCGGCCAGGATCGCGGGCTACTGTGGCGCCTTTACGGCTACTGGTTTTACGAAGAGCGCGATGACGGTGTTTATGTCACCTGCGAATCGATCACGCTCACCCGCGAAATTCCCTTCGGCATGGGCGCGCTCCTCGGCCCTGTGATCCACGATCTGCCGGGCGATGCACTGCGCAAGAGCCTGGAACAGACCCGCAAGGCTGTTCTGTCTCAGAACAGCAGCTTCAAACCGAACTGAATCTGCCGCGCCGGCAGCGTCGTGGTAATCGTGCCGAACGACGAGCTGCCGAAAACGTTACTGGGCGGTCCGAAGTTGGTGTGGTTCAGCACGTTGAAGAACTCGCTGCGGAACTGCAGTTTGATGCCTTCCGTAATGCGGAAGTTCTTGTTGACCGCCAAGTCCCACTGCTCGAGGCCCGGCGTGCGAAACGCATTGCGGCCCAGATTGCCGAAGGGGGCGTTGGCGGGCGGCGTGGTGAATGTGTAGCCGGCGAAGTAGGTCAGCAGACTTTGTCCGGTGCTCTGGCTGGCGGCGCTGCCGGAGACGTTGGGGCGTTGGAAAGCTTGTCCGCGATATTCGGCGGCTAAACCGGTGACGTCGTTCGCCGCGCTCGGCGTGTAGTGCACGTTGACTGGCAGTCCGGTACTCGCGGTATTGATTCCGTTCAGCTCCCACCCGCCCAGCACGGCGTCCAGCGCCGGATGCAAGCTATTCAGGAACTTTTGCCCCTTACCGAAGGGCAGCTGATACACCACGCTGGTGACGTTGACCAACTTCGCATCGTAGCTGCTGGGGCCTTTCTCCGCGGCTAGATTCCGGATGTTCTGCGGGTTCGCTCCAGTGAGGTTGGAGTAATATTCCAGCGCCTGTTCGGAATCGCCCATGGCACTTCCCCAGGTGAACGAATTCAGGAAATACAAGCCCTGAGAGAAGCGATGCTCCAGGCGAGCTGAAAGCCCGTTGAAGTGGTTATTGCCTGCCGGGTCTACCCAAGTGATGGGGCCGAAGCTCTGGTCCGGCCGGCGAGCCTGCACACCCAGCGTTCCGCCCACGGCATTCGGCGCTGCCTGGTTGTAATCCCCAATGATCGGCAGGCGCAGACTGTGGTTGCCGTTATACGCCAGCTCCAGAACCGTGTCCTTGATCAGTTCGCGCTGAATTGAAAATACCCAAGATTGGACGTAGGGCCAACGAGTGTCGGCCGGAATGTAATCGTTGTTACTGGTGATCGGGTTGAAGGTGCTGGCGATCCCCGCGTTGAATCCATTCTGCGTCGTGAGGAACCCAGGAGCGCCGGGGAGAGCCGATTGGTTAAAGGTTCCGAAGATCGCGAGGGGGCCGTTGATGCCTTCGATCGCGCTCCCCGGCCGGTTGAAGAACGTGTAGCTGATCCCATACCCGGCGCGGATCGAGGTCTTCGCATCGACGCTGTAAGCCAGGCCCAGGCGCGGCCCGTAGTCTTTGTAGTCCGGATGCACCAGGGCGCGATTGTACAGGCTGCCGCCGCTGGCGCGGACCAACGTGTTGGTGGCGGGATCGAAGTTCGACCAGAGATTGTCGCGGTCGTAAACCGGCGTCGCAAATTCCCAGCGCAGACCGACGTTCACGGTTAGCTTGGGCGTGACGCGCCAATCGTCCTGCACGTAGAGCGAGTGAACGTGCTGCCGCAAATTGGTGACCAGGTTGCTGCCTTGCGCGATGGCGCTGGGGAGTCCGAAATAGAAGTCGGCGAGGTCGTAACTGGTGGCGTCAGCAGGAACGGTGCAGCCCGCGGCTTGTCCCAATTGCGCGCAAGTCGGTTTGCTGTATTGATTGTTGTAAGTATCGGAGCCGTACAACGGATTGATGTCGAGGACTTCCGTGCGGATCGCCAGGAACTCATAGCCAACTTTTATCGAGTGCCGGCCCTTCACGAACGAGTAGTTGAGTTTGGGGTCAAACGATGTCGGGTTCTGGAACTGGGGGTTGGTGGCTTGCCTGCCGAGAGTCGGATTGCTGAAGCCGGTGATGATTTGAGTGGGGAAGCCACCGGCGAGTCCGGGCGGCAGCCCTTTGATGCCGAATTGCGCGGCGATGTCGGCTCCGCCCAAGTAAGGCGGCGTCTTACCTCCCAGGACGTGACTGAATCCGAAGCGCGCCTCAAACAACGAGGACGGTGACACCGCCCAGGTGTAACCGGCGGCGGCCTGCTGTTGAATCGCGTGAATGAAACCATTGGCGTCGCCGCCGGACGGGCCCGGATCGGCGGGCCCAAAGAAAGCGATATCTTTCCTCTGGCTGAAGCGCAAGAACGCCATCATGCTGCTCTTGATCTGATAGTCCAGCTTGGCGTCGTACTTATCGCTGTAGTCCTTGAGCGGGATGGTTTCCTCCAGGTTATTCGAGCGGCCTGTGGTGACCGGCGCCGCTAGCCCGGCCAATGCCGCGGCGGCGAACGGATTGATTTGCGCCAGCGGAATCTGCGTACCGGCCTTATAAACAACGCCAGTGAGCGGATTGACGACAGTCACCGGCAATATCCCGAGGCGGTCATTGGTACTCGGAACCGAGTAGAAGTTAAGATAGCCCTGCTTCTGGCGCAAGCCCTCGTAGTCCGCGAAGAAGAATAGTTTGTCTTTGATGATGGGGCCGCCGATGGTGGCGCCGAACTGGTTGCGGTGAAACGTGGGCTGCACGAATGTGGAGGGCCGCTGGCCGAAGATGTAGCCGATCGCATTCAGATCCGTGTTGCGCAGGAATTCGTAGGCCGTGGCGTGAATTCGATTGGTTCCGGAACGCAGCACTGCGTTCACGACGCCGCCGCCCACGCGTCCGTATTCGGCGCTGAAGTTGCTGGTGATCACCCTGAACTCCGCCAGAGCATCCGGCGAAGCCTGCACGACTTGGCTCGAATAGTTCTGGTTACTCGTTCCGTAGGAGTTGTTGTCGACACCGTCCATCAGGAAATTGTTATACGTGCTGCGCATTCCGTTCACGTTGAATGCGCCTTCGCGCGGGGTCCCGGTGGGTCCTAGCGAAATGGCGGCGGGGGAAACATGAACGTTGGTCGAAAGCAGCGCCAGGCTCGAATAGTTGCGGCCGTTGAGCGGCAATTCCACGATCGCTTGCGTACCGATCACCTGGCTGTGCGCGCTGGTGTCGGTTTCGACGAGGCTGGCCTGGTCGCTTACCGTGACGGTTTCGGCCACCGACCCAACCTGCAGAACCGCGTCCACGCGCTGGCGGGCGTTGACGTTTACGGCAATGTCGGCGGAGGAGAACCTCGAAAATCCGGTGAGCGCAACGGTAATCGTATAGCGCCCCACTTTGACGTTAAAGAAATCGTAGTTGCCGCCGTCGTCGGTGGTGGTCTTCGCTTCAACACCTGTGTCCTGGTTGATTAAGGTCACTGCGGCGTTCGCCGCCGGCTTCTGAGTCGCGTCGCGAACCGTGCCGAGAACTTCGGATGTTTCGAACTGGCCGAACGCAAGCGCCCCAAAAAACAAAAATCCCGCGATTACTTTGGTACTAGGCATGTCATACGTTGCCACAGGAAACATAAACGGCATGTGAACGAATGGCGACAATTCGATGAACGCCCGGCGCGGGATAATTGTCACGGCGCTGGAACCGAATAGTAACAGGAGCACGTTATCCTGATGGATACATGCAACAGGGATACATGCAACGGCCCATGCGGCTTTTTCTGTGTTGCTGTGCCGCGATCGCAAGCCTCGCCGCGAAGCAGCCCCTGGTGGTGGTGTCGGTCGACGGGCTCGACAACCGCTACCTCACGAACGCCGATCAGATGGGTCTCAAGATCCCAAATCTGCGGAGGTTGATGCGCGAAGGACAAGTCTCGCGGGGCATCATCGGAGTGGTTCCCACGATCACCTGGCCGTCGCACACGACCATGATCACCGGTGTCGATCCTATAAAACATGGAATCCTGGCGAACTGGCGCCCACCGGGCGAGAAGTACCTCGACTATTCGCAGATCAAAGTGCCCACGCTGCTTGGCCTGGCGCACGCGGCGGGGCTCACGACGGCAACCATTAACTGGCCGGTTAGCGTCAACGCGCCGGTTGACTGGAATGTCCCGGAATACTTCTTGAAGCGCCGCGGCGGCGGTGAGGACCGGCGTTCGGTTGAGAGCAAAGCGAAACCCGCGGATCTGTTTGAAAAAATCGCGAATGCGTACCCCTCGTTCGCGGAGGAGTGGATGTATGACCGCAACCGCACGCAAGCGGCGATGTACATTCTGCAGCGCGAGAAGCCATACCTGCTGCTGATTCACCTCGCGGATTTGGACTCCGAAGAACACGACAACGCTCCGTACACTCGCGAAGCGAAGGCGATTGTAGAACGCTGCGACGAGTTGATCGGCCAGATCCTCTCCGCGATGCCGGCGGGGGCGGCGCTGGCGGTGGTGTCCGATCACGGTTTTGAAAGAGTCAATACGACAGTAGATCTAGCGCCGCTCGCGAAGGAGCAGGCGGTAACGAACCTTATTCAGGGCGGTGGGATCGTAGTTGCTCCGGACGAACATGCCGCTGAGTTTCTTCGCCAGACCGCCAAGGATGCGCGCTACGGGATCGGGCGTGAAATAGGGAAAGAGGAGCTGGCGAAGTTTCCATCCTCGCTGCCAGCGAATCCGGCGGCAGTGTTTGAATCCGCGGATGGATTCATGTTCTCTCCGTCGCCGAAGGGTGAGATTTTCTCGCATCCCGAAGAAATCGGCAATCATGGCCACTGGCCGATGCGCTACCGCGCGGTGTATATTCTCTGGGGCCAATCGATCCCGCATGAAACATTGCCGGAGTTTTCGATGAAAGAGATTGCCGGCCGGCTCGCCAGCGTCATCGGAGTTCGCTTTTAGGACGCGGACGCTGGTTCTCGAACCGCAGGTTCCGCCGCCGTTCCCAAAATCGCTGCCGCCTTTTTCGCCGCTGCCTTTTTCGCGGCCCGCTTGCTTCGTACCCTTTTTTTCGCGGTTTGGGCTTTGGGCGCCTTTGCCGGCGCTTTTTTTGCGGTCTTCTTGGTTACCGCTGCCGATTTTTTCTTATGAGCGCCCGCCGAGGAGGCAAGCGCGCTCACAGCCTTCTTCACGTGAGCCACTGCGGCCTTCAAATCTTTCAGTACTTGGCTCACGTGCGGCGCGCTCTTTGAAAGCCGCCGCGTCATTTCCGACGTTAATGCCTCGATTTTAGCGATTCGCTTGAGAGCTTTATTGGCTTTCACGACCATTCCTTTCCGTTACGCTAGGCGGAAAGTATAACACGCGACGCGGCTCCCGGCTGCTTTCCGCTGCACGCTGGTTGACAGTTGCGCAAAGTATATACAATGGTTTTTGTGCGCCTAGCGCAACAGTGAAGGAGCTTGGATGCATCGAGCCATAATTTTTTGGGGAGTTATATCCCTGGCGAGTCTGCCCGCTTTCGCGCAAGGGGGGCCTACGGGCTTCAACCTGGCCGGGCTATGGTCGGGCATGTATCACGAGGATGAATTGGAGCGCACCGACCCCGGACCGCCCCCCGGCGACTATACCGGGTTCCCCATCAACGAAGCCGCTTTGTATCACGCGGATTCCTGGCACGCCGACCTGGTTTCGGTCATGGAACACCAGTGCATCCCGCACAACGCAATTTACAGTATGCGTGGGCCCGCGAATCTAAGCATTCACACGGAGATCGATTCCTCCAGCGGACGCCTGCTCTCCTACGTCATCGATGGCACCTTCGGGGGCGCCAGCCGGACCATCTGGATGGACGGACGGCCCCATCCTTCGAAGTTCGCCGCGCACACCTGGGGCGGATTTTCGACCGGCGCGTGGGAAGGCGATACACTCAAGGTCCTAACTACCCACATGAAGGCAGGCTAT
>FTGN01001447.1_pt1 | contig 16634 bp, 9 predicted proteins | sample 1640711 | NCBI WGS metagenome assembly FTGN01 (sample SAMEA3914789, study PRJEB12502) | metagenome | biome: forest; material: soil | place: Canada | collected 2011-07-03 | depth 0.3 m | reverse complement strand
CTCGACCGCCTTCCCTACCCCTTCCGCGATGCCTCCTTCGACAAACTGCACGCGAGCCATGTGATCGAACACGTCTCCGACGTGATCAAGACCATGGAAGAGTTCCACCGCCTGCTGCGCCCGGGCGGCGAAGCGTTCATCGCCACGCCACATTACACCGACTTCAGCTCCTTCTGCGACCCCACCCATCGCTGGCACTTGACCAGCTTCTCGCTGCGCTACTTTACAGAGAAGGACTTTGGCTTCGGCTACTATTCCCACGCGCGCTTCGAAGAGATTTCGGTCCGCGTGAAGCTGCTGGCCTTGTGGCGCTACCTGGGCTTCGAACTGGCTGTCAACGCCTCGCCCCGCTTCCGCCGCTTTTGGGAATACTATTTGTGCTACGTAGTGCGCGGGAAGCTGATCGAGTGGCGGCTCAAGGCTCTCCCCTAGAGAGTTTCTACCCACTGCTACCACTAGCTTTACGATGTTGGGCGTTTTCTCGGATTGGCTGCGGCACCTCGCACGGCGGCGGCGCTGGAGTCCCACGCAAGCTTTGGGACGTCGCGGCGAGGATCTGGCGCACCGTTTTCTGCGACGACAGGGCTACACCATTGTGGCTCGCAACTACCGCCTGCCTGCGGGCGACGGCGAAGCCGATCTCATTGCCTGGGAAGGCGACACGCTGGTGATTGTAGAAGTGAAGTCGCGGCAGAGCGAGGAGTATGGGCCGCCGGACCGTGCGGTGGGCGACGACAAACGTACCCACTTGCGCCGCCTCGCCCGCGCTTACGCCCGCAAAACCGGCACGCCCTGGGAACGCGTCCGCTGCGATGTGGTGACCGTTGTATTCGCTGGACGTCCGCAGCTTCAGTTGGTACGTAACGCTTTCAACATCTGAATCACGTCGACACCCACGCCAATGCGATAGGTGTCGGCACCCGCATCGCCGTGAGCAGGATGCGGCGAGGCGCGCAGCATGGCGGTTCCGAACAGGTAAAGAAAGTTGCCTCCGGTCACCGGCAACGCGTAGAAAGTGTCCACGCGCAGCACCGTCCCGTGCAGCCTCCCGCCGGTGATGGCTTCGTTCTGGCCTAGCGCGATATCCACGATATGTGTGTGCTGGGCAGATTGCACGCGAACACCGCCATAATATTGCCGGTAAAAACGTGTACCGGTGGGTGCCAGCGGCATCGCGGCGCCTTCGCTGGCGATCAGCGAAAGGGACGACCACGGGCTCGTGCCACCTACTAACTGATAGCTGACACCCACCAGAAATTCGCCGGAGCGCACCAGTTGATTGAGCGGAAGCGTGGTGGCGATTTTACCGGCGTCCGCGGGCAGCGTGGCCAGCGTCGATTGCGCATCCACCGGAATCGAACTCAGGCGCAGATCGCCCCAGGTCGCCAGCCGCGGGCGCAGCGGTTCGCTGAAGAACAAACCGATGGCGGCCTTTTGCACTGGCGTGGCCGAGCCGGCGGCCGTTTGCTCCAGGCCCAGCATCACCCTGGCGACGGCCTCTGGTGGGGTTTGCGCCCAAACTCGAACCGTCATTAGAAGCCAAAAAGCAACAGCGAATCGTGTCATCACGCGACCGTTATCGCATCGCTATTACCAAACGAACCCAGCGTGAAATCGCCAAGTGCGGAATCTACAGGCTTTCCAGCTAGAATCAAACCTATGAATGCCGAGCAACTTCGCCTGATCGCCGCCGCCCGGCGCGAGCAGTATTGGCGGCGCTGGGGTCCGTATCTGGCCGAGCGCGCCTGGGGCACGGTCCGCGAAGACTATAGCGTGGGTGGCAATCCGTGGGAATATTTTCCGTTCGAGCATGCGCATTTGCGGGCGTACCGCTGGGGCGAGGATGGCATCGCCGGAATTTGCGACAACCATCAGCGGCTGTGCTTTGCCCTCGCACTCTGGAACGAGCGCGACCCCATCCTGAAAGAACGCCTCTACGGACTCAGCGGCGAGCAAGGCAACCACGGCGAAGACGTGAAAGAGTGCTATTACTACCTGGATTCCACTCCCACTCACACCTACATGAAGTGCCTGTACAAATATCCGCAAGCCGAGTTTCCTTACGCACGCCTGATCGATGAGAACCGGCGCCGCGGACGCGACGATCCGGAGTTCGAACTGATGGACACCGGGATTTTTGCGGAAGACCGTTACTTCGATGTCTTCGTGGAATACGCCAAGGCGGAAGTGAATGACATCCTGGTGCGTATTTCAATCACCAACCGCGGGCCCGACGCCGCGCCGCTACATGTCCTGCCGCATGTCTGGTTTCGCAATCAATGGTCCTGGGGAGGAACCGACGAAAAGCCACTGCTCTCGCAGTCGAGCGGCTCCCTGATCGAGATCAACGAGCCTGAACTGGGCGGGTATCAGTTAAGCATGGAGGGTCTTCCGCAACTTTTGTTTACGGAAAACGAAAGCAACACCAAAGCCCTATGGGGTTGGGATGGCGGACTCTCCGCCAACCCTTACGTGAAAGACGCGTTCCATCAGCGCGTCATTCATGGCAACGAAGGCGCGGTGAACCCCACCCTGCGCGGCACTAAAGCCTGCGCCTGGTACAAATTCAATCTGGCGGCCGGGCAGACCCAAACTATTCGCATGCGCCTGACGCTGCGCACCGAACCGTCGCGCTTGATTCACGACATCGACGGAGTCTTTGCCGAGCGTATGGCCGAAGCCGATGAGTTTTATTCGTTCGCGAATCCCGCACTTTCGGAAGACGGCAAACGCGTACAGCGGCAAGCGCTCGCGGGACTCTTGTGGTCACGGCAGTATTATCACTTCGTGGTAGCGGATTGGCTGAAAGGCGATCACGGCCAGCCCAAGCCTCCAGCGGCACGCTTAGACGGGCGCGATTCAAACTGGGTGCACATCTATAACGAGGACGTGCTCACGATGCCGGACAAGTGGGAATACCCATGGTACGCGGCTTGGGACTTGGCCTTTCATATGATTCCGCTGGCGATGGTGGATCCAGATAACGCCAAATCTCAGCTCAAATTGTTCCTGCGCGAATGGTATATGCATCCCAACGGGCAGATTCCGGCGTATGAGTGGGCTTTCGGAGACGTGAATCCGCCGGTGCACGCCTGGGCGTGTTGGCGCGTGTTTCAAATCGACAAAAAACTTACCTGCAAGCCGGATTACGCGTTCCTGGAAACCGTATTCCACAAACTGTTGATGAACTTCACCTGGTGGGTGAACCGCAAGGATTCCGAAGGCAACAATATTTTTGAAGGCGGCTTTCTGGGCCTGGACAACATCGGCGTGTTTGACCGCTCCCGGCCGCTGCCTGGCGGAGGCGTCATCGAGCAATCCGACGGCACCAGTTGGATGGCCATGTACTGCCTGAATATGCTGCGCATTTCGCAGGAGCTGGCGGTGAACGCCGATCCCCTGTATGAAGACATCGCGAACAAGTTCTTCGAACATTTTCTGTACATCGCGCACGCCATCAATGGCATGGGCGGCCAGGGATTGTGGCATGAAGAAGACGGCTTCTTCTACGACCGCCTGAGTCTGCCCGATGAGCAGACGATTCCGATGCGCGTGCGCTCCATGGTGGGCGTGATTCCGCTGTTTGCGGTGGACACCATGGCGTCCGGCCTCATCGAATCGCTGCCGGGCTTTGAGAAGCGCATGAACTGGTTCATCGCCAACCGGCCGGATCTGTGCCAGAATCTGGCTCCGTTAATGAGTCACGGTGTCGAGCAGCGGCATTTGTTGAGTTTGTTGTCGCGGGGACGGCTGGTGCGCGTGCTGGAAAAACTGCTGGATGAAAACGAGTTCCTCTCGCCGCATGGCATCCGCTCAGTTTCGAAATATCACGAGGCCCATCCCTACACGCTGCAAGTGGACGGGAACCAGTATCGCGTGGGGTATGAGCCCGCCGAATCGAGCACGGGGCTGTTCGGCGGCAACTCTAACTGGCGCGGTCCGGTGTGGTTCCCGGTCAACTACTTGTTGATCGAATCGCTGCAGCGCTTCCACTTCTATTTCGGAGAAGAATTCACGGTGGAATTCCCCACCGGCTCCGGCGTGCGCATGCATTTGGGCGAGGTGGCGGCGCAGCTCTCGCGGCGCTTGTCGCGACTGTTCCTGCGCGACGATGAGGGGCGGCGTCCGGTATTCGGGGCGACTGAGAAATACCAGACCGACCCGCATTTTCGCGACTATCCCCTGTTCTATGAGTATTTCCACGGCGACAACGGTGCGGGCATCGGCGCCAGCCACCAAACTGGCTGGACTGCGTTGGTGGCTAAGCTGCTGCAACAGAGCGGAGAGTAAAGGAAACCGCGATTCTTTCCGATGTGTTGGATGAACCTCCAACCAAGACCGTGGCTATCACTACAACTCCTCCACCGCCGGATTCCGCTATTCTGGATAAGGTTTCCGTGACTGCTTCCACCCCTGCGCAAAAGCGCCGCTCGCTACTGATGATCCTGGTGTTCACGCTGCTTTCGTCAGCCGCCCAGGTATTGCTGAAATTTGGCACCGTGCAGCTCAAACTGCACCCCTCTCTTCTCGGCCTCTTAACCAACTTTCCGCTGATCGGCGGCATGGCCCTGTACGGCATCGGCGCGGCGTTAATGGTGATTGCGCTGCGGCACGGGGAACTGTCGGTGCTCTATCCGTTGATCTCGCTCAGCTATGTGTGGGTGGCGATTCTGTCGGTGGCGGTCTTCGGCGAGGTCATGAACCCTTTTAAGATCGGCGGCATTTGCGCGATCATGGCCGGAGTCGGCGTTTTGGGATTGGGGTCTCATAAATGACTACTCCGATTTCCTCCATCGCCTTGGTCACGTTCGGATCGTTCATCGGCAGTTTCAGCTCGCTGGGATTCAAGGCTGGTTCCAAACGCCTGGAGAAGAACCTGCGGTCGGTCTACACCAACTGGCCGCTGGCGGCCGGGATCGCGGGCTATCTGCTGTCGTCGGTATTCTTCATCATCGGTCTAAAGAGCGGCGAGCTGAGCATCTTGTTCCCGATGGTTTCGAGCGGTTACATCTGGACCATGATCTGGGCCCGGGTATTCTTCCACGAGCCTTTTACGCGCGGGAAGTTTGCGGGCCTGGCGCTGATCCTGATCGGTTGCCTGCTGCTAGGCCTGGGGACCCGGCAGGCGGGCTAGATCCTCAAACGGCATGTTGCCGCCGCACAACACCAGCACTACGTGGCGCTCTTTCGAGAACTGATCCCGCAGGCGTTCGGCCGCAGCTAGGGTGCAGGAGGCGGCGGGTTCAGTCAGCACCTTCAATCGCTCCAGCAGAAAACGCAGCGCGGCCAGAGCTTCGGCGTCGCTGACCACGGTGACGCTTTCGAGTAAGTCGCGGGCCAGTTGCAGAGTGAATTCGGAAGGCGCTGGCGCGCCCAGCGTACGTGCGATAGACGTGATCGCTTCTAAGGTCACGATCTTGCCCGCGGCGAGCGACTTCGCCATGCAATCGGCGCCCTCGGTCTCGACGCCCCACATGCGTACCGAGGGCTTGAGCGACTTGACCGCCGTGGCGATGCCGCCGATCAAGCCGCCGCCACCGATGCTGACGATGATGTCGGTGACCTGCGGGACGTCGTCCAGAATTTCGAGGCCGATGGTTCCTTGGCCGGCCATCACTACAGGATCGTCAAAAGGGTGGATGTAGGCCCAGCCCTGGCGCTCATATTCGGCGACCTCGGCGAAGGCCGCGCCCACGTTGGCGGCGAACTTGATTTCAGCGCCGTAGCCGCGCGTGGCGTTGACATAGTTCAGGGGCGTGGCCTCCGGCATCAGAATCACGGATTTCAAAGCCAGCGTCCGGGCGGCGTAGGCCACGGCTTGCGCGTGATTTCCGCCGCTGACTGCTACCAGTCCCTGGCCGCGCTCTTCGGGCGTGAGAGCCAGCGCTTTGTTGAACGCGCCGCGTACTTTGAACGAGCCGGTCTTCTGGAAGAGCTCGAGCTTCACGTAGACGTTTGTCTTCAGGCGCTCGCTCAAGGCGACGCTGGCGGTGAGTGGCGTGCGGCGCACGCAGGGGGCTATGTGTTGACGCGCATTCTGAATCTGCGCGAGCGTCAGGGTTTCCGTCATCGAAGCTAACAGTGTAACGTGTGCTATTGGTGAAGGGATGAATCCAGCGCCCCCACCCACCGTCATCCAGTATGCCGGCGACGAGTACTTTATCGCCACCACTCCGAGCGGCCATGCCATCGCGATCGATGTGAAAGGGGGCCGTAAATCCGCGCCCGGTCCGCTGGAATTGTTTATCACGGGCCTGGGGAGTTGCACAGCCGCCGACGTCATTGCGATTCTGCAAAAGAAGCGCGAACAGGTGACCGCCTATCACGTCGAAGTCAGCAGCGAGCGGCGGGAGGAACATCCGCGTTCTTTTCGGCGGATTCAATTGAAGCATGTCATCCGCGGACATAACGTATCGAAGGAAGCGGTGGAACGGGCGATTGCGCTGTCGACCGACAAGTATTGCAGCGCGGTGGCGACCGTGCGCGCAACTGCCGAAATCGTAACTACTTACGAAATCCAAGTTGCCGAGTAATCCCGGCACTGCAGAAAATACGGAAATCGTCCGATTCCTGACTTATATGAGTCCCCCAACCGGACGCGATCTCATGGCCGAGCTCGCCAACGCGGTGGCCGCTTATCTGACCACCATGGAGGTCACCGCCGCCTGCCTGGAGAAGAGCTACCCGGAGGTGGGCACGCCCTACCGCAAGCGCATTCAGGCCTTGCAATCGCGCGTGTCCTACGACGCCACCCCGAAAGAGATCCGGGAAAGCGCACAGGCGATACAAGCTGAGCTGCGCGATTACGCGAGCGTCGCCAAACGCATTCGCACGGAACGTAGCGTCGAATTGGAGCGGGAAATCCTGGCTCTGGGCGACATCATTGAAAACCTGGCCGAACGGCAGACACACTTTGGCCGGCGCTTGCGGCAATTCGCCGCGCAGGTAGAGAAAGCGATGCCGGTCGAGGCCGCGGGTCTGCACGGCGTGGTCGACAATATGAGCCATGAAACCGCCGCGATGGTGGGCCGGATGCGCGAACAAATGGTGGAGTTGGATCAACGCCTGGCGGGCGCTGCCAGCACCGATCCTGTCACTGGCTTGATCAACCGCCGCGAGTTGGAACGGCAGATTGAAGCGCACCGTTTGCATGGCGCGACCTTCTCACTCTTGCTGTTCGAACTGGACGGACCCGTCGGCGAACAAGTTTTGCAAATGGCGGGGGCCAAACTGGCGTCGCACTTCCGCCATCGCGACCGCACCGCCCGCTGGAGCGATAGAGAATTCGCGGTGCTTTTCCTGGGTGAAAATCAGCTGGCGGAATCCCGCGCGGCAGAGGTGTTGCCGTGGCTCGCGGGGCGCTATACGCTCGAGAACGGCGAGAGCGTATCCATCGAAGCCAAGGTGCGTCTGCTGGAACCCGAACTAGCCGCCGCGTAGCTGCGATTTGTACTACCGTGATGGTGTGCACTCCTTCAAGACTGTCCCGGTACTGATGACGGGAGCCGGGCGTGGCATCGGCAAGCGTCTCGCCATCGGATTCGCCACCAAGGGCGCCCGCGTGGGTCTGCTGGCCCGCAGCAAACCGGAATTGGATTTATGCCAGTTGGAAATTGAACACGCCGGAGGCAACGCTCTGCGCATCCGCGCCGATGTGGCCGATTACGAACAAGTCGCCGCCGCTGTCGAGCGCATGCGAGTTCACTTCGGCAGTCCGGTACAGGTGCTGGTGTGCGCGGCGGGCATGCAGGGGCCGATTGGACCGTTCAGCGAAACCAATCCGAAAGTGTGGGAGGAGGTCATCCACACCAATCTGCACGGCGTCTTAAATGCTTCCCGGGCCGTGCTGCCGGGGATGATTGAGCGGCGCAGCGGAAAGATTATCGTTCTGGCCAGCGGAACCGGGTCGCAGGCGCGACCCAACCTGGCGATTTACGCCGCCACTAAAGCCGCGGTGGTGAGCTTCGTCGAAAGCGTCGCCGAGGAAGTTCGCGATCATAACGTGCAGATCAATTGCATGGCTCCGGGAGCCAGCTATACTCACATGACCGACCAGATTCTGGCTGCGGGCGAGCGCGCTGGGTGGCGCGAAGTGGAAGAAGCCCAGCAAATTCGCTTGACTGGCGGCACGACGGCGGAGAAACAGATCGAGCTGGCTTTGTTTTTGGCGTCGGAACAATCCAACCACATCAGCGGCCGGCTGATCCATGTGAACGACGACTGGAAGAGGCTGCGCGACGGGTCTCTAAAGCCGGATCAGTACATGGTAAGGCGCGTGCAAAAGGCTTGAGCCTTTACTGCTTCTTCATCGCGGCGATCGCCGCGATGAAGAAGCAGTAAAGGCTCAAGCCTTTTGCACGCGCCTTACCATGTACTGATCCGGCTTTAGAGACCCGTCGCGCAGCCTCTTCCAGTCGTCGTTCACATGGATCAGCCGGCCGCTGATGTGGTTGGATTGTTCCGACGCCAAAAACAAAGCCAGCTCGATCTGTTTCTCCGCCGTCGTGCCGCCAGTCAAGCGAATTTGCTGGGCTTCTTCCACTTCGCGCCACCCAGCGCGCTCGCCCGCAGCCAGAATCTGGTCGGTCATGTGAGTATAGCTGGCTCCCGGAGCCATGCAATTGATCTGCACGTTATGATCGCGAACTTCCTCGGCGACGCTTTCGACGAAGCTCACCACCGCGGCTTTAGTGGCGGCGTAAATCGCCAGGTTGGGTCGCGCCTGCGACCCGGTTCCGCTGGCCAGAACGATAATCTTTCCGCTGCGCCGCTCAATCATCCCCGGCAGCACGGCCCGGGAAGCATTTAAGACGCCGTGCAGATTGGTGTGGATGACCTCCTCCCACACTTTCGGATTGGTTTCGCTGAACGGTCCAATCGGCCCCTGCATGCCCGCCGCGCACACCAGCACCTGTACCGGACTGCCGAAGTGAACTCGCATGCGCTCGACAGCGGCGGCGACTTGTTCGTAATCGGCCACATCGGCGCGGATGCGCAGAGCGTTGCCTCCGGCGTGTTCAATTTCCAACTGGCATAAATCCAATTCCGGTTTGCTGCGGGCCAGCAGACCCACGCGGGCGCCCTTGGTGGCGAATCCGATGGCGAGACGCTTGCCGATGCCACGCCCGGCTCCCGTCATCAGTACCGGGACAGTCTTGAAGGAGTGCACACCATCACGGTAGTACAAATCGCAGCTACGCGGCGGCTAGTTCGGGTTCCAGCAGACGCACCTTGGCTTCGATGGATACGCTCTCGCCGTTCTCGAGCGTATAGCGCCCCGCGAGCCACGGCAACACCTCTGCCGCGCGGGATTCCGCCAGCTGATTTTCACCCAGGAAAAGCACCGCGAATTCTCTATCGCTCCAGCGGGCGGTGCGGTCGCGATGGCGGAAGTGCGACGCCAGTTTGGCCCCCGCCATTTGCAAAACTTGTTCGCCGACGGGTCCGTCCAGTTCGAACAGCAAGAGTGAGAAGGTCGCGCCATGCAAACGGTGCGCTTCAATCTGCCGTTCCAACTCGCGGCGGTTGATCAAGCCAGTGACAGGATCGGTGCTGGCAGCGCCCGCCAGGCGTTGATCCAACTCCACCATTTGTTCGCGCATCCGGCCCACCATCGCGGCGGTTTCATGGCTCATATTGTCGACCACGCCGTGCAGACCCGCGGCCTCGACCGGCATCGCTTTCTCTACCTGCGCGGCGAATTGCCGCAAGCGCCGGCCAAAGTGTGTCTGCCGTTCGGCCAGGTTTTCAATGATGTCGCCCAGAGCCAGGATTTCCCGCTCCAATTCGACGCTACGTTCCGTGCGAATGCGTTTGGCGACGCTCGCGTAATCGCGCAGCTCAGCTTGTATCGCCTGTGCGCTTTCCCGGATCTCTTTCGGGGTGGCGTCGTAGGACACGCGCGATTGCAAGGCCTGAATGCGCTTGCGGTAGGGCGTGCCCACCTCCGGGTAGCTCTTCTCCAGGCAGGCGGCGGTGACCTCCATGGTGGTCAGATAAGCGGCCACCGCGTTGGCGAGCTCGGCCATGAGATCGCGTCCGGTTGGGGGACTCATATAAGTCAGGAATCGGACGATTTCCGTATTTTCTGCAGTGCCGGGATTACTCGGCAACTTGGATTTCGTAAGTAGTTACGATTTCGGCAGTTGCGCGCACGGTCGCCACCGCGCTGCAATACTTGTCGGTCGACAGCGCAATCGCCCGTTCCACCGCTTCCTTCGATACGTTATGTCCGCGGATGACATGCTTCAATTGAATCCGCCGAAAAGAACGCGGATGTTCCTCCCGCCGCTCGCTGCTGACTTCGACGTGATAGGCGGTCACCTGTTCGCGCTTCTTTTGCAGAATCGCAATGACGTCGGCGGCTGTGCAACTCCCCAGGCCCGTGATAAACAATTCCAGCGGACCGGGCGCGGATTTACGGCCCCCTTTCACATCGATCGCGATGGCATGGCCGCTCGGAGTGGTGGCGATAAAGTACTCGTCGCCGGCATACTGGATGACGGTGGGTGGGGGCGCTGGATTCATCCCTTCACCAATAGCACACGTTACACTGTTAGCTTCGATGACGGAAACCCTGACGCTCGCGCAGATTCAGAATGCGCGTCAACACATAGCCCCCTGCGTGCGCCGCACGCCACTCACCGCCAGCGTCGCCTTGAGCGAGCGCCTGAAGACAAACGTCTACGTGAAGCTCGAGCTCTTCCAGAAGACCGGCTCGTTCAAAGTACGCGGCGCGTTCAACAAAGCGCTGGCTCTCACGCCCGAAGAGCGCGGCCAGGGACTGGTAGCAGTCAGCGGCGGAAATCACGCGCAAGCCGTGGCCTACGCCGCCCGGACGCTGGCTTTGAAATCCGTGATTCTGATGCCGGAGGCCACGCCCCTGAACTATGTCAACGCCACGCGCGGCTACGGCGCTGAAATCAAGTTCGCCGCCAACGTGGGCGCGGCCTTCGCCGAGGTCGCCGAATATGAGCGCCAGGGCTGGGCCTACATCCACCCTTTTGACGATCCTGTAGTGATGGCCGGCCAAGGAACCATCGGCCTCGAAATTCTGGACGACGTCCCGCAGGTCACCGACATCATCGTCAGCATCGGTGGCGGCGGCTTGATCGGCGGCATCGCCACGGCGGTCAAGTCGCTCAAGCCCTCGGTACGCATGTGGGGCGTCGAGACCGAGGGCGCCGATTGCATGGCGAAGTCGCTCGCCGCGGGCAAGATCGTGACCTTAGAAGCGATCACGTCTATCGCACGTACGCTGGGCGCGCCAGCGCCTTCCGAATTCACTCTGCAACTGGCCCGCGACTTACTCGAAAGCGTCACCGTGGTCAGCGACGCCGAAGCTCTGGCCGCGCTGCGTTTTCTGCTGGAGCGATTGAAGGTGCTGACTGAACCCGCCGCCTCCTGCACCCTAGCTGCGGCCGAACGCCTGCGGGATCAGTTCTCGAAAGAGCGCCACGTAGTGCTGGTGTTGTGCGGCGGCAACATGCCGTTTGAGGATCTAGCCCGCCTGCCGGGTCCCCAGGCCTAGCAGCAGGCAACCGATCAGGATCAGCGCCAGGCCCGCAAACTTCCCGCGCGTAAAAGGCTCGTGGAAGAATACCCGGGCCCAGATCATGGTCCAGATGTAACCGCTCGAAACCATCGGGAACAAGATGCTCAGCTCGCCGCTCTTTAGACCGATGATGAAGAATACCGACGACAGCAGATAGCCCGCGATCCCGGCCGCCAGCGGCCAGTTGGTGTAGACCGACCGCAGGTTCTTCTCCAGGCGTTTGGAACCAGCCTTGAATCCCAGCGAGCTGAAACTGCCGATGAACGATCCGAACGTGACCAAGGCGATGGAGGAAATCGGAGTAGTCATTTATGAGACCCCAATCCCAAAACGCCGACTCCGGCCATGATCGCGCAAATGCCGCCGATCTTAAAAGGGTTCATGACCTCGCCGAAGACCGCCACCGACAGAATCGCCACCCACACATAGCTGAGCGAGATCAACGGATAGAGCACCGACAGTTCCCCGTGCCGCAGCGCAATCACCATTAACGCCGCGCCGATGCCGTACAGGGCCATGCCGCCGATCAGCGGAAAGTTGGTTAAGAGGCCGAGAAGAGAGGGGTGCAGTTTGAGCTGCACGGTGCCAAATTTCAGCAATACCTGGGCGGCTGACGAAAGCAGCGTGAACACCAGGATCATCAGTAGCGAGCGGCGCTTTTGCGCAGGGGTGGAAGCAGTCACGGAAACCTTATCCAGAATAGCGGAATCCGGCGGTGGAGGAGTTGTAGTGATAGCCACGGTCTTGGTTGGAGGTTCATCCAACACATCGGAAAGAATCGCGGTTTCCTTTACTCTCCGCTCTGTTGCAGCAGCTTAGCCACCAACGCAGTCCAGCCAGTTTGGTGGCTGGCGCCGATGCCCGCACCGTTGTCGCCGTGGAAATACTCATAGAACAGGGGATAGTCGCGAAAATGCGGGTCGGTCTGGTATTTCTCAGTCGCCCCGAATACCGGACGCCGCCCCTCATCGTCGCGCAGGAACAGTCGCGACAAGCGCCGCGAGAGCTGCGCCGCCACCTCGCCCAAATGCATGCGCACGCCGGAGCCGGTGGGGAATTCCACCGTGAATTCTTCTCCGAAATAGAAGTGGAAGCGCTGCAGCGATTCGATCAACAAGTAGTTGACCGGGAACCACACCGGACCGCGCCAGTTAGAGTTGCCGCCGAACAGCCCCGTGCTCGATTCGGCGGGCTCATACCCCACGCGATACTGGTTCCCGTCCACTTGCAGCGTGTAGGGATGGGCCTCGTGATATTTCGAAACTGAGCGGATGCCATGCGGCGAGAGGAACTCGTTTTCATCCAGCAGTTTTTCCAGCACGCGCACCAGCCGTCCCCGCGACAACAAACTCAACAAATGCCGCTGCTCGACACCGTGACTCATTAACGGAGCCAGATTCTGGCACAGATCCGGCCGGTTGGCGATGAACCAGTTCATGCGCTTCTCAAAGCCCGGCAGCGATTCGATGAGGCCGGACGCCATGGTGTCCACCGCAAACAGCGGAATCACGCCCACCATGGAGCGCACGCGCATCGGAATCGTCTGCTCATCGGGCAGACTCAGGCGGTCGTAGAAGAAGCCGTCTTCTTCATGCCACAATCCCTGGCCGCCCATGCCATTGATGGCGTGCGCGATGTACAGAAAATGTTCGAAGAACTTGTTCGCGATGTCTTCATACAGGGGATCGGCGTTCACCGCCAGCTCCTGCGAAATGCGCAGCATATTCAGGCAGTACATGGCCATCCAACTGGTGCCGTCGGATTGCTCGATGACGCCTCCGCCAGGCAGCGGCCGGGAGCGGTCAAACACGCCGATGTTGTCCAGGCCCAGAAAGCCGCCTTCAAAAATATTGTTGCCTTCGGAATCCTTGCGGTTCACCCACCAGGTGAAGTTCATCAACAGTTTGTGGAATACGGTTTCCAGGAACGCGTAATCCGGCTTGCAGGTAAGTTTTTTGTCGATTTGAAACACGCGCCAACACGCCCAGGCGTGCACCGGCGGATTCACGTCTCCGAAAGCCCACTCATACGCCGGAATCTGCCCGTTGGGATGCATATACCATTCGCGCAGGAACAATTTGAGCTGAGATTTGGCGTTATCTGGATCCACCATCGCCAGCGGAATCATATGAAAGGCCAAGTCCCAAGCCGCGTACCATGGGTATTCCCACTTGTCCGGCATCGTGAGCACGTCCTCGTTATAGATGTGCACCCAGTTTGAATCGCGCCCGTCTAAGCGTGCCGCTGGAGGCTTGGGCTGGCCGTGATCGCCTTTCAGCCAATCCGCTACCACGAAGTGATAATACTGCCGTGACCACAAGAGTCCCGCGAGCGCTTGCCGCTGTACGCGTTTGCCGTCTTCCGAAAGTGCGGGATTCGCGAACGAATAAAACTCATCGGCTTCGGCCATACGCTCGGCAAAGACTCCGTCGATGTCGTGAATCAAGCGCGACGGTTCGGTGCGCAGCGTCAGGCGCATGCGAATAGTTTGGGTCTGCCCGGCCGCCAGATTGAATTTGTACCAGGCGCAGGCTTTAGTGCCGCGCAGGGTGGGGTTCACCGCGCCTTCGTTGCCATGAATGACGCGCTGATGGAACGCGTCTTTCACGTAAGGGTTGGCGGAGAGTCCGCCATCCCAACCCCATAGGGCTTTGGTGTTGCTTTCGTTTTCCGTAAACAAAAGTTGCGGAAGACCCTCCATGCTTAACTGATACCCGCCCAGTTCAGGCTCGTTGATCTCGATCAGGGAGCCGCTCGACTGCGAGAGCAGTGGCTTTTCGTCGGTTCCTCCCCAGGACCATTGATTGCGAAACCAGACATGCGGCAGGACATGTAGCGGCGCGGCGTCGGGCCCGCGGTTGGTGATTGAAATACGCACCAGGATGTCATTCACTTCCGCCTTGGCGTATTCCACGAAGACATCGAAGTAACGGTCTTCCGCAAAAATCCCGGTGTCCATCAGTTCGAACTCCGGATCGTCGCGTCCGCGGCGCCGGTTCTCATCGATCAGGCGTGCGTAAGGAAACTCGGCTTGCGGATATTTGTACAGGCACTTCATGTAGGTGTGAGTGGGAGTGGAATCCAGGTAGTAATAGCACTCTTTCACGTCTTCGCCGTGGTTGCCTTGCTCGCCGCTGAGTCCGTAGAGGCGTTCTTTCAGGATGGGGTCGCGCTCGTTCCAGAGTGCGAGGGCAAAGCACAGCCGCTGATGGTTGTCGCAAATTCCGGCGATGCCATCCTCGCCCCAGCGGTACGCCCGCAAATGCGCATGCTCGAACGGAAAATATTCCCACGGATTGCCACCCACGCTATAGTCTTCGCGGACCGTGCCCCAGGCGCGCTCGGCCAGATACGGACCCCAGCGCCGCCAATACTGCTCGCGCCGGGCGGCGGCGATCAGGCGAAGTTGCTCGGCATTCATAGGTTTGATTCTAGCTGGAAAGCCTGTAGATTCCGCACTTGGCGATTTCACGCTGGGTTCGTTTGGTAATAGCGATGCGATAACGGTCGCGTGATGACACGATTCGCTGTTGCTTTTTGGCTTCTAATGACGGTTCGAGTTTGGGCGCAAACCCCACCAGAGGCCGTCGCCAGGGTGATGCTGGGCCTGGAGCAAACGGCCGCCGGCTCGGCCACGCCAGTGCAAAAGGCCGCCATCGGTTTGTTCTTCAGCGAACCGCTGCGCCCGCGGCTGGCGACCTGGGGCGATCTGCGCCTGAGTTCGATTCCGGTGGATGCGCAATCGACGCTGGCCACGCTGCCCGCGGACGCCGGTAAAATCGCCACCACGCTTCCGCTCAATCAACTGGTGCGCTCCGGCGAATTTCTGGTGGGTGTCAGCTATCAGTTAGTAGGTGGCACGAGCCCGTGGTCGTCCCTTTCGCTGATCGCCAGCGAAGGCGCCGCGATGCCGCTGGCACCCACCGGTACACGTTTTTACCGGCAATATTATGGCGGTGTTCGCGTGCAATCTGCCCAGCACACACATATCGTGGATATCGCGCTAGGCCAGAACGAAGCCATCACCGGCGGGAGGCTGCACGGGACGGTGCTGCGCGTGGACACTTTCTACGCGTTGCCGGTGACCGGAGGCAACTTTCTTTACCTGTTCGGAACCGCCATGCTGCGCGCCTCGCCGCATCCTGCTCACGGCGATGCGGGTGCCGACACCTATCGCATTGGCGTGGGTGTCGACGTGATTCAGATGTTGAAAGCGTTACGTACCAACTGAAGCTGCGGACGTCCAGCGAATACAACGGTCACCACATCGCAGCGGACGCGTTCCCAGGGCGTGCCGGTTTTGCGGGCGTAAGCGCGGGCGAGGCGGCGCAAGTGGGTACGTTTGTCGTCGCCCACCGCACGGTCCGGCGGCCCATACTCCTCGCTCTGCCGCGACTTCACTTCTACAATCACCAGCGTGTCGCCTTCCCAGGCAATGAGATCGGCTTCGCCGTCGCCCGCAGGCAGGCGGTAGTTGCGAGCCACAATGGTGTAGCCCTGTCGTCGCAGAAAACGGTGCGCCAGATCCTCGCCGCGACGTCCCAAAGCTTGCGTGGGACTCCAGCGCCGCCGCCGTGCGAGGTGCCGCAGCCAATCCGAGAAAACGCCCAACATCGTAAAGCTAGTGGTAGCAGTGGGTAGAAACTCTCTAGGGGAGAGCCTTGAGCCGCCACTCGATCAGCTTCCCGCGCACTACGTAGCACAAATAGTATTCCCAAAAGCGGCGGAAGCGGGGCGAGGCGTTGACAGCCAGTTCGAAGCCCAGGTAGCGCCACAAGGCCAGCAGCTTCACGCGGACCGAAATCTCTTCGAAGCGCGCGTGGGAATAGTAGCCGAAGCCAAAGTCCTTCTCTGTAAAGTAGCGCAGCGAGAAGCTGGTCAAGTGCCAGCGATGGGTGGGGTCGCAGAAGGAGCTGAAGTCGGTGTAATGTGGCGTGGCGATGAACGCTTCGCCGCCCGGGCGCAGCAGGCGGTGGAACTCTTCCATGGTCTTGATCACGTCGGAGACGTGTTCGATCACATGGCTCGCGTGCAGTTTGTCGAAGGAGGCATCGCGGAAGGGGTAGGGAAGGCGGTCGAG
>FTGN01001110.1_pt1 | contig 16822 bp, 22 predicted proteins | sample 1640711 | NCBI WGS metagenome assembly FTGN01 (sample SAMEA3914789, study PRJEB12502) | metagenome | biome: forest; material: soil | place: Canada | collected 2011-07-03 | depth 0.3 m | reverse complement strand
TGGCTGATTCGCAGGGCGACCGCGATCAGGCAGTGGAGAATTATAGGGCGGCCCTCGCGGTCCCAGATGCACCGGAGTCCGTTCGTCAAGCGGCCCAAAAAGGCGTCGCGGAAGCCTTCAAAAAATGAAGCTTCGAAAAAATAATGAGGAGTAAAGGAATGAAGAAGAAGTTTATGATGGTTGGCCTGCTGGCTGCGGGCAGCCTGTTGATGGGACAGAAGGTGAAATCGCCCAAGGAAGGCGAGGCCGTGCAGGCGGTTCTCAGCGCCACCAATCCGGATCAAAAGATCGCCGCCGTCGACAATCTCCTTTCCAAGTTCAAGGACACTGAGTTCAAGGCAATTGTCTTGGAAATGGCCGGCGAATCTTATCAACAGAAAGGTGACTCGGCGAACGCCATCGTGTACGGAAATCGAGCGCTCGAAGCCGATCCCAAGAACTTCCAGGCCATGCTGCTGGTTTCCGGGCAGCTCGCGCAGATCACCAAGGAATTCGACTTGGATAAAGACGAAAAATTGAAGCGCGCCACCAAGCTGGCCAATGACGCCATCACCACCGTCAATGCGACCGCGAAACCGAACCCCAAGCTCACGGACGAACAGTGGACCGGCATCCAGAAGGATTTGGTAGCCCAATCCCACGAGACCCTCGGTGTGATTGCCAGCATTGACAAGCACTGGGAAGCCTCCATCACGGAACTGAAGATGGCGGTCGACAATGCGGCCAACCCGGAAACATCCACCATGGTTCGGCTGACGGCTGCGTATAACAATGCCAAGAAGTACGACGAGGCTACCGCGATGGCGGACCGGGTCCTGTCCACACCGGGCGCTCCCGACAACCTCAAAAAAATCGCTACAGACGAGAAGGCGCGCGCCGCAAAAGGGAAAGCCACAAAGTAATTCACGGCACATCCATGAGCGCGGACCTGGCGATTCTCGAGAAAGCACTGGGTCACAGCTTTCGCGATCGCGAATTACTGGAACGCGCGCTCACGCATAAGTCCAAGATCTACGAGAAATCGGCGGAAGGCCAGGCCGCGGCCGATAATGAACAGCTGGAATTCCTGGGCGACTCGATTCTGGGATTCGCAGTGAGCGAGTCTCTGGTTCGCCGCTTCCCGTCGTTCCCCGAAGGACGTCTTTCGAAGCTGAAGGCTCACCTGGTGAGTGCCGCCCATTTGTACGCCGTGGCACAGAGCCTGCAACTCGGCGATTATCTGCTGCTGGGGCGCGGTGAGGAAATGAGCGGAGGACGCGAGAAGAAGGCGTTGCTTTCCGATGCTGTGGAAGCTCTGATCGCTGCTCTGTATTTAGAAGCCGGGCTCGAAGTCACCCGCCGATTTTTGGAGCAGCACGTCATCGGCGCCTTCGATCTGCCCGAAGAGGGCGTTGACAGTGCCGTGACCGATCACAAAAGCGCCTTGCAGGAAATGGCGCAGGCCTTGAAATTACCGCCACCGCGTTATGTGATCGTGACGGAAGACGGCCCCGAACACTCCAAGACTTTCACCGTCGAAGTTCGCGTGGGCAAAGATTGGGTAAGCCAAGCTCAAGGACTCTCGAAAAAGAGCGCCGGTCAGAAAGCCGCGCAGCAAGTGCTGCAACAGTTGACCGAGTGGGGCCGCTAGTCGACCGCGCCTCTCCAGGTATTCCCCTTCTCATCCCGCAAGGTGACGACCAACCCGCTGGAGATCCCCGTGAGCGTCTTTCCCTTGCCGTCGCGGAAGCGGTAGACGATCGAATTGTCCGCGATAGACTCCGCCGATCCCAGCCAAATGTTCCCGTACTCATCCTTCAGCTTGATGAAGTCCCCGTGTCCGTAGCCTGAAACCCGGGTTTTGGTTTTCTCTTCCTGAAGGTTGAAGAACCCGCCTGCTTGCCGATTTCTCTTCCGCGTACTTGTGACCATTGGGTACTCCCGGGTACGATTGTGCGCCAAGTACCATGCCGTTGCGATAAGGCGAACGATGTAGGTTGCCCCGTGTGTTTATCCTAGAATTTATGCGCGCCCTCTTGCAGCGAGTCACCCAGGCACGGGTGATGGTGGACGGTTCCGTCGTGGGCGAGATCGGCGCTGGACTCCTGATCCTGCTGGGCGTCGCCAAGCCCGACACCGCCGCGAATGCCGAATTTCTTGTCGACAAGATCTTGAATCTGCGCATCTTCGCCGACACAGCGGGCAAGATGAACCTCAGCCTGCTCGATGTCCATGGCGAGCTGCTCGTGGTCCCCCAATTCACCCTCTACGGCGACTGCCGCAAAGGCCGCCGCCCTGGCTTCGACGCCGCCGCTCCCGCCGAGCAAGCCCGTGCGCTTTACGAATCGTTCGTGGCCGTGGCGCGGCGAAGCGGCTTACGCGTCGAGACCGGAGTGTTCCAGGCCCACATGGATGTCGCGTTGGTCAACGACGGCCCGGTGACGTTGCTGCTGGAGACGGAATCGACATCCTTGATACCCTTGTCACGATGATCCTCGGTTCCGGCGTCGACCTCTGTGAAGTCCCGCGCATCGAAGCCGCCGTCGCACGTTACGGCCGGCGCTTCCTAGACCGCATTTACACACCGCGCGAAATCGCTTACGCCGATCGCAAGGCCAACCGCTTCGAGCGTTACGCCGCTCGTTTCGCGGCTAAAGAGGCCGGCATGAAAGCACTCGGTACCGGCTGGCACGGCGTAGGATGGCGCGATTTTGAGGTGGTGAATCTCCCCTCAGGCCGCCCTACCCTGAACTTTCATGGCAGGGCCGCGGAAGTCGCGGCGAAGCTCGGCGTCAAGCACGTGGCTCTCTCGATCACGCACACCAAGGAGCAAGCGTTCGCCATGGTGATCCTGGAGAACGGAGCATGACTGTCCGTGTCGCGAGTACTGGCCGCGACGTGTATCAGGTGACTGTGGAGGGCGACTCGACCACTCAACACACAGTAACGGTGACTCCTGAATACTGGCAACGGTTGACTGGCGGCCGAGTCCCCATGGAAACCCTAATCGAGAAGTCCTTCGAATTCCTTCTCGAACGCGAAAGCAACACCAGCATTCTGCGCACCTTCGATCTGCCGGTCATCCAGCGCTATTTCCCAGAGTATGAGCGCACCATGGCCACGCTCCTCGCGTAATCACTGCCCTCGAATCAGATCCCCAAACGTCCGCAGATCGTTGGGATCAACATCGGACACAGCCCAGTAGCCCATATTATTTTGCATCCAATGGAGCTGATGATACCCGCCGAAATCCCGCATTCCCGGCTTCGAATCGGCACCCGGCGACGGCGACACATATAGGCTGACAATATGTTGCCTCCGCCGGTAGACGATCGCGGCAGCCGGCTGCTGACGAATTACTTCGAGACGCCCGCCGATGAGGATAAAGTCATCCTTCGTAAGATCCGGCACCGGCGGCGAAAAATCGATCTTGCCCTGGAACCAAGGTTTCACTGTGTGTTGATCCGTGCTGATTACGTCCACTTGGTGCATGGGTTGGAGGGAGCGCAAATGGCTATCGAGAATCTCGGCGCCGACGGCGTCCGCTCCACTGCCGTTCCGTAGCATGGGAATGGCAACCACAAGCACCGCCACGGCAATTGCGGCAGCCATCGTCGAGGCATTGAGCCAGTTCCAGCTCCAAAAACGAACTGACGATTTCCGCTCATCCGGCAACTGGGCTGCAATTTTCCGCCCCAGCGCTGGTCCCGGCGTGTATCCCAAATCCGCCGCGACGATTTCTTCATGCAGGCTCTCCAGAGCCGCGTACTGTGCCGCACACGCGCGGCATTCCGCTAGGTGCAGGTCGATGCTGGCGGAGCCTGCCATGTCGAGTTCATTATCCAAACGCGCGTGCAACAGCGGCCCGGCCTCATGGCAAGTCATGCGGAGGCCTCCTTTGCGCCGCCCAGTTCCACTAACAACAGGTTTCGCGCGCGCGACAACCTCGACATCACCGTCCCCATGGGAATGCTCAGCACGGAAGCGATCTCCTTATAGGACAGACCTTCCATTTCGCGCAAGACAATCACCTCGCGGAATTCCGGCTCCAGATGCGAGATGGCTTCCCGTACCTGTTCGCGACGGGTGTTTTCGAGCAACCCACGCTCCGGATCGGCCGCCTGGTCCTCCGGCTCGTGGATCTGATCTCCCAAGCTCACCGTCGCCCGTGTCTTATAGCACCGCAAAAAATCCAGCGCCGTGTTGCGGACAATCGACAACATCCAAACCCGCGAGTCGCTGCCACGGAAACTCTCTTGCGCTTTGTAGGCCTTCAGGAATGAATCCTGCACGATATCCTCGGCATCCTGATCGTTGCGCACCAGCCAGCGCGCCAGGTTATACGCGGCCCGCATATGCGGCCACATGGTCAGTTCGAAACTTCTGACCTTGGTATCCACGGCATCCTTTCAAAAGCGGAAGTTCCTTCCATTTTCGCGTAAATGAAGAGCCCATAAAGAACCTGCCCAACTACAGAGACGCGGCCCCCGCCTGATTTATTCCCGTGAACCCGCCGGGGAATAAATTTGTGGCGGGGCCTGTCTACTGATACGAACGCGGCGCTTACGCCGCCACCGAAAGGAATCAACCATGATTGAGATTAAGAACAACACCGGCCTCCTCACCCGCGACGTCGACCGGCGCGGCTTCCTGAAATGCATGCAGTGGGCCGGCGCCGGCGTAGTTTGGAGCTTCGCCGGAGGCCTGCCGGCGTCCCGCCTGCTAGGCGCGCAACCCGCCAAGGCCCGCAGCGAGGATTTCGCCTTCGTGCAGATCAGCGACAGCCATATCGGCTTCGACAAAGCAGCCAATCCAGATGTCACGGGAACCTTCCGGGCCGCCGTGGATAAGATCAACGCGCTCGATCGGCAACCCGACTTCATCCTCCACACCGGCGACCTGTCACACCTGGCGAAGGCCAGTGAATTCGACACCTTGGATCAGCTCCTTCGCGGCATGCGCCAGAAGCAGACGTTCTTCGTCCCCGGCGAGCACGACCTGCTGGGCGACGACGGCAAACAATATTTCGAACGCTTCGGCAAGGGCGCCGAGGGCCGCGGCTGGCAGAGCTTCGATCACAAAGGAGTTCATTTCGTCGGCTTGAATAACGCCTCGCAACTCGAAGGCATGGGCGCCCTCGGCGACCGGCAGATAGCCTGGCTTAAGAACGACGTGTCGAAGCTAGCGGCCAGCACTCCCATCGTCGTCTTCGCGCACATTCCGCTGTGGGCCGCGTATCCCGAATGGGGCTGGACCACGAAAGACAGTGCACAAGCCCTCGATCTGCTCAAGCGATTCGGTTCTGTGACGGTTCTCAACGGCCACATCCATCAGGTGATGCAAAAGGTGGAAGGCAACGTGACATTTCACTCCGCGATGTCGACCGCCTTCCCGCAGCCCGCGCCGGGAAGCGCCGCCTCTGCCGGACCCATGAAAGTGCCGGCGGAAAAGCTCCGCGATGTGCTCGGCATCCGCAACGTCAATTTCGTGGCCGGATCGCACGACGTGGCCCTGGTCGATTCTCCGCTGAGTGCAGCGTAAATATGCGATACACTCGGACGCTTACGATTCTTACCGGCGTTGTCTGCGCAAGCATGGCGCTTGCCGCTTCACTCCAGGACCCAGTCCGCGGCCGCGACGCCTTCGATAAACGCTGCACCGGTTGCCACGCGCTCGACAAGATCAAAGTCGGACCGCCCCTGCGTGGCGTCTACGGCCGGCCCGCCGGAAACGATCCGCAATTTTCCTACTCCGATGCCATGAAAGCCTCGCCAGTCGTCTGGGAAGAAGCGACGCTCGACCGCTGGCTCACCGATACCGAAAGCGTCATCCCAGGAAATGACATGGCTTTTCGACTGAATGACGCAGCCGACCGGGCGAATATCATCGCCTATCTGCGGCAGTCGTCAGGCAAATGAGGAGGGCACAATGATTAAAAAGATTCTCATCGCAGCCGGTGCCGTGGCCATCGCCGCCGCGGGCGGTTCACTGCTTCATCCATTCGGGATTCCTGCCGCTCCCCGCGCCAATCAGCCCATCCTACAGGAGGCGCAGATCGATCCCGCGACGTTCGCCATCCTCCAGCGGGCTTGCCAGAACTGCCACTCGCAGCAAACCGAATGGCCCTGGTATAGTCACGTCGCGCCCATGTCCTGGCTGATCGCCCGCGACGTTCAGCAGGCGCGCTCGCACATGAACTTGTCGCAGTGGCAGGACTACTCCCCCGAGGACCGCCTGCAGTTGTTAAGCGCGATCGGCAGTGCTGTTAAAAACCGGCAAATGCCGGTTCAACGGTATGTGATACTACATCCCGAAGCCCGGCTCACGGAAAGTGAACGGCAGCAGATTTACCGCTGGACACGAGCCGAGCGTAGCCGCCTGAATTTATTGCGCTCGACCGGTGGCCTGAATCGTCAGATCAACCTTGTCGCTAACTCTCAGTAAGAAGTTGCTAGGGTTCTTCATGCCCCACTGGACGTAAGGAATTGCGAAACCGGTGGAGGCCGCCACTTCGCCGTTCTTGACTTCGGCGCGGAAATGCAGAGTCAACTCGTGAGCCGCGCCATGAATTTGAAAATTGCCGTGGAGGTCGATTTGCGATTCGCCGTGCGCCGCCAGTTCCCCGCTGACATGGTCCGGCGTGAAGACCGCGTCAGGGTAACGGGCGCTCTCCAGGATTTCGATATGCATGCGTTTGTCGCGCCCGCCGCTGCCGGAGTTCCCGCTGGCTACATCCACCACGATCTCTCCCGACGCGCTGCCGGTGGCGGAATCAAACCGTACGGCCCCGCGCTTTAGCTTGAACGTGCCATGCACTGTATGAAGAACATCGCCCAGCGTAAAAGTGATAGAAGTTCGGGCTGGATCGAGTTCAATGCTGTTCTCGGCAGCGGCTAGCGGCAGACTGCCAACCAAAAAGAAAAGAAGAATTCGTCTCATACAGCTAGCTTTTACGCAGCGAACAGATGGCGGCCCAACGGCAGCATGGAGTGCCGGATGAAATCACTCTTAGTCGCCGTACCCATATGCATCGCAAGTTGTGTGGCGAAGATGCGCGGCTCGGACGAAAGGGCTTGGAGCACCCGCCGCCGCAGCCAGGCCGAATGATCCAGCGTCAGCATCAGACCGGCCATGAAAGCGGGCCGCCGCGCCAAGCGGCGGTGGGTAGCGGCATATGCCTTGAGGTCGTTCTCCGCCAGCGCCTGAGCCAGCGCCATACCCTGCTCGAAGCCGAGCCGGAGTCCTTCGCCCGTAATGGCGTCGACGGATCCCGAGGCGTCACCTACCAACAGGACACGGTCGCGATATACCCGCGTCAGCCTGCGCGTGGCCGATACCGCGCCGCGCTCGCTTGTCGTAACAGCAGCCTTCGTCAACCGTGCCGAGAGCTCCGCATGAAACGGCAAGGCCTGATCCAGACGTAGATGCGAATCGCGAGAGATCACGGCCACGCAAATTTCTTCCGGTCCAATCGGCGTCACATAAATCTGCGAACCGGAGCCCCAATAAATTTCCACGCAATCCGCCCAAGGCTTGATTCGATAATGCCGGCGAAAGCCAAAGCGCAAAGACTTGCACCCCGTGGACTCCAACCCGGCCCACTGGCGCACACGCGAGTTCTCCCCGTCCGCGCCCACCACCCAGCGGCAATCCACCGTCTTGCGGTCCAACGCCACCCCGTTTGCCGATAACCCCTTCACTGCGGTTCCCCACAATAAGGTCGCGCCAGCTTGCTCGGCGCGATCAATCAGGGCCTGATGCAGGTGCGTGCGCCGGATACCAACACCGGTTCCGTTGGGGAAGCTGGCGTCCACTGCGTCGCCGCCGCCTAGGAAACGAATCCCACGAAACGGAAAGCAATGCTCGTGAGGAAGTTCGACGCCCAACCGGGCGAGCGATGCCAAGGCATCCGGCATCAGTCCTTCACCACAGGCTTTGTCGATCGGCGGCAGTGCCGGATCCGCGACCGTGACGCGGAGGCCGCGTGAGCACAGGGCGATCGCGGAGGCCAGTCCCACGGGCCCTCCACCTACGATAAATACGTCCGGATGCACCTAAATATTCACCACTCTGCGCGCCAGGCTGAGCGCCTCGGTCCAGAAGGACGCCGAAGTATGCATCAGTTCGGCGACGGCCGTGATCGCGTGCACGAATTCGTCTATCTGCCGTTCTTCGACTACCAGCGGCGGCGCAGCCTTGAGCACCATGAAATTGTTCCCGCAGATCTGCGTGAGGATGCTTTGATCGCGAAACAAACGCATCACCACCAGTTGTCCGAACATAGCAGGATGAATCTTTCCGAAAGTCTCGAAGGGAAGCCGCAGGCTGAGTTTTTGCGGCGCCTTGAATGCGATCCCGTTCAGCAGCCCGATGCCGCGAACCTCTTCGATCATGTCGAAACCGGAGAGCGCGTCGCGCAGCCGCTGGCGCAAATACTCTCCGGCGGACGCGGCTCGTTCACCCAGATGCTCACGCTCCAGGACATCCAGTGTCGCGATTCCAGCACGCATAGCCAGATTGTTTTCGCTAAACGTCGAGGTGTGAACGATGGATCTCTTCAAAGAACTGTAAACCGCATCGTAAATCCGGTTTGACATCAGCACCGCGCCGCAGGGAACCAACCCGCCGCTCAGCGCTTTGGCGAGCACCACCATATCAGGGTCCAGGCCGTAGTGATGCGCGGCCAGGAAACGCCCCGTGCGAAACATGCCGGTCTGCACTTCGTCCAGCACGAACAGCGTCCCGTACTTGCGGCAGGCAGCCTGCGCAGCCTCAAGATATCCCGCGGCCGGCACGCGGATTCCCGCTTCCGATTGCACCGGCTCCACGACGAACGCGGCCATCTTACGAGTCCGCAGTTTGGCTTCGAGAGTCTCTACATCGCCAAATGGGACAGCTTCAGTGTCCGGCAACAGTGGTCCGAAGCCGTCGCGCCAGAAAGCATCATCCATTAACGAAAGCGCCCCGCAAGTCAGGCCGTGAAAAGCGCCGCTCGCATAGACCAATCCACTTCGGCCCGTGGTGGCTCGCGCAAATTTGATGGCCGCCTCGACGCCTTCGCTCCCCGAACTGCAGAAAAATGCTTTTTCCAAGCGCCCGCCTGCCAGAGAGCACAGCCGCTGCGCCAGCTCGCCGGCAAGCTCGGAAACATGGCTCTGCAACATCGCCGGCCCTTGCCGGTCCAATTCCCACTGCAGCGCCTCGATGATTGCAGGATGATTGTGTCCGGTATTATGGACGCAGTAGCCAGACAGGAAATCCAAGAAACGGCGTCCGTCTTCGGCCTGCAATTCCACACCGGCGCAGCGCCGATAGCGCACGTTCATCTGCAGTGCGTCCAGCAAGCGCACCCATTGCGGATTTACGTGCTCCTGGTAGTCGAGGCTGGGGACGGCGATCTCTTCGCGCAATGGCAACATTGTATCCACTACCTCTTCGGACGCGCGCGCTTAGGCGCCGGTTCCCCCGAAACGCCCCGGATGCGGCGCCGCCTGCCCCAATGGGTCCTATAATTTAAGTAACCCGATGCGCAAGCGGTATCTCTTCTGGTCCGGCCTGGCCCTGCTGGCGATTTTAGTCACGCTCGTGGTGTGGCAAGTCTCCTTCAGTTTTGGCGACTACGGCCCCGCCGATGCCGGGCAAACCTTCGTTTTCTGGGCCGTTTCGACGCTGATATTCCTGCTCACCGTCACCCTCGGCTTCATGCTGTTCCGTACCGGCGTCAAGCTGTATTTAGAACGGCAAGCCAACCGCGAAGGCTCGCGCATCAAAACCAAACTGCTAGCCGGCGCATTGGCACTCAGTCTCTTGCCTGTAGTGTTCCTGGCGCTGTTCAGTTATGTGATCCTGAACCGCAACGTGGAAAAATGGTTCAGCCGGCCTGCCGAGGGCATCCGCACGGACCTGGTGCAGAGCAATAAGGCGCTCTCCTCAGAAGTGCAAGGCCGCGCCGATGCGCTGGCGCACTGGATTGCTCTATTGCCTGAAGTGGAAGCCGGCACCGCAAATTTTGCGGCTCTGTGCCGCAACAACAACATCGCCTCACTGGAAATCCGCGCCCCCGGATCGCCCCCCTCGATCGTGTGCCCGCTGCAACCCGGCACCACCGGCCTGTTCACCGCCACCGCACCGCTGCGCCCGGGGACCCTGACCCTCGCCGTGCGTTCCGCCGCGGACATGCAGCGAACCCAAAGCGAAATCGATCGCTACATGACGGAATATAGCCAGCTAGCGGCGCAAAAGAAAAACATCCGCACCCTGTATCTGTTGTTCATTCTCGCCATCGCGCTGTTCATTCTGTTCGTCGCCACCTGGATCGCGCTGCTGCTCTCGCGCCAAATCATCTCGCCGATCTCCGCCCTGTTAGTCGCGGCCGGTGAAGTGCGCAAGGGCAACCTGGGCCACCGCGTCCGCGCGAAAGCCATCGACGAACTAGCCACGCTGGTGCGTGCCTTCAACGAAATGATGCAGGAGCTCGAAGCCAACAGCCGCGAGCTTGAAAGCCGCCGCCGCTTTACGGAAACCATTCTTGAAAGTATTCCTACCGGCGTGCTTTCAGTGAGCGCCGACGGCCGCATCCAACGCGTAAACCGCGCCCTGCAAGGCCTGCTGCCGCAGGAGCAGGTGGAACGCGCCGCACACTTGAGCGATCTATTTTCCCGCGAAGACGCCGCGGAGATCGAATACCTGATGAAGCGCGCCCGCCGCACTGGCATCGCCGCGAGCCAAATGGACATCCATACGCCCGCGCAAGTTTTGCATCTGGCAATTACGGTTTCGGCGCTTCCCGCGCAGCCGCCCGCCGGTCAAGGCTTCGTGGTGGTGCTCGAGGACACCAGCGAGTTGTTGCGCGCTCAAAAGGCCGCGGCCTGGCATGAAGTGGCTCGCCGTATCGCGCACGAATTGAAGAATCCGCTCACCCCCATCGCGCTCAGCGCCGAACGCATCGGCCGCATTCTGGATCGCGGCGGCTTGACGCCCGATTCGCAGCGCATCCTGCGGGAATGCGCCCGCACCATCTCGCGCGAAGTGGAATCCGTGAAGACACTCGCCGACGAATTCTCGCAATTCTCGCGCTTTCCCGCCGCGCAGCCAGTGCCGAGCGACCTCAACCAGATCGTCAAGAATGCGCTGTCGGTATTCCTCGGCCGATTGGAAGGGATCGACCTGCGTGTCGAACTCGCCACGGGCCTCCTGCCCGTTCAAGTGGACCCCGAACAGTTCAAGCGCGTAGTGGTGAACCTGGTCGATAACGCCGCCGAAGCCATGCGCGATGCGCCCGTCAAACACCTGCTGCTGCGCACGCTGGCTACCGCGCCGGATTCGATTGAGCTACTGGTCGCCGACACCGGCTGTGGCATCTCACCCGCGGACAAAGAGAAATTGTTTCTGCCCTACTTCTCCACCAAGGGCCGCGGCACCGGTCTGGGGCTGGCTATCGTCAGCCATATTCTGTCGGAACACGGCGCGCGTATTCGCGTCGAGGATAACCGCCCCGCCGGCGCGCGCTTCTATGTGGATATCCCGGCCACCGTCGCCGCCGAGGCGGAGGCTCGCGCGTGAAGACCACGCGGATCCTGATCGTAGACGACGAACCCGGCATTCGCGAATCACTGACGGGCGTGCTCGAAGACGAAGGCTATTCTTGCAGCGCCGTCGACAGCGGCGAGCGATGCATGGAAGAACTTGCACGCAATAATTACGAAGCAGTGCTGCTCGATGTTTGGCTCGAAGGCATGGACGGTCTCGAAACCCTAGCCCGCATTCAGGAAATCCCCTTCGCTGACCGCCCGGAAGTGGTCATCATCTCCGGTCACGGGACGATTGAGACCGCCGTGAAAGCCACCAAACTCGGAGCCTTCGATTTTCTCGAAAAACCGCTGACCATCGATAAAGTCACCGTGGTGCTCAACAACGCCGTGCAACAGCGCCGCTTGGAATTGGAGCTCCACCGTCTGAAAGAATCCGGCGACGCCAGGCTGCGCATCATCGGCGACAGCGTGCCCATGAAAGCTCTGCGCCAGCAACTGGGCCTGATGGCCGCCACCAACGGCCGCGTACTGATCTTTGGTGAAAGCGGCACCGGCAAGGAATTGATCGCGCACGCCATTCACGCCGCCAGCCCGCGTGCTCACGAAGCTTTCGTCGAAGTGAACTGCGCGGCGATTCCCGAAGAATTGATCGAAAGCGAATTGTTCGGCCACCGTAAAGGCAGCTTGGCCGGCGCTCTGGACGACAAAATCGGCAAGCTGCAAAAGGCCGATGGAGGCACGTTGTTCCTCGACGAAGTCGGCGACATGTCGCTCAAGACCCAAGCCAAGCTTCTGCGGGCCCTCGACGAGCAGCGCTTCGAACCGGTGGGCGCCGCGGAGTCCATAAAAGTGGATGTGCGCGTGGTCGCTTCCACCAACAAGAATCTGGAAGAAGAAATCGAGCGTGGCAACTTCCGCGAGGATCTGTTCTACCGCCTGAACGTGGTCCCGTTCCACGTCCCGCCGCTGCGCGAACGCATTGAAGACGTCCGCCTCTTGGCCGACCATTTCCTGCGTGAATTCACCACTGCCTACGGCCGCAAGCCCAAACAATTGACCGAAGACGCGTTCAGGGCTCTCGAAGAGTATCCCTGGCCCGGCAACGTGCGCGAGCTGCGCAATCTGATGGAGCGTATCGTGATCATGAATCCGCAGACCGGGATAGACGCGCGCCACATTCCGCTCGACCGCTCGCGCCGCGCCGTCTTCGATCGTCCAATGGAGCGCTTCGGCAGCCTGCAAGACGTCCGCGAAGCCGCCGAGCGCGACTACATCCTTAAGAAACTCGAAGAAGCCAAAGGCAACGTAACCCGGGCCGCTGAAATGCTCGGCCTGGAGCGCAGTCATCTGTACCGCAAGATGAAGGCCCTCGGCATCGCGCCCAAGGAATAACGTGCCCGCGCCCACGCTCCGCCGGCTCACCGGCGTATTCTTTCGTATCGGCAACACCACCTTCGGCGGCGGCCTCCCCACCATCGCCGCCCTGCAGCGTGAGTTAGTCGAACAGCGCCGCTGGCTCTCGCCCGAAGATTACGCCCTGGCGTTTTCGCTGGCGCGCATTACTCCTGGCACTAACGTCATCGCCTTCTGCGCCGCGGCCGGCGCTCGCATCCTGGGCTTGCGGGGCGCCCTGGCCGGAGTTCTCTCAGAAACCGCGCCATCCGCCGTGCTAGCGGTGTTGATGACGCAAGGCTACGAAACCTGGCGCACCAACGCCTGGGTGATGGCCGGCGTGGGCGGGACCATCGCCGCCGTGGCCGCCATGATGTGGTCCAGCATTTGGTACCTGGTGAAGCCGCACTTCAAGAGGCGCGCGAACGCTTTCCGTGCGTTGGTGATTACCCTCGGCGCGTTCACCGCCGTATGGAAATTCGGACTCGGCCCCCTGCCCGTGATCGGCATCGCCGTAGTTGTAGGGTTGCTGTGGAAGGAACCGGCATGAACCTGGTCCTGCTCTACCTGCTGTTGTTCAAAGCCGTGATCACGTCCTTCAGCGGGATGGCGTCGCTGCCTGTCGTGCGCCAGGATTTCGTAGTCACCCGCCACATCTTGACCGATCGCCAGCTCAACACCGCGATCGTCGCGGGCCGGACCGGCCCCGGGCCCAACGGCTTGTACCTGGTAAGCGTAGGTTACTTCGCCGCCGGACTCCCCGGCGCGCTCGCCGGCTTGATCGCGTTGATCACACCCGCGTTCCTCATCATTCCGCTGATGAGCTGGATCGGCAAGTACGCCAACATCCCGCGCATCCGCGGCGCCATTCGTGCGGTGATCCTGGCCAGCGCCGGACTGTTGATGGCTGCCTCGATTCCGCTCGCGCGCGACGCCGCCACTGGACCCATCGCCATCGCCATCATCGCCGTCAGCTTTGTTGTGTTAACGTTCACACGCATCGAAACCTGGTGGGTAATGATCGGAGCCGCAGCCGCCGGTCTAGGCGCGAAACTATTTAGCTAGCAGCGGCTCGGCGGCACTCCATACAGCCTGCGCCACTTGCTCTTCTTCACGTGATCCGTCGATGAGTTTCACGCGCGTGGGCTCATCTTCAGCGAGCTGATGATAGGCTGCCCGAACCTTGCGGTAGAATTCGAGCGACTGCTCGTCGAGGCGCGTCTCGACATCCTGGGTGCGCTGATTCCGCCGCTGCGCGCGAGCCAGCCCCGTGTCGACATCGATGTCAATCACCAACGTAAGATCCGGCAGCAGTCCGCGGCAGGCGATGCGATCGACGTCATACACCACGTCGGCGCCCAACCCACGCGCAGCGCCCTGATACACCAGCGTCGAGTCCGTGAAGCGGTCACACAAGACCACTTGCCCGCTCGCCAGCGCGGGCAGAATCGCCTGATCCACATTCTGCGCGCGCGCCGCGAACATCAACAATAGTTCCGCTGTGGGGCACAATTCCTGATTCTTCGCGTCCAGCAGCACGCGGCGGATTTGCAATCCGATGGGCGTACCGCCTGGCTCCGCCGTTTCCAGCACCGATCGATTCTGGCCGCGCAGCTTCTTGCCCAGCAAGCGCAGTTGAGTCGACTTGCCGCTCCCTTCCGGACCTTCAAACGTAATGAAGATGCCGCGCCTAGTCGTAGACAAAATGCAAGACCTTCTTCAAATCGTCCCACGCTTCGCGCTTGGCGTTCTGATTGTAGGGGCGCAGCAAATACGATGGATGGTAAGTCACCATCACCGGAATGTCATGCCACTTGTGCCAGTTTCCGCGCAGCCGCATGACCCCGTCTTTGGTTGCGAGGAGTGCCTTAGCGGCGGTCGACCCCAACGCGCAAATCGCTTTCGGACGCAGCGTCATCAGCTGACGGAACAGGAATTGTCCGCAGATCTCCATTTCGTCCGGCTGCGGAGTGCGGTTCTCCGGCGGTCGGCACTTCACCACGTTGCAAATGTAGACGTCCTCGCGCTTGATGGGAATGCCTTCCTTCGAAGCCGTGCCGTCGATCATCTGCGTGAGCAACTGTCCGGCGCGCCCCACGAACGGCAGCCCTTGCGCATCTTCATCTGCGCCCGGCCCTTCACCGACGAACACCAGCCGCGCCTGCTCATCCCCGGAGCCGAAAACAATCTTGTTACGCTGTTCGCACAAGCGGCAGCGCTTGCAATCGCCGATATCTTCACTGATCTTCGCCAGCGTGTCGCCGGCCGGCACGAGCGATGGCAACTCGATCGGCTCAGGTGCAGACGCGGGGTTTTCGAGCGGAGCGGGCTGGACACCGGGCGCGCGCCGGTAAAGGTTTTTCACACCGAGATCCTGATAGAAGCTGAGGTACCGGCGAAGCTGTTCGGAAGTCATCGCGCCGCGTGCAAGGCCAGACGCAAGCGCATTGCTTCATCGAAAATGCGTCCCGCGACGATGCGTTTCGAAGCGCGCTCCACCGGAATGGTCTCGCCGGCGCGTGTCACCAGCACCACTTCGTTTTCGTCGGACTCAAACCCCGTTCCCGCCTGCGAAACCAAGTTGCCGACTACCATATCGCAATTCTTCTGCTGCATCTTCCGCCGTGCTTCCTCGATCAAGTTGCCGGTCTCCGCGGCGAAACCGATCAGCAGCCGGTCGCCTTTTTTCGTCCCGACTTCAGCCAGGATGTCGGGGGTCGGCTCCAGGTCGAGCGCCAAGCGCGCCGCCGTCTTCTTCATCTTCTGCTTAGGGGGATTGGGAATGTGATAATCGGCGACCGCCGCCGCCTTGATCACGATGGTTGCGTCGTCCAAATGATCCATCACTGCCTGACGCATCTCAAGCGCAGTGCGCACCGGCACCAGCGTGACCTCGCGCGGCGCCGCCAAATTCACCGGCCCGGAGACCAGCACGACGCGAGCCCCCCGCGCCGCCGCCTCCTCCGCAAGTGCGTAACCCATCTTGCCGCTGGAGCGGTTGCTCAAATAGCGCACGCCATCGATAGCCTCCTGCGTTGGTCCCGCGGTGATCAGGATGGTCTCGCCTTCCAGGTCCCGGCGGTTATTTTTCTTGCTCGCCGCGAGAACGGCGTCGGCGATCTCCACAGGTTCAGCCAGTCGCCCCGGCCCGATCATTCCGCAAGCCAGCAACCCTTCATCCGGTTCGACGATGACATGCCGGCGTGCACGTAGCGTGGCGATATTCGCTTGCGTCGCCGCATGATTCCACATGTTAGTGTTCATTGCCGGCGCCAGCACCACCGTGCCCGTGAAAGCCAGGTACGTGGTGGTCAGCAGATCGTCCGCCAAGCCGTGCGCGAATTTGGCAAGCAGATCGGCAGTAGCCGGAGCCACCACCAGAAGCTGATTCTCCTGCCCGATGCGGATGTGGTCAATCGCGCTCGACAGGGTGTCCTCAGCGCTGGCCGCCGAAAACAAATGCGTGTGCACCTTGCGGCCAGTGAGTGCGGCAAAGGTCAGCGGGCGAATGAATTCTTCGGCGGCGCGGGTCAGCACCACGTCCACCGTGAAGCCCCGCTCCATCAGCGCGCGCGCTAGCTCCGCCGCTTTGTAAGCGGCAATGCCTCCGCCAACACCCAGCGCGACGTTCATAAATCCCCGTTATTCTTCGGCCAACACCGGCAGCATCTTCTGGATGGCCGTGTCTTCGTAAGGCACCAGTCCGCGCCGCACTTCTTCCATCGCAGCGACGGTGGGTTTCTTCGAGGTGGTGGGCAGCATGCTGCGCGCGCCGCCCTGCAACTGGCGCGCACGCTTCGCCGCCACGATGATGAAGCGGTAAGCGCTGGCTTCCGGATCGTCCGGAATCACGTTCTGCGCCACCTGTTTCAGATTGGTTTCAGCCATTTGATATTTCGGTCCTTTTACAAAAACGTTTC
>FTGN01001075.1_pt1 | contig 18152 bp, 17 predicted proteins | sample 1640711 | NCBI WGS metagenome assembly FTGN01 (sample SAMEA3914789, study PRJEB12502) | metagenome | biome: forest; material: soil | place: Canada | collected 2011-07-03 | depth 0.3 m | reverse complement strand
GCGCCGGGCGGCGGTGGCGCCGGATTCATGGGGTTGCAGACCTCGAACGTGACCTACCAGACTCTGGGGACCTCCGGAACACCCGACTATATGCTTCAAGTGAAGGTTTCTGGAGTCCCGGCCGTTACTTGGATTCCATATGTCTCCGGAACGTATACGCTGGCACCCATCACGGCATCCATGCCGGCGCAGAGCCTCGGCGCGACCAACTGACACTTTTCCTGCTGGCCGACCGGGTGCTATCTTGGTGTTAGGTTGTTCCCCAAGCTCTTCCAATACGGCGATTTCTTCCTGCCCACGTACGGCGTCCTGGTGGCTCTGGCATTCCTGGCGGGACTATGGGTAACCACCAAGCTGGCACGGCGCGCTGGGATTAATCACGAGCTGGTGGTCAACCTGGTGGTCTACTGCGCACTGGCCGGACTATTGGGCGCCAAGCTCCTGATGTTCATTTTCGATTGGGACCATTTCAGCAAGAATCCCGCCGACATGTTCTCGATCGCGACGCTGCGCGCCGCTGGGGTTTATCAGGGGGGCCTGATCCTGGCCGTCGCGACGGCTTTCTGGTATGTGCGGCGTCACGGGTTGCCGTGGCTCCAGACCTTTGATGTGTTCGCCCCAGGGATCGCCATCGGACACGCTATTGGGAAGGTAGGGTGTTTCGCGGCGGGCTGCTGCTGGGGCAAAGAGTGCGATTTGCCCTGGGCCGTCACCTTCCGTAATCCCGACGCCAATGCGCTCACCGGAGTCCCCCTGCGTGTGTCCCTGCACCCGGCTCAACTTTATGAGATGGGCGCCGAGGCGCTGCTGTTCGGGTTTTTGTACTGGCGGTTTGGGCGCGCGCACCGCCCTGGGACCATCATTGGCCTGTATCTGATTCTGAGCTCGGTTTTACGCTTCGGGATCGAATTCACGCGTTTCCACGAACAGGCGCTGCCCTTCGGGTTGCCGTTTTCGATCACCCAGTGGATTGCCGTTGTTTTGGCGGCGGCCGGAGGGGCGATTCTGTGGTCGCAGAGATCGCGCTCGCCTAAGGCGATTCCCTCACTGGCGCACTGAAGAATCGGGCGTTTCCGGCCGATCTTACTGTTAGTGCTGCGGCCAAACCGTCAAAAAGGCTTCATCCTCATCGCCATGTCGGTGTGCATGTTCCTGCTGCTTGCCGTGGTCGGGATGGCGTTCGATATGGGGCGCATCTACATCGCCCGCAATGAGGCGCAGATCTTCGCGGATGCCGCTGCGATGGCGGCGGCCAAACAACTCGACGGAACCGGGGCGGGTCTCGACCGCGCGCGTGCAGCGGTAGCTGCCATGCCCAACCGCTGGAATCTCGGCACCGAAGCCTTCACCGGCGTGGTGACGGAATTCAGCACCGACGGACAGCAGTGGGATGCGGACCCGAAGGACGTGGCGGGCCTCCATTTTGCGCGTGTCACGGCGCCTGACAATCACGTTGAGATCATGTTCCTGCGCGCCGTGGGCGGCCCGCAGCAGTTTACGGTTCCGGCTCGCGCTGCGGCTTCGTCCAAGCCTGTGAGGCTCACGCAATGAAACGCGAGCGCGGCCATGCCATGCTCGAACTCGCCGTCTCCGCGGGCGTGATGGTTTCCTGTCTGGTAGGGACCTTCCAGTTCGGTTACACTTTCTACGCCTATAACCAACTGGTGACCGCTGTCGGTAATGGCGCGCGCTATGCGGCACAACGCACCTATCGTTCAGCCAGCGATCAGGATGTCGAACGCGGCAACGCGGCTATTCGCAACATGGTGGTTTATGGAGACGCGCAAGCGGCGCCCGGCTTCGCTCCGGTGTTGCCCAAACTGACGCCCGCGCAAGTGGACGTACGCTGGGAACTGGCTGGCGACGGCGCTCCCCTGAACGTGACCGTATCGATCAAGGGCTTCACCATAGATGCGATTTACCGCTCGTACACTTTCAACGGGCGGCCCTCGGTGCAGTTTCCCTACGTCGGGAAATTCGCTCCAGCGGAGCGTGAACCATGAGGCGGCGCTCTGAGCGCGGACAAACCCTGGTCGAAGGCGCCTTGGCTCTCATCGTCTTCCTGTCGCTCCTCTTTGCCGTAGTCGATTGCGGACTAGTGCTGGTGAGTCACCAGACGCTGGTCGAACGTGTGCGGTCCGCCGTGCGCTGGGGCGTGGTGCGGCCCTGGGATGGCACTGGCGAGCAGGTTGCGAACTTGATCCTCTATGATCAGCCGGATGCACCCCGCGCCACGACAGCCGGCTACCTAGGCCTGACTCGTGAGAACGTTCAGGTGCGCTATCAGCCGTCTACGACCGGGCATCCTGACGACGAAGTGTTGAGCGTCGCCATCGTTAACTATCACTACCGTTTCCTCTCGCCATGGGTCACGCAGACTTTCATAAACCCGCGACCGGTGCTGATTACGTCACCCATGGCGTACAAAACCCCACTCTAAGTTATCCTGGCAGTTGGCGAACGTAAAACCCTTCCAACCCTACCGCTACTCCGCGAAAGCCGGCGATCCGGCTAAGTTGATTACGCAGCCCTACGACAAGATCAATCCGCAGATGCAGGCGCGCTACCTGGCAGCGAGCCCCTACAACCTGGTGCGTGTCATCCTGGGCGAGAAACGCGATTCCGATACCACCACTGACAATGTCTACACCCGCGCGGCCCACTATTTTGAGGAGTGGATTCAGCAAGGTATTCTCGCGCAGGACCCGGTGCCCGGTTTCTACGCCTATTTCCAGGACTTCGAAGTCCCCGATACCGGTGAGCGTCTGACGCGCAAGGGGTTCATCGGACTCGGCAAAGTGGAAGACTATTCCGCGGGTATCGTGTATCGCCACGAGCAGACGCTTTCCGGTCCTAAGAAGGATCGCTTGGAGGTGCTGCGGCACACGCGGGCGCACTTCGGCCAGATCTTCATGCTGTATCCCGATCGCGAAGGAGCAGTTGACGGGGAACTGGATCAGTCGGCGCAAGGCACACCATTGATGGATGTGACCGATGAGTACGGCGCCCGGCACCGTTTGTGGGCCGTCACCGAAACGGCTCGCATCCAAACCTTGATGCAGCCCATGAAATTACTGATCGCGGACGGGCACCATCGTTACGAGACGGCCCTCAACTATCGCAACGAGCATCCGGATGACCCCGCCGCGCAGTATGTAATGATGACGTTCGTCAACATGTACTCGCCGGGACTGAAGATCCTGGCCACCCATCGAGTCCTGCGAAATCTGCAAGGTTTGGATGTGCTGTCCAAAGTCACCGATGATTGGTCAGTGAAAACGTTCGCGTCCGTGACTGAGCTCAAGCGTAAGCTGCAATCGCCGGCGCCGCAAACGGTTCGCATAGGCGTAGTGACCTCTACCGAAGCGTTCCTGCTTGTACGCCCGCGCAAAGACGGCGAGCTGGATGTGCCGGTGTTGCATCAAGAGATTCTCGGCAGGTGGCTCGGCATCGGCGAGGACGCCGTACGCGAGGAAAAGTACATCCAATACGTACGCGGCATGGACGCCGCTGTGGCCGAAGTACGGGAACGCGGCGCACAAATCGCGTTTCTACTCGACCCCACCCCCATCGACGATATGGCGCGCGTGGCCTTCGAGGGCGGTGTGATGCCACAGAAATCGACAGACTTCTATCCGAAGCTCTTGACCGGCGTGACCATCTACCGCTTGTAGCGCGACAGCAAATAATTCTGTGCGGCATTGGCGGCGTCGGATGTGGGTGCGATCGCGACCGTCTGCAAATACGCGTGTTTGGCTTCTTCGCGCTTCTTCTTCATGTCGTAAATCTGGCCGGTGCGCAGCCAAGCGTACACGTGGGTGTTGAGATCCACCGCCGTCGGGTTCGCGGTGACGGCCTGCAGGTCTTCGAGCGCCAGATCCAGATCGTTGTACCAGAACAGTAGATTGCCGCGCGTGTAGCGCAGCTTCTCGTCCGCCAGGCGCTCATAGCCCGGTGTTTTCTCGCGCTTAAGCTGGTCTACATCGCGGATCACCGCCAGCGCCTTGTCTTTTTCGCCCAAATCGCCATACATTTGCACTAATTCCAATCGCAGCAGGAAATTCTGTGGAAAGCGCTCGATCAGATCGGAGAGCAGCGGCACGGCTTCCTTGGCGCGGCGCTCGCGGCGGTACACGGCGCATAGCAAGACCTCGGCGTCGACGCGATTGGCCTTGCCCGACTTGGCAACTTGCTTCAAAGTCTCGACGCCGCGCTCGCGGTCGCCGCGGAATCCGGCGAAGAATCCCAGCATGCGCCACGCCGGCGACAGGCTCCCCAGCACGTAGTCGTAGACGCCCTGGGTCAGACGTGCGTCGACGAAATTTGGATCGATGTCAGTGACGCGAGCGTGCGCTTTCCGGGAAGCGGTGGCGTCACGCAAGGAATCTGTATACGCCTTGCGCACAAGAAAATAGTAGTTGCCGCGCAGACCATAACTGACGCCCTGCGCATAGAGGGCCTGGATATCGCTGGGGTTGGCCTTGATTTTTGCGTCCGCCAGCGCCAGCGCACGATTGATCGAATCCTGAAATTCCTGGTCATCTGTCTTGCTTACGTTCAAGCCCTCGCGACGCAGGAATGGATTCGAACCGGTCACCAGTTCGCTTTCGAGCGCACCGGAGCGGAACATTTCGCGATAAAGGATGGTCTGCGCAACGTGATTGTAGGCGTCGGGCCAATTCGGATTCGCGGCCGCCTCCGTGCGAAACAACGCCAAGGCTTCCGGAAATTCCAGGTTGTAGAAGTGCTGATACCCGGGGTCCATCTGCGCGAGCGCGGCCGCCGGCAGCAGTAGTAGACATGTCAGGAGCCGCATCATTCGCGGATCTCCAGCGCCGCCGAAACATTGCGCAGCAACCCTTCGTGCTTCGTGCGCATGACGGGGGTTTCCCGAAAGCGCTCGCGAAACTCTTCCGCCGAAAGCGCGGCCAGTTCTTCGAGAGGCGGCGCCGGATCGTAAGCGGGCTGGAACGCCGGATCATTGGTTTCTGGCGCACGCGCATTCCAGGGACACACGTCCTGGCAGATATCGCAGCCAAAAACGCGCGATCCGAGCCACGCCCGCTGCTCTTCCGGGATCGGCCCGCGCAGTTCGATATTCAAATAGGAGATGCAGCGGCGTGCATCGAGCGTCCATCCGTCGCCGTCAGGCACCAGTGCCTGGGTCGGGCACGCGTCGATGCAGCGCGTGCAGGTGCCGCAGCGGTCGGGCGGCGGTGCGTCCGGTTGCAACTCGAGCGAGGTGACGAGTTCGCCCAGGAAAAACCACGATCCAAGGGGTTCATTGATCAGACAGGTGTTGCGGCCGATCCATCCCAGCCCCGCCTGCCGCGCATAGCTGCGTTCCAGCAGCGGAGCGGTGTCCACGCACACCTTCCATTGGTGCTGCTCGACGGTGGCCAGCTTGTGGGCCAACTGCTCCAATGCTTCGCGCAAAACTTCGTGATAATCCCGGCCCAACGCGTAGCGCGAAAAGATGGCATGGCCTTCCCGCTCCGGCGGCGGCGCCTGGTTGTATAGCTTCCCTACGCAGATGACGCTGCGCGCTCCGACCAGTAGATTTCGTGGATCGCTGCGCACGTCAGCCCGCCGGTCCGTGAGATACCTCATCTCACCCGCCATGCCGCGCGCTGTCCATTTCCGATAGCGGGCAATGTCGTCCGCAATTGGTTCCGCGCGCGCCACACCGGCGAGTTCGAAACCACATTCGCGGGCCATGCGTCTGACCGTAGCGGAGTCCACGTTCCTATGGTAACGGGTGCTATTCTCGGGTTGAAGGTGACATGAGTCAGGCGGCATGAGTTTGCGGGGAATCTTGAGTGCGGTCGGCTGCGCCCTGATCTTTCTTGGCGTTGTTTACGGTTTCCAAAAACCCTGGCGTGAGTACCCGGCCGTCGAATACAACAACTTCCCGCTGCCCAAGGATTACCAGGTCCCGGCCGAGTGGACCTTCGCGCGTCTGATGTTTCCCGGCGGCCCGCTCGACGGTTACTATCCGCGATTCCAGGGCGATTACCGCCACGGCATGTCGCTGTGGACGCAGGATTACCCGCGTGCAGATCGGCACCTGGCCGCGGCCATGCGCCGCCTCACCCGCATCGACGTGCGCTCGGTGGAGCAGGTAGTCGCGCTCGACGATGACGACGACGCTTTCAATTTTCCTTGGATCTACGCGGTGCAAGTGGGCGAGTGGGGTCTCACCGAAAAACAAGGCGCGAAAATGCGCGAGTACTTGCAACGCGGCGGGTTCTTCATGGCCGACGACGTGCATGGCGATGCCGAGTGGGGCGAGTTCGCCAAACGCATCCACTTCGCGTTCCCGGACCGCGAGATCGTCGAACTGGCTGACGATGACGCCTACTTTCACGCGGTCTTCGATATCTCGGATCGTCCGCAGGTTCCCGGAGCGGCGCATTTGGGTGATGGCTGCAAGAATTGCTCGGACAACGGCCGCGGCGCGCACTGGCGTGCAATCAAGGACGACAAGGGCCGCATCGTCGTAGCCGTGTCGCACAATTCCGATTTAGGCGACGCCTGGGAGTTCGCAGACTCGCCCTACTATCCGGAAAAGGAAAGCGCTCTAGCCATCCGAATTGCTGTGAACGACGTCATTTACGCGATGACACACTAATCTTTCAGTCCTTCGCAAACCGCTTGAAGAAGCTGTCCGCGTTCCAATGCGGCCTCGCGCCCGCGTCCGCCACTCGCATTCCCAGATCGAACATCAGGCGGTTGTATTTCGCCGCCGCTGGTTTATCCACTGGCTGGTCTAAATCATCCGACGGAGCGTGATAGCGGTCATGCAACCAATCTTTGGCCAGCTTTTCTTCGGGCGAGCCTTTCACATAGCCGAACTTGAACGTCACCGCCGGAACGCCCTGCTTGATGAAGTTGTATTGATCGCTACGGATGAAAAGATTGCGCTGCGGCTCGGGATCCGCTTGCACAGTCACGCCGGCCTTCTCCGCTACCGCGCGAACATCGGCGCCCAGCGTCGATTCTTCGAGGCCCATCACCTGTAAATATTTCAACGGGAATAGCGGCAAATACATGTCCATATTGATATCGGCCACGATGTTCTTGAGAGGCACCGTGGGCGCGCTCGTGAAGTATTGCGAACCCAGCAAGCCTTTCTCCTCGCCTGTCACCGCGACGAACAAGATGCTGCGTTTCGGCCGCAGGTTCTCCGACTTGGCGATATTGGCTATCTCGATCAGCGACGCGATTCCCGAGCCGTCATCCATCGCGCCGTTATAAACTTTGTCACCGTGAATCGGCGCGCCGACGCCCAGGTGGTCGATGTGCGCTCCGAAGACCACGTATTCGTTCTTGAGTGCCGGGTCTGAACCTGGCAGCACAGCGATCACGTTCTGCGATTCCACTTCCGATGTCTTCACTGCTTCGGTAGCCTGCAGGTGGATATGCAGTGGAAAACGCGGCAGCGGTTTGCCTTGATCGACCAGCGCCAGTAACTCCGCAAAAGTGTGGCCGGAGGCTGCGAAAAACTGCTCAGCGTGAGCGGGGTTGATGGCCGCGCCGAATTGCTGACCCGACGTGTCGGAAACGGCTTCCAATTCCATCGTTGGACTCAAGCGCGCGAGCGTCGAACGCTCCCACGGAATATCCATCGCCTTCGGATTCGCGATCGCCACTACGCCAATCGCGCCTGCGTTGTGGATCGCCTTCCAGCGCTCCGAACGGAACGAATAATGCGAGAGCAAATTGCCTGGAATAGCGGACGGTCCCCCGGCGATGTACAGCACGATCTTGCCCTTCAAGTCCAAGCCCGCGAAGTCGTCGAACTTGTATTCCGGAATCGAGAGTCCATAGCCGCAGAACACCACTTCGGCGTCAACGTTCGGCGAAAGCGCCGCGCGCACGGTTAGGTTGGCGTCCTCGCCCAACTTCAAAGGCGTGGTCTTGCCATCGCGGACCAACGCCAGGCTGGAGTGCTCCTCGTCGATCTGTGCCACTTTGAATTTGACGGGCTGCAAATAGCCGTTGATGCCGGCCGGCTTCAGTCCCGCGCGCTCGAACTCGCCGGCTAGGAACCGTGCTGCGCGCAGATGGCCTGGCGATCCGGTGTTGCGGCCCTCCATATTGTCGTCGGCCAGGACCTGAATATGGGACCACCAGCGGTCGCCTTCTTTGACCAAGTCGGCCGCCGGAAGCAGCGTTGCAGCGAGTGCGAGTACCAAGAAAGGACGCATATTTTCGAGTATAGACGCGCTTTCTGGACGATAGTGAGGCCGATCAGTCACAATAGTTGCTAATGCCGCCGCCCGAGAAATTCCGCATCGCGTTGATCCAAACCAGTTGTGCCCTCGACCCCAACCTGAACCTGGCCAAGACCGAGTGGAAGATCCGCGAAGCCGCGGCCGGGGGGGCGCAAATCGTGTGCCTCCAGGAACTTTTCCGCTCGCAATATTTCTGCCGTGAGGAAAATCACGAACTCTTCGCGTTAGCTGAATCCATTCCCGGCCCGACCACCCACACTCTGGGAAAACTCGCGAGCGAACTGAAGATCGTAATCATCGCGTCGCTGTTCGAACGCCGCTCGGCTGGCCTCTATCACAACACCGTGGCGGTCCTGGGCACAGACGGAGAAATCGCCGGCATCTACCGCAAGATGCACATCCCCGACGATCCTCTCTACTACGAAAAGTTTTATTTCACTCCCGGCGATCTTGGGTTCCTTAACTTCGACACGCCTTTTGGCCGCATCGGGACGTTGATTTGCTGGGACCAATGGTATCCGGAAGGCGCGCGCTTATCCTCGCTAGGCGGTGCGAACATTTTGTTTTATCCCACCGCGATTGGCTGGCATCCCAGCGAAAAAGCGCAATACGGCGCGGCGCAGCTCGACGCCTGGCAGACGATTCAGCGCTCCCACGCCATCGCTAATGGCATCTACGTGGCGGCGGCGAATCGCGTCGGCTACGAGGGTCCGCCTGGACACGGCATCGAATTCTGGGGATCTTCTTTCGTCGCCGATCCCTTTGGTCAGGTGATCGTTCAGGCGTCTGCGGATCAGGAAGAAGTCCTTTTCGCCGACTGCGACCCCGCGCGTCAGGAAGAAGTTCGCCAGCACTGGCCCTTTCTGCGCGACCGCCGCATTGACGCGTATGCGCCGATTGTAAATCGATGGCTCGGCAAATAGGCAAGCTCGGCTACCGTATGCCGGCCGAGTGGGAGCCGCACGCCGCCACTTGGCTCGCGTGGCCGCATGAAGCCTCGGACTGGCCGGGAAAATTCGCGCCTATACCTTGGTTATATGGTGAGATCGTGCGCCTGCTCGTGCGAGTGGAGCGCGTGCGGATTCTGGTCGAGAACGCCGACGCCGAACACAGTGTCCGCCGCATTCTGAAGAAATGCCATGCGGATTTGAACGCTGTCGACTTCTTCCATCACACGACCAATCGCAGTTGGACTCGCGACACCTGCCCGCTGTTCGTCAAGAACGGGGCCGGCGACGTCGCCGTTACCGATTGGAAATTCAATGGTTGGGCCAAGTATTCGAATTACGCCGCCGATGACGCCGCGCCCGCATTCATCGCGAAAAGACTAAAGCTCCCGCGCTTCGAACCGGGATTGGTACTCGAAGGCGGTAGCATCGACGTGAACGGGGCAGGGAAGTTGCTGACCACGGAAGAGTGCCTGCTCTCCGATGTGCAGGCGCGCAACCCCGGCTTGTCGCGCCGCGAGATCGAGCGCGCCCTCGCGGATTATTTAGGCGCCAGTGACGTCATCTGGCTCGGCCGCGGCATCGCGGGCGACGATACTCACGGCCACATCGACGACATCGCACGCTTCACCGCTCGCGATACCGTCGCCACTGTGGTTGAGCCGGATAAATCCACCGCCAACCACGAGCCGCTCAAAGAAAATCTGGCGCGTCTGCGCAAGCGCCGCGATCTGCGAGTGGTCACGCTGCCCTGTCCCGAGCCCGTGTACTTCGCGGGACAACTTCTCCCGGCGAGCTATGCCAATTTTTACATCGCGAACCAGTTGGTCCTCGCGCCGACTTTCGGAGATCCGCAGGACCGCGTGGCGCTCAACACTCTAGCGCGTCTGTTCCCGGATCGCGAAGTGATCGGTATTCCCTGCCGCGATCTGGTGCTGGGTTTAGGAACGCTGCATTGCATGACGCAGCAGCAGCCTGCTTAGACTCCGGCGATGGCACTCCGCCGTTCGAGCAGCAACACGTCGCGCCAGCGCCCGTCCATGCTGCCGATCCGTTCGCGGGCGCCCACGATGCGGAATCCGCAGCGCCGGCACAGCTCTAGACTCGCCGTGTTCTCGGGGAAAATACCGGATTGCAGTGTCCAGAAGCCTTCTCGTTCGGAAGCCTCGATCAGAGCGTTCAATAGCCCCGTGCCGACTCCGCGCCCGCGCGCCCGTTCTGCCACGTAGATGCTGAATTCGGCCACGCCGGCGTAAACTCGCCTGCTCGATACTTGACTCAGAGCAGCCCAACCGAGGACTTCGGCCCCGTTTCGCGCCACCAGCCGGCAACGCTGCAAATGGCCTTGGTCCCAAGCTTGCCAGTCGGGCGCGGACTGCTCGAAGGTGGCGTTTCGAGTGGCGATGCCCTCCAGGTAAATGGCGCGCACCGCGTCCCAGTCCTCTGGACGCATTGCCTCGACAAGCAGAGCGCGTTCCTAAAAGATGAAATTCAATCCGCCGCGCAACGAGCGTGGGGAATTGGTGAGGACGCTATGCGTACCGGCGCCGCCCAGAGGCAGGTAGCCCTGCGCGAGCAAGTTTCGCAACTCGGCCGAAGCTTCCATGCGCCACGGCATGCCGCCAATGGGCAGAGGCTGGTGAATATACAGGTTGACCCCGATATCCTGATTTACATCTTGAGTTACGAACAAGTGCGCCGGCATCAGCACATGGAAGTCCGTCCACCCGTAATTTGCGGCAATCCGCGTTCCCGCCCGCGGCACCGTTCCCGCCACGCGAACCGTAACCCAGGCGCGCTGCCCTTGGCCGATACCCGCACGCAAAGCCCCGGAATCCGCGTAGGACCGATCGCCGTTCCCCGCAGTCGTCAAAACGCCCGTGCGGCCGGCTGCCACTGCAACCTCTGCCTGATCGCCCAGCATCTGTTTGATGCCCGCCGTGAATCCAGTCCGGTGATACGAGCCAATGTTGAAGATGCTGCTTCGCGAACTCAGATCCGGCAGTAAATCGGCCGCAGGGAGGAAATCAGCCGGCGCCGAAAGCATGAACGCGGCGTTCGAAACGGTCTCCTCGTATGCTCCCAGCGAATAGGTTCGGCCGCCGGCGACACGATCGTATCCGATCTCCAGGTTCTGCGTACGCTCCACAGTCACGTGTGAGTCGGAGAGTGAAATAACCGGCATCAGCGCCAACGCCGCCAAATCCTGCTGCAGTTCGCCGGACTTCTGGCCGTCCCGAGCCAGCAGTTCCGTGGGCTGTCCGCCAGACGTGAACGCCACGCGCACGCGCCCCTGGTTGCCAGCGTCAAACGTCGCGCGTACGAACGGACTCGCGTAGTTGATGCGGTCCAAATAGGAAACTGACTGGAAATCGAAACCGTAATCCAGGTACAGGTTGTCGGACAACTCGGCCTTATCCAAAAATGCCAGCGACATCGTACGCAGTGCCGGCGCGCCATCCGAACCCATCACGATGCCCGAACCCGACCGCTGCGCCAGATACACCTGCCGCATGGTCACCACCACTTCCGGACTCGATCCATCCACTGTCGCCCGCGAAAAGCTGGTGCGGATCCCCGCGCCCGGCAATCCCGAACTCCCGGCATAGCTCACGTTGCCGCTCAACTGCAATCGCGCCTAACTGGCGAGCGAAGTGGCGATCGCGAACGCCGTCCCTAAATCCTGCTGCGATCCCCGCGCAAAGGACTGGCCGTCCCCTGCCGAAAGCTCCAATACTCCCGTTGTGTGACTGAATCGCGCGGACGCCGTTTCGGACGTCGAGCTTGTCCGCTGTCCAAACTCCGGCAGAAACCGCAGCACCGGCCGCGTCGCCTGCGAAGTCCGCAAAACCCACTTCCAGTCGTCGGTCATCAAGGTGCCGGGCGCCGCCGGCGTGCTGGTGACTCCAATGGTGCTGAATACGCCGGTAAGATTGATATCCAGACGGTTCTCCGAGCTAGGCAGCACCGCAATATTTCGTCGCTCCGCAGGCACGAAGCTGGCCAGAATCACACGGATCGAATACAGGTCCGGAGCCAGCGCGTCAAACACGAAACGGCCTTGCTCGTTGCTCAGGCTCTTACGCACCAACTCGTCGTAACGGTTGTAGAGATAGACGGTAGCGCCCATCTGCGCCACGCCCGTGGCGTTTTTGACCTGCCCAAGAATTTCGCCGGATAGGGGGTTTAATGACGCAGCGGGGGCACTGACGCTAGCCATGCCTAACAAAAGGCCGGCTGCGATCCACAACGTAGTGGGTGCGGTGGTCCGCTGGTTCATGCTCCAATTCCTTGGCCGGTTACCCTGGCCGGCCGACAACCACTGCCTATGTTACCGCAAACGGTCATGTCACCGTAAACGTCGCCGACGGCGTCAATGTCTGGTTCCGCCTCTTGTCGACTACCTTCATTTTAAGCGTATATTGACCCGGCGCGAAGCCCCGCAAAGGAAGCAGCTTCTGGACCACCACCTGCGCAGCCCCGCCGGAAATGGCGCTCACGTCTTCTTCAAACTCGAAAACCTTCTCGCCGGACCCGTTCTTGGTGATCACGTATTCCACCGTGCCGTCGGCCTTTTGGGTCTTCTCATCGGCCTCGAAATTATAGAGTTGCAGGTAAATACCGAGCTTTTCCTCGCGCGCGAACGTGTCGCCCATGCGCGGACGTACCCGCGACGTACCGATCACAAACGGCCCTTTGCCGATGTTCTTGGTGGGCACCTGCTCCAGCACGTCGGCCAGAATCAGCGAACTTTGCCCCAGACGGCTGTCGTCGAGCTGCGGTACATCCAGTGCCATTTCGAAGCTGGTGGTGTTGCCGCCCACTAGATCCCTGGCCGCAATGTTCAAGCGGTAGCGGCCTGGCTGCAGCGGAATGCTGTTTTGATAAATCGCCGCACCGCGCGCTCCTTGTTCCAGCATGCTGGTGGGAATTTCTTCACTGACTACGTGCTCGAACCAGTTCACTGGACGCCGCGACATGGATGTGATGCGGGCATAGATGTTTACAGTGGCCCTGGAGACACCGCCATCCTGTTTGAACTGCAGATCCTTGCGGTCGAACTGAATCGTGATGTTCGAAAGGACCGATGACCCAGTGACAGGGATATAGTCGGCGCGCACCTTCATCGGCAGCAGGTTGTATTTGATGCTGGAATTGACCGCGGCTCCCAGATCCTTGAACTTCACCACGGGAGGCGCTTCCAGCGTGGCTCGCTGGGCCAAGCGCGTAAATGGGTTCATGGCCGCGCTGTCCTGCCCCGGTGGCGTTCCATTGTGCGTGAGGTCTGTCCGGCTGAACCGGGCGGATTTATTGCACTGCCCCATCTGTTCGCATTGAGTGAGCCCCGCTCCGGGCACCATCAACAACGCGTCCTTCTCCGAAGGGTCCAGTGTCATGTGGAATTCGCCGGTCATGGTGGGGTCCACAAACTCGATCTCCACATTCGGAGGAAGGCCCTCAATGTAGCGGTAGCGCCACTTCTCATAAGGGAACATGCTGGTGGTGCCGCCACCTTCTTCAAAAGCGCGCTGCTCGGTGCCGCCGTTATGTTGATCTCTCTCGTCGGGCGGACCATACTTGACGTAGATCATGCCGCGGTCCGATTTCCAGCCCGGAATTCCCGAAGCAAAGTGCTCATTGGCGTACTGCAGACGGCGGTAGTGCTCTTCGCGGTATTCGTTCTCTTCGGTGTCCGGGGAAGGATCGCGCCGCAGCCAGAATTGCTCGACGAACTGCTCGCGCTCTTCGTTGGTTTGGAGCCTGCTGAAGGCTTTCTTCTCTTCGTCGCCGATGATGTAGCTGACGTCTTCGGAAAGCCACTTGGTGTAAGGATTCTCCAACTCCTTACGCAGCTTTTCCTGTTGCTGGCGGCGCTGCTTGTCCGTCATCGGCTTTGCCACCGTGACCTGCGGGAGGACCGGCGCCGCGAAACAAGCCAATAGGCAAAATGCGGAAGTCCACCGGTTCATGCGTCCCGCTCCCTTTCCGGCTACTGTGCCGGATTGACGGCCTAGGTGACCGTAAATATCGCCGACGGCGTCAGCGTCTGGTTGCGCTTCTTGTCGATTACCTTCATGCGCAGCGTGTACTGCCCGGGTTGCATGCTCGTCAGTGGCAGCAGTTTTTCGATCACCATTTGCGAAGCGCCCCCGGTGAGCGCGGCCAGATCCTCGGTGTACTCGAACACTTTCTCGTTCGATCCGTTCTTGGTGATCACGTACTCCACCGTGCCGTCCGCCTTTTTGGTCTTCTCATCGGCTTCGAAGTTGTACAACTGGAGATAAATTCCCAGCTTTTCTTCGCGCTTAAACGTGTCTCCCAAGCGGGGCCGAACTTTAGAGGTCCCGATCACAAACTGTCCGGTGCCGATACTCTTGGTGGGAACCTTTTCAAGGACGTCGGCCAGGATCAATGAACTCTGTCCCAGGCGGTCGTCTTCGATACGCGGCACTTCCAGCGCCATCTCGAAGCTGGTAGTGTTGCCGCCCACGGTATCGCGCGCCGCGATGTTCAAGCGGTAGCGTCCCGGCGCCAGCGGCACGGTCTTCTGGTAAATCGAAGCTCCCTGCGCCGCCTGCTGCAGCATATCCGTGGGAACATCCACGGTGACCACGTCCTCAAACCAGTTCACCGGCCGCCGCGCCATCGAAGTAATGCGCGCGTAAATGTTCACGGCGGCGGTCGAGACCGTGCCCTTCTGCTTGAACTGCAAATCCTTGCGGTCGAACTGAATGGTGATGTTCGAAAGCACCGACGATCCCGTTACCGGAATGAAATCGGCGCGCACCTTCATGGGCAGCAGGTTGTACTTGATGGTTGAGTTTACCGCCGCTTCCAGATCCTTGAACTTCACCGCCGGCGGAGCCTGCAGTTTCGCGAACTGCTCCAGCCGCGTGAACTCGTTCATGCTCGCCGATTCCGTTCCCGGCTGCGTCCCCAAGCGGGTTCCGTCCGTGCGGCTGAAGCGTTGCGACTTGTCGCACTGGCCCATTTGCTCGCACATCGTGAGCCCCGCGCCGGGGACCATCATCAGTGCGTCTTTTTCCGATGGGTCCATGGTCATGTGGAACTCGCCGGTCATCGTCGTATCCACAAACTCAATTTCCACGTTGGGAGGAAACCCTTCGATGTAGCGGTAGCGCCACTGCTCATACGGGAACATGCTGGTTTCGCCGCCGCCTTCCTGGAAGGAACGCTGCTCGGTGCCGCCGTTGTGCTGATCTCTCTCGTCCGGCGGACCATACTTGATGTAGATCATGCCGCGGTCCGACTTCCACCCCGGTATGCCCGATGCAAAATACTGGTTGGCATACGCGATGCGGCGGTAATGCTCCTCCCGGTATTCGTTCTCTTCGGTGTCCGGAGTAGGATCGCGCCGCAGCCAGAACTGCTCGACGAATTGGTCCCGCTCTTCGTCCGTTGCCAGGACCTTGAAGGCCTTGCGTTCCTCATCGCTGATGATGTAGCCGACGTCTTCGGTGAGCCACTTCTTGTAGGGAGTCTCCAACTCCTTCTTCAGCCTCTCCTGCTGCTTACGGCGATCCTTGTCCGTCATCGGCTTGGCAACGGTTTTGTCCTTCTTTTTGTCGGGTGCAGGACTGGCGTCCTGAGCCGAAGCCGGGATGGTCAGGCAGCCGATAGAGCAAAAAACAGCGAACCAAAGCGTGAGGCGCATAACTGAAATCACCTGAGCTAATTCTACTCTCTCGGGATGGGACGGCACAATGGGGCCGCCCGGTTACAATAAAGTTATCCGCATGGGAGTCTTCTACACACGACCCGAACTGGTACTCGCCCGCGCCGAATGGCGAAAAACCGGCAAAACCGTGGTTTTTACCAATGGCTGCTATGACATTCTGCATCCTGGCCATATCCGGTTGCTGGAGCGAGCCCGCAGCCTGGGCGATGTCCTGATCCTGGCTCTGAATACAGACGACAGCGTGGCCCGCCTCAAGGGCCCTAGCCGCCCCCTGCTGGCCGAGACCGAACGTGCCCGCATGGCCCTGGCTTTGCAGGCCGTGGATGCCGTCACCTTCTTCGGCGAAGACACGCCCCGCGAGCTGATCGCCGAAGTCCTGCCTGACGTGTTGATCAAAGGAGCCGACTGGGCCCACTTCATCGCCGGCCGCGAAGAGGTGGAAGCCGCCGGCGGCAAAGTGATGGCGCTGGCGCTCGAGCCCGGCTTTTCCACTACCAACATTGAGAAGGAATTGTTGGCCCGCCAGCCGCTCCCGTGACGCATCCCGCGGTCCGCGACCTTTTCCAGACTCTGAGCCGCCACACGGCGTTTCAGGAGGTCCTCACCAGGGCGCTCCGTCAAGAGGATTCCGAACTCGCGCTCGCCGGGCTGACGCCCACCGCCAAAGCCCTCTACCTGGTGCTGTTGTGGCAACTCACGGAGCGCCCCTTGTTGGTGGTCACCGACGGCAATCAAAGCGCGGAGACTCTGCTGGAACTCACTGAGACTTTCTTCGACCTCCTGATCGGACGCCCCGAAGCTGGCCACCCTCAATTACTGCCCGCGCTCGACGTGCTCCCCGGCCAGAACCTCTCGCCGCACACCGAAATCAGCGAGCAGCGCGCCATCGGGCTGTGGCGCATGGCCGCCGCCAAGGTTCCGATCACCATCGCTCCGGTGGGCTCCGCTCTACTGCGCACTCACGTGGGCGATTACTACCGCCGCCTGGCCGTCGAGTTGCGCATCGGCGAAGAGCTTCCGCTGGAGACTATTGAAGCGCACTTGGTTTCGATTGGCTACGAGAAGCGCGAGCCCGTCGAGATGACCGGCGAGTATTCCATTCGCGGCGGCATCCTCGACGTCTTCCCTGCCGAGAACGCGCGCCCGTTGCGCATCGAATTCTTCGGGGACGAGATCGAATCCATCCGCCGCTTCGATGTGGAGAGCCAGCGCTCCGTCATGAAACTGACTGAGGTCGAAGTGCTGCCGTTAGCCGAGCAGCCCCGCAGCGGAGCCGCCTATCCCGGCTGGGAATTCGCAGCCGCTCTCGAAGACCGGCGCGAGCAGACCTTGCTCGATCTTGAAGCGCGCGCCCTAGTGGTTCTCGATGAGCCCGAGCAAATCCGCAGCGCCGCCGAGCGCCTGTGGAAGCGCTTAGATCAGCTGGAAGACGCATCCGAACTGGCTACGGCGAGTTTCCTGCGCTGGGAGGACCTCGAAACCCGCTTAGCTGCGCGCCGCCAAATCGCTTTTCGCGAACTCGACCTAAATCCGCAGACACCCCACGTCGCCACGCGCCCGACGATGGCCTTCCACGGCAGCATGCAGGTCGCCGTCGCAGAAACCAAGAACATGGTTGAAAGCGGCTACCGCGTCGCGCTGTTCGCGCCCTCGAACGGCGAACTCGAGCGGTTGGCCGACATCCTGCGCGAATACTCAGTGCCCTTTCAACTGGGCTTAGCGCCCAACGAAGCCGCGTCGCCCTACTTAGCGGAGCGCGCCTATCTCGCGGGTCCCGTGGCTCATACTTATTTGATCAAAGGGCTGGTCCGGCGCGGCGCGATCTTCCCGGATTCCAACATCGCCTTCATCGGCTCGGAAGACTTGTTCGATCCGTCGGACTTAATCGCCCGCCCCGGCATCACCAAGAGCCAGCTCAGCGTCTTCGCGGCCGACCTCGCCGATCTCAAGCCCGGCGACTTCGTGGTCCACACCACGCACGGCGTCGGCAAGTTCCTGGGCCTCCGCGAAATCGTGCAAGGCGAGCAAAAGGGCGACTTCATGTTGCTCGAATACGCCGGCGACTCCAAGCTCTACGTGCCGCTCACGCGCATGGACCTGGTCGAGAAATATCGCGGCGGCGGCGAATCCGGACCGCCTCTCGACCGCCTCGGCGGCGCCACCTGGACCCAGCGTAAAACCAAAGTTAAAGCCAAAATGCGCGACATGGCGGATGAGCTGTTGAAGCTCTACGCGCAGCGCCGCGTCGCCGAAGGCTACTCGTTTTCG
>FTGN01001032.1_pt1 | contig 24430 bp, 27 predicted proteins | sample 1640711 | NCBI WGS metagenome assembly FTGN01 (sample SAMEA3914789, study PRJEB12502) | metagenome | biome: forest; material: soil | place: Canada | collected 2011-07-03 | depth 0.3 m | reverse complement strand
CCTGCGTGATGTCCGCGCCGACTTTCTCGGCGAGCTGACCGATTTCATTGATGTAGCTGATCTTGAGCGCCAAGAAAGCATTGGCGGCGTATTTAATGAGCTCAGCCGAGGCCAGGTCGGCCGAAATCAAAGGCACGGCGCCCATACGGTCGGGACGCGGCAGATACGAAGGCGCGGTGAAAGTCTGTTCCAGCAGAGGACGATAGAGCGAGTACAGCACCTCCGCGGTGCGCTGGTTGTCGGAGCCGACCACTACGCGATCCGGATACAGGCTATCGAAAATGGCCGAGCCTTCGCGCAGGAACTCGGGATTGGAGGCCACCGCGAACATGCCCTTAGCTTTGGTGTTGGTGCGCTTTTCGTAGGCGTCGCGCACGATCGACTCGACCCAGTTGCCGCTGCCGATGGGCACGGTGGATTTGTTCACCACCACCACAAAATCGCCAGCCAGATATTCGCCGATGCCGCGCGCGGCTGCTTCCAGATACTTCAGATCGGGTGCGCCGTTCTGCCCCGGCGGCGTGCCGACAGCAATAAAAATCACCTGTGATGCCGGGATGGCGTCGTTATACTCGGTGGTGAAGGAAAGATTATGCCGCGCGCCGGCGACCAACTCCGGCAGATGCGGTTCGTAGAAAGGAATCTTGCCCGCTTGCAGCGCTTTTACCTTGCGCTCGTCGGCGTCGATGCAGGTCACCTTGTGGCCGAGAAAAGCCAGGCACGCTCCGGTGGTCAACCCCACGTATCCAGTTCCGATGATTGAAACATTCATAAAATTTGCCGTCGATTCTCCATCTTAACGATTCCGTTACGCCGCCCGCATCGACTAACCTGAACAAATGCGGCGCGTTGCCACCGGCTTGGGACTCACCCTGCGTTACTGGATGCAGACGGAAGTGCACGTCTACGCCTTTTCGGTGGCTGCCAATGTTCTTCTATCGTTCTTTCCCTTCCTAATCGTTATGCTGTCGCTGTCGCGGAGGGTTTTTGGCGAGCAGGCGGCGGTGGCCGCCATCGACCTGGCGCTCAGGGACTACTTTCCCGACTCCCTGGGGCAGTTTCTAGAACGCAATTTGCCGCAAACCGGCTCGGTACAACTAGTGTCGATCTTGCTCCTCCTATTCACCGCCAACGGGATTTTCGAGCCGCTCGAAGTCGGCCTCAACCGCGTTTGGGGTATCCGCAAGAATCGGAGCTTCTTCCGTAACCAGATCGTCAGTTTGGGGTTAATCTTTATCTGCGGCGGTTTGGCGCTGGGGTCGATGATGATGACGGCGCTGAATCAGTCGTCTTTTGGCGTGAACGGACTGCCCAAGGGGTGGATCCAGGCCATGGGAGGCGGTGGGGCGGCATGGGTTTCGGTGGTGTTCTTCAAGCTGGCGGCGGTGCCGCTGGCGGTGCTGGTGCTGTTCCTGATCTACCGGTATCTGCCCAACGGGCCGACCCCGCTCAACCGCGTGATCCCGGCGGCGATTTTCGTGGGGCTGCTGATGGAGGTGCTGAAGTACGTCAACACTCTCGTGTGGCCGGGGTTTCAACGCAAGCTCGCGCGGGAATATGGGGTGTTTCAGTATTCGGTGACCCTGATTTTCTTGGGATTCTTGGCGTCCATGCTGGTGCTGGCTGGCGCGGAGTGGGCGGCGCGCGGGCACCGGCTGGATGAACGTGTGCAAATGGCTCCCCATGACTAACGGTTTGCTGGCGGTGATCACGGGGGCGTCGAGCGGCATCGGGGAGGAGTTCGCGCGGCAACTGGCGGCGCGCGGGTACGACCTTTTGCTGATTGCGCGGCGCGAGGACCGGCTGCGTGCGCTGGCGGCGGAAATCATGGCAGCGCAGCGGGTCGCGGTGGACGTTATAGCTGCTGATTTGGTCACCGATGAGGGTCGCGCTGAGGGGGTCCTGCGCATTCAGCGCGCGCCTAATTTTGCGCTGCTGGTGAACAACGCCGGGGCCGGCATGACGCCGGGATTCTTTCACAAGGGCAGCTTGGATGTGCAGGAGCACATGCATCGCCTGCACGTCCTCACAACGCTCGCGCTGTCGCACGCAGCGCTGGAGAGTCTGGCAGCGCGTCCGGATGCGGACGGGCACTGCGGCATCATCAACGTTTCTTCGGTGGCCGGGTTCGAGCAGGCGCCGACCAGCGTCAGCTATAACGCCACCAAGGCGTGGATGACGAGTTTTACCAACGGGCTGGCGATTGAGTTGGAGGTTCAAGGGTCGCGAGCGAAGGTGCAGGCGCTGTGCCCGGGGTTCACTTACTCGGAATTTCACGACCGTGCCGGCATGAACCGCGCTTCGATTCCGAAATCGTTGTGGCTGACCGCGCAGTTCGTGGTGGCGGAATCGCTGCGAGGGTTCGATCGCGGACAGGTGCTCGTAGTGCCGGGCTGGCGCTATAAAATCATTGTGAGGTTTATGCGGATGTTCCCGGGCGCGCTGCTGCGGCGAATTTCGGCAATCTTGGGCCGCCGCTTCCGCCGCCCCAATGTGGACCGGGCGTAAAATAGAAGCGGGCGAATTCCCATCATGGCGCGCATTGTCAGTGAGCGGGCGAACAAGACCGATCAGGTGGTGCTGCTGCCTTCCTCACTCGAGGACCCCACCAAAGCACCGCCGGGCGCGTACCGTATTTTGATTTGGACGGCATGCGGGTCCATATCGGCATTTTTCGCGGCACTGGTCATCGCCTATATCTGGCGCGCGGGCATGATGTCCTACTGGCAGCAGTTCCGGCTGCCGCGCGTGTTATGGCTGAGTACGGTGTTGATCCTGGCGAGCAGCGTCACCCTCGAAATCGCGCGCCGCGTCTTTCGCAAGGGCGAGTGGCGCGTGGCGGACCGGCTGCTGCTGGCGACGGCGACCATCGGCGTTGCGTTTCTGGCCGCGCAGTTGGTGGCTTGGCGGGATTTGCTGGCGCAGGGCGCGTACCTGATGGAGAACCCGCACGGCGCGTTCTTCTACTTATTCACCGGCTTGCACGCGGTCCACTTGCTGGGCGGATTGATCGCGCTGTTCGCAGTGGTTTTCGGACGGCGCAAGCGGCGCGAACTGGTGGATGTGGTGGCCTATTATTGGCACTTCCTGACGGTGCTATGGTTGGTGCTGTTTGAAGTTCTGAGGACCGTTACCTAACTCATGTCGCCGGCGACCAATCTGCAGATCGCACCCACCGCGCGGGTGCATCGCGACGCGGTGATCGGCGCCGGCTCCGTGATTGGCGAGTTTTGCGTGATCGAACAGGACGTGGTGATCGGCAAAGGCTGCGTGCTCGAGCCGTACGTCTATATCAAGCGCTGGACCAAGCTAGGGATGTTCAATCAGATCTCGGCCTGCACAGTGCTGGGCACCGATCCGCTAGACAAGAACTTCAAGGGCGAACGCAGCTATTTGAGGATCGGCAACCACAACCAGATCCGCGAGCATTACACGATTTCCCGCGGCACAGCGCCGGAGTCGGAGACCGTAATTGGCGACGGCAATTACATCATGACCTCCGGCCACATCGCGCACAACTGCAGGATTGGCAATGAAACCGTCATCGCCAGTGGTTCGCTGATCGCGGGCTACGTCGAGGTGGAAGATCAAGCGTTCATATCCGGAAACGTGGCGATCCATCAGCACTGTAAAGTCGGGCGCCTGGCAATGGTGGGCGGGGGGACGCGCGTGAATGTGGATGTGCCGCCGTATTTTCTGTACGCAGGCTTGTATGTAAAGCCCACGGGGCTCAACCGCGTGGGACTGCGGCGCGCCGGTTTTGCTTCCGATGAAATCGCGGCGCTGAAGGCGGCGTACAAGGTGTTATATCGCTCCGGGTTGAAGCTGGAGGACGCGCTGCAGAGTATCGAGCAGGGTGTCCTGACCGATCACACGCGGCACCTGGTGACGTTCATTCGTTCCAGCACGCGCGGCATCGCGCGCGAATAACGGCTGACGCCCAGCAACAAACCTTTCGAAAACCAGCACCTGCATGTTTCCGCGCGCCGTTTTGCGTAAAACCCGCGCCTAGGCTCGGGGCGTGACACCTTTTCGACGCCTGTGGCTGGCGCAGACCGTCAGCGCGCTGGGCGATTTTCTGGCGCTGTTCGCGGTGCAGGCGGCGATCGTGTTCCGTATGCACGGCAACGCGCGGGATGTGGCGGGCGTGTTCATAGCGTTGCTCGCGCCCACCGTCTTGCTGGGGCCGCTGGCGGGAGCGTTCGCTGACCGCTGGGATCCGCGCCGTACCATGATCGCAAGCGATGTTGCGCGCGGGGTTTTGATTCTGCTGCTGACGCAGGCGGCCACGGTCGCGCAAATTTGCGTGATCAGTTTTGCAGTGAGCTGCTGTTCGACCTTCTTCGCCCCAGCGCTCGCGATCACGCTTCCGTTACTGGTTCCACGCGAGCGCCTGCTGGGGGTGAATGCGCGGATGCAGCAGAGTATGCAGGTAGTGCGCATGTTGAGTCCCGCTGTGGCGTCCGCGCTGGTAGCGGCTTTCGGCGAGCGGATTTGCTATACGGCAGATAGCGCGAGCTTTTTCATTTCGGCGGAGCTGCTGGCGACGCTGCGTTATTCCCGGCCGGTGAGCGCTGCTCCGGTGCGTGCAATGTTCCGCGAATTCGGCTGGGGATTTCACTTTTTGTTGAGCGATTCGCGATTTTCTTTCGTGATGGTGTCATTGACTGCGGGAACCTTTGCAGCCGGCTGTTTTGGGGTGCTGACGCCGCTCTACGTGCGGGATGTTCTGCATCGTGGGCCGGCGCTGTTGGGCATGATCGGCTCGTTGATCGCAGCAGGAACGGTGGCGGGTGCGGCTGTCCTGAGCGGTCACGCCCGCGGGCGCGATCCACGGCGCCTGATCGGCGGCGGCATGGCGGTCGTGGGCGCCTCGATTATACTGATCGCGTTGCTGCCGGACACGGCAGCGGCACTGCTCGGATCGGCTGGCATGGGATTGGGTGTCGCAGTGGTGATGATTGCCGCGAGCGTGATGCTGCAAGGCGAGACTCCGCCGGAATTGCGCGGCCGCGTGAGCGCGGCGGCCGCCTCGCTCACATCCCTGGCCCAATTGGCGGCGCTGACGCTGTCGGGAATGGCGGCGGCGCGGCTGGGGATTCGCGGCGTGTTTCTCATGAGCGCGGCGCTGCTCTTCACCACCGCGTTTGGCGGTCTCAGAGCTGCACGAAATCGATTGCGCCGTGGCCCGTCAGGAAGCGTCGAAGATAATCGGTCTGGCCGAGGTGGTAGTTGAGATGACCGTGTATGCTTACCAGGTATTGTGCGGTCGAGATCGGGCTGCCGAAGGGCTCTTCCGGGTAGAGGCGGGTTAAGTCCGCCTCCGAGAGACCGGCGACGACCTCGGGAATCAGCTTGGCGAGTTTTTCCACTCGCGCACGCAAGTCCGCCAAGGCAAGCCCGCTCTGAGAAAATTCAAGGTCGCGCTGGCGCGTATAAGAAACGCCAGCGAGCTGCCTGCAGATGTACTCGCGTAGATTTCCTTCCAGGTGCAGAACCAGATTTCCGATGGAATTCGAGATGCCGGGTGGTTTGCTCCACAGAGCGCCGTCGTCGGGCAACGCGCGTAATTCCTGCGCAAGCCGTGTCAGGTCGCGCCGGAACAAGGCCGCGAGCTCCGCGCCGCTCATCGCTCAGGCCACCTTCACCACGCGCTTGCCCAGGTTCTCGCCCAGAAACAGACCAATCAGGGCGCGTGGCATGTTCGCGAATCCTTCGATGACGTCTTCGTGGTATTTGAGCTTGCCCGCGCGCACCCATTCGCTGAGCTCGGCCAGGGCGGGCGTGGTTTGCGCGGGGCTATAGTCGAAGATCAGGAAGCCGCGCACGGTGGCGCGCGCCACCAGAACGTTATCGTTATATTGCGCGATCTGGCCGCAAATGGCCACGCGGGCGCGCATGTTCAAGTGGGTGAAGACGGCATCGCTGATGGGTCCGCCGACATTGTCAAAATACGCATCGATGCCTTGGGGGCACAGCTCGCGTAGGGCGGCTGCGTAGTCGGTGGTGGACTTATAGTCGAGCGCGGCGTCGAAGCCGCATTCAGTGGTCAGGTATTTGGTTTTCTGCGGGCCGCCGGCGATGCCCACTACGCGGCATCCGGCGATCTTCGCCACCTGTCCGGCGACGGAACCTACTGCGCCGGCCGCTCCCGAGACCACCACGGTCTCGCCAGGCTTCACGACGCAGACTTCCTGGATGCCGATGTGCGCGGTGAGTCCGGTCATGCCCAGAACGCCTAACGCGGTCGATATGGGCGCGACCGCGGGGTCCACTTTACGCAGGCCGAGGCCGCTCGAAACCGCGTACTCCTGCCAGCCCATCAGCGGATTGGCCACGATGTCGCCGGTCGTGAAATCGGGGTTCTTCGACTCAATCACCTCGGCCACGCCCGCGCCCACCATTAGGCCTCCGATTTCGACGGGCGGCGCGTAGCTTTTGGTGGCGTTCATGCGGCCGCGCATGTAGGGATCGACGGACAAATAACGGGCGCGCAGAAGGACTTCGCCCGTCGCCGGGATGGGCACTGGAGTCTCAACTAGACAGAAGTCGGCATCCACCAACATCCCCGAGGGGCGGCGCCCCAGAACGAATTGACGATTGACCATAGGTTTGAACTGTCCTATTATCACCCCGAGGAGTTGCGATGGCACAAGCAGAACAGAACTTCAAGAATCACGCGCGGACCGACCCGATGTTTCACGGCTTCCTCTTCCTGGGAGCGCTGCTATTGCTGGGATGCAGCATCTATGCGCTGGTGCGGCAGCCGGATTGGTGGGGCGCGGTGCGGTTGTTTGGCATCCTGTGGGTCATCATACTGATGTTCAAAGTGCGGACCTATGCGCTAAAAGTGCAGGACCGCGTGATTCGACTGGAAGAACGGCTGCGGCTGGCGCAGTTGCTGCCGGATGCGACGCGGTCGCGGATTGGCGAGTTGAGTGAACCGCAGCTCATCGCGTTGCGCTTCGCCTCCGATGGCGAGGTGGCCGGGCTGGTCCAGCAAACGCTGGATGGGAAGTGGGATCCCAAGCAGATCAAGGGCGCCGTCAAGGTCTGGCGGGCGGATTTCTTCCGGGTCTGAAAACTTTTGGGGAACATCCGCGGTCTGGAATTCGTTCTTGTGGACATGACCGGCAAAGTGACACTCGCGATCGGACTGGCGGCGCTCGGGCTCACGGGTTGCGATGAAGCCAGCCGGCGGGCGGTGACGGGTCCACCGCTGCACGACACACAGACTGTGGAACTCGACAAAGCGGAAATGGTGCGCGTCGAGATGCGCATGGGCGCGGGCGAGCTAAAGGTGGCCGGCGGCTCCACGCGTCTGCTGGATGCCGATTTTGACTACGTCTTGCCGGAATCGAAGCCTGTGGTGCGCTACAGGGCCAGTAGCTTTCGGGGGCAGTTAACCATTACGCAGCCAAGCGGCGATTCCCGCGCAGGGTCGCCCTATGAATGGAAGCTGCGTCTGAATAACGGTGTCCCGATGGACGTGGTGGCGCACTTAGGCGCGGGGAACGCGGAGATGAACCTGGGCGCGTTGGACCTGCGCGGCGTTGAGTTGCACATGGGGGTGGGCAACCTGGATATGGATCTGCGCGGCGATCCCAAGCGGGACTACGACGTGGAGATTCACGGCGGTGTGGGCAATGCCACCGTGCGGCTGCCTTCAGGCGTGGGAGTCGTCGCGAACGCGCGGGGCGGAATCGGGAATATCGACGCGCAGGGGTTGGAAAAGCGCAACGGGCGCTGGGTGAACGCGAAGCATGAGGACGCCAAAGTCACCATCCATCTGGATATCCGGGGTGGCGTCGGCAACATCACGCTTGTGGCGAACTAGGCGGAATAGTTTTTCGAAACCATTCCGGGTTAATCTAGTTTCCAGTGAAGACTACCACCGAAGCAGGCGTATCCATCGCGACACCCAAGTGCGAACCAGGTATCGGCAAAATCATTCGCACGCCGGAGTCCGCGGACTTGATCGACGGCGTCAAGGTGCGCGCGTATGATTTATGGCCGGACGACCGCGGTTATTTCCTGGAGGTGATCCGGCTGCGGCAAGGGTTGGCGGCGGACTTTGTGCCGGAGACCACGCAGGTTTCCGCCGCGCTCAGCTATCCGGGCACCATCAAGGCGTTTCATTTCCATAAACATCAAACCGATTTGTGGGTGCCTTCGCAAGGAATGTTCCAGGTGGCACTGGTAGACTTGCGTCCGGAATCACGCACCTACGGCTGGAAGAACACACTGTATACGGGCGCGCTCAAGCCCTGGCAAATCTTCATCCCGCCGGGCGTGGGGCACGGCTATAAGGTGATCGGCGAGAATCCGGGGATGCTGATTTATGTCACCGACCGTCTGTACAATCCCGCCGACGAAGGCCGTATCGCACACAATCAGGAATCCATCGCCTACGATTGGGAACTGCAGCACAAATGAAATTCTTCGTGACTGGCGGCGCCGGCTTCATCGGGAGCGCGTTTGTGCGGATGCTGCTCGGTTCCCCAAAGCCGTCCCTGGTAGTGAATTACGACAAGCTGACCTACGCCGGGAATCTGGAAAACCTGGCGCCGGTGGCGGACGACAAGCGCTATCGCTTCGTGCACGGCGATATTTGCGATGCGGCGCTGGTGAACCAGACGGTCGCCGAGACCGAGCCGGATGTCATCGTCAACTTTGCGGCGGAGTCGCATGTCGACCGCAGCATTCTATCGCCGGCCCCAGTGTTCGAGACCAATCTGCGCGGCACCTTCATGATGCTCGAAGCGGCGCGCACGCATAAGACGCCCAAGTTTCTGCACGTCTCGACCGACGAAGTTTACGGCAGTATTCCGGCGCCGCATGATGCCGACGAAGATTATCCTTTGCGAGCGAGCAGTCCCTATTCGGCGTCGAAGGCGGGGTCGGATCTGCTGGCGCTGTCCTATTTCGTCACGTATGGGATGCCGGTGATGGTGACGCGCGCTTCGAATAATTACGGTCCGTATCAGTTTCCCGAGAAGCTGATCCCGCTGATGATTTCGAACGCCATTGAAGACAAAGCGCTGCCGATTTACGGAGATGGCATGCAGGTGCGTGACTGGCTGTATGTCGACGACCATTGCCGGGCAATTATAGCCGTGATCGAACGCGGACGCGCCGGCGAGATCTATAACATTGGCGGTAGCCGTGCGCTGCCGAATCTGGAAGTGGTGGAGCGCATTCTCGATACGGTGGGCAAGCCGCGCTCACTGATGCAGACGGTGAAGGATCGTCCCGGGCACGACCGGCGCTACGCGCTCTCGACGGAGAAGTTGATGCGCGAAACCGGTTGGCAGGCCGAGATGCCGTTTGAGACGGGCTTGCGGACCACCATCGACTGGTACCGCGCGAACGCCGCCTGGATCGCACGCGTAAAGTCGGGCGAATATCAAAACTACTATCAGCGCAACTACGCGAACCGCGCGGTGTAGCGATGTTCTCGACGCCCATTCGCGACGGCTTCGAGCTGCGGTTACTCGAAGAACGCCACGCGGCCGAAATGTTCGCCACCATCGACCGCAATCGCGAGTACTTGCGGCAATGGCTGCCCTGGGTGGATGCGACCAAGAGCGTGGACGACGGGCTGGTGTTTATTCGCTCCGTGCTCGAAATGTTTGCCGCGCACGATGGGTTTACTGCGGCTATCTGGCATCGCGAACGAGTGGCGGGCGTGATCGGCACCCATCGCATTGAGTGGCGCAATCGCCGCGCGGAACTCGGCTACTGGCTGGCGGAGGAGTTTCAGGGCCGCGGCATTATGACCGACGCCTGCCGGCTGGCCATCGCCCATCTGTTCGACGACATGGATTTGCACCGCGTCGAGATCCGCTGCGCTGACGGAAACGTGAAGAGTAAAGCGATCCCGCGGCGTTTAGGTTTCAAACTTGAAGGCACGCACCGCGACGCCGAGCTAGTGAACGGGCGCTATCACGATCTGCTGGTATACGCGATGTTGAAGTCCGAGTGGACCTAACTATTGGGCCGGAGCCTGCGGTCCGAAAATATTAGTTTGTGAGAACGGATTGTTGGAGGCTGGACCCGCTGGCGTCTGTCCCGGGGTTGCCGTAGCGGGGTTCGGACCGAATAGATTCTGCCCCGGCGCGCCGGGCTGGCTGAGCGGATTGGCTCCCGGCTGATTTGCTCCAGGCTGATTGCCTCCGAGCGGATTGGCGGTGCCGGGCTGATTCGCGACGCCGGGCTGGTTGACAGCCGGTTCGTAGACGAACTCCCATTCCTGATACTTAGTGCGTTCTTTATAGGCTTTGATGCTGGGGCCTTTAAATGTGCTGGCCACGCCGGCGATGCCGGGGGAACCGGTGGGTCCCGTGGTTGGCGCCTGATTCGGGCGAAAGAGCGCGTTATCGATCGCGTTCAAGGCTGGGTTGCTGGATGTACCGCCAGGCAACGGATTGGGCTGCCCGGTGCCCGCCGTGGGCTGCGGCGGATTGGGGTTCTGCGGATTAAAGCCGGCATTTGCCAAGTTGCCGAACTGATTTCCATTGAACTGGGGCGTGCCGCCAAAAAGTTGCTGCGGTTGCTGCTGTGGCTGCGGTTGCTGCTGGGGTTGCGGCTGCGGCGCCGGTTGCACGTCCGAAGTGACCGCGAATGGATTCGAGTTGGGAGCCAGTGCGTTAGGCTGCGCCGAGGGATCTGCGACCGGCGCCGCCACTAGGCCATTCTGCGCGAACAGATTTGCGTTGCCCAAGGCAACCGGCTGCGGGTTGCCACCGCCTTGTCCCGCGAGTTGCCCTAAAGTGTTCTGCCCCTGCGGCTGAAATCCTGCGAGCGCAGAGCGCTGCGGGATTCCTTGTTGCGGTTGCCCAGGCTGGGCCTGCGCGGTGGGCGGCGCGAGCGTGATGGGCGGCCACGTGCTTGGGTCGTCGGGATTGAAGTTCGCCGGATTCGCACCGAATGCGCTCGTGCCGTTGCCGGGATTGAACCCCCCCGGCTGTTGCGGGAAGCCAGGGCCGGTCGGGAATCCGCGGTCGCTCGGACGCCTTTGCGCGGCGGCGTTCAGCGGCGCGGGCGCGGCCACGGCCACATCGGTGGGATTCGCAGGATTCGTAGCCGGCGTAGCGGGAGCCGTGTTCAAATTGTTGGCTCCCAGCGGTCCTCCGCCGGGCGTTTGCCCCGTGCCGGGCAGTCCGTTGCTGGCGTTCTGGGCCGGCGGTTTGGTGACCAGTGAATCGGTAAGGAAACTGCCGTTCGTGTGGATCAAACGCCATTCGTCCTTGCCGGTCATGGGATCGATATAGCGGTGGCGCAGGAAGCGCTTCTCGCCGGTGTTTTCCAGATCCTTGATCTCGGCCGGATAGCGTTTGTTGACGGCGTAGAAGACCTGGATGGCGCGCTTGTATTGATTGCCTCGGTCCATCAGCAGTTGTTCTTTGTTGCGCGCGCTCTCGAAGGCGACGCGCGGCATTTCCTGATACATCGTGAACGCCACCGCGGCGGCGATCAGGAAGATCACCAGCAGCGCGAAACCACTTTCCTGACGGACAGGCGGGCGAATCATCCGGGCAACTCCTCTATCAAAGGCAGGGTTTGCTGATTCTTGTTGGTGGTATCTTCGACGACCGCTGAGTTGACGCCGATGCGGATGATCTTAAAGCGATTGCGGATGACATCGTTTTCGCCGGCGACGACGATGTCCTCGCCATCGAGGAAGAAGGCGCGTTTGGCGGCGCCGGGCACTACGCCTCCGGATTCGCTCACGTAGCCATAGAACTTGAGCGGAATCGGTGGGAGCACAGGTTTCGGCGGAGTCACGGGGGCGGACGGCGTAGGCGGCGGCGCGATGGGCACCACATTTGCCACTACGGGTGTCGGTGTTTTAGGTTTAGGCGCGGCGCCGAATTCGAACACGCTGCGCTCGCCGCCTTCGAGCGGCAACTGCTGTAAACGCGCCAGCAAGTTCAGTTTCAAAGCGGGATCGATGCGGCTGACGTCGACGCCGTCAGGCAATTTGAGAGTGGGCTTGAAATCCTGGATGGCCGCTTCCCCACGGCGCGTGGGTGCGCCGCCCAGCGCAGGCACGGGCGCTGCCGCCGAGCGCGTCCGCGACGTCAGCGATTCGAGCGGCACGGAAATCCGCGCGGCTGGAGTCGCGATGGAGGCCGCCTGCTGCGGAACATCGGGCGTGCGATTGATGAAATACACCACGATCAATACCACGGCCAGCCCGCCGAGGACAGCCAGCTTTTTCGGTTCCGCGCCCAATTGTGAGGGGATCAGGTTCATGGCTGCGAGCCGTCTTCCCGCACAAAGGTTTCGATCTTCATGCTGATATTCAGGGTACCGCCGGTGGCTTGCGGCGCCGCGTTCAAGCCTTCGATGATCAGCAATCGCGGCGAGCGGTCGAGCTCATGCACGAAGCGCATCAGGTTAGAGTAGGTGCCTTCGTAGTTGCCGGAAATGCTCATCATGCTGAGGTTGTCAGAGCCTTCAATGGGCTCGGTCGAGTAGGCATGTTCCTTGGGTTTGATCTTGGCTTCGTCAGCGGCCGCGACTAATTCCGAGAGCAAGGTCGAATACGCGGTGCGGCGCGCCAGGAAGTATTGGTCCAGGAATTGTTCGCCTTCGCTGCGGCCTTGTTCGACGGCGGCGACGTGCTGGCGCGTGCTGGTTAACAGCGCACGCTTGGCACTCGTTTGCGCTTGGAGCGCGGTCAACTGCTGCTCCAGTTCATCGGCCGAGCCGCCAGGCGGATAGAGCACAATCCAAGCCGCGCCGAGGTCCGCGACGGCGAACACTAGTAGGGCGATTCGCCACCAGCGTAAGGCTCCCGCGGCGCCGCTAAAGTTTTTGACCATAGTTCACACTCACGCGATAGCGGTACAGCGGTTCGTTGTCGGTAGGCGGCACCGAGTTATGCACGGTCGCCGGGCCGAAGCGCGGCGAGGTTTGCAGTTGCTTCAGGAAAGTGATGACGGGTTCGGGGCTCTGCGAGCCCACCACCATGTCGAGCAAAACTTGATTGGCGGAATCGATCTGCGGCAAGCGCACTTGAATGATGCGCACATTGGGCGGCAGGACGGCTTCGAGGTCCGCGAAAATTTTTGTCCAGCTAACAGATTTTCGCTCAACCAAAGTGTTTAAAAGCAAGCTGCGTTCGAGGATGCTGGCGTTGACAGGCTGGCGCAGGGTGGCGTCGAGGCGCGCTTGTTCCGTGGTGATCGCGGTGAGTTCCTGGTTCAGTTGGGCTACGCGGGCGCGCGTGTCGCCCATACGCGTCCGCCCAGCCACGATCAGGGACAGCAGGACAACGAATATGACCGCCAGCGCAATTGCGCCGAAGGCGGTGGCGAAGAGCACGGGACGATCCCGGCGGAAGGGGTCGCTCGCGAGATTGATGGGGATTCTCACGTTAGTTGCGCGCTCCTTCGAGATATCCCAGCAGCCCGGCGTTGAAGGCTCCGGGCACGCCGAAATTGCTGCGCAGGACTTCTTTTTCGAAGCGCAGGCCGGAGAGAGCGCCGGAGGGGAATCCACACAGCGTGAGTTTTTCGGCGGGCGCGGCCAGCTCGTCTTCGACGTACGAGAAGGTGGGTTGGAGCACGGCTAGAATCTGTTCCTCAGTTACTTTTTCGAGCGCGACGCAGCGGAACAACTTGAGAGTCTCGCCGCGCAGCACCATCACGGTGAGCGTCTTGCAACTGAGCTTGGCGACTACGTTGACAGCGTCGCTGCGGGTCGCGGGCGGACACAGATGCAACGCGGCCAGCGCGGAAGTGGTCACTTCTCCTGCGTGAAAATTCATGGCGCGGAAGAGTGCCTCATAACGCGCGATGATTTCGAGCGCCACGATCACCGCCACCACTTCAATCGTCGCGCCTTTTTCGGCGGGCTGGGCAAAGTAGCTGACGGCGGCCGAGTCGATGTCGAAGGGCAGAGTCTTCTTCAAGCGGAAGCGGATGAGCGAGAGTTGTTCTTCAGGAGACGCCGGGAAGGCGTCGAAATCGAGAACACTGACGCGAGCTGCGTAATCCGGGAGAATCAGCGCGGCGCGGCGGCGTTTGCGGGAATGGTCGAGCGGAGCCACGTGCTTGAGGACGGCCGCCACGGCGTCGGCTTTATGAATGTTGTCTTCGACCGGAGAAACCACCAGGGTGCCGGGTTCGAAGGGCACGAAGCCGGGGTCACCGGGGCGTTGCGCGAAGGCGATGCCGGTCTCCGACAGCTCAAAGACATAGTTAGGCGACGGATCTTTCACCAGGCGCGAGATGGGGTTGAGGATCGGCATCAAACCTCTATGAACGTCACCTTGTTGATTTCTTTGAGTGTCGTGATGCCGGCGCGCGCTTTTTCGAGCGCCGATTCGCGCAGGAAAGTCATGCCTTCTTCGCGCGCGGCGCGGCGGATTTCGGACGCGGGCCGCCGGTTGAGAATCATTTCGCGGATGCGCTCGGAGAGATCCAGCAATTCGTGGATCGCGCTGCGGCCGCGGAAGCCGGTGCCGCCGCATTCGAAGCAGCCCGAGCCTTCATAGAACGTGACATCGCCCCAATCGACTAAATTCAAGCCGCTCTCGACCAGGTAGGCGTCGTCATATTTGACGGGTGCCTTGCAATGCGGGCAGATCACACGCACCAGACGCTGCGCCAAGATGCAGTTGAGGGCGGAAACGAAGTTGTACGCTTCGACACCCATGTTGAGGAAGCGGCCCAGCACGTCGAGCACGTTGTTGGCGTGAACTGTCGTGAACACCAGGTGTCCGGTGAGCGCGGCATTGATCGCGATCTGCGCGGTTTCCTGGTCGCGGATTTCGCCCACCATGACTTTATCGGGATCGTGGCGCAGGATCGAACGCAGACCGCGCGCGAACGTCAGTCCCTTCTTTTCGTTTACCGGGATCTGCGTGATGCCTTTAATCTGATACTCGACGGGGTCTTCGATGGTGATGATTTTGTCTTCGTCGTTCTTGATCTCGCTGAGCGCGGCGTATAGTGTGGTGGTTTTGCCGGAGCCCGTAGGCCCGGTGACCAGCACCATGCCATAGGGCTCCTTGATATAGCGGCGGAATTTCACCAGATCGTTGTCGGCGAAACCCACCACGTCGAGCGAGAGCTTCGCGAACTTCTCACTCATGGATTCTTTATCCAGGACGCGCAACACGGCGTCTTCGCCGTAGATGGTGGGCATGATGGAGACGCGGAAATCGATGAGCCGGTTCTTGTAGCGCACGCGGAAGCGGCCGTCCTGGGGAACTCGGCGCTCGGCGATGTCGAGCTCGCTCATGACTTTGATGCGCGAAATGATGGTCGAATGCCAGTCCTTCGCAATCGGCGGCATGGCGTAGTGCAGCACGCCATCAATGCGGTATTTGATGGCGACTTCCTGGTCGCGGGTCTCGATGTGGATGTCGCTAGCACGCCGCTCGAGCGCGTTAAAAATGGTCGTGTCGACCAGTTTGATCACTGGCGCGATGTCGGAATCGCCCGCCGCCAGACGATCGATCGACAACGTTTCATCCGGATTGTCCTCGTCGCCCACCACGTCGAGAGCGAAGCCTTCGGTGACTTCTTCTAAGACGCGCTGCGATTGTTCGGTTTTCTTGAGCAGGTCGGAAATCTGCGACAACGTAGCCACGCGCACGCGCAGCTTTTTGCCGAGCAGCACGGCCAACTCGTCGATCAGGTTGAGATTGCGCGGATCGGCAATAGCGATTTCGAGAGTTCCGTTGTCGGCCTGAATGGGCACAAAATTGTAGCGGAACATCAGATCGACCGGAATCGAGTGGAACAGGTCGTGGTCGATGCGGGTTTCCTTGAGATCGACAAAATCGTGGTAGTAGCGCCCGGCCAGCGCGCGCGCCTTGGCGATTTCCTGCGCCGAATCTTGCGGAAGAATTTGGTTGGTAGCTGCCATAGTCGACTTTAGGAACGAATGGAATCCGCTAATGAAAAGATCGGCAGATACAGGGAAATCAGCACGAAGGCCACGAAAATTCCCATGATGATCATGATCACCGGCTCGATCAAGCTCAGCGCCGCCGTAACCCGCGTCGCCACATCGTCTTCATAAAACTCGGCTACGCTGCCGAGCATCGCCGGCAACGCGCCGGTCGATTCGCCAACTTCGATCATATCCAGCGACAGGCTGGGGAAAACTCCGGTGATGCGCAGGGCTCCCGAGAGCGACTGCCCCTCGCGCACCAGTTTGGCGGCCTTTTGCAGGACTCTTTTTAAAACCTGGGTTCCGAGGGAATCGGCGGAAGTGTCGAGCGCCTGCATCAGCGGAATGCCGCCGATCAGCAGCGTGCTCAGCACGCGCGAGAACTGGGCAACTTGATATTTCAGCCAGACCTCGCCCAGCACCGGGACTTTGAGCAGCGCGCGGTCGAAGGCCTCTTTGCCCGTGGGCGTTTTCCCCCACGCCCGCAGCCCAAGGGCCGCCGCCACCAGAATGACGAACCCGAACAGCACATAGCCGCGCGCCGTTGTGCCGATCGCGATCAGAATCAGAGTCGGCGTGGGCAGCTGCGCCTGCATGCTGCTATACAACTCGGCGAAATTCGGCACAACATACGTGATCAGGAACACGATCAGGCACGTGACCAGCACGATCAGCAGCGCCGGGTACATCAATGACACCAGTAGCTTCTTGCGCACCGACAATGCCAATTTTTGGTAAGTAACAAAACGCTCGATCACTTCGGCCAGCGATCCGCTGCGCTCCCCAGCCAGGACGCTAGTCACGTAGATGGGTGGAAATACGCCTTGCTTCGCGAAGGCATCCGACAGCAGCGCGCCGCTTTTCACCTCGTCACGCACGTTGCGGATGTGGCTCGACAATTTCGGGTCAGTGAGGCGCTCGGCCAGCAGATCCAAAGCGCGTAAAATGGGCAGTCCGGCGCGGATCAGCGTCACGAATTGCTGGTTAAAAATCAGGAATTTTTCGACGTTAAAACGCTTCCCGCTGGGGCGCAGACCGGACGCCAAGCCGCCGATTTCCGACCGCGGCTTGATGTTATAAACCAGGAAGCCCTGCTGCGTGTAGCGGTCCCGCAACTCCCGCTCGGAAGCCGCCTCGGCCACCTGCTGGTGAATCTCCCCGCGCGCATCAGCGTATTTAAGCGTCCACTCAGCCATGCCGTAAGTCGTTGAGGGCTCGTTGGTTAGCTTGAAGACACTGCTCCGGCGCCAGCCCTACAAAGGTATTGACGCGCGTGGGGGGCCGAACGTGCATCGTTTTCCCTAGCCAGCCCGTTCATCGAGCCAGACCTTGATGAGGGATTGATAGGGGACGTCGCGCCGGTTGGCTTCCACTTTGATCCGTTCCAGCAAGTCGACCGGCAAGCGCAGGGAGATCGACTTCGTCGATGGCCTCAGGTTCGGGAAGCGGGCGGGTTGTGCTTGCGACCAATCCACATATTGGGTGGTGTCGTGCGTCTCCCAAAACTTTCCTTCGGCTGTCGTGGAACGGAATTTGGGGATTGGCTTAAGAGATTTTTTCATAGATCATTCTTTCCTTGCGGTGCATAGGCCGCGCCGAGATCCCCCGGATTTTGGTACCAGCCCCACGCACAGTAAACGAAACATGAAGCAGACGGCCCTCCGCGCTCTTGCCCAACGCATGAAAACGCGGTTCGGAACCGCTGTGTTTGGCATCGGCGAGCAAGAGTAAAGGCTGATGTAAGAAAACCTGTTCCGCTTCCGGCTGCGTCACGCCGTGGCGTTCGTTCTTGCGCTCGTTTCCGGAGTCCCATTCGAATTCCTCGAAGCGGGTTAAATCCAGCATCCCAGTATATCACCATCATATACGATGGCAGCGCTACTGCGTGGTGCTTTCGTGTAAATGAGGATGTGCTGGCGGGGCAGGGTTTCGATCACGGGTCCTAACTTGAAACCCTCCGCTTCCACTTCGGTCTTCGCTTCGGCGACGCTCATTTTGTGATCCGGCAGGATAGGGACCGCGGGGTCTTCCTTGCGGTATTCGAGTAGCACCAGACGGCCGTCGGGTTTGAGCGCGGAATGAATCCCTTCCAACATTTTCTGGGGCTGCGAGAACTCGTGGTAAACGTCCACCAAAATGATCAGGTCGATCTGGCCCAGCGGGAGTTTTGGATCGGTCACACTGCCCAGCACCGTCACGACGTTGGTGAGTCCAGCTTTCGTCGCGTTGACGCGCAGAAGCTGCAGCATCTCAGGCTGCACATCGTTGGCGTATACTTTGCCCGCGGGGCCGACGCGGCGGGCCATGCGCAGGGCTACATAACCAGTCGCAGCTCCGACTTCAGCCACTGTCATCCCGGGCTTCAGCCCGATGGCGTTGAGCGCGCCTTCCACGTTTTCCTCGGATTCACGCTCGGGGCGCTCCAGCCAATCCGCACCCCCGACCCCCATGACTTGCGCGATGTGACGGCCGGTGAGGGGGTGCGTCCCTTGAAAAGCAGGCGCCAGCGCGGCTGCCGCCGCCAGCACAATTACGAGTGCGATTTGCCTTCCGCTACGATTCCCGCTAGATTGTGGATTGAACATGCCTAAGCGCCCGACGCTCCCTTCATTATGCCTCTTGACGATCGCGTTGGCCGCGGGACTGCCGCTCGCCGGCTGTAAAAAAGACGAATCGCAGCAAACCAATTTTCAGATGGGCGACCGCGTGACCGCTAAACCCATGGTCTACAATGTGGTGCAGACTGTGTGGCGCACCCAGCTCGGGAATCTGTTTACGGTGCGCGTGCCGGAGCGCCGCTTCCTGCTAATTTCGCTTTCCGCCACCAACACCGGCGGCAAGCCGGTAGCGGTGCCCTTCTTCACGCTGGAAGGCTCGAACCGCGAAGAATTCCGTGAGCTGCAAACCGGCGACGGCGTGGACAACTGGTTCGGCTTGCTGCGCGAAATCGCGCCCGGCGAAACCAAGCAAGGCAACATCGCTTTTGACGTACCCCTGGCTTCTTATCGCTTGCGTCTTACTAATGGCGGCGAGCCGGGATCGGAGAGACTTGTATGGGTGGATATCCCCTTACGCATCGACACGGATACCAGCGCGACCACACCCTTACCCGGACAGTAATCCGCCGGCTCTGGCTGGCGTTATCGTTCACGACTCTGTCCACTGCGGGGCCCGCGTTCGCGGCGCTTTCCGTGGACCGCATTGCGCTCCATCAGTTCGAAGACGGTCCCGTGCTGGGACCGGGCCACACGTTCCTGCCCGGCGAAACCGTCTTCTTCAGTTGCCGGCTGACCGGTTATCAACTCGTGGGTGCGCCCGATGAGCAGCGCAGCGTGAAGCTCTCCTGGAAAATGCAGGTGACGGATCCGAAGGACGTTCCGCTGGTGGCCGAGACGAGCGGCCAGATCGCTGAGCCGGTGGCGGCGCAGGACAAGAACTGGTTCCCTAAATTCTTGCAGACGTTTAAGATACCGCCCTTCGCTCCTGGCGGTGCCTATCACATCAAGGTTACGGCGCGTGATGAAGTCGCAAAAACCGAGTTGACTTCGCAATTGGATTTCCAGGTGCGCGGGCACTCGGTTGAGCCCAGCGATACTTTGACGGCGCGCAGTCTGCGCTTCGTCAAAGACGAAACCGACGGGCCGCCGCTGGACCCGGCTGTCTATCATCCGGGCGAAACGATGTGGGCGCGCTTCGATATGACGGGCTACAAATACGGCGACAAGAACCACTATTCGGTGGAATACGGTTTGGCCATCCTACGCGAATCGGGCGAGCAGGTTTTCGCCCAGCCCGCGGCCGCGGCCGATGCCGGCGAAGGTTTTTATCCGCAACGTTATGTGCCGGGTGCGGTCAGCCTGAATCTGCAGCCGAATGTTCCCGAAGGCAGCTACACCCTGGTGATCACCATGGAAGACAAGGTGGGCGGGCAGATGGCGGAAGCGCGCGCCGGGTTCCGCATCCAGAAATAGGTAGCGCTCAGGCCCCCGTGTTACACTGAAAATCGCAACATTTCTAGGAGTTTTCGCGTGGATCGTCAAACCCGTAAAGATCTCAAGACCGATAAGTTTGCCGAGGATGTCTTCGACGTTTTCGAATGGGCCTCGGCACATAAAGCCGAAGTCGTACGCTACGCAGCGATTCTGATCGCCGTGGTGCTGATCGTTGTCGGCGTGGTTTACTATAACCGCGCCCAGGCTGCCACCCGCGAGGAAGCGCTCGCAAAAGCGCTGCGCGTGGATGACGCCACCACTGGAGATACGGTCCAGGCGGCTAATCTGCATTTCGACAGCGAGGCCGAAAAGGATAAGGCCAAGATACAGGCGTTCACGGACCTTTCAGCCAAGTACAACGGGACCCAGGAGGGCGCGGTTGCCGACATGTACTTGGGTAGCTATGCGGTCGACGCGGGCAACCTGGCCGAAGCCGAGAAGCGCTACAAAAGAGCTGTCGAGGACGGGCCCAAGGCTTACTCCGGTCTGGCGCGGCTATCGCTCGCACAGGTTTACGCTTCCGAAGGGAAAACGGCGGATGCCGAGAAAATATTGCGCGACGCGATTGCCAATCCGTCGCTGATGGTGTCGAAAGAACACGCCACCATCGTGCTAGGCGAACTATTGGCGCAAAATAATCCGGCCGAAGCGCACAAGTTGATCGATCCGCTGCGTACTTCGCTGCGCGGAGCCATCAGCCGCACGGCCATCACGGACTCGGCGAACCTTCCGCCGCTCAATCCCCCGGCCGCGGCGCCGGCCGCCAAGAAGTAATGACCGGTATGAGGTGATCCTGCCCGGCGCGCTGGCTCATTTGCGGTTCCCGCTCGAACGCTCGCGGGGACGCCGCTACCCGGAACTGGCGCATCCTTATCGCAATCCTTTTCAGCGCGACCGCGACCGCGTGGTTCACGCGCGTGCGTTCCGGCGTCTCGAAAACAAAACGCAGGTTTTCACGGCGGGCGTTTCGGATCACTTTCGCAACCGGCTGACGCATACCATTGAGGTCTCGCAGATCGCACGCACTATGGCGGCGGTGCTGGGCGTGGATGAAGACTTAACTGAGGCATTGGCGCTGGCGCATGACATCGGCCATCCGCCGTTCGGCCACGCCGGCGAAGAGCAACTGGACCGCCTGATGCGCCGCTTCGGCGAGCGCTTCGATCACAATTTACAGGCCCTACGCATTGTGGAATCGTTTGAAAGCCGCTATGCGCGTTTCCCGGGGTTGAATCTCACGTTTGAGGTTCGCGAGGGGATCGCCAAGCACTCGCGCGATTTCGAGCGCGGTGAGTTTGCCGAACTCGACGAGTATCTGCCGGGACTGCGTCCGCCGATCGAGGCGCAGTTGATAGACGCCTGCGATGAGATCGCTTACGACACGGCCGATCTCGACGACGGGTACCACGCGGGTCTGGTGAGCATAGAAGCTGCCTGCCGCGCTTGCGACATGTTTCGCGAATTGGCGGAGGCCGCGGAGATGCAGTTCCCGGGGGCTGCGGAGCGGGTGCGCATGCATGAAGTGGTGCGGGGATTGATCGACTGGCTGGTTTCGGGGCTGCTCGGGGGGACTGTGGCGGCGTCGCAGGGGCTGGCCGATGTGGAGGCGGTACGGGTGCATTCGCAGAGAGTGGTGCGCTTCACTTCAGCGACGGCCCAGAGCGCCGCGCAGTTGAAGCGCTTCCTGCGGGCTGAGGTTTATGAATCCGAACAATTGGTGCACGAGCGGCAGCGGTCCGTCGCGCGGATTGAGTGGTTGTTCGAGGTCTTATTGGCCCAGCCGGATTTGATGCCGGCGGCGTATCGAGAGGAGTCCGCGGGCGAATCGCTGCATCGGCAGGTCTGCGACTACATCGCAGGAATGACGGATGGGTTCTTCGAGCGCACCTGCGATCAGTTAGGAGTCTAAGGCCCGTCAACCTTCCGGGCTGGTTTACGTTGTAATAGGTAGTGATGCGGAAGCTGTTGGCGGTATCGGCATTGGTCCTGTGTTTGGGGGCCCGCAGTCCCAAGCTTTCTAAGGATGATCAGGTCGTTCATGCACTGAACCGGCTGACCTTCGGGCCGCGGCCGGGGGACGTCGACGCGGTTCGCAAAATGGGCGTAAAGAAGTGGATCGATCTGCAACTTCACCCCGAGCGCATTCCTGAGAATCCTGAGCTGGCGCAGAGGTTGGCTCCGCTCGAATCGTTGCGGCTCTCGCAGGCTGATACGGAACGCAATTATCCCAATCCGCAAATGATCCGCGCGATAGTGGCGGGACGGCAGGCAATGCCGGAGGATCCGGTGACGCGCGCGGCTGTCGAACGCGTCGTGCGGCGTTTCAAAGTGAAGAAGGACACCGCGGATAACGGGCCGCTCGAACCCGTGACCCCGCTCGATCAGTTGCTGACCCGCGAGCAGATTCGCACCCTGCGCACGGGGACTGTGGAGCAGAAGCGTGCGGTGATCGCTGCGATTCCTGAAGACCAGATGGACGATGTCGCGATCGCGCTGCCTCCGGGGTTGCGCCTGCAATTGTTGCCTGCTGCCGAACCCGCACTGCGCCGCAAACTGATGCTGTTGACGGCGCCGCAGCAGTTGGTTGCGTTCGACTTAAGCGAAGGAAAACTGTATCGCGCGATTTTGAGCAACCGGCAGCTTGAGGAGCAACTGGTCGATTTCTGGTACAACCACTTCAACGTGTTCCTCGACAAGGGCGCTGACCGCTATCTGGTGCCGACGTATGAACGCGAGGCCATCCGTCCGCATGTGCTCGGCAAGTTCCGCGATCTGCTGGAAGCTACCGCTAAGAGCCCGGCGATGTTGTTTTTCCTCGACAACTGGGAGAGTGTCGGTGCGACGGCGCCGCAGCGTGGGAACGCGAAGCGGCCGGTGCGTGGGTTGAATGAAAACTACGCGCGTGAGTTGATGGAGTTGCACACGCTGGGCGTCGACGGCGGTTATACGCAGAAGGACGTCACGGAAGTCGCGCGCTGCTTCACCGGCTGGACCATTCGCCAGCCGCGCGAGGGCGGCGATTTCCTTTACAACGACCGCGTCCACGATAAAGGCGCGAAGACCGTACTGGGTGTGACCATTCCAGCGGGCGGTGGCAAGGATGACGCCGAGAGAGTGTTGGATATTCTGGCGCGTCATCCGGCGACGGCGCGGTTCATTTCAAAGAAGCTGGCGCAGCGGTTTGTAGCGGACGATCCGCCGCAAAAGCTGATCGACAAAATGGCCAAGACCTTCCGCGACAAGAACGGCGACATCCGCGAAGTCATGAAAACCATGCTGACGTCGGATGAATTTTTCTCGCAGGCGGCCTATCGCGCGAAGGTCAAGACGCCGTTCGAGATGATCGTCAGCGCGGTACGCGCTACCGGCGCGCAAGTGGACTTCGCATTCCCGCTGGCGAATCAGATCGCGCAACTGGGCGAGCCACTGTACCGGAAACTCGAACCTACGGGATACTCGGACGCCAATAGCGAATGGGTGAACTCGGCGGCCCTGCTGGCGCGGATGAACTTTGCTCTGTCGCTCGCGCAGAACAAGGTGCCGGGGTCGAAGCTCGACACGTCGCTCTTCAGCGGTGCGCCAGCGGACATCGCGCGGCAGGTTCTGTTCACCGATGCCAAGCCGGAAACGCTGGCGGCGATTGAGAAGCAAACTACGAACGCACCGGTCGTCGGGCTGATGCTGGGCTCGCCCGATTTTCAGAGGAGATGACCATGACCACACGACGCCTATTCCTCAAGAGTTCCGGACTCGCCATGTTCGGCGTAGGCGCCGCGCCGTTGTGGCTGGCGCGCGCAGCCGATGCCCCCAGCGCGCGCAAGAAAGTTTTGGTAGCGGTGTTCCAACGCGGCGCGGTGGATGGGTTGAACGTGCTGGTGCCGTTCGGCGAGAAGAGCTATTACGCGTTGCGTCCGACGATTGCGATTCCGGCGGAATCGGCTGTCGATCTGGACGGGTTTTTCGGGCTGCATCCTTCGCTCGCGCCGCTCAAACCCATGTTCGATGCGAACAAGCTGGCGATCGTGCATGCGGTGGGGTCGCCCGATCCGACCCGCTCGCATTTCGACGCGCAGGATTACATGGAATCCGGAACGCCGGGACGCAAAGCCACTACAGACGGCTGGTTGAACCGGGCGCTGCCCGCTCTTGGCGACGCACACAAGTCGCCGGTCCGCGCAGTGAGCCTGGGTCCATCGTTGTCGCGGGCAGTGCGCGGCCACAACGATGCGGTGGCCATCAACAATCTGAACGAATTCAAAGTGCAGGAAGCGGGTGGGGCTTCCACGTTTGAGAGCATGTACGCGTCGACGCTCGACACCGCGCTGAATAACACGGGGCGCGAGACTTTCGATGCCGTGAAGTTGATGCAGTCGATTCAAGCGCAGCCCTACACGCCGGCGAATGGCGCGAAGTATCCGGGCGGACGGCTGGGGCAGTCGCTGATGCAGATCGCGCGCCTGATTAAAGCCGACGTGGGCCTCGAAGTAGCGTTCACCGATGTGGGCGGCTGGGACACGCACGTCAAT